>Ga0126307_10000024_pt1 | contig 88443 bp, 83 predicted proteins | sample Plot28_FD_89955 | JGI IMG/M metagenome (GOLD analysis project Ga0126307, IMG submission 89955) | Serpentine soil microbial communities from UC McLaughlin Reserve, CA, USA - Plot28 | ecosystem: Environmental > Terrestrial > Soil > Grasslands | place: USA: UC McLaughlin Reserve, Lake County... | reverse complement strand
GGGATGATGATCGGCAGGTAGAGCACGGCGTCGAACAACCGCCGTCCCCGCCACCGGAATCGCTCGATCGACAGCGCCGACAGCGTTCCGAGCACGACCGAGATCGCGGTGGAGAGCAGCGCCACCTTGAAAGAGACGGCCAACGCGTCGCGCACCGACCGGTTCTCGGCAAACTCGCCGTACCAGCGGAAGGTGAACCCGTCCCAGCCACCGATGATGCGGCTGTCGTTGAACGAGTAGAGGATCAGCACGGCGATGGGCGCGTAGAAGAAGAGGAAGACGAGGCCCGCGTGCGCCGTGAGCCACCAACGCGCCGCACCGGTGGGGGCGGCCGTGGAGCGAGCCACGCCCTTCACAGGTTCCGCCCTCCGCTCCTGAAGTACCACAGGGTGGCGACGAGCATGACGCTCAGCACCACGACCGAGAGGCTGGCGCCCACCGGGCCGTTTCGCGCCGAGAGGAACTGGCTGACGATGAAGCTGCCGAGCAGTCCTTCCTTGTTGCCGCCGAGGATGGCCGGGGTGACGTAGGCGCCGAAGCTCGGCACGAACACGAGGATCGAACCGGCGATCACCCCGGGGAGCGACAGCGGCCACACGACCCGCCGGAACGCCGTCCACGGCGAGGCGTGCAGGTCGCGCGCGGCCTCGACGAGGCTCCAGTCGATGCGCTCGATCGCGGCGTAGAGCGGCAGAACCATGAACGGCAGGAAGCCGTACACGAGACCGATCAACACGGCCGTCGGTGTGAAGAGCACTCTGGTCTCGCCGATCCCGACGGCCTCTGTGGTCTGGGACACCAACCCATCGCTGTCGAGCAGGACCCGCCACGCATACGTGCGCACGAGGAAGTTCGACCAGAAGGGAAGCATCACCCCGACCAGGAGGATGTTGCGAACCATCGGGGTCCGGGTCGACATGTAGTAGGCGAGCGGGTAGGCGAGGACGAGCGAGATCAGCGTGGTGGCCAGCGCGATCCAGAACGAGCGCACGGCGATCGTGCGCACGATGTCGTCATCGAGACGGGCGTAGGCGTCGAAGTTCCAATCACGGAGCTCGGTGCGCCCGGTGCGACTGCGGGTTGCGAAGGAGTAAGCCACCACGATGCCGAGCGGGATCATGAAGAACACCGTGAGGTAGAGCAGGGCCGGCAGGCCCAGCAGGAACCCGTGTCGTGACGCTGCCCTTCGCGCGCTGGCCTCGAGCTCGGGCGACGCCGGCGGAGGATCCACCCGCACAGGCTGGTCCATCACGGTCACACGTCGTCCTCCACCACCGACGCATGCTCCGAAGCGAAGGTCACCATGACAGGGTCGCCGACCTCGTAGCGATCATGGGGTGCGTCGTTTGACGCCCGCACCTCGAGCTCGATCCAGTCGACGTTGACGACGTACACCACGGCGTTGCCGACGTAGGTGGCGCGGGTCACCTTGCCGTCCAGCTGGTGACGGCCGACTGGGGCGGTGCCGGGCTGGTCGATCCGGATGCGTTCGGGGCGCACCGCCACCCCCACCGCGGTGCCGGCTTCCTGCACGGTCGGCAGGTCGAGCCGGTCCCCGTTGGTGAGCACCACCGATCCAGGGGACGCCACCGTGCCGGGCAGGATGTTCGACCGCCCGATGAAGTCGGCGACGAACCGGGTTGCCGGCCGCTCGTAGAGCTCCTCGGGCCCGGCGACCTGCAGCAGACGGCCATCGCGCATCACACCGATGCGGTCGCTCATCGTGAGCGCCTCCTCCTGGTCGTGGGTGACGTACACGAAGGTGATGCCGACCTCACGCTGCAGGCTCTTGAGCTCGTTCTGCATGTTCTGTCGGAGCTGGAGGTCGAGGGCACCCAGCGGTTCGTCGAGCAGGAGGACCTTCGGCTCGTTGACAAGGGCCCGGGCCAGCGCCACCCGCTGCTGCTGGCCGCCCGACAGCTTCGCGGGCTTCCGCCGGGCGAGGCCCTCGAGCCTGACCAGCTCGATGGCTTGACCGACGAGGCGACGGCGTTCGTCCTTGGGAACTTTGCGCATCTCGAGCCCGAAGCCGATGTTCGTCTCCACGTCCATGTGCGGGAAGAGCGCGTAGCTCTGGAACACCGTGTTGACCGGCCGCTTGTTCGGCGGCAGCAACCCCATCTCCACGCCGTGGATCCTGAGTGAGCCCTCGGTGGGGAACTCGAGGCCTGCGATCATGCGCAACGTGGTGGTCTTGCCACAGCCCGACGGTCCGAGCAGTGAGAAGAACTCGCCTTGGCGCACGTGAAGGTCCATCGCGTCGACGGCGACCACGTCGTCGAACCGCTTGGTGACCCCCGACAGCTGCACGGCGTCCAGGGTCCCGCTCCCCCGCGCGACCGGTTCGGCCAGGCCCGTCATGGGCCGGGACGATAGCAACTGAATCCGCGTCGCATCGGGGGATCTCGCAACGGAACCACGCGAGACCGCGGCGTTCTAGCGATCGAATCCGTTGTGGTGGAGAATGCGGCGATGGGAGGATCGCAGGCCACGTTGGCGCGGGGGAAGTGGGTCGAGGGCCGCGGTCCCGCCGTGGTGGTGACCGAGCCGGCGACCGGTCGGGTCCTGGGCGAGCTGTCCGCGGCCAGCCCCCGAGACGTGGACGATGCCGTCGCCGGCGCGATCGACGCCGCCGACCGGCTGGAGGCGCTGACGTTCTTCGAGCGCGCCGAGCTCCTCCATCGCACCGCCGACCTCGTCGACGCGGGTCGCTCGGAGCTGGCCGAGCAGCTGAGCCGCGAGTCGGGCAAGCCACTGTTGGCCGAGGCGGTCGACGAGCTGACCGAGTCGGCGGAGATCTTCCGCCTCGCGGCGGAGGAAGTGAAGCGCCTGGCGACCCAGGTGCTCCCGAGCGCCGACCCTGCGAAGCGCGTGTTCACCTTCCGCAAGCCCAACGGCGTCTACGCGCTGATCACGCCGTGGAACTTCCCGATGAACATCCCGGCCGAGCTGCTTGCGGCGGCGCTGGCCGCCGGGAACCCCGCCATCGTGAAGCCGTCGGAGGAAACGCCGCTGTCCGCGATGGCGCTTGTCAAGGCGGCCTGCGAGGCGGGATTTCCCGACGGTTCGGTCTCGATCGTGCACGGCGGCCGGTCGGTGGGAGAGGCGCTCGTCACCCACCCCGGGGTCGACGGCGTCGGCTTCGTGGGCTCCCACCGTGCCGGTGAAGCCATCGTGCGGGCGGCCGGCCTGAAGCGCACCATCATCGAGGCCTCGGGCAACGGACCGCAGATCGTCTGCGACGACTCCGACCTGGATGCGGCTGCGGCCGCAGCCGTCTTCGGTGCGCGCTACGCCAGCGGGCAGTGCTGCGTGGCGACGGAGCGGCTGCTCGTGCAGGCATCTGTGCACGACGACGTCGTCGGACGCCTCCTCGAACACGCTTCCAAGGTGGTCCTCGGCGATCCACTCGACGACGCGACGACGCTCGGCCCGCTCAACAACCAGGCGGTTGCCATCAAGATGGACGAGCACGTCGCCGACGGCGTCGCGCGGGGCTCCGAGGTGCTCCTGGGCGGCCGGAGGGCGCCAGGCCACCCGACCGACCTCTTCTACGAGCTCACGATCGTCGACCACGTCGGCACCGACTCGCTCCTCTTCAACGACGAGAGCTTCGGGCCCGTCGTCCCGATCACCACGTTCGAGACCGACGAGGAGGCCATCGCCTTGGCCAACCAGTCGTCGCTGGGGCTGCAAGCGGCGGTGTTCACCAGTTCGCTGTCGCGCGCCTACCGGTACATCGACCAGATCCGGGCCGGAACGATCGTCGTCAACGATTCGACGTCGTTCTGGGAGACCCATCCCCCCTTCGGCGGCGCCTCGCGGACCCGGAGCGGCTGGGGTCGCATCGGCGGCCGGTTCACCCTGCTCGACATGACCGACATCCGCACCGCCGTGATCGACCTGTCCAACACGCGCGAGGGCTGGTCGGGCCGATCCGGACCACAGGGAACCGCGTGATCGCCGAGGTGGCCGCCGGCGCGCGCCGCGCGCTGGCCGACGCCCGCCCTGCCGTCTTCTGGAGCGACCGGACGGACGCTCCAGCGCTGCGACCTCCCTTGACCGGCGCCACGGAGGCCGATCTCGTGATCATCGGCGCGGGGTTCACCGGGCTGTGGGCGGCCATGTTCGCAACCGCCGACCCCGGCCGCAGGGTCGTGGTCCTCGAGGCGGCGCACATCGGCCACGGTGCGTCGTCGCGCAACGGTGGGTTCTGCGACTCGTCGCTGACCCACGGGCTGCACAACGGTGCGTCCCACTGGCCCGACGAGCTCGACACCCTCGTCCGGATGGGGAACCAGAACCACGACGAGCTCCTCGCGACCCTTGCCGACGAAGGCATCGACGCCGGCGTCGAGCGCGCCGGTGAGCTGACCGTCGCCACCGAGAGATGGCACCTCGCTGGCCTGGCGGAGGACCTGGAGCTCCACCGCCGGCACGGGCACGATGTCGAGCTCCTCGACGCGGCCGCCACGCGTGCCCGACTGGCGTCACCGACCTACCTCGGGGGCGTGCTGCGCCACGACGGGGTCGCGCTCGTCGACCCGGCGCGCCTGGCATGGGGGCTGGCCGACGTGGTGGGCACGCGGGGCGCCGCCGTCCACGACTCCTCGGCCGTCACCGCCGTCGAGCCCGACGGCCGCCAACTGGTCGTGCACACCGCGGCCGGGCAGGTGCGCACCGACCGGGTGATCATGGCGACCAACGCCTATCCCGGTCCGGTGCGGCGGCCACGTCGGTACGTCGTCCCGGTGTACGACTACGTGGTGGTGACCGAACCGCTGACCTCGGTCCAGCGGTCGGAGCTGGGATGGGAGCACCGCGACGGTGTGACCGACGCGGGCAACCAGTTCCACTACTACCGCCTGATCGGGAACGACCGGATCCTGTGGGGCGGCTACGACGCCGTCTACCACTTCGGGAACCGGGTCGGCCCGGCCCTCGACCAGCGCGATGCCACCCAGCTTCGCCTGGCCGAGCACTTCCTCACCACGTTCCCGCAGCTCGAGGGCATCCGCTTCAGCCACCGTTGGGGTGGCGCCATCGCCACCACCACGCGGTTCACGGCGACCTGGGGTACCGCGCACGACCGCCGCCTCGCGTGGGTCGCTGGCTACACCGGGCTGGGTGTCGCCGCGAGCCGCTTCGGCGCCCGGGTCGCGCTCGACCTGGTCGACGGTCAGGAGACGGAGCGGACCGCGCTGTCGATGGTGCGCACGACGCCGTTCCCGTTCCCGCCCGAGCCACTGCGCTGGGCCGGTGTCGAGCTCACCAGGCGTGCCATCTCCCGTGCGGACCGCCGGGGCGGTCGGCGGGGCCCATGGCTCTCCCTGCTCGATCGCTTCGGGATCGGGTTCGACTCATGACCGACCGCGGCGGGCTCCGGGCCTCGCTCTGGGAGGCCACGCTGGATCGACCGGTCGTGGTGCGTCCACCGCTCACGCAGCAACGAGCCGACGTCGCCATCATCGGTGCCGGCTACACGGGCTTGTGGGCCGCCTACTACCTCGCAGAGCGCGACCCCACGCTGGACATCGTGGTGATCGAGCAGGAGACCGCGGGTTTCGGAGCGTCCGGACGCAACGGCGGCTGGTGCGTGGGCGAGCTCGCCGCCGGCATCGATGCGCTGGCCGCGGTCAGCGATCGCGGTCGCGCGCTTCGGCTGATGCGGGCCATGTTCGAGACCGTCGACGAGGTGGGCCGGGTCTGCGTCGCCGAGGGGATCGACTGCGGCTTCGCCAAAGGCGGCACCGTGCGCGTCGCCCGCAACGACGCGCAGTTGGCCCGTCAGCGGAAGGAGGTGGAGCGGCACCACGCGGCCGGTCTGAGCGAGGACGACCTCCGCGTGCTCGACCGGATCGAGGCGCAGCAGCGCCTGGCCGCCAGTGACATCGTCGGTGGCCTCTTCTTCGCCCACACCGCTGCCCTGCATCCGGCGCAGCTCATCCACGGGTTGGCACGCGCCGTGGAACGACGAGGGGTCTTCATCGCCGAGCGCACGACCGCCACTCGAATCGCTCCTGGTGTGGTGGACACCGATCACGGACGCCTGCGCGCGCCGACGATCGTGCGCGCGACCGAGGGGTACACGGCCAGCCTCGACGGTGAGGGGAGGACGCTCGCTCCGCTCTACTCGCTGATGATCGCCACCGAGCCGCTGCCCGACGACGTCTGGGGGCGGATCGGCCTGCACCAGCGCGAGACCTTCGCCGATGACCGGCACCTCGTCATCTACGGCCAGCGCACCGCCGACGGGCGGATCGCGTTCGGCGGCCGCGGGGCCCCTTACGGCTACGGCTCCCGCGTCGACCCGGCGATCGAGACCAGCTCCCGCCGGCACGACCTCATCGAGGTCACCCTGCGGGAGCTGCTGCCCCCTCTGGCTCAGGCCCGCATCACCCACCGGTGGGGCGGTGTCCTCGGCGTGCCTCGGGACTGGTTCCCCTCGATCACCTACGACCGCTCGAGCGGCCTCGCCCACGCCGGCGGCTACGTCGGCGAGGGCGTGGCGGCCGCCAACCTCGCGGGGCGCACCCTCGGAGCGGACCGACCTGCCGTGGGTAGGTCACCGCTCCCGGCGTTGGGAGCCGGAACCGCTGCGATGGCTCGGCATCAACGGCGCCCTGCGGGTCATGGCCTCGGCCGACCGGACGGAGTCCCGGACCGGTCGGCCGGCTCGGCGGGCCGACCTTCTGTGGCGGATCCTCCGGTGACGTCGTCGATCACCGTCTTCACGAACGGCTCCGTCCTCCGAGCCGACGGCCGTACCGGCCGGGCGCTCGCCGTCCAGGCCGGACGCGTCCTCGCCCTTGACCACGATGCCCTCGAGCTCGACGGGACGGTGGTCGACCTCCGCGGCGGGATGCTGGTACCGGCGTTCCGGGACGGCCACGTCCACCCGCTGTGGGGCGGCGTCGACCTCGGCCGCTTGCCGCTCGACCACTGCCTCGACGTGGACGCGGTCGTGCGCGCCGTGGCCGGTTACGCCGCCGCGCACCCGGAGCTGCCTTGGATCATCGGCGGTCCGTACCGGGCCAACGTGCCGCCCGGGGGACGGGCCGAGGCGGCGTGGCTCGATGCCGCGGTGGCGGACCGACCGGTCGTCCTCTCGGCGAACGACTACCACACGATGTGGGTGAACTCGCGGGCTCTCGAACTCGCCGGGATCGACGCGGCGACCCCGGATCCGCCGCTCGGGGTGATAGCCCGCCTGGATGACGGCTCGCCGACCGGCACTCTCGTCGAGCAGGGCGCGATGTCGCTCGTCGAGCGCGTGCTGCCGCAGCCGACTGACGACCAGATGCTGGACGGCCTCGAACGGGGGCTCGGTCACCTGGCTCGCCTCGGCATCGGCTGGGCCCAGGAGGCGGCGGCAAGCCCCTCGGACGGCGAGGTGTACCTGGCCGGCGCTCGAGCCGGCGCGCTTCCCATCAGGGTCAACGTGGCCTGGCGGGCCGAGCCCTCGACCTGGTCACGGCGCCTGGTGCGCTTCGATGAGCTCCGCCGGGAGATCGCTGCCGATCCCGCATGCGAGGGGAGGCTGACCGCCTCGACCATGAAGTTCTTCGCGGACGGCGTCATCGAGCAGGGCACGGGCTACCTACTCGATCCGTACGAGGACGAACCGCACTCGTGTGGGCTGCCGAACTGGTCCCCTGAAGCGTTGCGTGCCGCGGTCGTCGCAGCCGATGCCGCCGGGTTCCAGATCCACATTCACGCCATCGGGGACGGCGGGGTTCGCATGGCCCTCGACGCCATCGCCGGGGCCCAGGCCGTCAACGGTGTTCGCGACCGGCGCGCTGTCGTCGCGCATACCCAGCTCGTCCACCCGGCGGACCGGCCTCGGTTTGCCCAGCTCGGCGTCATCGCCAACTTCGAGCCGCTGTGGGCGCAGCTCGACGAGGTCATGCTCGAGCTCACGATGCCGCGGCTCGGTCCGACCCGCAGCGCGCTCCAGTACCCGATCGCTTCGTTGGCTGGTTCCGGCGCACGGCTCAGCTTCGGCAGCGACTGGCCAGTGACCGATGCCGATCCGCTGGCTGGCTTGGCGGTAGCAGTGACCCGGCGGACGCCGCATGGAGACCCAGCAGGTGGGTGGCTGCCCGAGGAGCGGGTCCCGATCCTCGAGGCCGTGCACGCCTACACGGCCGGGACCGCCCACCAAGCCTTCGATGAGCCCGAGCGGGGGACGCTGGCGATCGGCGCCCGAGCCGATCTCACGCTGCTCGACACCGACATCACGAGCGTCGCCGGGAACGAGGTGGCGGACGCGACCGTTCAAGGCCTGTGGCTCGACGGTGAGCGCATCTGGTCGAGCTGACGGCCGTCCGCAGCGGCGGCTGACTCCACCTCTCGCTTCCCAGGGCCAAAGCTATGTGGGTGAATATGCCGATGATCGGTATATGCTATCAGCGTGGTGCGCGAGCCGACGTTCCTGATCCTGGCCGCCGTGGCCCCGGCGCCGCTGCACGGTTACGGCATCCTCCAGGCCGTCGAGCAGCTCTCCGAGGGCCGGGTCCGGCTCCGGGCCGGGACGTTGTACGCGGCGCTCGACCGGCTCGTCGGCGAAGGGTCGCTGCTCCTCGACCACGAGGAGGCCGTCGACGGCCGCCTGCGTCGCTACTACCGGATCACCGACGCTGGCCTGGACGCGCTGCGTTCCGGGGTCGAGCGCCTCGAGGCCAACGCGGCCGCCGCCCGCCATCAGCTCGCCCGGCGCCGGGAACGGAGGCTTGCGTGACCCTCGAGGACAAGTACCGACGGCTGAGCCGCCTGTTCCCGGCCGAGTGGCGCGAGCGGTACGAGGAGGAGCTCATCGGCACGCTGCTCGACGGCGCCGAAACCGGTCGCGGCTCGATCCCGCTCCCGGAGGCCGTCGACCTCGTCCGGGGCGCGATCGTCCTGCGCCTCCGGGCGTGGTCGGCCACGCCGGCCTGCGCCCGCATCCGCCGGTCCGCCCGCCCGGCCGGCGTCGTCGGCCTGGGGATGCTGGCGGGGCTCGCGGTCGGGCTGGTCGTCCGGTCCTGGGTCACGGACATCTCCGTCGAGTTCCTGCTGACGTCGCTGGTCGTGGTCGTCGTCCCGGGCACCGGCGTGGTCTACACCGTGTCGAGCGCGCTCACCGGTGGTTGGCGGCGCGGCTTGTTCGCCGCCGTCCGCTGCACGCTCGGCACCATTCCTCACGTGCTGGCGGGGCTCCTCGGGCTCTCGGGGATCATGCAGGCCGGAGCCGTCGCGTTCGAGGCGGTCCGCTGGGTGGGAGTCGCCTACCTCGTCGTCATGGGGGTCTCGATGATCCGCGCCGGCGGTGCGCTCCGGCTCGACGAGGGCCGCGGCGCCCCGGTCGACCCGCCGGACATGGTGGTGCGGCGCGGCATCCTGCTGAACCTGCTGAACCCGAAGCTGACGGTGTTCTTCTTCGCCTTCCTCCCGCAGTTCCTCGACACGCCGCCGGGCCTGCTCGACCCGAGGCTAGTCGGGCTCGGCGCGATCTTCATGCTCATGACGTTCGCCGTGTTCGTCGTCTACGCCTGGGCGAGCGCTGCCGTCCGCGACCGGGTGCTCGGCGCCCCCGTCGTCCTCCGGTGGATCCAGCGATCGGTGGGGACGGTCCTGATCGGCTTCGCGGCCCGGCTCGCGGCCACCGATCGCTGAGCCGCCGGGTGTCCGGAAATCCGTGCGCCCCTGTCGATCTCGCCGGTTCCCACCTGTCGTCGGTGTAGGAGGAGCCGTGACAGGCGGCTCGGGACGAGTGACGGAGGCAGACGACATGGACCAGCAGTTCGCGGTGCGGTGGGAGGCGACCTACGTGGTGGCCCAGGGACCCGAGGGGGTGGCGTGATGGCCCAGTACGCGGTGCTCATCTACGAGCGCGAGACGCCCGGCGGCGTGGCGGACATCCCGCCGGAGGTCATGGAGGCCCACGGACAGCTGCCCGCGCGGATCGCCGAGCGGGGCGGCCGGGTCGTCGCCGGCATGGCTCTCGAGCCGTCCGGGACGGCGACGGCGATCCGCGGCGACCTGGTGACGGACGGGCCGTTCATCGAGACCAAGGAGGCGCTGGCCGGCGTCTTCGTGATCGAGGCACGCGACCTGGACCACGCGCTCGCGCTCGCGAAACTGACTCCCATCGTCGAGGGCGGTGTCGAGGTCAGACCGCTGATCGGCTTCGAGGTCGTGGAGGCGGGCTGAGCGCGGCCCCCGCCCTCGAGCGGGCGGTCGCCGAGCAGTAGTTCCTCGTCGAGTGGGCGGCCCGTTCCTGCCGCGCTCCCCCGGGCGCGACGAGCTCGGCCCGGCGAGCGCGTGACCACGGGTGGCGCGATCGACGACGACCAGCCGTAGGGTGCCCCAGATGGAGTCGACGTTCAGCGTCGAGCTGGAGCGGTGGCTGGGCAGCGACAGCCCGAAGACGTTCGGTGAGATGAGTGACGTCTTCGGTGAGAAGGGCTTTGCCGTGACGGTGCTCCTGCTGATGAGCATCCCGGCTCTCCCTCTGCCGACCGGCGGGATCACACACGTCTTCGAGGCGATCACGATCCTGCTCGGCATCGAGATGGTGCTCGGCCGGAAGACCATGTGGCTTCCGAAACGTCTGCGGAACCGCGAGCTCGGACCGATCGTCGCCGAACGCGCCATGCCGTTCATCATCAAGCGGGTCCGCTGGTTCGAGAAGCGCTCCCGGCGGCGCCTGCCGAACCTGTTCCGCGGCCGGGAGTTCACCCGCGTCCTCGGGCTCGTGATCATCGTGTTCGCGCTCGCCGCGGGCTTGGCTCCGCCCTTCTCGGGCCTCGACACCGTGCCCGCGCTCGGCGCGGTACTCGTCGCGCTGGCGATCATCCTGGAGGACGCCGTCGTCCTCGCCGTCGGCGTGGTGGTCGGGACGGCGGGCATCGTCCTCATGGCGTCCATCGGCACCGCGGTGGTCAAGCTGGTCAGCGGCCTGTTCTGACCTCAGCGATCGGGCCCGCCGGGGTACGGGTAGCCCGGAGCGGCCCGGCCGGTGGGTGCACCCACCCGGATGCGGTTCCCATCGGGATCGACCAGGTGCGCCTCCCGGCGGCTCCCTGCGTCGAAGACCTCAGCACCGAACTCCGACGCCACGGGCGCCACGGACCGTTTCCTCCGGCCACGTCGGCCGGGCACCCCCGGCTCCCGAGGACGGTGAGGGTCTTCCCATGGGACAGCATGCCCGAGCCGCACGAGTGCCTCCGGCGCTTTCGCCCCGAGGACCGTCGACAACGCCGGCCCGGGGCACGGCACGGGGCCCAAACCCTCGACCTCCACCTCACCTTCAGGCTTCGCCGCCGCCGTGAGCAGCGGCATCTCAGCCGGCGCGGAGATCGGAGGTGCCGGTGCCGTCGAGGTCAACGGGGGCCGAGCGGCCCACGAACTCGTCCATCGACTCGTTCACGCCGAGGACGTCCATGAGCCGGTCGAACAGGCGCGTCGGCAAGATCCGCCCGACCGCGAGCGAGCCGACCACCAGAGGGAGACGCAGCATCTCCCGGTCACGCTCGACGGCGCGCAGGATGCGGGCCGCGACGTCGGGCTCGTGGAGGATCGGGAGCAGCCATGGCACCTTCGACCGGGCGCCCTCGAACATGCCCGTGTCGATGTAGAACGGGCAGACCGTGGTGGTCGAGATGGCCGCGCCGTCGCGGCGCAGCTCGGCGCGGAGCGACTCCATGAAGCCGACGGCGGCATGCTTCGAGGCCGAGTAGTCGGTCTGGCGGGCCACGCCGACGAGACCGGCGGCCGAGGCCATCGTGACCACGTGGCCCCGGCGGAGGCGCAGCATCGACGGGAGGAACGCCTTGGTCACCCAGTACAGGGCGAGGGCGTTGACGGCGAAGGTCCGCTCGATCTGCTGCGGCTGCAGCTCCACGAGGCGGGCACCGGAGACCACGCCGGCGTTGTTCACGACGATGTCGACGACATCGGCACCGCCCGGCACCTCGGTCACGCCCGCGGCGACGGAGCCGATGTCGGTGACGTCGACGACCGATCGGGCGAGGAGGGCCGACCCCAGCTCGGCGGCGAGGTCGTCGAGCGCGGGACCGTCGAGGTCCCAGGCCACGATGCGGCAACCGCGCCTCGATGCCTGCACGGCGAGCTGCCGGCCGAGGCCGTGGGCGGCCCCGGTGACGAGCATCGTGGAACCGGCCAGTCGGGTCATGACGGCACTCCAGGGTGGGTCGGCGACGTCATCGCCGGGCGCCGAGCCGGCACCTGGCGACCGCCGCACGCTAGCGGAGGGCCGATCGCGGGCACCTTGTCGGCCATGGCCGCCGAGGCCGTCGGCGGGACGCGCCGCGGCGCAGCACGGTGACGTCAGCTCGCGGGGTCGTCGCTGCCCGGATCGGGCTCGGAACCGGGCTCGGACCCGCCGGAGTCGAAGTCGGTGGGGTGGACCGCGTCGAGGAACGAGCGGAACCGCTCCACCTCGTCCTCGATGGCGTCGTCCTGGTCATCGTCGTCGAGGTCGTCGTCGTCCTCGACGAGGATCGCACCCGCCTCGTCGAGCACGTCTGCGCTCACGAACAGCGGGGCGTCGACGCGCACCGCCAGGGCGATGGCGTCCGAGGGCCGGCTGTCGACCCGCCGCTCGCCGGTCGGCCCGCTGACCGCCAGCTCGGCGAGCAGCGCACCGTCGCGCAACCCCGTCACCTCGACACGCTCCACGTGGGCGTCGAGCGTCTCGACCAGGGTGGCCATCAGGTCGTGCGTGACCGGACGGCGACGGGGCTCGTCGGAGAAGGCCCCCGCGATCGCCACCGCCTCCGTGTCGCCGATGAAGATCGGCAGCACGCGGTGCGGCGCATCGTGCTCCCGCAAGAGGACGAGGGACTCGCCGCTGCCCTCCTCGATGTGCAGACCCACCAGGTCGACGTGCCTCACGAGCGCACGATACCGCTGGCGTCGCCCGACGTGACGGCACGGGACCACCCTTTGATGGCGCTCGGCCCCTACGTGGCCGGGCCGACCGCGACGTCGACACCCTGCACGGGCACGAGCCGGACCGGTCCCGAGGACGTGGAGCAGACCGACGCAGTCCGGGGTGCGCGTAGCCTCGGGCCGATGGCCGACCTGCCCGGACAGCACGTGGTGCTCGAGCCGTACGTGCAGCTCGTCGACGTCACGACGACGGCCGCCCTCGTTGCCTGGGGCGGCTTCTCCCTGGAACCGCACGGCGAGTCCTGGCAGGCCCGTCGCACGGGCGAGACGTTCGGGGCGCGCTCCGAGCCCGTGGGGTCCAGCGCCGCCGTGGAGGTGCTCGACGCCGAGGGCCGGATCGTCGTACGCGAGGCCGTCGACGACGCCAACCACGTCTGGGTCGAGGGCCTCCGGCCCGCGACGACGTACCGGTACCAGGTCGTTGTCGACGGCGAGCCCTGGGGTGCGGCCGAGCGCCACGACTGGGCGCCGCACGGGCTGCGGGCGGCCGCCCGGCCGCTCGACCAGCGCCTGCGCACCCACGCGACCGCCGACCCCGACCCGGTCACGTTCCTCGCGGTGGGCGACTTCGGGGTCGGGATCGCCGCCGGCGACGACGGCCGCCGCCAGCTCGGGATCGCCCGGACGATGCAACGCCTGGCCGATGCGTTCGACGTGCGCTTCGTCGTCACGCTCGGCGACACGATCTACCACGGGCCCGCCGGACCGACGGACCACAGCGGTGCGCACGACGACGACTGGTGGCTGACCTACTTCCAGCCGTACCGGTACCTCATCGACCACCTGCCCTTCTATCCGACCGCCGGAAACCACGACGGGTCGGACGAGGAGGCCGCCGACGACCGCGGCCAGCTCGAGGACAACCTCTACCTGACCGTGCGGTTCGGCCCCCGCGCCGAGGTGAGCCGGGCCTCGCTCGGGCCGGGCTTGTTCTACCGGCTGCACATCGGCGCCCTGCTCGAGCTGATCTGCGTCGACACGACGTGGGGCGCCGCACGCGGGCGGCACTGGTTCCACGAGCCCCACCACCGCTCCTGGCTCGAGGACACGTTCGCGTCGCCCAGCACGGACGTCGCCTGGCGCGTCCCGTTCTGCCACCACCCGGCGTGGTCGGCCGGCCCGAACCACGTGGGTCAGGTCGAGCAGGTCCGCGGGCTGGTGCCCCTGTACGAGCGCGGCGGGAGCCGGCTCGTGCTGCACGGTCACGAGCACAACTTCCAGCACGGCCAGGTCGACGGGCTCGACTACATCGTGTCGGGCGCCGGCGGGAAGCTCGACGAGCGCCCGCCGGAACGGGTCGAGGAGGCGGGCACGCTGTCGTGGGCGGCGTCCGCCCACTGCCTGCTCGTGCAGGTCACGACAGAGGCGCTCACGGTCACGCCGTTCGGGCCCTCACCGCCCGGCGGGCGGCCCGTTCCGCTGCGCCGGCACCGCCCCGGCGGCGAGCCGACCGACGCGCCCATCACCGTCCACCGGACCCCCTGACGCGCCTCGGCTCGGCCGGTGGGCCGCTACGGGCGTTCGAGGAACACGGCGAACGGGAACACCTCCGCCTGCTGCACGCCGGCTGCCACCGAGGGATCGTCGGCCGCAACGCGTCGGGCGGCGGCCTCGTCCTCGGCCTCGATGACGACGAGCCCGAACGGCCCGTCGACGCAGCGGCCCGCGAAGCGGACGACGCCCCGGGCGTGGAGCTCCTCGAGGTAGGCGCCGTGCCGTTGAAACGTCGCGTGCTGCTCGGGCGTCGCCGCGGCCAGGAACGCCCGGTCGAATGACGGGCGCAGGACGTACGCGAATGTCACGGGCACGGATCGAACGCCACCCGCGCCGGCCCCGTCAAGGCTGCGCCGCGGGCGGGCCCGTCTCGACCGGGCCGGGCGGCGCCCGTCAGACGGGCTCCGGCACGGCTGCAGGGACCACGGTGAGCTCGGCGTCGTCCTCGTGCTTCGGCGGGGGCCGGTCGTCGAAGATGGCCGACCACAGGCGTACGAGCTGGAGCCCGACGAGCCAGGCACCGACCAACGCCGGCAGCCCCAGCCATCCCCGGGTCAGCAGGTAGCGGGCGGTCTCGCGGGCGGTCCAGTCCGTGGCGCAGTCATCGAGGGCGTCCCCCGTCTGGCCCCGGCACGGGGAGCCCGTGACGGCGGCCGGCGCGACTCGCGGTGGAATGTCTTCCATCGCGCCGGGCGGGCGGAGGTCCCGGTGCCGATCCAGCCACGCGACGAGGGCGCTGCGCATTGCCTCGTGCCCTCGGGCGTTGGGGTGGAGGCTGTTGTGGACCCAGTTCGTCGGGTTCAAGGACTGCTCGATGGTGCCCGACACGCTGTTGGCGGCGAGGAAGTTGACACCGACGTCCCCGGCGCCCTCGGCCCGATCCGCACAGAGCTGGAGGCCGTCGAGCGCGCCGGGCATGGTATCGACGACCTGGAACCCGGCGCGCTTCGCCGAGGCCGCCACCGTCTGGTCGAGCCCCCGCGCGAAGTCGTGGAGGAACCGGTGCTCGTCGGCGGAGAACACGGACGAGTCGCACCTCTCCCGGGCGATCGGTATCGGATAGGGCACGACCAGCACGGGGACGCCCGGGATCTGCTTCCGGAGGTCGGCGTAGGCCGTGTCGAGCGTCTCGCCGACGGTCGCGAGGCTGTCCCGGAAGGCGGGGGCGAGGCCGGTGCAGTCGATGGGAAGGAGGCAGGCACGGCTGACCGTCCCGAACAGGGCGTCGTTGCCACCGACGCTGACGAGGACGAACGCGATGTCGTCGTCGACGGGCCCGAGCTGGTCGAGGAGCTGGCCGACCTGGGTCGCGCCGGTCACCTCCGGGCCCACGACCTGCGCGGTCTTGGCGCCGGAGCAGGCGAGGAAGGCGAGACGGCTCGGGACGTCGACGCTCCGCTCGAGGATCAGCAGCGGCGCGTAGGCGGTGGGGGCCCGCCGGCAGGTGCTCTGCCCGGGCGTGTTGGTCCCCTCGTAGAACTCGTCGGCCCCCTCCCCCGAGATGAACGAGTCCCCGAGCGCGACGACGACCTGGTCGTCGGGTCCTGGGTGCAGGGTCTCGGGCTCGGCAACGCCCCGTTGGCCCAGGGTCCAGACGACGGCCGCCGCGGCGATGACGAAGACCACGTCGACGTTCGTCCTCGCGGCGATGCCGACCATCAGCACCACCAGGAGTCCCGCGCCGACGGCCAGGTACACGACGTTCACCCCCAGGCTCCCGACGATCCCGACGCCGACGGCCAACAGGGTCAGCCCGCAGGCGCCGAGGACGGCGGAACCCTTCGGCCTCCATGAGGCGAGGCCCCGCAGCGCGATCTCGCTGACCAGCGCGATGCCGATCGGCGCGGTCGCGAGGCCCAGGAGGACCGCCCACCAGGCCCACTCGACTCCCAGCGCGGCGGCGGCAAGCCCGGCCACGATGAGCGCGGCGCAACCGGCCAGGACGAGGGCGAAGGCCCGGCGCGGGTACTTCTTCCAGCCGCGCAGCTCTGCTAGAGCGAGACCGACGCCGAGATAGAAGAGCGCCAGCCCGAAGAACCTGAAGCCGTCGTGCTCCCCGACGATCCGGGTCGACATCAGGCAGAGTCCGGCGACCGTGACGGCCCCGATGAGGGACCATCGCAAGCGAGCGTCGACGTCGGCGCGTTCGAACTGCCGGCGCACCACCCTGTGCAGCCGGATGGCCAAGAGCCCGACGGCGAAGATGGCGAGGACGCTCAGGAACAGGGAGTCGCCGCGCAACAGCACGAACGCCCCGCAGGCGGCCAGATAGGCGAGGATGGACACGCCCACCCTCACGATGATCCGTTGATCCGCTGTCATCGCCGGGACCTCCGCCGTGGGGAGCCGTCTCCCTCCACAGATTCCCCCGCCCGACGACAGATACGTGAGATGTGCCTCACTCGCCCGCCCCGCTCGATCGCCGCGGTCGCGAGCGACACGACGCCGCGTGTTAGGTGACCACAAGGCGTGTCGCAGCGCGTGCGTCGCCTCCGTCTCCCGTCCGTGCTTGCGGACACACACGCTGCGTGTCGGTGATCATCGACGTGTCGAGCGGGTCGTGTTCTGGTGGAGTCATGGCGGGACGAGGGCATCAGCGGCACGGGACGGGGGCGGATCACGACGAGTCGGCGGTCATCGCCCGCCTCGCGGCGCGGTCGCTGGCCGGGGATGAGGCCGCGCACACCGAGATCGTCGATCGCTGCACGCCCCTCGTGCGCGGCATCGCCAGCCGATACGTGCGCAACCCGGCGGATGTCGACGACGTCGCGCAGGAGGTGTGGCTGCTGTTCACGAAGCACCTGCACCGCATCGACTCGCTGACCTCGATCCGGGCGTGGCTCGCGCGTGTGACGACCCACGCGTCCTGGGGGGCTCAGCGGCGGGCGACGCGTGCGGCCCCGAGCTGCGACCTCGACGACCGCGCATCGCCCGACAACACCGAGGACGCAGCCATCCGCCACGCGGGGGAGAGCCAGATCAGCCGCGTCGTCCACCACGTGCTCGGTCGGCTCGATCCGTGCGACCGTCGGCTGATCGAGCTGCTCTTCGCCGAGGAGCCGCCGGACTACCGAACGCTGGCCGAGCTGATCGAGCGCCCGATCGGCAGCATCGGGCCCACCCGCCAGCGGATCCTGGTGCGGCTCCGCCGCGATCCCTCGCTGCTCGAGTTGGCCGGACGGTAGCGAGCGGCTCACGGAGCGCATCGAAATGTGCTGCAGTGAGGCGGTGGAGTCCCTCCTCGCGTCCATCGGCAGCCAGGGGCGCGCGGCCCTGCTGCGCGCGGCCGTCCGACGCCGGTTCGGTCGCGGGGAGATCGTGTTCCACGAGGGCGATCCCGGTGACGCCCTGCACATCGTCACCGACGGGGTGTTCCTGGCCCGGAGCACGTCCGTTCGCGGCGAGGTGGTCGCCGTCAACGTCCACCGTGAAGGCGCGGTCTTCGGCGAGCTCGCCCTGCTCACGGTGAGCGACCGCCGATCGGCGACCGTCGTCGCCCTCCGGCTCGGCTCCACGTTGATGATCACACGCGACGACTTCGAGGACCTGCGCGCTCGTGATCCGCACCTCGACAGGTTCCTGGTGTCGGTGCTGGCCCAACGCGTGCGGGGGCTCAACGAGCAGCTCGTCGAGCTGCTGTTCACACCGGTCGAGACGCGGGTGTACCGGCGGCTGCTGGTCTTCGCGGAGGCGGTCCCGGGAGATGCCGGCACCGGCTGGGTCGACCTCAGCCAGGCCGAGCTCGCGTCCTTGGCGGGCACGACGCGGCCCACGGCGAACCGGGCGTTGCGCCGGGCCGAGCGGACTGGTCTCGTCGAGCTCGCGCGCGGCCGCATCCGGGTCGTCGATGTCGCAGGGCTGAGACGGCGCGCCCGCTGAACCGCCACACGGTCGGCACGGGTGCGCCGGGTTGCGGGCGAGGCCGGACGGGTAGTCCGCTGTCACCGTCGAACCAGCGACCCGCGCGCTCGCCGGCTCGCTGCGCGACCCGGCCTAGCGGTGCGCAGGTCGCCGAGCGGCGGCATCCGCGCCGTCGGTCACCCCGGGCGGTGGCTCGGCGCCCGACGCGAGGTAGCGGCGGAAACCCTCGGCCTCGGGCTCGAAGCCGAGGGCGCGGTAGAAGTCGTGGGCGCCGTCGTCCGCGTGGCGCTTGTGGGACAGCAGCTGCACCTTGTCGCACGACGCGTCCCGCAGGTCCCCTAGCAGGGACTCCATCAGCATGCGCCCGATGCCCCGGCGTCGATGAGCCTCCGCGACGATCATCGCCTCGACGAACGCGCTGGGCCGGCAGCCGTAGCCGAGGTTGGGCATCACCAGGGCGCTCACCGTGCCCGCCACGTCGGCATCGAGCTCCGCCACGTACACCGTCAGGCCGTCGGTGCCCAACATCTGCCGCCACGTCTCCCGTTGACGCTCGGAGAGCCCCTCGAACGGAATGTCCGGCGTCCTCTCGAGCAACCGCACCACGCCGAGCAGGTCGCCAACGGTCGCCGCCCGAACGAGGCAAGGGGGATCGCCCACGAGCCGCCACGGTAGGTGCGTCGGGCGGGCGTCGGAAGTTCCCCGTCGCCGGCCGATGAATTCGCGGGCCGCCTCGTCTCGGGGCCCGTCCGCCGCGGGCGGGCCCCCGCCGGCCTTCGTCGGTGCCGGACCGTGCGTGGTCTACCTTGCGACCGTGCCGGCGCCGGACGACCTCGACGCGCTCGCCGGGCTCCTCGCGGGGGCCGGGTTCGTCGCGGCGGAGGAGGAGGCGGAGGAGCTCCTCGCTCGCGCGGCCGGCGATGTCGCGCTCCTGGACGCGCTCGTCGGGCGTCGCCTCACGGGCGAGCCACTGGCCTGGATCACCGGGAGGGTGTCGTTCTGCGGCGTGGAGGTCCGGGTCGACCCCGGCGTCTACGTCCCGCGCTGGCAGAGCGAGCCGCTCGCGCGTCGGGCCGTCGAGCGGCTGCCCCCCACCGGTGTGGCGATCGACCTCTGCACCGGGGCCGGCGCGATCGCCAAGACGTTGGCCAGGTACCGCCCCGGCGCCCGCGTCGTGGCGTCCGACGTCGACGAGCGTGCGGTCGCCTGCGCAGCGGCGAACGGCGTGGAGGTCTACCGGGGCGACCTGTTCGCCCCCCTGCCGCCCGCGCTCCACGGGCGCGTCGACGTCGTCGTCGGCGTCGTACCCTACGTGCCGACGCCCGCGCTGGCCCTGCTCCAGCGCGACACGCTCGCGTTCGAGTCCCCGCTGTCCTACGACGGCGGCCGCGACGGCACCGACATCCTCCGGCGGGCCCTGACCGACAGTCCCTGTTTCCTCCGCCCCGGCGGTGCGCTGCTCCTCGAGCTCGGCGGCGAGCAGGCCGAAGCGCTCGGCGAGGACCTGGCGCGGCTCGGCTACGTCGACGTCACGGTCCTCGACGACGAGGACGGTGACGTCCGGGGCATCGAGGCGACGCTCGGACACCGGCGCTGACTGCTCCTGCCCGAACGTCCTGCTACCGCCGCCGGCCGCCGGCCGCCAGGACCCGAGAGCACGGTGGAGGACGGGCATGGTGACCGGCCGGCGAGACGAGGCGATCGGGCAGCGCGGAGGTCCCGGGTCATCCGGTCGATCGCGCCCCTGCGGGCGTAGGCGCCGCCGCGGCCAGCTCGGCCGCGAGGGTGCCGATCTCCTGGCAGGCGAGCGTGACGACGCGCTTCATCTGCTGGAGCGTGATGGGAGCCGGCACGGGGGTTGCCGGTCGACTCGCACGGTACGGACTGCCGCGACGGCGCTGAATGGTGCTGGCTCCCGAACCGGAGGACGTCCCCAGGGCGCGCGGGACTGGCGAGGATGGGCAGCGCCCGGGCCGGGTAGGTGCCGAACCATGTCCGACGACGAGCCGACCGTGGACGACGAGCGGGTGTCGAGCAGGGCGGAGCTGCTCGCCGAGGAGAAGGCCGCCGGCAGCGAGGATCCCGAAGCTCAAGCCGAGGCGATCCTTGCCGACTCCGACGAGCGGACCGCATCGCGGGACGCCGCCCCGAGCACCCGGCTGGAGCAGCGCACGTCCGAGGACGTGACCCCGCCGCCCGACTGAGGCCCGGCGCCCGATCGGGCGACCGCACGTCCCCTCCCCGGTCATGGATCGTCGGTGAGGTGGAAGTCCGCGATCACGGCGGCGTGGTCGGAGGCGGGGGCGGTCGATCGCTCGACGTGGTCGATCCAGGTCGTGTCGAGCCGCGTCGCCAGGCGACGGTCGGCCGCGATCATGTCGAGGCGCATGCCCAGGTTGCGCTCGTATCCGTTGCCGTGGTTCCACCAGGTGAACCGGCGGGCCTGCGGCCCCCATCTGGCGACGTCGACGTCGACCAGACCTGCGTCGAGCAGCCGTGCGAGCGCGTCCCGCTCTCGCGTCGTGACGTACACCGAACCGGCGAACGCCTCGGGGTGGAACACGTCGCTGTCGGTCGCCGCGACGTTGACGTCGCCGGCGACGATCAGGCGGGCGTCGTCGAGGAGCCACCGGTGGGCCCGTTCGGCGAGGGCGTCGAGGAACGCCAGCTTGAAGTCGTAATGCCAGTGGCCGACGGCTCGACCGTGCGGGACGTACGCCGACACCACCCGCAACGGCGTCGGGGCGTCGACGAGGCAACTGACCAACCGCGGCTCCCGGTCGAGGTGCTCGTCGCCGAAGTCACCCGACGACCGGACGTCCTCGATCGGGTGCCGAGCCGCCACGGCCACACCGTTGTACGCCCGGCCCCCCACGTGCACGGCCGAGTAGCCATGCCGGTCCAACGTCGTCACCGCCACGTCGGACAGCTGCGCGGCCTTGGTCTCCTGGAGGCAGACCACGTCCGGAGAAGCCCGCTCGAGGAACCGTTCGACGGCGGGGAGCCTCGCCCCGAGCGAGTTCAGGTTCCACGTCGCCAACCGCAGACGTGCCGGTGCCGGCCCCGACGGCGACATCGACGCCCTCGACGCGAGTGCTGCGTTGCGTCGCTCGAGCCTCGCAGCACGCTTGGCAGACGACACCGAGCCGCGTTCCGTCACGGTCCGGGCTTACCCGGTCCTCGGCCCGATGGTCCTCCGCACGATCCCGGCACACCTCCCGCTGCCGAGGCCGCAGCCACTGGCTGCGGCGCCAGATGCCGGCGAGCGCGCCGGCCGAACCGGCGTCATCCGAGCCGCTTTCCGGGCCGCGATGGCGCCGGTTCGAGCTCCCGCGCTGGCCCCCTTTTGGCGAGGCCCCCCACGTGCGCACCGACCTGGGCGCGGCGTTCCTTCACGTCCGGGCCGGGGCGTCATGCCGGCGCGCCGACCGCGAGCGTCGCAGCGGCGGCGTCGATGGCGGCGGTCCAGGCCTCGTGGGCCTCACGGACTCGTGACCACAGCGAGCCGATGGCCGACGCCGGCGCCGGGAGGCGCAGCCCGAAGACGTCCGCCAGGGCGGCCAGCCAGGCGGATCGCCGCTCGAACGTCACGGTGGACGTCGTCGCACCGTCGCGGTGGGTGAGGACGCACCCGCGCATGATGTCGACCCCCGTTGCGTGACGCCGCTGCGCCGTGACGGTGCGGGCGAAGCTGGACTCCGGCGACGTGGCGTTGAAGACATGGCGCGCTGCGAACGCCTCCATCCCGACCGCCTCGGAGACGATGCTGACGCCGGCGATCGATCCGGCGGCGTCGTTCCCGAAGTGCCAGTCGCCGACGCCGTCGGTGGACTCGGCCATCGTGTAGCGCATGGGTCCCTCCGCGTAGACCCCCGCCGCCAGGGGCAGCGGGCCGTGCAGGGCGTCGCCGAGACCCGTGTCGACGTACCAGCGCCCGGACGGGTTCGCGCCCGTCGGCAGGTCGTGGACGATCAGGGCGGCGTGGTTGGCGAGCGTCTGGACGCTCGGCCCCTCCGCGTCGTGGACCCCGGCCACGTGCCGGGTCACGACGTAGCCGAGCCGGGCCAGCAACGCCGAGAACCCGCCGTTCAGCTGGAAGCAGTACCCGCCACGGCCGCCACGGGCGATGCGGCCCATCGACTCGTCCGGATCGATGCCCCACCCCTCGGCGAGGTGGATCCAGAAGGTCTCGTACGGCACCCGTTCGACGTGCGCCCGGTGCAGGCGGGCGAGCGCGTCCGCCGACGGCGGCTCGCGGTCCACGCCCAGGCGTCGCACATAGGCGTCGACCGCCCGGTCGTCGCGGCGGGTGCGGGGCGCACGGCGCTGGACCGGTGCGCCTACGAGGGTGACAGACATCAGGACCTCCTCGGTGGCGGCTGACGGGCGTCAGCGCACGAGGAACGTACGGCCGAAGTGGTCCGGCCGAACAGGGCCAATCAAGGCCCGGTCCCGTGGACCAATTGTCACCCGCCCTGGACCAGGTCCGCGATGGCCCCGATGCCTCGGCGGATGGCGCCCTCCGTCACGTTGCCGAAGCCCACGACCAGTTCGGGCGGATCACAACCGCGGCCGGACCGGTACCGGCTCATGCCGTACACCCCCACCGACCGGCGGGCGGCCTGGGTCACCACGTGGCGCTCCTCCGCGCCGGCCGGCAGGCACAGGACGGCGTGGCACCCGGCCGCCAACCCGCTCACCGACACGTCGGGCGCATGCGCCGCCAGTGCGTCGACCAGGGCGCGGCGCCGGCGGCCGTAGATGCCCCGCATGTTCCGGAGGTGCTTGTCGTACCGCCCGGATTCGATCAGCGCGGCCAGCGCCAGCTGGTCGATCCCCGGGGCGCCCCGCCCGAGCAGCTGCTTCTCGCGCCCGACGGCTTCGCGGAGGTCGGGAGGGCAGGCGATCCAGCCGAGGCGGAGCGTCGGCGCCAGCGTCTTGCTGACCGAACCCATCGCGAGCACGCGGTCGGGCGCCAGCCCCTGCACGGAGCCCACGGGTTGGCGGTCGTAGCGGAACTCCACGTCGTAGTCGTCCTCGATGACGAACCCGTCGACGCGGCGAGCCCACTCGATCAACGCGTGACGCCGTTCGGGCGCGAGGAGCACGCCGGTCGGGCACTGGTGCGCCGGCGTGACGATGACGGCCCTCGCCGAGGTCGCCGCGAGGGCGTCGACGTCGATGCCGCCGTCGTCGACCGGCACGGGGACCGCCTCGAGACCTGAGTGAAGCGCGATCGTGTCGTGATCGATCGGCCCCGGATCCTCCATCGCCACGCGTTCGACGCCGGCGACCGCGAGCGCGCGGAGCACGATGTTGAGGCCATGGCGGAAGCCCGGGCACACGACGACGTCGGCGGCGTCGACGGACGAGCCGCGCACGCGCCGGACGTACGCGGCGAGGACTCGGCGGAGATGGTCCGAGCCGGTGCCGGGTTCGTCGCCGAGATCCCCGACCGACGCCGTGCGGCATGCCACGCCGAGCGACCACGACCAGTCCCGCATCGGGAAGCTGCCCAGGTCCGGGACGCCGTACTCGAAGTCGACGTCGAGTCGGGCGACGGGGGGGCGAGGCGGCCTGTCCACCCGCGCCTCGGCGACGCCGAAGGCCACGTGGGTCCCCGAGCCCACGAGCGATGTCAGATAGCCCTCGGACTCCAGTTGGGCGTAGCAGTCGACGACGACGCCCCGGGACACGCCGAGCTGCTCGGCCAGGGCCCGCGACGACGGCAGCCGCTCGCCCTGCTCGAGGCGCCCGGCACGGATCGCGTCGCGCACCTGACGCTGCACCTGCAGACCGAGCGACTCGTCGCCGGCCCGGTCGAGCCGGATCAGCAGCTCCGGCCCCACCCCGGTCCACTCGACGGCCACCGCGCCCACGGTAGCGACAGGCCGTCGCGTGGGCCGGTCGAGGCCGGCGCCCCCGGATCACACCGGCTCGGGCGCGTCCTCCCGACCGCGGTCGTCGAGGAACAGGGCTTCTCGCCCGCCGACCCGGTAGCGGATGTGGGTGACCTCGGGCGTATCGACGACCCGGGTCGGCGTCAGCTCGATCGCCTCCTTGGCAGCGAGACCGAGATCGGGATCGAGCAGGCGCATCCCGTCGCCCAGCACGACCGGGACGACGTGGAGCTCCAACCGGTCGAGCAGGCCCGCCGCCAGGACCTGGCGCACCAGCCGGCCGCCCCCGGCCACGGCGACGTCCTTCCCGTTCGCCGCGGCTCGGGCCTGCTCGATCGCGCTCTCGATGCCGTCGGTCACGTAGGTGAAGGTGGTGCCGCCCCGCCGCACCAGCGGCTGCCGCGGCCGGTGGGTGACCACGAAGACCGGCGCGTGGAACGGCGGATCATCCCCCCAAGGGACCTCCCCGCCGTCCGCCATTCGCCGGCCCATCACGTAGGCTCCGGCCGCCTCGAACGTCTCCTCGATGATCCGGGAGTTCGTGCCCTCCTCGCCGCCCGCGAAGCCCTGACGCTCCCGCCACGCCATGGCGCCGATCACCCAACGTGTGACCCGGAAGAACCCGGCGGCTTCGGTCCCCTCCATCCAGTCAGCCACGTCCGTCTGCTCGGGCCCGGCGTAGAAGCCGTCGAGCGAGACGGACATCTGTGCTGTCACCAACGTCATCGGTGCTCCTCATGTCCTCGGCGCAGCCCGTGTGGCTGTCACCCCTACATGGTCGGAGCCCACGAGCGATCCTCGACACGCGTGTGTGCCGTGCCTCGGCGCGCCTCTCGTCTCAGCCTCGGCCGCGCGTCATCGACCTCGTCACCGAGGACGCTCGGGCCACCGTCGTCACCCCGCACCACCCGGTCACCGCCGCGACCCGTGGGTCGGTCGCTGCCGCCGGTGGCTAGCGGCGCCGGGCGCGAGCGCGGCGCTTGCCCTCGTGCATGGCCTGCACCCGAGCGACCGGGATTGCGTGCCCCTCCTCGATGAGGTCTGCGCTCAACCGCTGCGGAGGGGGCATCTGAGCGGCCCACGGGTCGGCGTCACCGAGCTGTCGCAGCGCCGTGTGCACGGTGAAGTCGGCCGGGGCGACGTCGTCGAGGTCGTCCCAGCGCACCGGGAAGGACACCGGCACGCCCGGACGGGCCCGCGGGCTGTAGGCCGCGATCACCGTGGCCCCGCCGACCCTCGTCGAGTCGACGAACACCTTGCCGCCGCGGTCCTCTTTGATGAACGCCGTCGTGGCGATCTCGGGATCGAGAAGCTCGGCGTGCGCGGCGACGGCGCGGGTCGCGGCGGCCGAGTCCTCCGGTGGCGCCTGGTCGTCGATCGGGACGAACACGTGCACCCCCTTGGCCCCACTGGTCTTGACCGCCCCTTCGAGCCCGACGTCGGCCAGCGCCCGGCGGACCAGGTGGGCCGCCCGGACGGCCATCGGAAACGCGTCGGTGTCGGGGGGATCGAGGTCGAGCACGAGGTGGGTCGTGCGGTCGGGACGGTCGGCCCGTACCAGGGTCGGGTGGTACTCCACGGCTCGCTGGTTGGCGAACCAGAGCAGCGTGCGGCGGTCGTTGCACAGCGCGTAGGACACGTCCCGCTTCGAGGTCTCGGCCCAGAACCGCACCGTGCGCACCCACGAGGGCGTGTACTTCGGGACGTTCTTCTGCATGAACGCTTCCTGGCCGCGATGGACCCGGATCACCGAGAGCGGCCGGTCCTCCAGCTCGGGGATGATCCGGTCGCGCACCCCGTCGAGGTACTCCACCAGCTCCCGCTTCGTCGCGTCCGCGCCGTCGAACAGCGGCTGGTCGAGGTTCGTGAGCGGCACCCCGTCGCGCGATTCCTTGCCGCTGTCGCCGCTCATCGAAGCAGACGTTAGTGAGGCCCCCGACCGGTCGCGCACCGGTGGCCCAGGGCGGCGAGGACCTCGTCCTCGCCGTGGTGGAGCCCAGAACGCCCTGAGGACGACACGGGGCTCTAGCGTCGGCGGCCATGGATTTCGCCGAGATCGCGTACGAGGTCAGCGACGGCATCGCCACGGTGACGCTCGACCGGCCCGACAAGCTCAACGCGGGCACGTCCCGCATGGTCAGGGAGCTGCTCGCAGCCATCGACCGGATCGACGGCGACGACGCCGTGCGGGCCGTCGTCCTCACCGGGCGGGGACGCGCCTTCTGCGCCGGCGCCGACCTCTCCGCCGGCGCGTCCACGTTCGACTACGACAAGCAGCGGGCCGACGGCGGCGCCGACCTGTCCGAGATCGACCCGGCCCGCCAGGAGCTGCGCCAGCGCGACGGAGCCGGGCTCGTCACCATGCGCCTGTTCGACTGCTTGAAGCCCGTCATCAGCGCGATCAACGGCCCGGCGGTGGGGATGGGGGCCACCATGACGCTCGCCACCGATATCCGCCTGGCGTCCGAAACCGCCAGGTTCGGCTTCGTCTTCACTCGCCGCGGCATCGTGCCCGAGGGCGCGTCGAGCTGGTTCCTTCCCCGCCTCGTCGGCGTGTCGCAGGCCGCCGAATGGCTGTACACGGGGCGGGTCTTCGACGCCGGCGAGGCCCTGGCCGGCGGGCTCGTGCGGAGCGTGCACCCCGGCGGCGAGCTGTTCGAGGTCGCCTACGCCCTCGCCGCCGAGATCGCCGAGGGGGCGCCCGTGTCGGTCGCCCTCACGCGGCGGATGTTGTGGCGGATGCTCACCGCCGACCACCCCATGGCCGCCCACCGGGTCGATTCCCGCGCCGTGCGAGCCACCGGGACGCTGCCCGACGCCGCCGAGGGCATCCAGTCGTTCCTCGAGAAGCGCCCGGCCCGGTTCACCGGCCGGGTGAGCGACGGCCTACCCGACGTCTTCCCGCACTGGACCGACCCGACCTTCTCCTGACGATCGGCGGCCGGCGAGGATCAGTACTGCGGGAGGGTGATCCTCGTTGTCAGGCGCCGGGGCCCGACCTATCGGGGCTCGCCGTCGCCGGCGCCTCCGAACGGTGGCGGCATCGGTGGTGACCCCCATCCGAACAGCCTGAACAGCAGCGTGGAGAGCAATCCCACCGCCAGGACCAGAACCCACGACACGAGGAACGTCGTGGCAGCGACGAACAAGACGTCCGGCCAGAACGCCCCGATCCCTGCCAGGCGGAGCGCAGTCCCGAGAACCAGGCCGAGAGCGAGGCTGACCTTGATCCCCGGGATGCTGAACTCGCCTGGCCGGCGGTGACGCAGGACATCGTGACGGCTGCGCAACCTCACAAACCGTGCGTCACGGATAGCCAGACGCTCTTCGGCTGAGAGCCGTTGCCATCTTCGGGGGGTCCGCCACCAGGACAGTTTCGGCTCGTCCGTCACTCCAACAGGTTGTCCCAGTTGGAGCCGGCCCGCTGGCCACCTGTTGATGTCGCCATCGAAGCGCGGAGAGGCTGCTGCGATGACGATCCCCCCGCCGGCCTCCCGCCCGGCCCGCCTGCCGGGGCCCGGCCCGCTGGCCTCGCTGCGCTACGCGCCGGCGCTCCTGCGCCGCCCGTACACGGTGCTGCCCGAGATGCATCGCCGATACGGCCCGGTGTGCGAGGTCGGCGGGCAGACGGGTAGCGACCGGTTCCGCTTCGTGTTCCTGTTCGGGCGCGAGGCGAACGAGTTGGTGCTCTCGGCGCAGGTGGACAACTTCCGGTGGCGGGACGCGCTCGCCGTCCTGATCCCCGTCGACGGCGACACCGCTCTGGTCGTCAGCGACGGCGACGACCACAAGCGACGTCGCCGGCTCGTGCAGCCGGCCTTCTCCCGCAAGCGGGTCGACTCCTACCTGCCGATCGTCGCCGAGGAGGTCGACGCCGCGATCGACGGCTGGGCACCGGGCGCCGTCGTCGACGCGTACGGCCGGTTGCGGGCCCGCACCCGGCGCATCGTCGTGCGGGCGCTGTTCGGCCCTCGCCTGGAGGCGCGGGCCGACGAACTGGGCGACGAGCTGCAGGTCGCGATCGACTACGTGAACCGCCCGCCCGCGCTGCGGTTCGACCACGAGCTGCCGGCGACCGCCTACCGCCGTGCCATGCGCGCCCGGCGGCGGGCCGACGCCATCGTGTTCGACGAGATCGCGCATCGACGCTCGATACCCGACGCCGGCGACCGGGGCGACGTGCTGTCCGCGCTGCTCGCCGCCCAGGACGAGGGTGGCGCAGGTGGCCTGACCGACGAGGAGGTCCGCGATCAGGTCGTATCCCTCATCGCCGCCGGCTACGACACGACGAGCGCGGCGATCGGCTGGTCGATCCACGCGCTGTACACCCACGCCGAGGTGCTGGCCAAGGCCCGGGCGGAGGTCGACCGAATCGTCGGCGAGGACGCCTTGACGCCCGAGCACCTGGCGGATCTGCCGTACCTCGGCGGGGTCGTGTCCGAGTCGCTGCGCCTGTGGCCGCCCGGCCCGATGAGCGCTCGGCGGGCGGTCGACGACTTCGCCTACGCCGGGCACCGGATCCCTGGGGGCCGGTTCGTCGTGTACTCCGCCTACGTCACCCACCGCCTGGCCGAGCTGTGGCCCGATCCCGAGCGCTTCGACCCGGGGCGGTGGGTGCCCGGGTCCGCAACCCATCGCGAGCCCGAGCCCTACAGCTTCGTCCCGTTCGGGGGCGGGTACCGGCGATGCATCGGCTTCGGGATGGCCACGCTGGAGATCACGACCGCGCTCGCCCGGCTCGTCCGGCGCGTCGACCTGGAACCGCTCGGCGAGGCGCCAGCGCCCACGGGCCTCGCCACCATGTCGCCCCGAGGCGGCGTGCGCTGCCGCGTCACACCCCGGTCGACGTGAACCACGGGTCGCCGACGGCCGGCCCGCTGCGGTCCGTGCCGTCGGCCGGGTCGCTGCGGTCCGTGCCGTCGGCCGGGTCGCCGCGGTCCGTGCCGCTGCGGTCCGTGCCGTCGGCCGGGTCGCCGCGGTCCGTGCCGCTGCGGTCCGTGCCGTCGGCCTCGCCGCTGCGGTCCGTGCCGTCGGCCGGGTCGCCCCGGTCCGTGCCGCTGCGGTCCGTGCCGTCGGCCTCGCCGCTGCGGTCCGTGCCGACGGCTGGCGCCGGAGCGTCAGGTGGAGGTCGTGCCGCGTCCCGTCGCGGCGAGGAGCCGCTGTTGGGCGTCGGCGCCGGACGGGACGTCCGCGGCCGGGCCGAAGGCGCCGGCCGCCCGCCACGTCTCGACCTGGGGGCCGAGGGTGGCCTCGGCGAACGCGACGAGACCCGGGTCGAGGCGATCGTCGCCGCCGGTGCCGTGCGCGAGGTCCCAGGTGTGCACGACGACGTCGGCGGTGACCTCGGCGAGATAGCTGGAGGCCGGCGCATCGCCCGAGGAGAGGTGCACCACGGGGTCGGCGCCGCCGAGGGCACGGGCGGCCGCCCGTGCCTCGTCGCTCGCCGCCTGCCACGAGGCGTTCGGGTCGTCGCCGAGCAGATCGCCGTCGAGCGCGGTGCCCACGTCGGCGACCGTGCGCCCCGCCAGCAGTGGCGGGATCCACCGCACTTCGCCGGCGACGTGGTTGACGAGGGCACGCACGTTCCAGTCGGCGCACGGTGTGGGGCCGTGCCACGCGTGCTCGGGGACGGCCCGCAGGCGGCGCCCGAACTCGTCGAGTGCCGTGGAGAACTCGTCGGGTACAGCCATGGTGTCGCCTCCCGGGGGTTCGCCGCCGGACACCGTGACGAACAGCAACACGATACGACAACGGACCGAGCTGATCCCCGTCCCCGGCCGGCACATCCCCGCAGCCGTCGGAGCGATGCCCCTTCCCACCGAGAGTGGTCGAGCCTACGGTGGACCCACGCGGACAGGAAGAGGTGGACCGATGTTCATCCAAGTCATCAGGGGTCAGGTCGCGGATGCCGAAGGGCTCGAGGCGGCGCTCGATCGGTGGCAGGAAGAGGTGCGACCGGGAGCGGTGGGTTTCCTCGGGTCGACGGGCGGTGTGACCCCGGATGGTCGCGCCGTCGTGCTCGCGCGGTTCGAGTCGGCGGAGGCGGCCAAGGCCAACAGCGACCGACCCGAGCAGGGCGCCTGGTGGGCCGAGGCCGAAAGGTGCTTCAGCGGACCGATCACGTTCCACGACTGCACCGAGGTCGACACCTACCGCGCCGGCGGCGCCGACGACGCGGGGTTCGTCCAGGTCATGACGGGACGGGCCGACCGGCAACGGATGCGCAGGATGGACGAGCTTGCCGAGCCCCTCCTGCCGGACCTCCGCCCGGACCTGCTCGGCTCGGTGCGGGCGTGGGACGGCGACGAGTACACCGAGGCGGCGTACTTCACGAGCGAGGTCGAGGCGAGAGCCGGCGAAGCGCAGGAGCCACCCGCCGAACTGGCCGACGCCATGCGCGAGTGGGAGGACGTCATGGGCGACGTGACCTACTACGACCTGCCCGCACCGAGGTTGGTGAGCTAGGGCCGCACCCCCTTCGAGAACGGGGCCGCGCTCCGGACGTGCCGGCCGACGGCACGGTGCCGGCCAGGCCTACGACGGACCTGGGACGGGTAGGCCCGGGAGGTGGACTTCGACGACGCCGTTGACCTCGTCGGCCGCACCGTCGAGGGCCTCGGCATCGCCGCGGTGGTCATCGGCATCCTGATATCGATGGCTCGCTACCTCGCCGGTTCGCTCGCCCGCACGGGCGCCGCCCCTGTCGTGGCAGATCACCGTCCTGGCCGTCCTGCTGCTGCCCACCTTCGTGATCCCTGCCCGCCGGATCGGCGCCAAGGTCGGCACGCTCGAGCGCGAGGCGGCCGACCACAACGCGGCGATGACTTCGCAGATGACCGAGCGGTTCTCGGCCCCGGGGGCCACGCTCGTCAAGCTGTTCGGCAGGCCCACCGACGAGACCGAAGAGTTCGGCCAGCGGGCCGAGCGGGTCAGTCACATCGGCGTGCGCTCGGCCGTGGCCGTGGAGGTGTTCCTCCGGGCGCTGACGCTCGTCTCGGGCCTGGCCCAGGCGCTGATCTACGGGCTCGGCGGCTACCTCGTCCTCCAGGGACAGCTGGCGCCCGGCACCGTCGTCACGATGGCGCTGCTGCTCAATCGGCTCTACGCCCCGCTCACCGCCCTCGCAACCGCCCGCCTCGACGTGGTGACGGCGCTCGTGAGCTTCGAGCGCGTGTTCGAGGTGCTCGACATCGAACCGCTGATCGTCGAGCGATCCGATCCCACGCCCGTGCCTTCGGGCCCGGTGGCCGTCGAGCTCGACGGCGTGCGCTTCCGCTACCCGTCGGCCGAGCAGGTGTCGCTCGCCTCCCTCGAGGAGGTCGCCGTGCTCGACGACCGGGTCGGCAACGAGGTGGTGCGAGACGTGTCCGTGCGGGTCGAGCCCGGTCGCATGGTCGCGCTCGTGGGCCCCTCGGGTGCCGGGAAGTCGACGTTGGCGTCGCTTGTCCCCCGCCTCTACGACGTCGACGACGGTGCCGTGCGCCTCGCCGGGGTCGACGTGCGGGACCTTTCCTTCGACGACATCCGGGCGACGGTAGGCGTCGTCACCCAGGACGGGCACCTGTTCCACGACTCGATCCGGGCCAACCTCGCCTACGCCGCGCCGGGCGCGTCCGACGACGAGCTGTGGGACGCCCTGACCAGCGCTCGCCTCGCCGGCCTGATTCGATCGCTGCCCGACGGGCTCGACACGATCGTCGGCGAGCGGGGCTACCGGCTCTCGGGCGGCGAGCGCCAGCGCCTGACCATCGCCCGGCTCCTGCTCGCCAAGCCGCGGGTCGTGATCCTCGACGAGGCAACGGCCCACCTCGACTCCGAGTCGGAGGTGGCCGTGCAGGAGGCGCTGGCCGCCGCGCTGGCCGGGCGCACCGCCCTGGTGATCGCTCACCGGCTCTCCACGGTCCGGGCCGCCGACGCCATCCTCGTGATCGAGGACGGCCAGGTCGTCGAGCGGGGAACGCACGCCGAGCTGCTGGCGGCCGGCGGGCGCTACGCCGAGCTGCACCGCACGCAGTTCGCCGACGGTGCCGCACCGGAGGTGGCCGCTTCCGCCCACGAGGGCGCGGCGTCGGCCGAGGCCGTGGCAGCCCACGAGGGCGCGGCGTCCGCCGAGGCCGTGGCAGCCGACGAGGGCTCGGCGTCCGCGGCAGCCGACGAGGGCGCGGCCGACGCATGCCGGGACATGGGGACGGATGCGTACCCGGCACCGGGCGAGGGCGCACCGGTGGGCGCCACGCTCTAGGGACCACCACGCCCGCCACGGCCCCGGCCGGCTGCGGCGCTCCGGACGGCGCCTCGCCGCTGGGCCCCTGACACCTGCCGCTTCCACGCCTCGCTCATCCTCCTCCCCCCTGGCCCGATCCCCCGCATCGGCCCGACCGGCACACCCGCCGGTCGGGCCGGTTGCGTTCTCAGGGGCCGAGCAGCGGGAGCTGGACGCCGACGTCGTAGACGACCCGGTCGCCGTCCCGGCGGGCCTCCGGCGTCGGGACGTGTGGGGCGAGTCGGCCGTCGTGGAACAGGTGCTCGACCGGGCGGCCGGAGACGAGCACGAGATGGTCGGCGACGAGTCGGCGGTGGCAACGCCACCACAGCGACTCGGCACACATGATCGCCACCGCCCCGCCCCGGCCGGTTCCGGGGCTGCCGGCGGGACCGCCGGAGGCGGCCGGGGCGGCGGGGCCATCAGGGCCAGGAGAGCCGGGGCCAGCGGGCCCGGCAGGGCCCGGTACCGGAGCGGCGGGGCCGCCGTCGTCGGTCCGGGCCGCGGCGGGCGGGACCTCGGCCAAGGCGAGGAGCTCGGCGATGCCGGCGGCGAACTCCGCCGAGGCCATGTGGTCGGCGTACGCCCGGAACTGGCGCTGGCGCAGTCCGACGTTGGGCGAGCCGGTCGCCGGGGCCCGGCGGCCGCCAAGAGCGGGCAGCCACCGGTAGGCGATGCCGGCCTCGGGCAGCCACCGCTCGATCTCGGCCCGTCCGACATGCGGGTGCCGGCGGCTCCCCGGGTACCGGCGCACGTCGACGACCGTGGCGATGCCGGCGCGCCGCAGCAATCCGGCGAACGCCTCGGCGTCGAGGGTCCCGTGTCCGACGGTGCGGATCGCCTCCACCCCCGTGTCCTACCCGCCCCGTCGAAGCCGAATGTCGTGCAGGAGCCGCCGAACCGAGTGACCCGCCGACCCGAATCTCCGGCTCAGCGCGTGGCGCCGCCCAGCCCCGAGTCCGGACCGAATGCGCCGCCGCCTTCGTGCCAGCGGCGCAACGACTCGAACGGGTAGATGCCCGTGCCGTGGCCGTCGTTCCACTCGAACACCAGACCCCAGGCGCCGTGGAAGTCGGCGTGGTCGATGCGCAGCTCCGCCGGGCTGCCGGGCCGGGGCCACGCCTGCTCCCCGCGGTCGCGCAGGCCTCGGCACGTGGCGCACGGGCAGCCCTTGCGCAGCGTGACGAGGTCGAACGCCGCCACCTCGCCGTCGAGGAACGTGATGGTGACGCCCTCGTCACGCCGGACGTCGATCGCCTTGGGCTCGAAGCGCTCGTCCATCGCTCAGCCCGTCCGGAAGCGGTCGAGGCGACGGCGGTCGCGCTTGGTCGGGCGGCCGGCGCCCCGGTCGCGGACGAGGAGCGGTCCCCCGTCCTCCCGGGACGGCGGCGGCGGGCTGTGGTCGAGGAGGCACTCGGCGGCCATCGGGGCGCCGACCCGCTTGTCGATGATGCGGACGACCTCGACGACCCGCCGGCGGTCGTGCACCTGCGCCTCGACCCGGTCGCCGACCCGCACCGCGGACGCCGCCTTCACGGGTGCGTCGTTGACGCGCACGCGACCGCCCCGACAGGCGTCCGTGGCGTCGCCACGGGTCTTGAACAGGCGCACCGCCCACAACCACTTGTCGACCCGGGTCTCGTCCATCTGGGCCATCGTGCCAGGGCCGGGCGCCCGCGCCGACCCGGAGCCCCCACCGGCCTCCCGGCCGGCCACTAAAGTCCCCGACCTGATGGAGACGCGCGCCGCGCCGATCGCCGAGCCCGGCGACGCGCCGGACGAGGGGGACGCCGCCACCGACGGGACGGGCGGTCACGAACCGCGCGACCGGCTCGACGCCGTCGACCCGGTCGACCCGGCCGACGACCTCACCCCTGCCGACAGGCGCCGGCTGCGCCGGGCCTGGTGGGCCGGAGCGCTGCCCACCCTCCTCGTCTACGGCTGGGTGCTGATGGTCGAGCGGTGGAGCCCGCTGCAGCGCCAGTACTTCGACGACTTCTTCGACCTGCAGGCCCGCAGCTTCTTCAACGGCCGGCTCGACGTGCCGCCGGGCTCCGTCGGCTTCGAGGGCTTCCTGATCGGCGGCAAGACCTACATCTACTTCGGTCCGCTGCCGGCCCTGCTGCGCATGCCGGTCCTCGCGGTGACCGACCGGTTCGACGGGCGCCTCACGACGCTGTCGATGCTGGCGGGGATGGTCGTGCTGGCCGTCGCCTCGTTCCGGCTGGCTTGCGTGGTCCGGGCCATGGTGCGCGGCCCCGCGCCGGTCGGCCGGCGCGAGGTCCGGACGACGGCGGTGCTGGCGGTGGCCGTGCTCTTCTCGCCGCCGTTCTGGCTTGCGTCGTCGGCCGTCGTCTACCACGAGGCCACGATCTGGGGCGTGGCCCTGTCGGTGGCGGGGCTCGACGCCGTCGCCCGCTGGCAGCGCCGGCCCACCGGCCGTGGCCTGCTGATCGCCTCGGCGCTGATCACCGGCGCCGTGCTGAGCCGGCAGACGCTGGGGCTCGGGCCGCTGCTCGCCCTGGGGCTCGCCGGGCTCACGCTGCTCGTGCGCCGGTGGCGCACAGGCGACCCGGCCGAGCGGCGCCTCGCGGTGCGACGGCTGCTGCCCGCGCTCGTGCTCGCCGGGTTCCTGCCCGTGGCGCTGTCGGCGGGCCTCAACTACGCCAAGCTCGGCCAGCTCTTCGGCCTCCCCATGGACCGGCACCTGCAGTCGCTGATGACCGACGACCGCGACGACGTGCTCGCCGAGAACACCAACTTCATAGGGGGCGAGTACGTCACGACCACGGCGCGGCAGTACCTGCGGCCCGACGCCCTCGACGTGCGGTCCGACTTCCCGTACCTCGACTTCCCGCGCCGGGGGCCGACGCTCATGGACCGCTCGGCGGTCTTCGACGAGCTGGACTGGTCCTCGAGCATCCCGTCGAGCGCGCCGGCGCTCACGGTGCTCGCGCTCGCCGGCGTGGTGTGGACCGTACGCAGCCGCCGGCGGCGCGACTTCGCGTCCCGGCTGTCCCCGCTGTGGCTGGGGGCGCTGGCCGGCGGGGCGAGCGTGCTGGCCTTCGGCTACGTCGCCAACCGCTACCTGAACGACCTGTACCCGCTCGTCGTGGTCGGCGGGCTCGTCGGGTTCCACGCCGCAGGGACCGCCTCGGCGAGCTGGCGCCCGGCGCTCTGGCGGGCGCTGCTGGGCGGTGCCGGCCTGCTCGTCGGCGTCGGGGTGCTGGCCAACCTGGCGCTCGCCCTCGAGTACCAGCACGAACGAGGCCCGGTCGTGCCCGAGGCCTGGCGGGCCGACTGGGTGCGCTGGCGGGTGGCGCTGCCCGGCGCGCCCTCCCCCGTGTCCGTCGACCGCGACGACCGGCTCCCGCCGGTAGCCGACGGGGTGCTCGCCGTCGTCGGCGACTGCGACGGCCTCTACGTGGGGGTGCGCGATCGGTGGCTCGGCGTCGAGCGAGGCCCGGGCGTCGGCGTCCACGACGTGCGCCTCGACGTCGACGATCTGCCGGTCGGCGACCGCCTGCCGCTGCTCACGTTCCGCACCGACGGCCAGTCGACCGTGGTGGGCATCGTGCGGCTCGCCGACGGGACCGTGCGGGTCGACGTCCTGCCGGCAGAGTGGACCGACGCGGACTGGCAGCTCGGCGTTCCCGCCGAGCTCGACGGAACCGTGACACTGCAGGCCAGCGCCGATCCCCGCCAGCTCACCGCCAACCTCCAGCACGGCGGCACCGTGCTGAACGCCACGGCGCTGCCCTCTGGCAGCGACGAGGTCACGATCGGCGAGGCACCCGACCGCGAGGGGGTGGCCCGGTCTCTGCCCGGCGTCGAGGCGGTCCGCCCCGACCGCTCGCTGTGCGAGGAGGCGCTCGGCGGGTGACGCCGGCGTCCCCGACGGGCGGCCGACCGGTCGCGGCGGCCGGCGGATCGGCCCGGCCGGCGGACTAGTGGCCGACGAGGGCGAGCACGTCGGCGGGGGTGGCGGGCCCGTCGTGGACCAGCTCACCGTCGCGCAGGGCCAGGCACCGGTCGACGCGCTCGACGTAGACCGGGTCGTGGGTGGCGACGACCACAGCGGCGCCCGCCTCGTGGGCCTCGTCGAGCAGTTCGAGCATCGCCGCCTTGCCCGGGGCGTCGAGGCCCACGAACGGCTCGTCGACCAGCAGCAGCTGGAACGGTCGCAGCAGCCCCACGGCGATCGACGTCTTCTGGCGCAGGCCACGACTGAACCGGGCCGGCAGGTCGTCGCCCCGATCGATCAGCCCGAGCCGCTCGAGCAGCTCGTCGATGTCGTCGAGGTCCACGTCGACGCCGTGCAGGGCGGCCACGTATGCCATGTGCTCGCGCACGCTGAGGTCGTCGTAGAGAACGGGCTCGTCGGGCACGTAGCTGACGGCCGCCCGGGCGTCCGGAGCTCCTGCCGGCTCGCCGACCACGTCGATCGAGCCGTCGGACAGATCGATCAGGCCCGTGACCAGACGAAGCAGGGTCGACTTGCCCGACCCGTTGTGACCCACGAGCGCAACCCGCTCAGCCTCGTCGATCGTCAGGTCGAGCGGTGCCAGGGCCACCAGGTCGCCGTAGGCCTTGGTGGCGCCGTCGCTGACGAGGACGGGGTCAGGCGACATGGGCGGTCTCCTCGTCGAGGGATCGGGACGGCGTGCGGGACGGCATGGCCTGGTCCATGGCGGACTGCCAGGCCTCGTGGAGCCGATCCCGGTGGCGGACCCACGCCGCCACGACGGCGCCCAGGACCACGATGGCCACGGCGCCCGACGCGGCGGCGCCGGCGGCCTGCGCGGCTGTGCGCCCGTCCTCGACCGCCGCCCGCCCGGCCAGCAGCGGCAGCGTGCCGACGACGGCGAGTGCGGGCGGGAGACCGGTGCGGAACATGAGGCGGATCCCGGCGACTTCGGGCGGCACGAGACTCCAAGCGCCCTCGCCGGACACGTCGGGGCCGCCGCCCACCACGCTCACGGCTGCGCCGGCCGCGGCGCCCACGGCCGCGGGCACGACGCACATGGCGGCCACGGCCAGCCCGGCGAGCGACGGGCCCACGACGAGCCCCGCGACGCCGGCGAGCACGCACACGGCCAGCATCACGGCCGCGCCCACGGGTAGGTGGCGCAGGTGCAGGTCCCCTCGGGTCACCGGGGCGGACTGCGCCCGGCTGGGGTGGTCGACCTCCTGGGCCAGCGGTTCGAGGGCGTCGAGCCCGGCGAGGTACAGGGCGAGGCCGGCCACGACCACGAGAGGCGTCGTGCCCTCCCAGGCACCGCGGAGGGCGAGGCCGGCGACCGCGGCGAGCAGGACCAGGCGCCCTACACGGGCGGCGGGCCAGCGCAGCACGCCCCGCCAGCCGCGGGTCCATACCGGCAGGCGGCCGGTGCCCCGCACCCGCAGCGTCACCCACGGCCGCAACCGCGGCAGTTCCATCGCGAGCTGGCGGCGCAGCACCATGACCGTGCGCAGGTCCTGCAGCGTGGCGGCGAAGCGCAGCTGGCCGACGAGCGTGGCGCGGCGCTCGGCCGCCTCCAGTGACTGGTCACCGATCCGGAGCAGGCCCACGACGACGAGGGCGAACGAGGCGCCGAGGGCGACGACGCCGGCCACGTCGAACCCGTACGGCCACAGTGCGATCGATCCCCAGGGTGTCAGCGGCGAGCCCTCGACCGCGTCGAGCCCATCGGCCACGGCGTAGGCCACCAGGGCCACGCCGACGAGCGTGGCGACCGGCGAGGGCAGCCGTAGTGCGGAGGCCACGAGCGCCGCCCCGTAGGCGAGCAGCACGATGGCGAGCCCGGCGAGGGCCCCGCAGGCCATCCAGGCCGCAGCGTGGTGCTCGAGGCGCTGGGACGCCAGCAGGCCCGCCGCCGCCCCCGACACGATGGCGACGAAGACGAAGAACCGCAGCTGCCGCAGGGCCGGGCCCCGCAGCGCCGTCGTACGGTCGACGGGAGCGAGCAGCACATGGCGGACATCGGCCCCCTCGAGTGCCAGCGGGCCGCCCCGGCTGCCCGAGCGCAGACCGATTGCCAGCACGCCGGCCGCCACCGCGCCCACCCAGTCGGCCCCGTGGGTGGCGACGAGATGCATGTCGGCCGCGTCCAGCCGGGAGTCGCCGACCGCCGCGGCCGCCAGGTAGAGCGCCGCGGCGCCCAGCAGCGCGGAGACATAGGCCTGGTAGAGCGCGTCGATGGGATGGACGTCTGCGACCCGCCGGCGCCGCCGCTGCCGCCGCCAGGAGACGAGGGCGTTCTCGAGGTCGGCGTCGGGATCGGCGGTCACCACCGAGGAGCGACGCTACAGCGCGGCGCTGCACCGGCATGCACCGGGGCGGCGACGACATGCACCGGGCGGCGGCGCCGCCTCCACCGGTCGTCGCGCTACTCGCAGGTGGCGCCGGCCGGCGGGTCGCCCACGATGTAGCCGTTCGGCGCCGTGGTGGTGGTGGAGGGCGGCGGCGGGCGTGTCGTGGTCGTCTCGGCCGGCGCAGTCGTCGCGCTCGTGGCGGGCGCGCCCGGGACCGTCGTGGTCGGCATCCGGTCGAGCGGCGTCGGCTGGTCGTGCACCGTCGTGAAGTCCGCGCCGGCGACGAGCACGACCTCGCCCGGCTCGACCGCCGGGTCCTCGACGAGGTCGGCCCCGGCCGTGAGGTGGCGGGCCAGCCGCATGCCGTAGTTCTCCTGGCCGGGCGCGTAGCGCACGATCGAGTGCGGCGGGCGCTCGGCGACCGAGTCCGCCTCGCGCATGTCGAAGCCCACCTCCTGGAGGGCACCCGAGATGTCGCGGGCGAAGCCCTCCTGGTCCGTGCCGTTCAGGACGGTCACCCCGACGGCCGAGGCGCCGACCTCGCCCGGCGGCAGCCCGCGGAACACGTTCAGGATCGGCTCCGCCTCGCCGTCGGCGAGCACGAGCCGGTTCTCGTTCGTCGGGCTCGGCGTGGTGGGCAGGGGATAGTTCTCGAGGGCGTCGGCGCTGAAGTCGCGGAAGCCCTCGGCCAGGTCGACGATGTCGCCGACGCCGAGCTGGTCGTCGAGGCGGATGGTGCTCACGCCGATGTCGACCAGTTCACGCATGCGCAGCGGGTTCGACCGCACCTGGCTGAGCGCTTTGGCCATCGCCCGCTCGATGAAGATCTGCTGGCGCTGGTTGCGGCTGACGTCGGACTGGGGGTCGCGCTCCCACTCGCCGTCGTTGAGGTAGTCGAGGTACCGCGAGCGGGCGAACTGCAGGCCCTGGTCGCCGTTGAGCCGCACGCACCCCAGCTGCTCGATGAACAGGCCCGAGTGGGTGTCGCGCACGGCGTTCGGGATCCACACCGACACCCCGCCGATCGTGTCCACCAGCTGCTGGAACCCGTGGAAGTCGATCTCGACGTAGTGGTGGATCGGGATGCCGAAGTTCTGCTTGATCGTGTCGATCAGGACCTGCTCGCCGTTCTCCATGCTGTACGCAGCGTTGATCATGCCTCGCTCCCCCGTCCCGGCGAGCGTGACGATCAGATCGCGGGGAAACGAGAGCAGCGCCAGCCGGTCGGATGCGGGATCGACGCGGGCGATCATGATCGTGTCGCTGCGGTGCCCGGCGACCTCGCCGGCGTCGTCCGTGCCCTCGCGGGTGTCGCTGCCCACGATGAGGAAGTTCTCCGGCTCCCCGGGGGGGGCCGAGGCGATGTCGATATCGGAGACGCGGTCGATGCTGCCGTACTTGACGAGGGCGTAGCCAGCGACCGATGCACCGGAGACGCACACGATCAGGACGACGGCGAGCGCGGCCAGGACGACCCGCTGGCGGCCCGACCGGCGGCGCTTGCCCGGGGCCCTGCCGTCCTCGCCGGGAACCGGGCCGTCGTCGCGGCCGCCGCCGCTGCCGCCCCGGCGGCCTGCGCTGCGGCCGCGCTCGGACGTAGCGGTGCGCCCCGGGTGCGGCGAGCCGTCGTCGCCGCCCTCGCCGGCGGGACCACGATGGAGACGGGTGGCCGCCGCCGCGCCGAGCCCGGCGCGGGCATCTCGCGGCCCTGGTCCACCGACCACACCCTCTGGCGCCCGTCTCACGGCCGACTGCACCACGTAGGGGCCGGCGACCGTGGCCGGACCGGCGGCGAGAGCGGTCGTCGTCCACGGGCCGTCGCGCTCGCCCCGCTCGCGAACTCTGCCTCCGAGATTGCCCGGGCGGGGCTCGCGCTCCCCGCCCGCGCCGTCGCTCACACGGCCCGGGCGGTGCCGGTCAGCGCTCGAGTGCCCACCTCGGCCCGCCATCAGGGGCGACGTTAGTTGGAGGTGAACGGCCGCCGGGCATCGCGAGCGAAGGCGTGCCCGCTCGCTGCGTGCGCAAGGAGGGGATCAGGCGAGCAGGAGCCAAGTGCCGGCGGCCAGCGCACCGACCGTGACCAGGCCGAAGACCGCCACCCACACCCCGGCCGGCAGGCGCGTGAGGTGGGCGAGCTGGTCGGCGTCGGAATTCCAGCCGGGCTGGCGGCGGCGCTGGCGGCGGAGCTCGTTGACGGGGCGGACGCCGCCGAGCAGAAGGAACCAGGTCATCGTGTGGCCGAACGCCGCCTGCACGTCCGGTGAGGCGAGCAGTGACACGGCCACGACGGCGGCGCCGGTGACGAGTAGCGTCAGGGCGCCGTAGAGGTTGCGGACCATGATCAGCATGAGGAGCAGCACGATGGTGGCCGCCCACAGCATGACCGTGACCTGCTCGACGGCCAGCAGCGCGACGCCGACGAGGCCGACGAGCGACGGGCTGATGTAGCCAGCGGCGGCCGTGGCGACCATGCCCGGGCCGCGGGGCCTGCCGACCGACAGCGTGAGGCCCGAGGTGTCGGAGTGCAGGCGGATGCCCGTGAGCCGGCGCCCGGTGAGCACGGCGATGACGGCGTGGCCGCCCTCGTGCACGATCGTCACCACGTTGCGGGCCCGGCGCCAGATCCCGTCGACCGCGACGGCGAGCAGCGCGCAGGCCCCCGTGGCGAGGACCAGGTACGACGACGGGTCGATCCGTTCGATCGTGATCGAGTCCCAGGCCTCGGGCATCGGGACAGACTGCCACGCGTGCCGGGGCCCCCGGACCGTCGCGGCGCCGGGCCCGTGGGGGCCGGCGAGGGCCGGCGGGGCCGCGCTGCCCGGCCGGCGCGGGCCGGGACGCGGCCACGTCGAGGCCGGACCGGGGTGCCCGCCCGGGCCACGGCCGCGACCATCGACGTGCTGGCGAAACGTCAGCGACGATGGGCGGCGACGAGGCGCGAACGCAGGGCGTGGACCGCCGGCGGGACGGGATCGCCGGCCAGGACCACCTCGACCACGCGTCGGCCGAGGTCGCGGCACGGCGCCGCCCGCAGGCCCGGATCGGCATGCGCCCCGAGGGTGGACCGCGGCATGGCGGCCACCGCCAACCCCGCCGCCACCAGCGCCTGCTGCGTCACGAAGTCGTCGGTCGTGAACGCCACCCGCGGCTCGAACCCCGACATGCGGCACTGCGCCACCAGGTGGGCGCGGCACCGGTCGCACCCGGCCACCCACGTCTCGCGGGCGAGGTCGGCCAGGTCGTGCGCGTCGCGTCCGGCCGCCGGATGGTCGGCAGGCACGACGACGTCGATCGGGTCCTCGGACAGCGCCGTGACCGCCAGGCCCCGGTCGATGCCCGAGGCGCCCGCCGCCCCGACGCCGACCCGGGCGCCGGCGCCCGCACCCGCCGGGTCGGTGCTCCTACCCGCACCCGCGATCCCTGCGCCCGCCGCCACCGCGACTGGCGCCTCGGGGTAGCGGAACGTGACCGCCAGATCGACCTCGCCGGCCCGCAGGGCGGCGAGCGCCTCGGGCGGCTCGAGCTCGCGGAGCGACACGTCGACGCCGGGGTGGTCGGCCAGCAGAGCGGCGATCGCACCGGGCACGATCGTGGCGGCGGCGGTCGGGTAGGCGGCGATGCGGACCCGCCCCGCCCGCAGGCCGGCGATCGCGGCCACCTCGTCGCGCGCTGCGGCCAGGCGGGACAGCACGGCGTCCGCGTGGGCGGCCAGCGCGGCGCCTGCGTCGGTGAGGCGCACGCCGCGCCCGTGGCGGACGACGAGCGGCGTGCCCACCTCGCGTTCCAACTCGGTCATGTGGTGGGCGATGGCGGGCTGCGTGCAGGCCAGCGCCCGAGCCGCGCCGGCGAGCGAGCCGTGCCGGGCGACCTGCTGGAGCACCTCGAGCCGCTGCGTGCCGATCATCTCCTCACGGTAGACCCAAACGTTCCTTGGGTGATCGACAAGGAAGCCAGATCTTGTCTTGGTACCGGTGCGGGGGGACGATCGTGGCATGCGCTCCTTGTTCGCCCCGACCCGGACCTACCTCGACACCGCCACCTACGGCCTCGCGCCCACGGCGACGGCCGAAGTGGTGTTGGGCGCCGAGCGCGCCCGCATGGAGGGCCGCCTCGACGTCCCCGCCGTCGACGAGGCGATCGCCGCCTGCCGCTCGCTGTTCGGCGCCCTGGTCGGCGTGCCCGGCGACCGCGTGGCGATCGCCGCCCAGGTATCGCCGCTGGTGGGACTCGTCGCCGAGGCACTGCCCCCAGGGTCCACGGTGCTCGCCCCCGAGGGCGAGTTCACCTCGGTGCTGTGGCCGTTTCTGGCCCGGCGGTCCGACGGCGTGCGCGTCCGCACCGTGCCGGTCGAGCGGCTGGTCGACGCCGTCGACCGCACGGTCGACCTGGTGGCAACGTCCGTCGTGCAGTCCGCCGACGGCACGGTCCTCGACCCGGTCGCGCTTCTCGGCGCCGCGCGCGCCGGCGGCGCCCGGGTCCTGCTCGACGTCACCCAGGCCGCCGGCTGGCTGCCACTCGATGCCTGCGGCGATGCCGACTGGGTCGTGGGCGCCGGCTACAAGTGGCTGCTGGCGCCCCGCGGCACGGCGTTCCTAGCCGGCACCGCCGAGGCGCTCGACGCCGTGCGTCCGGCGGGCGCGGGGTGGTACGCCGGCGAGGACCCGTGGGACTCCTGCTACGGCGCCCCGCTGCGGCTGGCCGAGGGGGTGCGGCGCCTCGACGTGTCACCGGTGTGGCCGGCATGGCTGGGCCAGCGCTCGTCGCTCGAGCTGCTCACCCGCATCGGCGTCGACGCCATCCACCGCCACGACGTGGCCCTCGCCAACCGCCTGCGGGCGGGACTCGGGCTGGCGCCGGGGCCGTCGGCCATCGTGTCGCTCGCCGTGCCCGACGGCACCCGGGAGCGGCTGGCCGCCGCCGGCATCGCCGCCTCGGCCCGCGCCGGCCGTCTGCGGCTGTCCTGCCACCTCCACAACGACGAGTCCGACGTCGATCGGGCGCTCGGCGTGCTCGCCGCCGCCCCGCTGGCGGTGGCCTGACCGGCACGGCCGGGGCGATCCGGCCGCGCGCCCGCGACCGGCCAAGGCCCGCCTGGCAAGGACGCCCGGGGCACCATGGGGGCGATGACCGCCGCCCCCGCCCCCACTGACCGCCAGGACGTGCTCACGGCGGCGGCGACCGCCACCGGAGCCGAACCGGATGACCTGGCCGCCCTCCTGGCCGGCGGCACCGAGCGAACCTTCGCCCCCGGCGCCTGGCTGTTCCACGAGTCGACGCCCCGCGAGTGGCTCGGCGTCGTAGCGCAGGGCACGGTCGAGCTGGTCCGCGGGCTGCACGGCGAGGAGCGGGTCATGGCGCTCCTCGGCCCGGGCGAGGTCGTTGCGGCGGGCCTGCTGCTCGACGAGGGCCCTCATCTCGACAGCGCCCGCACCCGGTCGGGCGCCACCGTGCTGGTCGTCCCCCGCGCCGCCGTCGAGGCCCACCGGAACGAGCGGCCCGACGCGTTCTACCGGGTCGTCGCCCGGGTCGCTCGTGTGCTCGCCGAGCGGCTGCGCCTGCTCGACGATCGCCTCGTGGGCGCCGGGGTGGCCGGCGAGCGCCGGGGCGTGCGCCGCGAGCACGACATGCTGGGCGAGCGGGAGGTGCCGGCGGGGGCGTACTGGGGCGTCCAGACGCTGCGGGCCACCGAGAACTTCGCCATCTCGGGTGTCCCGCTGTGCCAGTTCTGGCACCTCGTCCAGGCCTTCGCGTTGGTCAAGAAGGCGGCAGCGCTGGCGAACGGCGAGGTCGGCGGCCTGCCGGTGGACCGGCGCGACGCCATCGTGGCCGCCTGCGACGAGATCGCCGCCGGCGGTCTGCGGGAGCAGTTCGTGGTCGACATGATCCAGGGCGGGGCCGGCACGTCGACGAACATGAACGTCAACGAGGTCATCGCCAACCGGGGCCTCGAGATCCTCGGCCACGATCGGGGCGACTACGCCCACCTGCACCCCAACGACGACGTCAACCGGTCGCAGTCCACGAACGACGCCTACCCGACCGCGTTGAAGCTGGGCCTCGTGCTGGCGTCGGGCGACACGCTCGCCGCCCTGCGGGAGCTGCGCGACGCGCTGGCGGCGAAGGGGCGCGCGTTCACCGACGTCGTGAAGATGGGCCGCACCGAGATGCAGGACGCCGTGCCGATGACGCTCGGCCAGGAGTTCGCCGCCTGGTCCACCATGGTGGGCGAGGCCACCCGGGCGCTCGAGCAGGCGGTCGCCAGTCTGCTCGACGTGAACCTCGGGGCCACTGCCATCGGCACGGGCATCAACGCCCCTCCCGGCTACGCGGAGGCGGCGACCGCGCACCTCGCCCAGGTCAGTGGCGTGCCGGTCCGTCAGGCCGCCGACCTGGTGGAGGCCACCCAGGACGCCGGCGAGTTCCTCGGCGTCTCAGGGGCGCTGAAGCGGGCGGCCGTGCAGATCTCGAAGGTCTGCAACGACCTGCGTCTGCTCTCCAGCGGGCCGCGCGCCGGGCTGGCCGAGATCCGGCTGCCGGCGGTGCAGCCGGGGTCGTCGATCATGCCGGGCAAGGTGAATCCGGTCATGCCCGAGCTCGTGAGCCAGGTGTGCTTCCAGCTCATCGGCTACGACACCACGATCACGATGGCCGCCGAATCGGGCCAGCTCGAGCTCAACATGGCCGAGCCGATCATCGCCTATGACCTGATGCACGGGCTGATGATCCTGAAGAACGCCTGCATCACGCTGACGGCCCGCTGCATCGTCGGCATCGAGGCCGACCGCGAGGTGTGCCGGGGCTACGTCGAGCGCTCGATAGGCGTGGTGACCGCGCTCAACCCGATCCTCGGCTATGAGCGCTCGGTGGCGATCGCCACCGAGGCCCTGGCGACCGGGCGGGCCGTCACCGACCTCGTCGTCGAACGGGGCTGGCTCGACCGGGCCCGGCTCGACGAGCTGCTGAGCCCCGAGGGCATGGCGGACCCTCGGGTCCCCCACCGCCACGAGCCATGAGCGGGCGGGGCCGAGCCGGGGCCGGGGCCGAGCCCCGGGCCGGCCCGGGCCGGGGCCGCGGCCGGGCCGAGGGCCGGGTTACTCCCCGGAGGACCAGTGCCCGACGCCGCCCAGGCGCTCGGGGGTGATGCGCAGCACGTAACCCGGCGGCGGGTCGTCGTCGCTCCCCGGCGGGAACCGCACGTCGGGGCCGAGGTAGACGTGCGCCAGGCGCTGCAGCAGCTCGGCGGCGCCGCCCTCGGTGACCCGGGCGGTGCCGTGCACGACCAGGTACTCGTCGAGCCCCATCGCATTGCGGGCGCCGGTCTCGAGCGACAGGGCGACGCGCCCGTCACGCTGCACGTTGCGGAGCTTCTGGCGCATGCCCATGTGGCCACAGACCAGCTCGTCGCCGTCGAGCCCGACCCATACGAGGCTCACCTGCGGGCTGCCGTCGGGGTTGGTGGTGGACAGATGCGCCAGCCGGCCCGACTCGATGACCCGGCGTGCCTCGTCGGTGAGAATGCTCACGCCCGCGAGGCTACGGCGTCGCCGGGATCAGGCCGACAGGGCGAGACCGGCGACCGCGGCCTCGGCGGCCGGCCAGTCGGGCAGCACGACGACCTCGGGCGTGATCCTCCATGTCTGCGCCGGGCCGGCCCGCCACCGGCGCACCCGAGCCACCCCGTCGCGGTCGAGGCTCGCGGCGACCGCCCCATCGGCCGTGGCGACGTTGGCCCAGGGACGGGACGCGACGCCGGTGAAGGTGACCGACACCCGGCACAGCGCCTCGACGTCCTCGGCGTCGAGCGGAATTGTGAACGTGCGGTGGCGCAGCACGCTGCGCCCCGAAGAGTGACTGACGGCCGTGCACCACGCAGGTCCGTCGGCGAACGCCTCGGACCACACGCCCGGGCGCAGGGCGTCGCCGGCCGGCTCGGCGATCGGCGGCACCCAGAAGTACGGGTCGACCAGCCAGCGCCGGCGGCCGTCGCCCAGCACGACGACCGAGTGGATGTCGACCGGCGGAGACGCCGGGTCCACCCGCCCCATGCCCACGACGTCCGCGGTCAGGCGCCCACCGGCGGCCACGAGCGCCGAGTACAGCGTGGTGACCGCCCAGCAGGACCACGCCAGTCCCGGCCGGGCCAGCCACCCCTCGACCACGGCGGACCGGCGTCGACCTGGCGCGGCAAACCGGGCCCCGATGACGCCGGTTGACGACCAACCGGGTTCACGCCAGCCCGGCCTCGGGCACCCGTCACCGGCGGACCGCCGCCGGACGGGACGGCGGGGGTCCACGGGCCGGGCTGTCGGGCGCTGCCGGCGGCTGCGCGTGGTCTCAGGCGGTGCCCGCGCCGCCTGGGCGGGGCGCCCACAGGTCGGTGCAGCGCTCGCACACCTCGGCCGGGATGACGCCAGCTCGCATGAGCAGGGCGAAGGCCTGACAACCGAGGCAGAAGCCGAGGAACGCCTCGAGGCTTGCCGCCACGGCGAGTAGACCCAACACGATCCACGCGGCGCCGGTCAGGCCGAAGCCGAGCGCCAGCACCGCCGCCGTCAGGGAGAACGTCGCGCCGATCGCCTGGGCGAAGCGCTTGGGCGGGCCCGGCACGGGCCGGGGCGGGACCGCCAGGCGGGGACGCACGACGCGGGTCACCAGCCGGCCGAGCGGGCTGAGGGTGGGACCCGACAGCACCCGGGCCACGAAGCCGTAGGCGATCACGGCGGTGAGCCACGGCTGATCGAGGGCGATGGCGGCAACGGACAGGCCCACGACGCCGCCGGCCACCAGCCTGGCCGACACCTCGTCGACCGGATCGGGGAAGCCGATGATGCCTGCCATGCGACGCTCCTCGGGCGGGGCGGCGCCACACCGTCCCGCCTAACCCGAGCATAGAGGTCGGGTTTGTCAGCTACACGGCCCGGGACGAGATGCGGCGCGGCCCGTGCGCCCCGCTGCCCCGCCCGCATGACCCGCCGCGTGGCCCGTGAGACCCGCTGCGCCGCCCGCGCGGACCGCCAACGCCAGCATGCGGCGCAGACGCCCCACGGCGGCGCCGACGACGATCAGGACCTGGGGGTCGCGCCCGCCGTCCGGCCCGGTGACGGCCGCCCGCAGGGCCCGCTCGCCCGCGACGCCCACGAACACCAGACCCCGGGTGTCGACGACCACGGTGCGACCGCCGCGGCGCAGCCAGGCGACGGCCTCGGCCAGGCGCGGCGCCGTCGCCATGTCGAGCTCGCCGTCGAGCCGCAGCTCGACGAGCCACGGCCGGGACAGGACCCGCATGCCGAGCCCGTCCCGCTCGTCGCCCGAGAGCCACCCGATCCCGTCCCGGCCGCGTGCGGGGTCGGCCATGCCCCGGGCGCCTGGCCGGACGACCCTCGCCCCGCGCTCCGGCCCGCGGTCGGGAGACGGTGGGGGCCCGCCGGCGCGAGCGCCGTCGGAGGGGGACACCGGGACGACCGGCCTCGCGGCGTCGGTCACCTGGCGTTGGCCGGTCAGCGCCGTCACCCGTGTCTGGCGGAGCGCCGGCCTGGCCGCAGGCGGCGGTGCGGTGATCGCGACCGGCGCCACCGCTGCATCGGTGGCGGCCCGCGCGGCGGTCGACGCCCGTGCGGCGGACGTTGGTGGGGCGGCCGGCGGCCGATCGTCGGTCGGCGGCGGGCCCGCGGTCGGCATCGGCACCGCTGAGGCTGCCAGAGATGGTGCGACGGTCGAGGCCGGCGGCGGCGCGGGCCCGAGGTGGCGTTCCGGGGCCGGGGGTCCGGCCGGGTGGGCGGCGCGGGCGCGTGCACGGCGGGTCGGGATCATCGGGGCTGCCCTCCTTCGTCGGTATCGGCGAGCGTGCGCCCCCGACCTGGAGGTGCCCTCCACGCGAGCCGGGAAGGATCTGGAAACGGCCGACGCCCGCCACCGGCCCGGACGGCGGGGCGGACGCCGGCGCGAGCGGGGCGGACGCCGGCGCGAGCGGGGGCCGGGGCGCAAGCGAGCGGAGCGCGTGAGGCCCGCGGCTACGCCGGGTCGCCGGCCGCCACGCAGGGCTCGGGGGCCGCGATGGGCAGGTCGAGCCGGAACAGGGCCCCGCCGCCGGAGGCGTTCGCCACCGTGGCGGTGCCGCCGTGCTCCCCGGCGATGCCCGCCACGATCGACAGACCGAGGCCCACGCCGGCGCCGGCCCGGGAGTCGCTCGCCCGCCAGAAGCGGTCGAAGGCCCGGGTGAGCGCCTCGTCGTCGAGCCCGGGCCCGTGGTCGCGCACGGTCACGACCGCCCGACCCCCCTCTCGGATGCGGGCTCCGACGTCGATCTTCGTTCCCCTCGCCTGTGCTGCACGGCGTTGGCCACCAGGTTCCCGATGGCTTGGCGCGGGTGGTCGCGGTCACCGGCGACGACCACCGGCTCGGGGGCCTCGAGCACGACGGGGCGGGTCGGGTCGGCGGCCACGGCGTCGCTACAGGCGTCGGCGGCGAGCACCGCGACGTCGACGGCCTGGCGCTCCACGCGCCGGGTCCGGTCGAAGTGGGCCAGCAACAGCAGGTCGTTGACCAGCGTCTTCATGCGCTCGGATTCGTCCTCGATCCGTCGCATGATCACCTGGAGGTCGACGTGGTCCTGCTTGGCGCCGAGGCGGAACAGTTCCGCGAAGCCCTGGATCGACGTGAGAGGGTCCGCAGCTCGTGCGACACGTCGGCGAGGAACCGGCGAAGGCGAGCCTCGGTGGCCTCGCGCTCGGCGAACGCGTCCTCCAGCTCGCTGAGCATGGTGTTGAGGCGCGAGGCCGAGCTGGCCGATCTCCACACGGTGTCGTCGGTGCTGCCGCCCACGTAGGGCCGGTTGGAGGCGGGCGTCAGGTCGACGGCGAGCATCCAGGGCAGCGAGAACGCCAGCGCGGACGTACCGAAGACGAACGCGGCGCGCACCTTCGGCCACCAGCCGCCGGCCGTGCCGGCGAGCACCGCCAGGCCGAACCCCGGCAGGGGGATGGCGGCCGCCAGCATCTTCGTGTTGAACGCCAGCCCCACGAACGCCCCGGCCAGCACCAGCCAGCGGGTCGGCCGGTCGGCGTCGAGGGCATGCAGCAGCGCCCAGGCGGCCGCCACCAGCAGCAAGACCATGAACGCGGCGGCGCACCGTGCACCACATCAGCGCCACGGTGCCGGCGCCGGCCAACGCGCTCGGTAGTAGCAGCGACCAGGAGCCGTAGCCGAACGCCCGGGCGCTCAGGGCGCCGGCCCACAGGGCCAGCGGGGGCTTGTCGACGCTGATGAAGCCGCCCGGGTCGAGCGCGACGAAGAAGAAGTTCCCCCAGCTCACCGTCATGCTGCGCACGGCCGCGGCGTAGTAGGTGTTGCCGGGCCCGTTGGACGAGAGCTGCCAGCAGTCCAGCACCACGGCCACGGCGGTCACGCCCGCCAGCGCAGCCCGGTCGACCCTGCGTCCCCGGGCGCCGCGGGGGACGGCGCCCGGGGACGTCGCGACCGCCCCGCCCGGGCCCGGCGACGGGGAGGCGGCGTCGTCCGGTCCCGGAGGCTCCCGCGGCGGGACGGGAGCCCCCGGGGTCCCCGGGCGTCGCGGGACGTCGGCGGCGGGGGCAGCGGCGTGATCTTCATCGGCGTGAGCTTCGGCTGCGCAGCTGGAGGGCGGCTGGGTGGAGCCTCAGATGTCCCTCAGACCGACCGCAGGGTCGGCACCGCCCCGTTCCCGGTACATGGCGGGCGCCGCCCGGGCCCGCCGGTCCGCGAGACTTCCGTCCGTATGGACGTCACCGTCGTCGACCACCCCCTCGCGGCGCGGCTGCTGACCCGCCTGCGCGACGAGACCACCGACCGCGCCACCTTCCGCCTGGCCATCGACGAGCTGGCCGGCATGCTCGTCTACGAGGCCTGCCGCACGCTGGCCACAGAGCCGGTCGAGGTGCGCACGCCGCTCGGGCCGGCCCCGGGCGTGCGCATCGCCGCGTCGCCGCTGGTCGTGCCCGTCCTCCGGGCGGGGCTGGGCCTGCACGGGGCGTTCCTGCGCCTGCTGCCCGAGACCGACACGGCCTTCGTGGGCGTGGCCCGGAACGAGGACACGTTCCAGCCGGAGCCCTACATGAACTCGGTGCCCGCCGAGCTGGCGGGTCGCACAGTGATGGTGCTCGACCCGATGCTCGCCACCGGGGGGTCGCTCGTGCACGCCTGCCAGCTGCTGCGCGACCGGGGCGCCGGGCCCATGACCGGGGTGTGCGTGATCGCCGCGCCCGAGGGCATCGAGCGGGTCCGGGGATCGGGCTTCGTGGAGCGGGTCGTCACCGCCGCCATCGACAGTCACCTCAACGACCAGGCATACATCGTCCCCGGCCTCGGCGACGCGGGAGACCGCCTGTTCGGCACGGCCTGAGCCCGCCGTCGCCGAGGGTCAGCCGCCGACGAGCCGGCCGGCGTCGTCGAGCAGGGCGGCGACGGTGGCCGCGCCCTCGGCCCGGGCGGCGGCCAAGGCGGCCGCGTCGCCGCCGTGCGCGACCGGCACGACGGCCTCGGCGTAGCACTTGAGCTTGGGCTCCGTGCCCGACGGGCGAACGATCAGCCGCACGCCGTCGCCGCGCAGCACGACGCCGTCGGTCGGCGGCAGGCGCCCGCCCCGGCGCAGGTCCTCGACCGCGGTCACGGGACGGCCGGCGAGCCGGTCCGGCGGCGAAGCCACCAGCCGGTCGACCGCGGCCCGCATGCGAGCGAGGCCGTCGATCCCCTCGACCCGCACCGAGCGCTGGCGGGTGGCGTGCACGCCCAGCTCGCGGGCGAGGTCGTCGAGCCGGTCGAGCAGCGTACGGCCGCGGGCCCGCTCGGCCGCCACGAGGTCGGCGACCGCCAGGGCGGCGGTGATGCCGTCCTTGTCGCGCACGAGCGTTCCGACGCTCGACCCGACCGCCTCCTCGTAGCCGTAGACGAAGCGCAGGTCGGGTCGATCGAACGCGGCGCGGGCGATCCACTTGAAGCCCGTCAGCACCTCGGCCGAGACCACGCCCCGGGCGGCGGCGAGCCGGGACAGCGCGGAGGACGACACGATCGTCGTGACGACCAACCGATCCGGCCCGGTGTCGCGTGCCAGCAGCCAGTCGGCGAGCAGCAGGCCGATCTCGTCGCCGGACAGCGTCCGCCACCCGCCGCGTGACGCGGCGTCGGGCACCGCCACGGCAAGCCGGTCGGCGTCGGGGTCGTTCGCCAGCACCACGTCGGCGGACCGTGCGCGGGCGGCGGCGACGGCGAGGTCGAGGGCCCCGGGCTCCTCGGGGTTGGGGAACGCCACGGTGGCGAAGTCGGGATCCGGCTCGCCCTGGGCGGCGACGACGTGCGGCAGGGCGAAGCCGGCCCGGTCGAACGCCGCCAACACCACGTCGCGTCCGACGCCGTGCATCGGCGTGTAGACGACGCCGAGGGCGCGCCGGTCGGCGGGCGTGGCGGCCACCCCGTCGGCCGGCGGGCCGGCGGGCAGCGCCGTGGCGACCGCCCCGGTGAGGTAGGCATCGACGAGCGCGTCGCCCACGCTCGCGATGCGGGGGTCGTCGTCGGCGGCGCGGGGCACGGACGACGCGCCGCCCACGGCGTCGATGCACGCCGCGATCTCGGCATCGGACGGCGGCGCGATCTGGGCGCCGTCGCCGAGGAACACCTTGTAGCCGTTGTAGCGGGGCGGGTTGTGGCTGGCGGTGATGACGATGCCTGCGCACGCATCGAACTGGCGGACGCCGAAGGCCAGCACGGGCGTGGGCAGCGGCCGGTCGGCGAGCAGCGGTCGCAGGTCCGCCTGGGCCAGCACGGCGGCGGCGTCGGCAGCGAAGCGAGGCGAGCGGTGCCGGGCGTCGGAACCCACGACGACCGGCTCGCCCCGGTGCCCGGTGGCGACGAGGTGGGCGGCGAGGCCGGCCGTCGCCCGGATCACCACGGCCCGGTTCATGCGGTTCGGGCCGGCGGCCATCTCGCCGCGTAGTCCGGCCGTACCGAACGTCAGCCCATCCCCGAAGCGGTCCTGCAGCTCCTCGAGGGCTGCGGCGTCGCCGGCGTCGTTGCGGTCCAGCAGGGCGTCGACCTCGGCCTGGTCGCCGGCGTCGACGTCGGCGTCACGCCAGGCGCGGGCGGCGGCGACGACGTCGGCGGGTGCCATGGGCGCCGATCGTAGGTGTCGCCCGACGACCGGCGACATCCGCGCCGAGCGACCGCCGACGCCCTCCCCGCTCCCGGCGTCCGCCCTACAGCTTCGCCACCACGGCGGCCAGCAGGTCGCCCATGCGCTCGGCCGACGCCCGCCCGGCGGCGAGCACCTCCTCGTGGTGAAGCGCAGGACCGAGGCCGGCCGCCAGGTTCGTGACCAGCGACAGGCCGAGGACCTCGGCCCCGAGATGCCGGGCGGCGATGGCCTCCCACGCGGTCGACATGCCCACGAGGTCGGCCCCGAGCCCGGCCAGCATGCGGACCTCGGCGGGCGTCTCGTAATGCGGGCCGGGCAGCGCCGCGTAGACACCCTCGGTGAGCCCCGGATCGACCGTGCGGGCCAGCGCCCGCAGCCGGGAGGCGTAGAGGTCGGACAGGTCGACGAAGCGGGAGGGCAGGCCGGTCGGCGGCGAGGAACCCGCCAACGGCGAGCGGCCGGTGAGGTTGAGGTGGTCGGCGATCAGCACCGGTTGGCCCACCGCGAGGCCGGAGCGGATGCCCCCGGAGGCGTTCGTGAGCACGACGACGTCGCAGCCGGCCCGGCACGCCGCGCGCACACCGTGCACCACGACGTCGGGGTCGTGGCCCTCGTAGGCGTGAACCCGGCCGAGGAACACGAGCACCCGCCGTCCGCCCTCGGCCAGGACCGACCGGACCGCGCCGGTGTGGCCGGCCACGGTCGCCGGCGGGAACCCGGGCAGGTCGACGGTCGCCACCTCGGCCACCACCTCTCCGAACCGGTCGGCGGCCGGCCGCCACCCCGAGCCCAGCACCACGGCGACGTCGTGACGTTCGGCGCCGGTGCGGGCGGCGAGGGCGGCGGCGGCCTCGTCGGCAAGGGCGTACGGGTCGCTCATCGGGGGCGAACGTAACCGCCCCAGCGGCCGACGGTGGTCGCTCGGGCCAGCCTCGGCGCCCTGGACGGTGCACATCGCCACGACCAGCGCCGACGGGCTGCGTCGTCTGCCACCGCTCGCCATTGTTCGTCACAACTTGTGACTAACGTGCACCGGCGTGGCCCGGCTCCGGGTCGCGCGTTCTGGACAGGACCAGGAGAAGCATTCGATGCGACGACGGTGGCTCAAGGGCCTCGGCATGGTGCTCGCGCTGTCACTCCTCGCTGCCGCGTGCGGCGACGACGACGACGACGATGCCTCGACCGACGAGACGAGTGACGAGGGCGGCGAGGCGGCCAGCGACTTCACGGCCGGCCAGGTGACCGACACGGGCGGGGTCGACGACCGCTCGTTCAACCAGACCGCCTACGCGGGCCTGCAGGAGGCGGCAGAGGAGGTCGGCTTCGAGCCCCAGGTGCTCGAGTCCGAGTCCGAGGCCGACTTCGCTCCCAACATCCAGACCCTGATCGAACAGGACAACGACCTCATCATCACCGTCGGCTTCCTGCTGGGCGACGCCACCGCGGCCGCCGCCGAGGAGAACCCCGACCAGAACTTCGCGATCGTCGACTACGACTACAGCGTCGACGCCGGGGATTCGGCCGACGAGTTCGACAACGTGCGCGAGCTGACCTTCTCCACCGATCAGGCGGCTTTCCTCGCCGGCTACGTTGCCGCCGCCACGACCGAGACCGGCACGGTCGGCACCTACGGGGGCATCAACATCCCCACGGTCACGATCTTCATGGACGGCTTCTCCGCCGGCGTCGACTACTGGAACGAGGAGAACGACGGCGACGTCGAGCTCATCGGCTGGGACGCCGAGGCGCAGGACGGCCTGTTCACCGGCGACTTCGAGAACCAGGCAGCCGGCCGGTCGACCACCGAGCAGCTGCTCGACGACGGCGCCGACATCGTCATGCCGGTGGCCGGCCCGGTCGGCCTCGGCTCGGTCGAGGCCGTCGAGGCCTCGGGCAGCGACGCCAAGCTGATCTGGGTCGACACCGACGGGTGCGTGACCGTCGAGGAATCCTGCGATCTGTTCCTGACCTCGGTCATGAAGAACATGGACGTCGCCGTGCGCGACACCACCGAAGCCGCCGCCGAGGGCGACTTCGAGGGCGGCCTCTACACCGGCACGCTCGAGAACGAGGGCGTGGACATCGCCCCGTTCCACGAGTTCGACGAGTCGGTCCCCCAGGAGGTGAAGGACGCCGTCGACGACCTGACGCAGCAGATCATCGACGGCGACATCGAGACGCGGCCCGGCGGGTAGCGCCTCTCCCATGAAGGTCGAGCTCCGAGGGATCACCAAGCGGTTCCCCGGTGTCGTGGCCGCCGAGGGCGTGGACGTCTCCGTGCAGAGCGGAGACGTCCACGCCCTGCTCGGAGAGAACGGCGCCGGCAAGTCCACGCTCATGAACATCCTCTTCGGGCTCTACCGGCCCGACGAGGGCGAGGTGCTGCTCGACGGCGAGCCGCTCGTCGCCCGGTCGCCGGCCGACGCCATCCGCGCCGGCATCGGCATGGTGCACCAGCACTTCATGCTGGTGCCCGTCTTCACCGTCGCCGAGAACGTCATCCTTGGCGTCGAGCCCACGGCCCGCCTCGGTCGCATCGAGCGCGACGAGGCCCGCCGACAGGTCGCGGAGCTCTCCGAGCGCTACGGGCTGTCGGTCGACCCCGACGCCCGCATGGAGGACCTGGCGGTCGGCGTGCAGCAGCGGGTCGAGATCCTCAAGGCGCTCTACCGCGACGCCCGCTGCCTCATCCTCGACGAGCCCACCGCGGTGCTCACCCCGCAGGAGATCGACGACCTCATGGGCATCGTCCGCGAGCTCGTGGCGGGTGGCCGGTCGGTGATCTTCATCAGCCACAAGCTGCGCGAGGTGCTCGAGGTGGCCGACCGCATCACGGTGCTGCGCCGGGGACGGGTAGTGGACCACACGACGCCCGGCGAAACGGACGAGCAGGCGCTCGCCACGATGATGGTCGGCCACGACGTGAAGCTCGTGGTCGACAAGGACCCGTCCGACCCCGGCGAGCCGGTCCTCGACGTGCGCGACCTGGTCGTCACCGACGAGCGGGGCCACCGGGTGGTCGACGGCCTGTCGCTCGACGTGCGGGCGGGCGAGATCGTCGCCGTGGCCGGCGTGCAGGGCAACGGCCAGACCCAGCTCGTGGAGGCGCTGACCGGGCTGCGCTCGCCCGACGGCGGCACGGTCGTGCTCGACGGCGTCGACGTGACCGGTGCGAACCCCGACGACCTGTTCGACGCCGGGCTGGCCCACGTGCCCGAGGACCGCCAGCGCGACGGCCTCATCGGCCCCTTCGACCTGGCCTCGAACATGGTGCTCAACCAGCTCGGCCAGGCCCCGTTCTCGAAGCGGGGCCGCGTCGACCGCAAGGCCGTGCGCCGCCACGCCGAGCGCCTCGTGGACGACTTCGACGTGCGCACCCCGTCCGTGGACGTGCACGCCGAGACGCTGTCGGGCGGCAACCAGCAGAAGGTGATCATCGCCCGCGAGTTCTTCCACGCCAGGCGCCTGCTCGTGATGTCGCAGCCCACGCGGGGACTCGACGTCGGGTCGATCCAGTACATCCACCGCCAGATCGTCGCGAAGCGCGACGAGGGGGTGGCCGTGCTCGTCAACAGCTCCGAGCTAGATGAGGTGCTGGCGCTCGCCGACCGGGTGGCCATCATGGTCAACGGCCGAATCGTCGACTTCCTCGACCGGTCCGAGGCCAACCGCCAGCGCTGCGGCCTGCTCATGGCCGGATCCGTCGAGGAGGCAGCCGCGCTCGAACCGGTCGCCGACGAGGGGGTGGCGGTCACGTGAGCACCACCGCCACGATCGACGCCGGCGAGGGCGACGCCGGCGGCCCGGCCGGCCGGCCCGGGACGGGCGCCGAGGTCGTCGCCCGCCTGCGCGCCGCCGGGCAGGCGCTGCTGCTGCCGGCCCTCGCCCTGCTCACGGCGCTGGTCGTGGGCGGCCTCGTCATCGTGTTCTCCAACCCCGACACGCTGAACCAGTGGGGCGACTTCTTCCGCGACCCCTCCCAGGCGCTGCGATCCTCGTGGGACGCCGTGTTCGACAGCTACCGCGCTCTGTGGGACAGCTCGCTCGCCACCCCGTCCGCGCTCGGCCGCACGCTCGTCGAGTCCACGCCGCTGGCCCTCGCCGGCCTGTCGGTCGCCCTCGCGTTCCGGGCCGGTTTGTTCAACATCGGGGCCGCCGGCCAGCTCATCGTGGGGGCCACGTGCGCCGGCTGGGTGGGCTTCACCTTCGACCTGCCGACCGCGGTCCACCTGCCCCTCGCCGTGATGGCCGGGGCGGCGGGCGGTGCCGCCTGGGGGGCGATCGCCGGGTTCCTCAAGGCCCGCTTCGGGGCCCACGAGGTCATCACGACGATCATGCTCAACTACATCTCCTACCGGCTGCTCGACTACGCGCTGCGAAGCACGGCGTTCCAGCGGCCGGGCCGCAACGACCCGATCTCCAAGCCGGTGCACGAGTCCGCCCGCCTACCCGAGATCACGGCCGGCGACATGCGGGTCCACGCCGGGCTGTTCATCGCCCTGGCCGCTGCGGTCGCCGTGTGGTGGTTGCTCGGCCGGTCGACGGTCGGGTTCCGCATGCGGGCGGTGGGCACGAACCCGTTCGCCTCGCGGTACGCCGGCATGAAGGTGGGCGCCACCTACATGCTCTCGATGGCGATCGCCGGCGGTCTCGCCGGCCTGGCCGGCACGAGCAACATCCTCGGCCGGCCGAGCTTCAGCCTGACCGGCGGCTTCTACGCCGAGATCGGCTTCGACGCCATCGCCGTGGCCCTGCTCGGCCGGGCGAACCCGTTCGGAGTGCTGGCCGCCGCCTTCCTGTTCGGCGTGCTGCGGGCCGGCTCGACCGGCATGCAGGCCGCCACCCAGACGCCGGTCGACATCATCATCGTCATCCAGGCGCTGATCATCCTGTTCGTGGCCGCCCCCCGCCTGGTGCGGGCCATCTACCGAGTTCCGGCCGGCCGGGGCGCCGAGCAGAGGTTCACCACGAGCTGGGGGGCCTGAGTGGCGGCCACGACCGACCCGACCGCCGGTCAGCCAACCCCCTCCGGCGACGGCGGCGGCGGTGACCACACGGGCGTCGACGACCGGCGCGCCGCGGCCGCCGGCGACGAGCGCGTCGGGCTGACCCCCGGACGACGCCTCGGCTTCGGCATCGCCACCGCCGTGCTGGGCCTCATCGCCCTCGTGGCGTTCGGGCTCGGCAGCGAGTCGGGCCTCGACGCAACGTTCGTGTTCAGCCGGGGCGGCGAGGCGTTCGAGCTGCCCGACGTGACGGTGCCCGCCCGGGCGACCGCGCTCGTCCTAGGCGTGGTCATCGTTGCCCTCGGCGTCGCCCAGGTCGCCGGCCGGCTGACGTCCCGCACCTACCTGGTTTTCGGCATCTCCCTGGCCCTGTTCGTGGTGGCGCTGCTGGCGTGGGCGGCCCGCGACGACTCGATCAACATCGTCGGCCTGCTGGACGGCACGCTGCGCCGGTCGATCCCGCTGGCGCTGGGTGCGCTGGCCGGCGTGCTGTGCGAGCGCGCCGGGGTCGTCAACATCGCCATCGAGGGCATGCTGCTCACCGCCGCGTTCGTGGGGGCCCTCACGGCGAGCGCGGCCGGCACCCCCTGGGTCGGCATGGCCTCCGGCGTCGCCGCCGGGGCGCTGCTGGGGCTGGCGCTCGCCGTGCTGTCGATCCGCTACCAGGTCGACCAGATCATCGGTGGCACGGTCATCAACATCTTCGCCGTGGGCCTCACCAGCTACCTGACGGCCCGGGTTCTCGTCGAGTACCAGGACCTCAACCAGCCCGGGTCGTTCCGTTCGGTGGCCATCCCCCTGCTGGGTGACATCCCGCTCGTCGGGCCGCTGCTGTTCGACAACACGATCTACGTCTACGTCATGTTCGTTCTCGTGTTCGGGCTGGCCTGGGCGCTGTTCCGCACCCGCTGGGGCCTCCGCCTGCGGGCCGTCGGCGAGCACCCCCGGGCGGCCGACACCGTGGGCATCAACGTGCTCCGGACCCGCTATCGGGCCGTCGTGCTGGGCGGGGCCGTGGCCGGGTTCGCCGGCACGTGGTTCACGCTCGACGCGGTCAGCGGGTTCGACGAGAACATGACCGCCGGCCGCGGCTTCATCGCCCTAGCCGCGCTTATCTTCGGGCGCTGGCATCCCGTCGGGGCGTTCATCGCGGCCCTCGTGTTCGGCTTCGCCGAGGAGCTGCAGGGGCGCCTCGCCCTGCTCGACACGCCGCTGCCCTCCGAGCTGCTGCTGATGACCCCCTACGTCGTCACGATCATCGTGGTCGCCGGCCTCGTCGGCCGGTCCCGGCCGCCGGCGGCCGACGGGCAGCCGTACACGACGGGCTGAGCGGGTGGTGACGGCGGCGATCGACTGGGACGCCCTGCGGGCGGCGGCCGCCGACGTCGCCACCCGGGCCTACGTGCGGTACTCGGGGTTCGGCGTCGGGGCGGCCGGGCTCGTGGACGACGGGCGGGTCGTGGTCGGATGCAACGTCGAGAACGCCTCGTACGGCCTCACGCTGTGCGCCGAATGCGGCCTGGTCTCGGCCCTGCACGCCACGGGCGGCGGCCGGCTGCGGGCTGTGGCGGTCACCGACCCGGACGGGCGCGACGTGGCGTGCTGCGGGCGGTGCCGGCAGCTGCTGGTCGAGGCCGGGGGCGCCGAGCTGCTGGTCAACGAGCGGCCGATGGCCGAGTGGCTGCCCGGGGCCTTCGGGCCCGACGACCTCGACGCCGCCGCCGGCGCCGGGACCGGGGCTGCGGACCCCACGGCCGCCGACCGAGCGGACCGGGCCGGCGGTGACGCCGCCACGCCTCCGGGCGCGGGCGGGGCGGGCGGGGGGCCGGGCTGATGGCCATCACGCCTCCGGCCCCGGCTGGGGTCCGGGCTGATGGCCATCACGCCTCCAGTCGCGGGCGGGCGGCCCGGCTGATGGCCATCACGCCTCCGGCCGCGGGTGGGGGTCCGGGCTGATGGCCACCGACGTGCTGGATGTGATCCGCACCAAGCGCGACGGCGGCGAGCTGTCCGACGAGCAGGTCCGCTTCTTCATCGAGGGCTACACGGCCGGCACGATCGCCGACGAGCAGGCGGCGGCGCTGTGCATGGCGATTCTGCTGCGTGACATGGCGCCCGGCGAGCTCGCCGCGTGGACCCGGGCGATGATCGAGTCGGGCGACCGCCTCGACCTGTCTTCCCTCCCCCGACCGACGGTCGACAAGCACTCGACCGGCGGGGTGGGCGACAAGGTCTCGCTGCCCCTGGCCCCACTGGCGGCGGCGTGCGGCGCGGCCGTGCCCCAGCTGTCGGGCCGGGGCCTCGGCCACACCGGCGGCACGCTCGACAAGATGGAGGCGATCCCCGGCTGGCGCGCCACGCTTCGCACCGACGAGGTGCTCGCCCAGCTGCGCGACGTGGGCGTCGTGATCTGTGCGGCGAGCGAGCGCCTGTGCCCGGCCGACCGCAAGCTGTACGCCCTGCGCGACGTCACGGCCACGGTCGAGGCGGTGCCTTTGATCGCCAGCTCGATCATGTCCAAGAAGATCGCGGAGGGCACCGAGGCGCTCGTGCTCGACGTGAAAATCGGCGCGGGCGCGTTCCTGCCCGACCTGGATACGGCCCGACGCCTGGCCGAGACGATGGTGGGGCTGGGCGACGCCCACGGCGTGCGGACCGTGGCGCTGATCACCGACATGGACGCTCCGCTCGGGCGTGCCGCGGGCAACGGCCTCGAGGTCGACGAGGCGGTCGAGGTCCTACGCGGTGGCGGGCCCGGCGACGTGGTCGAGGTCACCCTCGCCCTGGCGCGAGAGATGGTGGCGCTCGCCGGCCTCGAGGCCGATCCGGCCCGGGTGCTGGCCGACGGCCGGGCGCTCGCGGTGTGGGACGCCATGGTCCGGGCCCAGGGCGGCGATCCTGCGGCGCCCCGGCCGACGGCCGCAGTGCGCCACGAGGTCCGCAGCCCGGCCTCGGGCTACCTGCACCGGCTCGACGCCCGGGCGGTGGGCGTAGCCGTGTGGCGCCTCGGGGCCGGCCGGTCCCGCAAGGAAGATCCCGTCTCGCCGACGGCCGGCGCCCTCAGCCTGCGCAAGCCGGGGGACCCCGTCGAGGCCGGCGAGCCGGTGCTGGAGCTGCACGCCGACGACCCGGGCCGGCTCGACGCCGCCCTCGCCGCGCTGGAGGGGGCGATCGAGGTGGGCGCCGAGGCCCCCGAGCCCCGCCCACTCATCGTCGAGCGCGTCGGATGAGCGATCTCTAGACCGGTCGGTCTAGCGTCGTGCGCGGCGCGGCCGTGAGCACGTGGAGGACACCCCGATGACCGAGGACACTCAGCGCTGGCAGGTCGGCGACGTCCGGATCACGAGCGTCGTGGAGGCCCAGACCGATGGCATCCCGCCCGTGTTCTTCTTCCCCGACGCCGACGAGCAGCTGGTGCGCCGCCACGCCTGGCTGGTGCCGCACTGGGCCGCCCATGACGGCACGATCAGCATGCGGGTCCAGGCGCTGGTCGTCGAGGCGGGCGGCCGCACGTTCGTCGTCGACCCGTGCATCGGCAACGGCAAGGAACGCAGCCAGCCGTTCTGGAACGACCAGGCGTGGCCGTTCATGGAGCGGTTCCGCAAGGCCGGCTTCGACCCGGACGAGGTGGACGCCGTCGTCCACACCCACGTCCACGTCGACCACGTCGGCTGGGACACCCGCGCCGTCGACGGCCGGTGGGTGCCGACGTTCCGCCGGGCCCGCCACCTCTACACGCAGGCCGAGCTGGACTGGCTGGGGGCCAGCGACGACGCCGACGACCGGCGGATCCACGCCGATTCGGTCGCGCCGATCCTCGACGCCGGGCTGGCCGACGTGGTGGAGCCCGACGCCGACCTGGGCGACGGCCTGCGGCTCGCCGCAGCGCCCGGCCACACCCCGGGCCACACGGCCCTGTGGATCGCCTCGGGCGGCCACCAGGGGCTGCTGACCGGCGACGTGATCCACCACCCCGTCCAGTGCGCCGAGCCCGACGTGGGCTTCGTCTCGGACGCCGACAGCGCGCAGGCGCGAGCCACCCGCCGCCGCCTGCTGCGCAGCGCCACGGACGCCGACGCCGTCGTCGTCGGCGCCCACTTCCCTACCCTTCCGGCCGGCCGGGTCGTGGCCGAAGGGTCGGCGTGGCGCTTCGTCCCCGACACCGAGGCGCCGTAGGGGTACGGCACGCGGCGTCCCCTACGTCACCCCTGCCCAGGTAGCCTGGAGCATGGACGCTCGACCCACCCGAGACCAGATCCTCCGGGCCCCGAAGGTCCTGCTCCACGACCACCTCGACGGTGGGCTCCGCCCCGGGACCGTCGTCGACCTGGCCGCGGACGCCGGCCACACGCTGCCCACCACCGACCCGACCGAGCTCGGCCTCTGGTTCCACGAGGGCGCCTACCGGCGCGACCTGGACCTCTACCTCCAGACGTTCTCGCACACCGTCGCGGTGATGCAGACGAAGGACGCACTCGTGCGAGTCGCCGCCGAGTGCGCCGAGGACCTGGCGAGCGACGGCGCCGTCTACGCCGAGGTCCGCTTCGCTCCCGAGCTGCACATCGACGGAGCGCTCAGCCTCGACGAGGTGGTCACGGCCGTGCTCGAGGGCTTCCGCCTGGGCGCCGCCGGCCGCAACATCACGATCGGCACGCTGCTCACGGCCATGCGCCACGCCGCGAACTCGACCGACATCGCCCAGCTGACGCTGCGTCACCGCGACGAAGGCGTCGTCGGCTTCGACATCGCCGGCAGCGAGCACGGCAACCCGCCCACCCGGCACCTGGCCGCGTTCCAGGAGATCGCCAAGGCCAACCACCACATCACGATTCACGCCGGCGAGGCGTACGGGCTGCCCTCGATCTGGGAGGCCGTGCAGCTGTGCGGCGGCGAGCGGCTGGGCCACGGCGTGCGCATCGTCGAGGACATCGGCGTCGACGCCGACGGCCGGGCGCAGCTCGGGCGGCTGGCGGCATTCGTGCGCGACCGGCGCGTGCCGCTCGAGATGTGCCCGAGCTCGAACGTGCACACCGGCGTGGCGCCGTCCATACGCGACCACCCGATCGGCCTGCTCACCCGGCTGCGGTTCCGGGTCACGGTGAATACCGACAACCGGCTCATGTCGGCGATCAGCCTCACCGACGAGTTCGCGAACCTCGTGGAGGCGTTCGGCTACGGCTGGGACGAGCTCGAGTGGCTCACGCTCAACGCCATGAAGAGCGCGTTCTGGCCGTTCGACCAGCGCCTGCGCATCATCGCCAGCCAGATCCGCCCCGGCTTCGCCGCCCTGCGCGCCGAGGCCCTCTAACCCGCGCTCCCGGGCCCGTCGCCCGGCTCGTCGCCCGCGTCGCCGAGGCGTCCGGGGCCGCCGCCAGGCCCGCCCAGCCCCCCGGCCGGCTCGTCCCTCATCCCCACGATCGTCGCGCCCGGCCGGGCCGGGCCGGCGGACGGCCACCGGCGCCGACCGGGCGGGTCGGCGGCGGACACGCACCTGTACCCTGGCCGACGTGGTCCTCGCTGCCGATCCGCTGGCCGACGTCACGGCGTCGAACCGATCGCTCGGGCGCTTCCTCCACGGCCTGCCGCCCGTGGACCAGGTGGGCGCCGAGGCCCGGGCGGCCATGCTCGCCACCCGCTCGATCAAGACGTCCGCCAAGGCGTTCGCCATCGACCTCGCCGTGCGGATGGTCGACCTCACCACGCTCGAGGGGCAGGACACGCCCGGCAAGGTGACGGCGCTGGCATCGAAGGCCCGGCGCCCCGACCCCGACGACCCGACCTGCCCGCCGGTGGCGGCCGTGTGCGTCTACGGCGATCTCGTCCCCCCCGCGGTCGAGGTGCTGCGCGGCTCCGACGTGCACGTCGCCGCCGTGGCGACGGCGTTCCCGTCCGGCCGGGCGGCCCTCGCCGTGAAGCTGGCTGACGTGGCCGCCGCCCTCGCCGCCGGGGCCGACGAGATCGACATGGTGATCGACCGGGGCGCGTTCCTCTCCGGTCGCTACCTCGACGTGCACGACGAGATCGTCGCCACCCGGGAGGCATGCGGCGGTGCCCACCTCAAGGTGATCCTCGAGACCGGCGAGCTGGCCACCTACGACAACGTCCGCCGGGCGGCGTGGCTGGCCATGCTGGCCGGCGCCGACTTCGTGAAGACCTCGACCGGCAAGGTGTCGCCCGCCGCCACGCTGCCGGTCACGCTCGTCCTGCTGGAAGCGGTGCGCGACTTCGAGCGCACCGGCGGGCGGCGGGTGGGGGTCAAGGCCGCGGGCGGCATCCGGTCGAGCAAGGACGCCATCCGCTACCTGGTCACGGTCAACGAGACGTGCGGCGAGGCGTGGCTCACGCCAGACCTGTTCCGCTTCGGCGCCTCGTCGCTGCTCAACGACCTGCTCATGCAGCGCCGCAAGCTGGCCACCGGCCACTACACCGACCCCGACGAGATGACGGTCGACTGATGTCCGCCTTCGAGTACGCCCCCGCCCCCGAGTCGCGCTCGGTGGTCGACATCGCCCCCAGCTACGGCCTTTTCATCGGCGGCGAGCTGGTCGACCCGATCGACGGCACGCCGTTCAAGACGGTGAATCCCGCCACCGAGGAGGTGCTGTCCGAGGTCGTGGCGGCCGGGCCGGCCGACGTGGACCGCGCCGTGGCGGCCGCCCGGGCCGCCTACGACGGCGTGTGGTCGGCGCTGCCCGGTCGCGAGCGGGGCAAGTACCTCTTCCGCCTGGCCCGCCTCGTGCAGGAGCGATCCCGCGAGCTCGCCGTGCTCGAGTCCATCGACAACGGCAAGCCGATCCGCGAGGCCCGCGACGTCGACCTGCCGCTCGTGGCCGCCCACTTCTTCTACTACGCCGGCTGGGCCGACAAGCTAGGCCACGCCGGCTTCGGGCCCGATCCCCGCCCGCTCGGCGTCGCCGGTCAGGTCATCCCCTGGAACTTCCCGCTGCTGATGCTGGCGTGGAAGATCGCCCCCGCCCTCGCCACCGGCAACACCGTCGTGCTCAAGCCGGCCGAGACGACGCCGCTCACGGCCCTCGCCTTCGCCGACATCTGCCGCCAGGCCGACCTGCCGCCCGGCGTGGTGAACATCCTGACCGGCGCCGGCGACACCGGCCGGGCCCTCGTCGAGCACCCGGGCCTCGCCAAGGTGGCGTTCACCGGGTCGACGGCCGTGGGCCGCGAGATCGCCCGCTCGGTCGCCGGCTCGACGAAGAAGGTCACGCTCGAGCTTGGCGGCAAGGCGGCGAACGTCGTGTTCGACGACGCCCCGCTCGACGAGGCCGTCGAGGGCATCGTCAACGGCATCTTCTTCAACCAGGGCCACGTCTGCTGCGCCGGCAGCCGTCTGCTCGTGCAGGAGTCCGTGGCCGACGAGGTGCTCGACCGCCTGCGCCGCCGGCTCGGCACGCTGCGGCTCGGCGACCCGCTCGACAAGAACACCGACATCGGCGCGATCAACTCGGCCGAGCAGCTCGACCGCATCCGGGCGTTGTCCGTGGTGGGCGAGCAGGAGGGGGCCGAGCGCTGGTCGCCGGCCTGCGTCCTGCCCGAGCGGGGTTTCTGGTACCCGCCGACCGTGTTCACCGGGGTCAGCCAGGCCCACCGCATCGCTCGTGAGGAGATCTTCGGTCCGGTGCTCTCGGTGCTCACGTTCCGTACGCCGGATGAGGCCGTCGCCAAGGCGAACAACACCCCCTACGGCCTCTCGGCGGGCGTGTGGACCGACAAGGGCAGCCGCATCCTGTGGATGGCCCAGCGCCTGCGGGCGGGCGTGGTCTGGGCCAACACGTTCAACCGGTTCGACCCGGCGAGCCCGTTCGGCGGGTACCAGCAGTCGGGCTACGGCCGCGAGGGCGGGCGCCATGGCCTGGAGGCCTACCTCGATGTCTGACACGCCGGCGCCCGAACGGCTCGCGATCCGCAAGACCTACAAGCTCTACGTGGGGGGCAAGTTCTCCCGCTCCGAGTCCGGCCGGTCCTACGAGGTGCGCTCGGCGCGCGACGGGCGCTTCCTCGCCAACGCCACGCTGGCGTCCCGCAAGGACGGGCGCGACGCCGTCGTCGCCGCCCGCTCGGCGGCGAAGGGCTGGTCGGGAGCCACGGCCTACAACCGGGGCCAGGTGCTCTACCGGGTGGCCGAGGTCATGGAGGGCCGGCGCACCCAGTTCGTCGCCGACGTGGTCGACGGCGAGGGCGTCAAGCGCAAGGCCGCCGAGACCACCGTCGACGCCGCGATCGACCGGTGGGTCTGGTACGCCGGGTGGGCTGACAAGATCGCCCAGGTGGAGGGGTCGTCGAACCCGGTCGCCGGGCCCTTCTTCGCGTTCTCGGTGCCCGAGCCGTCGGGCGTCGCCGTCGTCGTCGCCCCGCAGCGGTCGTCACTGCTCGGCCTCGTGTCGGTCGTCGCCCCGGCGATCGTGGCGGGAGGGACGTGCGTGGTGCTGGCCTCCGAGGAGGCGCCCCTGCCGGCCGTGACCCTCGCCGAGGTGCTCGCCACCTCCGACGTGCCCGGCGGCGTGGTGAACGTGCTCACGGGCCGTGTGGCCGAGGTGGCGCCGTGGCTCGCGTCGCACGGCGGCGTCGACGTGATCGACCTCGCCGGCGTCGGCGACCCGGCGCTCGCCGCCGAGCTGGAGGCCGCCGCGGCCGAGACGCTCACCCGGGTGGTCCGCCCCGCGGGCGCCGACACCGACTGGACGCCGGACCCCGGCCTGGCCCGGCTGCGCTCCCACCTCGAGACGAAGTCCGTCTGGCACCCGGTCGGCACCTGAACCGGTGAGGTTCGGGCCTCTCCCCCCGCCCCGGCGGTGTGAGACGCCGGAACGACGGCTCAGGCCCGGTCGAAGCGGGACACGACCTCGACGTGTGGCGTGCCCACGAACTGGTCGACCAGGGTCGCGCCGACGAAGCGGTATCCGGCCCGGGCGAGCAGACGGGCGTCGCGGCCCAGGGCGGCGGCGTCGCAGCTCACGAGCACGACCCGCTCGGCGCCGGTGCGCCCGACGACCGCGACCGGCCCGCGCCCCAGCCCGGCCCGGGGCGGATCGGCGATCACGACGTGGGCCCGCCGCGGGTGCCAGCGGGCCACGTCCGACCGGACCACGCGGGCATCGAGCCCCTCGACGGCCCGCAGGTTCACCCGGGCGTCGGCGGCGCCGCCGGCCGAGGCGTCGACGAGCGTGACCCGGCCGCCGGCCTCGGCGGCCACGGTTGCCGCGAACAACCCCACGCCGCCGTAGAGGTCGAGCACGTGCCCGCCCGGGCCGGCCGCATCGCCCACCGCGTCGCCCACGGCCTCGACCAGGGCCTCGGCCCCCGCGGGACCCGACTGGAAGAACGACCGGGCCGACACCCGCAGGCGGCGGCCGGCCACCTCCTCGTGGATCCAGGCCCGCTTGCCGGCCGCCAGGTCGGCGCCCTCGACGACGCGCACGCCGTCGGGCACCGCGACGTCGCCGCGCACGACCGGGGCGGGGTCGTCGGGGGTGAGCGGGTCGACCGGGCGGTCGAGGATCACCAGGCGCTCGCCGGTGCGGGCCCCGGCCCGGACGGTCACCTCGGCGCCCGGTGGGAAGCGGCCCTCCGCCAGCACCTCGACCACGAGCGGGTGGGCCACCAGGCAACCGGGCACGGGAACGAGGTCGTGGCTGCGGGGCCGCCGCAGCGCCACCCGTCCCTCGGCGTCGACCACCCCGCGCACGGTCGTGCGGTAGTCGACGGCGGGCAGCGCCGGGCCCTCGTCCACCTCGGGATCCTCGACGCCGGCGTAGCGCAGGGCGTCAGCCACCAAGGCCGCCTTCAGCGAGCGCTGGCCGCCGGGGTCCACGTGCTGCCACCCGCAGCCCCCGCACCCTGCGGTCACGAAGGGGCACGGCGGCGCGACGCGCTCGGGGGCGGCCTCGAGCACCGCGTCGACGACGGCGTGGGGCCGACCCCGGCGCGCCCGCAGCGGCGTGGCCGTCACCCGCTCGCCGGGCAGCGCACCGTCCACGAGGACGACCCGGCCGCCGGGATCGCGGGCGATGCCCTCACCACCGGCGGCGAGGCCTGTGACGTGCAGCGCTGGGGGCGAGTCGGCCACCTACCCACCCTAGGATGAGTAGGTGGCACCTCCCGCCGGCACGGCCCCGATCCCGCCCCCCGACGCCCCGGGCACCGACCGGCCGTTCGAGATCGCGCCCTCGGTGCTGCCGGCGGACCTCGCCCGCCTGGCCGACGAGGTCGTGGCGCTCGAGAAGGCCGGCGTCGACCGCATCCAGTGGGACGTGATGGACGGCAGATTCGTCCCCAACCTCACGTTCGGGCCCGACGTCATCAGGGCGGCCCGGCCCCACACCAACGTGCCGTTCGAGGCCCACCTCATGGTGGACCAGCCCGACGCCCTGCTCGATCGGTACGTCGAGGCCGGTTGCGGGCTGCTGATCGTCCACGCCGAGTCGACGTGGCACCTGCACCGCACGCTGGGCCGGGTACGCGACCTCGGCGCCGACGCCGCGGTGGCGCTCAACCCGGCCACGCCGGCCAACGCCGTGGCGCACGTGCTCGACCTGTGCACGATGGTGCTCGTCATGACCGTGAACCCCGGTTTCGGGGGCCAGAGCTACATCTCCACGATGGAGCCCAAGATCGCAGAAATCCGACGCATGATCGTCGCCGGTGGGTACGACTGCGACCTGGAGGTCGACGGCGGGATCAGCCCGTCGACCGTCCAGGGAGCGACCCGGGCCGGCGCCAACGTCCTCGTGTCCGGGTCGGGCCTGTTCCGTGACCCCGAGGGACTCGAGCACGCCGTGGGCGAGCTGCGGGCCCTGGCGAACCAGAAGCGACCAGCACGAGGAGAGTGACGATGGCCAGCTTCTTCGACAGGGCCATGGACGTCGCCAAGGACCTGTCCGGCAAGGCGAAGGCGACGGCGGTCGACAACGCCGACAAGCTCGACGGCGCAGTCGACAAGGCGGCCGGCTTCATCGACAGGAAGACCAAGGGCAAGTACGCCAAGCACGTCGACAAGGCGCAGACCGCCGCCCGCAAGGCGGTCGACAAGCTCGAGGCGGAGAAGCGCAAGGCCGATGGCCACGGCGTGGCCGGCACGGTCGACCCGGACCCGCCGGTCGCTCAGCCCGATCCCGGGCTCCACGACACCCCGGCGCCGCCGCCGAGCGCCGTCGACCCGGATCCCACCGTGGCGACGCCTGACCCGGGCGCCCCCGGGTCCACCGTGGGACCCCCGCCGAGCGCTGTCGATCCCGATCCCACCGTGGCGCGGCCCGACCCGGGCGCGCCCCACACGCCCTAGACGCGAAGGCGGGGGCCAGGGCCCCCGTCGCTCGTTCTCGTCGCTCGTCGTGCGGCCGCGGATACGTGTGCCGCTGCGTGCCCGGCCGTGCCGGTCAGAGCATCTCGCCGCGCTTGACGATCACGTTGTCGATGATGCCGTAGTCCTTGGCCTGCTCCGCCGTGAACCAGCGGTCGCGCTCGGAGTCGGCGAGGATCTGTTCGACCGTCTGACCGGTGTGGGAAGCGATGCGCTCGGCCATCAGCTGCTTGACGTAGAGCAGCTGCTCGGCCTGGATGGCGATGTCCGCGGCCTGACCGCGGAAGCCGCCCGAGGGCTGGTGCATCATGATGCGGGTGTGGGGCAGGGCGTAGCGCTTGCCCGGAGCACCGGCGCTGAGCAGGAACTGGCCCATCGAGGCCCCGAGGCCCATGCAGACCGTGGCCACGTCGGGCTCGATGAACTGCATGGTGTCGTAGATGGCCATGCCGGCGGTCACGGACCCGCCGGGGCTGTTGATGTAGAGCCAGACGTCCTGCTTCTCGTCCTCACCGGCCAGGTGCAGCATCTGGGCGCAGATGACGTTGGCGATGTCGTCGTCGACCTCGGTGCCGAGGAAGATGATGCGGTCGCGCAGGAGGCGGTTGAAGATCTCGTGCGTCGGGTTGCCGAGCGACGGACCCTGGGCCATCGGAGGAATCAAGCTCACGGCCGCAGAGGGTAGCGGCGCCTGCCCGCCGACAGGCACGGCCACCAGACATCGCTCGCGCGGCGGCCTCATCCCCGGTCACGGAACGAACGTCAGTTCGCCGGCCTTCCTGCGACGACATCCCCGGGTGCCTCGAGCAGGCTGACCGACATGGGCCCGGGGAGCGTGGTGGTCACCGCCCTCGGCCACGAACAGGGCAGGCTCGTCACCGGCAGCCTCGCCCTTGCGAGGTGTGCGGGCTCGTCAGCTGGCGGGATGCACCGCTCCCGCTGGCGCTCACCACGTCAAGGGGCATCCCTCTGATCACCGTCTCGCCAACCTCCGTATCATGTGTCCCAACTGTCACGCCCAGACCGCCACCTGGCGCGGCCGCGGGCGGAGGAGCGAGCCGGCGTAGCCCAACGGCAGAGGCACGACCCTTAGGAGGTCGCAAGTGTGGGTTCGAATCCCACCGCCGGTACCGGGGCGGATCGCGCCCTAGGGTCGGGCGCGTGAAGCTCGGCGACGTCCCCACACCGGCCCTCATCGTCGATCGGGCCGCGTTCGACCACAACGTGGCGACGATGGCCGCCGCCCACCCCGGCCCCCGGCTGCGGCCGCACGTGAAGGCGTTCAAGTCGACGGAGCTCGCCCGCGAGCTGGTCGCGGCCGGGCACCGCACGTTCTGCTGCGCCACGACCCGCGAGGTCGCCGGCATGGCCGCCGCCGGGCTCGGCGACGACCTGCTGCTGGCCAACGAGGTCCTCGACCCGGTTCGCCTGGCGGGCCTCGGCCGGCTGGTCGCCGACGGCGCCGCCCGGGTGACCGTGGCCGTCGACTCGCCCGAGACCGTGGCGGCGGCGGCCACCGGCGGAGTGCGCGAGGTGCTGGTGGACGTGAACGTCGGGCTTCCCCGCTGCGGATGCGACCCGGCCGACGCCGGCCGCATCGCCGAGCTGGCCCGCGCCGCCGGCATGGAGGTGCGGGGCGTCATGGGCTACGAGGGCCACCTCATGCGCGAGCCGCACGAGCAGAAGGTGGCGGCGGTCGAGGCGTCGATGAAGCTCCTGCTCGAGGCCCGCGAGCTGACGGGAGGCGACATCGTGTCGGCCGGCGGCACCGGCACCTACGACTGCAACCCGTGGGCCAACGAGATCCAGGCGGGGTCGTACGTGCTCATGGACACCGAGTACGTCCCCCACGCCGCGGCGTTCCGCAACGCCCTGGCACTCTGGACGACCGTGCTGTCGGTGAACCCCGCCGGGTGGGCGGTGGTCGACGGCGGCCTCAAGTCCCTCGGCATGGACCACGGCGACCCGACGGTGGTGGACGTGGGGGACTGCTGGTTCGTCTCCGACGAGCACGTCACCTTCGGCACGCGGGCCGAGCGCCCGCTCCAGGTGGGCGACCACGTGCGCGTGCTGCCGGCGCACGTCGACCCGACCGTGGCCATGCACGAGCGCATGCTGCTGGTCGAGGGCGACGGCGACGTCGGCGGCAGCGGTGGCCCGACCGGCGACGCCGAGGTGCTCGGCATCTGGCCGGTCGACCTGCGCGGCTGGTAGCGGGGGCGAGCCGGGCGCGAGCACGCGCCACATCGGTCCCCGGCCGGAAGACGTGGGCCATGGACGCGGTGTGGACGCTCGACGACCAGCCGCAGCGGCCGCCACGCTCGGCTGCCGGGGTCCGGCGGTTCGACCGCCACGCCGCTCTCGGCCTGGGGGCGACCTCGTCTCGCCGCCTCCCTACGAACGGCCGGCCGGCCGGAGAGCGGTAGCCGGGGTCGATAGTGTGCATGTGTAATACAAGTCGCCGCCACCCGCCGCTAGGAGCAGACATGGCCGAGATCGACGCCAGGGGCACCCTCCAGGTGGGCGGGCAGAGCTACGCCATCCACCGTCTCGACGCCCTCGAGGACGCGTTCGGCGTCTCCCGCCTGCCCTACTCGCTGAAGATCCTCCTCGAGAACCTGCTCCGCCACCGTGACGGCGTCCGGGTCACCGACGCCGACATCGAGGCGCTGGCGCGCTGGTCGGGCGGCCGCGATGGGGACGAGAGCCGCGAGATCTCGTTCCTGCCGGCCCGCGTCCTCATGCAGGACTTCACCGGCGTCCCCGCCGTGGTCGACCTGGCCGCGATGCGCCACGCCGTGGGCGTGGCCGGGGGCGATCCCCAGCGGCTCGACCCGCTGATCCCGGCCGACCTCGTCATCGACCACTCGGTGCAGGTCGACGTCTACGGCCGGGCCGACGCGCTGCGACGCAACGCCGAGCTCGAGTACGAGCGCAACCTCGAGCGCTACCAGTTCCTGCGCTGGGGCCAGACCGCGTTCGGCCACTTCCGGGTGGTGCCGCCGGCCACCGGCATCTGCCACCAGGTGAACCTCGAGCACCTCGCCACCGTGGTCGCCACGCGCGACGGGCAGGCCTTCCCCGACACGCTCGTCGGCACCGACAGCCACACCCCGATGGTCAACGGCGTGGGCGTGGTCGGCTGGGGGGTCGGCGGCATCGAGGCCGAGGCGGCGCTGCTCGGCCAGCCCATCTCGATGCTGATCCCCGAGGTCGTCGGCTTCAAGCTGTCGGGCGAGCTGCCCGAGGGCACGACCGCCACCGACCTCGTCCTCACCGTGACGAACATGCTGCGCTCCCACGGCGTGGTCGGCCGGTTCGTCGAGTTCTACGGCCCGGGCGCGGTCACCGTGCCGGTCGAGAACCGGGCCACGATCGGCAACATGTCGCCCGAGTACGGCTCGACGATCTCGATCTTCCCGATCGACGACCAGACGCTGCGCTACCTGCGCTTCACCGGCCGTCCCGACGAGCTCGTGGCGCTGGTCGAGGCGTACGCCAAGACCCAGGGGCTGTGGCTCGACCCCACGGCCGAGCCCACGTTCACCGAGACGCTCGAGCTGGACCTGTCGACGGTCGAGCCGTGCATCGCCGGCCCGTCGCGCCCCCAGGACCGGGTGCTTTTGCGCGAGGCCAAGCGCCGCTTCGCCGACGCGCTCGTCGATTCGCTGCCCGACGCCCCGGCGGCCGCCGGCACGCCCGTCTCGCTCACCAGCTCGGCGAACTACGACACCCAGGACGCCGAGTCGTTCCCCGCCAGCGACACGCCGTCCGGCGTGGTCAACGGCGTGGGCGCCGACCACGGGGCCGAGGTTCCACCCGCGGCCCCCGGCACACACGTCGCCGCGGAGCCCACCGCGGACCGCCCGCACCGACTGGTCGACGTGGCGCTCGAGGGCGGCGAGACGGTCGTGCTCGACCACGGCCACGTGGCGATCGCCGCGATCACGAGCTGCACGAACACCTCGAACCCGCATGTCATGGTCGCCGCCGGTCTGCTGGCGCGGAAGGCGGTCGAGCGCGGCCTGGGCACGAAGCCCTGGGTGAAGACGTCGCTGGCCCCCGGGTCGAAGGTCGTCGTCGACTACCTCGACCGGGCTGGGCTCACGCCCGATCTCGACAAGCTCGGGTTCAACCTGGTCGGCTTCGGCTGCACCACCTGCATCGGCAACTCCGGGCCGCTGCCGGCCGCCATCTCCCGGGCGGTCGACGAGCACGGCCTCGCACTCGTGTCGGTGCTGTCGGGCAACCGCAACTTCGAAGGCCGGATCAACCCCGACGTGCGGATGAACTATCTCGCGTCGCCCCCGCTCGTGGTGGCGTACGCGCTCGCCGGCAGCATGGACGTCGACCCGGTCAACGAGCCGCTCGGCACCGACCCCTCGGGCGCGCCGGTGTTCCTGCGCGACATCTGGCCGACGCCCGACGAGGTGGCCGCCCTGATCGAGACGTCGCTCGCGTCGGACATGTTCCGGGCCGCCTATGGCCAGGCCTTCGACGGCGACGAGATGTGGCAGGCGCTGCCCGTCCCCGCCGGCGGGGCCTACGAGTGGAGCGACGACTCGACCTACGTGCGCCGCCCGCCGTACTTCGACGGCATGCCGGCCGAGCCGCCGGCGCTGGCCGACATCGAGGGGGCCCGGGTGCTCGCCGTGCTCGGTGACAGCGTCACGACCGATCACATCTCGCCGGCCGGGGCGATCCACCCCGACAGCCCGGCCGGCCGGTGGCTCGTGGATCAGGGCGTGGCGCCCGAGGACTTCAACTCCTACGGGTCGCGCCGGGGCAACCACGAGGTGATGATCCGCGGCACGTTCGCCAACCGGCGCATCCGCAACCGGCTTGCGCCGGCGACCGAGGGCGGCGTCACGGTCCACCTGCCCTCCGGCGAGCAGACGTCGATCTACGAGGCGGCCGAGCGCTACCGGGCCGAGGGCACGCCGCTCGTCGTGCTCGCCGGCAAGGAGTACGGCTCCGGCTCGTCGCGCGACTGGGCGGCCAAGGGCACGGCGCTGCTCGGCGTGAAGGCGGTCATCGCCCAGAGCTTCGAGCGCATCCACCGGTCGAACCTGATCGGCATGGGCGTGCTGCCGCTGCAACTCGCGGATGGGGCCACGCTCGAGTCGCTCGGCCTCGACGGCACCGAGACGTTCGCTATCCACGGCATCGCCGGCGTCGACCCGGAATCGCTGATCGGGGCCCGTCTGACGGTTACGGCCGGCGACGTCGAGGTGCCGGTGGTCGCCCGCATCGACACGCCCATGGAGGCCGCGTACTACCAGCACGGCGGCATCCTCCACTACGTCCTGCGCCAGCACCTGGCGGGCGAACCGGCCTGAGCCGGCGCCGCCGGCCGGTCCTGCGCTCGCCCTCTGCCCCGATCCGGTCGCCACGGCACCGGATCGTTGCGGAGGACCACGCCGCCAGAAATGGCCCGGGAAGGGTCATCGTCGCGCCCGTAGGCTGGCCGCTGTGACGGTTCCGCCAGGCCCGGGAGCTGATGCCGCCCGGGGTAGCGGGGTCCCGCCCGGCCCGCCCGACCGGCCTGGGGCAGCCGGACCGGCCGGTGCGGCCGGGACCGCCGAGGCCTGGCCGGAGCGGCGGCGGCGGGTCGTGCGGGACGGGCTCGGGGTCGGCATCGCCACGGGGGCCTACGGCCTGTCGTTCGGAGCGCTGTCGACCGCGGCCGACCTGTCGGTGGCCCAGACGTGCGCGCTGTCGCTGCTCATGTTCACCGGCGGATCTCAGTTCGCGCTGGTCGGCGTGGCGGCCTCCGGGGGCAGCCCGGTGAGCGGGGCGGCGACGGCCGTGCTGCTCGGGGTCCGCAACGGGTTCTACGGGCTGCGGCTGGCCGGACTGCTCGGGCTGCGGGGCGTGCGCAGGCTGGTCGGCGCCCAGCTCGTGATCGACGAGTCGAGCGCCATGGCGGTCGGGCAGGACGGCGGGCGCGACGACGACGTCCGGGCGGCCCGCCTGGCGTTCTGGACGACCGGCCTGGCCGTGTTCGTGTTCTGGAACATGGCCACGCTGCTCGCGGCCCTCGGGGCCGAGGCGCTGTCGGACCCGGCCGTGCTCGGGCTCGACGCCGCCGCCCCGGCGGCGTTCCTCGCCCTGCTGGCACCCCGCGTACGCGGGCGTGAGCCGCGGGCCATCGCGCTGGCCGCCGCCCTCGTGGCCGTGCTGGTCACGCCCGCCGTGCCCGCCGGCATCCCCGTCCTCGTCGCCGCCGGCCTGGCCGTGGCCTCCGCGCTCACTTGGGCCCCCACCGCGCCCTCGACCCCGCCCGCGCCGACCCCGTCCCCCCCGCCGCCCCCGTCGCCCGCGTCGCCCGCGTCCCCCGCGTCGCCCGCGTCCCCGGCGCCGCCCACGTCCCCCGCGTCGCCCGCGTCTCCCGCGCTGCCCACGTCCACCGCGCCGCCCGCGTCCCCCGCGCCGCCCACGTCGCCCGACGGCCGGCCGGAGAACGCCGCGCCGGCCGGCGATACGCCCCGCCACCGCCGGCCCGATGCCGCCCCGCCGGGCATGCGCCACCACCGCGACCACGAGGGCGGCCGCTGAATGCGTGCCGCCACCCCCAGCCCTGCGCCCGGCACGCACCGCCGCGTCCACGAGGGCGGCCGCTGATGCGCGCCGCCACGCCGGGCCCGCCCCCCGGCGCGCACGGCCGCCGCCGATCCGAGGGTGGCCGCTGATGTGGGCCGCCGTGTTGGCCGGTGCCGCTGGGTGCTATGTGCTCAAGCTCGCCGGGCTGTCGGTGCCGCGGCGGCTGCTCGACGACCCGCGCACTCGGCGGGTGTCGGCAGTGCTGCCGGTCGGGCTGCTCGCCGCGCTGGCGGCGACGCAGACCTTCGCCCACGGGCGGCACCTGGCGATCGACGCCCGGGCGGCCGGCGTGGCCGTCGCGGTCGTGGCCATCTGGCGCCGGGCACCGTTCCTCGTGGTCGTCGGCCTGGCCGCTGCCACCGCCGCCCTCGTCCGCCTCGCCGGCTGACCGACGGCCGGCCCCTCCCTCCCGCCCACCCGGCCGAAGTTGTGCGGCTGACGCCCGGGCGTCGTCTCGTGCACGACCTTCGCCTCCGGGGACGGCTGGCCCCCGTATTTCCGGAAGGGGACCGGTTTCAGGGCGACCTCTTCGCTCCCCAGAAAGGGACGGCACGTCAGAGGGAACGGCGGGGCGGCGACCGGGACGGGACGAGCGGTCGGGACGGGACGACAGACCGGTGACGGGACGAGGAACTCGACGCCCGTGGCCGCACCGGCCGCCGTCAGCGTAGGTGGAGCTGCAGGTGCTCGACGAGCTGGCGGAAGGCGCGGCTGCGATGGCTGAGGGCGTTCTTCTCGCCCGCGGCCATCTCGCCGAACGTGCGGCCGTCGCCCTCGACCGGCACGACGATCGGGTCGTACCCGAACCCCCCGGTTCCCCGCGGGGCCTCGGCCACCCGTCCCTCGACCTCGCCGCGCACGACGACCTCGTCACCGTCGGGCCAGACCGCGGCGGCCGCGGACACGTACCGGCAGGTCCGCTCGGCGGGGGCCACGCCCTCGAGCGAGCGGAGCACCTTGGGGATCCAGTCGCCGTCGCTGGTCCAGCGGGCAGAGTGGATGCCGGGGGCCCCTCCGAGCGCATCGACCTCGATGCCCGAGTCGTCGGCCAGGGCCAGCTCGCCGGTGGCGGCGGTCAGGGCGCGGGCCTTGATGAGAGCATTCTCCTCGAAGGTGGTGCCGGTCTCCTCGACGCCCGGATCCTGGGCCTCGACGATCCAGCCTGGCCCGAGGATCCCCTGAACCTCAGAGACCTTGTGGGCGTTCCCGGTGGCCAGCCGCACCCGGGCGGGGCCCGTCACGCCTTCGTGACGAGGCGCCGCGGCGCCGGCGGCTCGGCGATCATCTCCGCCTGCAGGTCCAGGATCTCGGTGATCCCCTTGTCGGCGAGGTCGAGCATCTCGTCGAGCTCCGCCCGGCTGAACGCCAGGCCCTCGGCCGTGCCCTGCACCTCGACGAAGCGGCCCTCCGACGTCATGACGACGTTCATGTCGACCTCGGCGCGGCTGTCCTCGACGTAGGGAAGGTCGAGGACGGCTACCCCGTCGACGACGCCGACCGAGATGGCGGCGCAGCGGGCGGTGAGCGGGTGCTCCTTGATCGCGCCGATGCCGACGAGGCGGCTGAGCGCGTCGTGCAGCGCCAGGTAGCCGCCGCAGATCGAGGCCGTGCGGGTGCCGCCATCGGCCTGGAGCACGTCGCAGTCGACGGTGACCTGCCGCTCGCCGAGCAGGCGCATGTCGCACACGGTGCGCAGCGCCCGGCCGATGAGCCGCTGGATCTCCTGCGTGCGACCGGACTGCTTGCCTTCCTTGGACTCGCGCCGAACCCGCTCGGGCGACGACCCGGGCAGCATCGAGTACTCCGCGGTCACCCAGCCGTTGCCCCGGTGGCGCATCCAGCGGGGCACGTCCTCGTCGATCGAGGTGGTGCACAGCACCCGGGTCTGCCCGAAGCTCACCAGGCACGACCCGGCCGCCATCTCGGTGAAGTCGCGCTCGAAGGTGATCGGCCGCAGCTCGTCGGGCGCTCGTCCGTCCGGTCTCATCGCCTGGCACCGTAACAGTCGCCTCCGGCGGACCGGCTCGACCGGCTGCCGGCGCTCAGACGGCGAACGTCACGTGCGGGCGGGCCACCTCGACCGGACCCCGGAACACCGCCCTGGCGGCGGCGCGCTGGGCCTCGCGGTCGACCCCTGGCGCGACGTGGGTGAGGACGAGCCGACCGGCGCGGGCGGCCTCCGCGAGCGCCCCGGCCTGGCGGCCGGTCAGGTGCTGGACCCGGCCCTCCTCCTCGGGGGTGAGCGTGGCCTCGGCGAGGAGCAGGTCGATCCCGGCGAGCGGTGCCGGGTCCCACGCCGGGCCGGTGTCGGCGGTGTAGAGCAGCGAGCGCCCGCCGGCGTCGACGCGCACGGCGAGCGTCTCGACCGGGTGGTCCGTGCGGTCGAAGGTGAGGTGCTGGTCCCCGACCACGGTGGTGGCGCCGGCGGCCACGGTGACCGGGCGGAACGGCGGCGCCGGGTCGCCGAGGAGCGTCCGGGCCAGTGCCCACGTGCCGCCGGTGGCCAGCACGGTCAACCCGTCGAGGTCGAGCACGTAGCGCATGGCGTTGCGCAGCGTCGGCAGCTCGAGCCAGTGGTCCGGGTGCTCGTGGGTCAGCACGAGGGCGTCGAGCGCGGCGAGGTCGGTGTGCTCCTGCAGGGTTGCGAGCGTGCCGGGGCCGAGGTCGACCACGACGTTGGCGCCGGGCGAGCGCACGAGGTAGCTGCTGCACGCCTCGCCCGCACCGGCGTAGGTGCCCGAGCAGCCGAGCACCGTCATCGACAGGGTCACGCGCCCTTCCCCGCCGCGAGCCCGGCGCCCGCACCGGCCGCCGGGGCCGGCGCGACGGTCGGCTCGCCGGGGGTCGGCAGGGTGATCGGTTCGGCCGGCGGTTCGGCCGGCCACACCAGCGGCTCGCCCGTGGCCAGCTCCGGGCCGAGCAGCCGGCGGCCCAGCTCGCTGAACCAGATCACGTCGCCCGAGGACAGCCAGCGATGCCGGGGCGGCGGGTCGCCGGGCCCGGGCTCACGGTCGAGGCCCGTGTGGAGCAGCAGGCGCCGTACCTCGAACGCCGTCTCGTCGGCCGACGAGACGAGCACCACGTCGCGGCCCATGACGTCCGCGATCGTCCGGGCCAGGAACGGGTAGTGCGTGCAGCCCAGCAGCAGCGTGTCGACCTTGGCGTCCCGCACCGGGGCGAGCAGCCGCTCGGCGAGCACGTGGACCTGGTCGCTACCGGTGTCGCCCTTCTCCACGAACTCGACGAAGCCGGGGCAGGCAGCGCACGTCAGGTGGATCGCCGTGCCGGGGGCGAGGCCGTCGACCACCCGTTGGTACGACCCCGAGGCGATCGTGCCCACCGTGCCGATCACGCCGATGCGCCCCGAGCGGGTGGCAGCCACGAGCGAGCGGGTCCCGGGCTCGATCACGCCCACGACCGGCACCCCGTAGGCCGCTTCCAGCTCGGCGAGCGGCGCTGCCGAGGCGGCGGTGTTGCACGCCACGACCACGAGCTTCACGCCGTGGTCGCGGACGAGCCGCCCGGTGATCTGGTGGGCGAAGCGGCGCACCTCGGCCAGCGGCCGGGGCCCGTAGGGATACCGTCCCGTGTCGCCCACGTAGACGAGGTGCTCGTCGGGCATCAGGTCGATCAGCGCCCGGGCGACCGTCAGACCTCCGAAGCCCGAGTCGAACATGCCGATCGGCCGGTCGTCCATCGCCGCCAGGCTACGCAACCGCCACCCGGCGGCCGGCGACGGGCACCGGCCAGGACCCGCCGGAGACTGGGGGCCGGCCCCTTCCGGCCGCGAGACCGCCCGACCGACGACGCCAGGGCCGGCGGGCGCGCAGAAACCGTCCGTCCACGGCAGCGTGCCCGGTTGGTCGATGCAAGGGATGTCGGGTGACCGGCGGGTCAGGCGGCCACCGGGTCGTCGACCCAGGTGCCGTCCTCCTGCCGGTGGACGGTGCCCAAGTCGTCGAACCGGGCGAGCAGATCCGCGGCGTCGCGCCGCCCGTCGAGGGCGTGACGCAGCTCCAGCCACGTCGTGTCGAGCATCATCGTGCGCCCGGCCCCGGTCGACTGGGCCACCGCCGTGTCCCACAGGCGCCCGACCAGCTCGGAGCCGGCGTGGCGGCGTCCGCCCTCGCCGACGATCGTGCGGTCGCGCAGCTCGGAGAGTGCCGTGCGCAGGTAGTCGACGTGCGGCGTCTCGTCGGCCCGGATGTAGGACACGAGCCGGCCCGCCTCGCCCTCGCCGGACACGAGCTCGGTGTCGCCCAGCAGCTCCTCGGCCCAGGCGAAGGTGTGGAACGCCGAGATCTCGATCAGCACGAGGCGCACCATGCGGGCGGCGAGCATCTCGAGGTCGAAGTCGACGTCGTCTGGCCACGTGCGGGCGGCGAGCGCGGCGGCCCGCATGGCCTTCGGGTCGACCTTGCCGCCGCTGCCGGCCGCGGCGATGCCCATGCGCTCGAGCATGAGCGCCGTCTCGTCCTCGGTGACGGGGTTCTCGAACGCCACGTCGCGGGCCGCGAACCACATGTGGGAGTGCCCGGCCTGGTCGTCGAAGCCGGCCTCGTCGCGGGCGTGCGCCTCGAACAGGCCCCGGTCGAGGTGTGCGAGCGCGGTGCCGGTCACGTCCTCGTCGACGAGGCGGCTCACGTCCGGTACCGGGGCGTGACGGATCATCGCCCCGAACCCCTCGACCGTGCCGATGCGGGTGAGCGAGGAGATGATCGGTTCGGGCACGCCGGCACCGATCAGGAAGCGGGCCTGCGTGACGCTCGGGAAGTGCGTAGGCCAGGTGTCGAGCGGCAGGTCGAGCAGCTCGGTGCCGAAGTCGCGGCGGTGCTTCGCCTGCCAGGCGGCGATGGCGGGGGTGCGGTTGGCCGTGCGCGGCGACACGTAGGCACCGTCGCCGGTGAAGCCGCCGTGGCATCGCACGCCGTGCACCACCAATGGCTCGGCGTAGTCGGTGGTCGCCAGCAGCTCGGCCTCACTGAACGTGACCTGGTCGGTCGTCACAACCACCCCTTCGCAGGTGACCGGTCCCGCCGGCCACCGCTCAACTACTTGCAGACCTTATGCAAGAACAGCGCCCGTGGCAACGCGCTCCGTGGTCAGGTCTCGAGCGGCAGCAGTGCCTCGGCCAGCTCGGCCAGCTCGGCGTCCCAGTCTGCGGGCTCCTCGACGGGCACCACCACGAACTTCGAGGCGCCGACGTCGACGAAGGCCCCGATGTGGCGGACCAGGGCCTCCACGCCCACCGGCACCACGTCGCGCGGGTCGAGGTCCCGGTCGCGGCTGGACAGCAGCGCCGCCATGCCCTCGGGCACGCCGGAGCGCGCGAAGGGAATGAGCACGCCGAGGTGCTCGGGGTCGATCGCCCGGCCGTGGTCGGCGGCGACGGCCGTGATCGTCGCCCAGCCGGCCTCGACCTGGGCGGGCACGGTGAAGGACGGCAACCACCCGTCGCCCAGCCGCCCCGTGCGCCGCAGTTCGGAGGGCGATCCGCCGCCCAGCCACACGTCGATCGGGTCCTGCACCGGACGCGGACGCAGCGTGACGCCCTCGACCGTGAAGTGCGGCCCCTCGTGGTGCACGTCGTCCTCGGTCCACAGGCGGCGCATGAGGCCGACGGCCTCGTCGAACAGCCCGGCCCGCTCGCGGCGGTCGACCCCGAACGCCCGGTGCTCGGCCGGCACCGGGGCGCCGATGCCCACGGCCGGCAGCAGGCGGCCACCCGAGAGGCGATCGAGGCTGGCCAGCTCCTTGGCCAGCACCACGGGATTGCGCCCGGGCACGACCAGCACGCTCGTGCCCAGCTTCAGCGAGCGGGTGCGCCCGGCGGCCACCGCGAGGGCCACAAGGGGGTCCGGCGCGGGTCCGGTGAGGCGCTCGGACAGCCACAGGGAGTCGAAGCCCAACCCCTCGAGGGCGTCGAGGAACGGCAGGTACCGCTCGGCGTCACCCACCAGCGTCTGCGTGCCCAGCCCGAGGCCGATGCGGACCTTCATGGGCGGCAGCCTACGGGTGCGCCTGCACTCGGCGGTGGTGTGCCGCCGTGCGGGCGTGCCGCCGTGCCGCCGTGCGTGTGTGCCGCTGTGCCGCTGTGCGGCTGTGCGGCCGAGCTGCGCAGGACCGGCGGCCGACGGGTCCTGTCGCCTGCGGTGCCGGCCTAGCGCCGCCGGGGAAATGCGCCCCGGCAGCTGCCGGCCGCCTCGTTCGCCGCACCCCCGGCCGTGTCGTTTCGCGACACCGCCCCCGGCCGAGGAGATGCCGGCGCCGCCCCGGTCCGGACCCGGCCGGGGGCGAGGGGCTTGGGTGAGGTGGGGAGATGGAGCGCTGGGGTCAGGCGCGGCGGGCGGTGCGACGGGTGGCACGCTTGCCGCGGCGGCCCGTGCCCTTGGCCTTGGACCCGGCCTTCCCGACCGCCCGCTCGGTCTTGCGTTCGGTGCGGCGGAGCATGGATCGCAGCCTCATGTGGTTCCTCCCCTAGAAGACGATGATCTTCTCGGCCATGGCCGCGACCTCGTCGAGGTCGCCGGTCCATGCGCCGGTGGAGAGGTACTTCCACCCGCCGTCCGCCAGAATCACGAGAATCGTGCCGGCGTCGATCTCGCCCGCCACCTTGACCGCCCCGGCGACGGCCGCCCCACCCGAGATGCCCGAGAAGATTCCCAGCTCGGAGAGCTTGCGGGTCCACACGATCGACTCGCGGGGCCGGACGATGCGCTTGCGGTCGAGCAGGTCCTGCCCGCCCCACTTCTCGTAGATCGGTGGGATGTAGCCCTCGTCGAGGTTGCGCAAGCCCTCGACCTTCTCGCCCAGCGGCGGCTCGATGGCCACGAGCTTCACCGCGGGGTTGCGCTCCTTGAGGTAACGGCCGACGCCCATGAGCGTGCCGGTCGTGCCCAAGCCGGCCACGAAGTGGGTGATCTCGGGCACGTCGCGCCAGATCTCGGGACCGGTCGTCTCGTAGTGCGCCCGGGGGTTCGCCTCGTTCGCGTACTGGTAGAGGAAGGCCCATTCCGGGTGCTCGTCGGCCAGCTCCTGCGCGCGGCGCACGGCGCCGTTCGACCCCTCCTCACCGGGATTGAGGATGATCTCGGCGCCCCAGACCTCGAGCATCTGCCGGCGCTCGATCGACACGTTCTCGGGCATCACGATCTTGATCGGGTAGCCGCGCGTGCGGGCGATCATGGCGAGGGCGATGCCGGTGTTGCCGGACGAAGGCTCGATGATCGTGCGGCCGGGCGTGAGCGTGCCGTCGTCCTCGGCCTCGCGCACCATGCTCCACGCAATGCGGTCCTTGGCCGAGCCGGCCGGGTTCTGCCCCTCGAGCTTGGCCAGGATGCGGACGCTCGGGGTCGGGCTCAGCGCGCTGACGTCCACCACCGGCGTGTTGCCGATCAGGTCGGTGATCGAGGAGAAGACGGCCATGTGGTGGGGAACTCCGGGCGTGTACGAAAAGCCGATCGATTCTCTCGACAATCTACCGGCCGCCAGCGAGGACCCCCTCCTCCGCGACCTCGCCGTCGGCGATGCGGTAGGACCGCAGCACCGGTTCGTCCCGCCCGAGCGACACGATCACGTAGTGCCACGAGGGGTCCGGCGCCTGAGCCACGTCGGTCGGCGAGGGGTAGGCCTCGGTATGGGTGTGGCTGTGCACCACGCCGGTGATGTCGAGGCCCCGGTCGGCGGCATCACGGTCGGCGCGCAGGTGGTCCCGCGGATCGATGGTATACACGCGGCTCGAGGCCGCGGCGTTGCGGCAGGGGTAGAACAGCTCGACCCGCCCGGTCGCCAGGTCGCCACCCAGCAGGCCGCAGGCCTCGTCGGGCAGGCCGTCGAGGGCGTGGGCCACCATCTCGAGCCAGACGGCGCGGGAGATCAACAGCACCGCCGGAGGCTACCGGCGGCGGTAGCGTGGCCTTCCCCTATGGCACAGGCGAACGGCACCAAGCTGATCGCGTCGAACCGCAAGGCCCGGCGCAACTACGAGATCCTCGAGACCGTCGAGGCCGGCCTGGTGCTGCACGGCAGCGAGGTGAAGTCGCTGCGCGGGGCGCACGTGCAGATCAGCGAGGCCTACGGCCTCATCCAGGGCCACGAGGCCTGGCTGTACGGCATGCACGTCGCCCCCTACGAGAACGCCCAAGCCCACAGCGGCCATGATCCCGATCGGCGCCGCAAGCTGCTGTTGCACACCACCGAGATCGAGCACCTGCGGTCGTTGGTCGACGAGCAGCGCCTGGCGCTGGTTCCGCTGTCGCTCTACTTCAAAGACGGTCGTGCGAAGGTCGAGCTGGCCCTGGGGCGGGGCCGGCGGACCTACGACAAGCGCCAGCTGCTGGCCGAGCGCGACGCCCGGCGCGAGGCCGACCGGGCCGTGGCGCGGGCCGGCCGCCGCGATTAGGTACACCTCCGCGGCGCGCCGCCGAGCGTTCCGGCCATGCCCGGCCGGGCGTGTCAGCCACTCAGACGGACCAGCCGACGATCGGCGCCACGAGCTGTGACGGGTCCGTGACGACGTCGAACCCGTCCCGGGCCGCCAGCCAGTCGGCGTTGCGCCGGTGCAGGTCATCGGTGGTGTCCACGCGGTTGAGCACGACGGTGAGGGGCCACCGGTCGAGCGCGGCGGCCGACAACCGCACGGCGTTGATCGTGCCGAGGCCGGCGTCGGCCACGAGCACGACGTGCTCCGGGTGGAGCGCGGCGGCGAGCGCCACGGCGTCGCCGTCGGCGGCGATCGGCGACCGGACGCCCCCGACGGCCTCGACGAGCCCCACGCCGACGACCGCCGGCCACGCCAGCTCGCCGACGAGGTCGGCGACGGTAAACGGCGGCCGGCCCAGCACCTCGGCGGCCATGGGTGGTGCCAGGGCGGCGGGGTACCAGCGGTGCAGCGGGCACACCACGCCGGGCTGCTCGCCGGTCGCCTCGGCCAGCAGCTCGGCGTCCGTGGCGCCGATGTCGCCGGAGGTGCCGTAGGACTGGACCGGCTTGCGGGCGGCGACGATCAGCCCCCGCGCCCGGAGCGAATGCGCGAGGCGGCAGGCGACCCAGGTCTTGCCGACCTCGGTGCCCGTGCCCACGACGAGGACGAGGCGCTCAGGTCGCGCGGACACCGCCCCGCGCTCCCCCGGCCGGACCGCGCCCCGCCCGGCTCCAACGCGACGGGCCCGGCCCGAGGCCGTCGGGGTCGTCGGGGCCCTCCGCCCCCTCGCCGACGGCCGGCCGGCCCCGGGCGGCGCCGGCGAGCCCGAGGTCGGCGAGGGCGTCGACCAGGCCGTCGACCTGTGCGTCGGTGTGGGCGGCCGACAGGGCGACCCGCAGCCGCGACGTGCCCGGCGGCACGGTCGGCGGCCGGATAGCCGGGACCAGCAGGCCGCGCTCCAGCAGCGCGTCCGCCGCGGCGAGGGCGTCGGCCTCCGCGCCGATCACGATCGGCACGATGGGCGTGGGATGGCCCGGACGCAGCCGCTCGACGTGGCGGCGCAGCCTGGCCGACAGCGCCACACCCTCGTCCGACCGCAGGACCCGCAGGGCCGCCAGCCCGGCCGCCGTGTCGGCCGGCGTCGAGGCGGTCGTGAAGATGAACGAGCGGGCCCGGTTGCGGAGGAGGTCGACGTAGCGCCGCGACCCGGCGACGAATCCACCGAGGGAGCCGAGCGCCTTCGACAGCGTGCCCATCCGCAGGACCGGCGCGTCGAGCGGGCGCTCGCCCGCCGGCCGGGTGGCCACCTCAGGACCGAGCACGCCGTGGGCCTCGTCGAGGACCAGCAGCGCGCCGTACCACGAGGAGACGGCGGCCAGGCCGGCGACGTCGGCCACGTCGCCGTCCATCGAGAAGGCGCTGTCGCTGACGACGACCGCCGGGCCCTCGGTGTCGGCCAGCAGGGCGTCGACGTGGTCGAGGTCGCCGTGGCGGAACACGCGGACGGCCGAGCGCGCCAGCCGGCAGCCGTCCACGATCGACGCGTGATTCAGCTCGTCGGAGAGCACGGTCACGTCCGGTCCCCCGATCGTCGCCAGGACGCCCAGGTTGGCGTGGTAGCCGGTCGGGAACAGCACGGCGTCCTCCGCGCCCTTCCAGGCGGCCAGCTCGGCCTCGAGGTCGCCGTGCAGCGGGCGCGAGCCGACGACGAGGCGCGACGCGCCGGTCCCGGTGCCCCAGCGGTCGAGCGCCTCGTGCGCGGCCGCCACCACGGCGGGGTGGTGGGTGAGGCCGAGGTAGTCGTTGGAGGCGAAGGACACGACCTGGCGCTCGCCCGCGCCCTCGGCGACGGCCCCGCACACGGCGTCGGCTACGGCGAGGTCCCGGGGCTGGCGCCAGCGGCCGGCGGCGCGCACCCGCTCGAGCTCGGCGTCGACCCGGTCACTCCAGCCGAGCCACGCGCCCCTGCCGGTGCCGCGCGCGACGGCGCCCGCAGTGCCTCGCGCACGTTTCTCGGGCTCGTCGTCCGCGTCGGTGGACCCGGCCGCGGTCGGGGCCACTCCGGACACATCGGCGTCCCCGTCGCCGTCGTCGCCGGCCTCGAGCCCCGTCGGGGCACGGGACGGCCGGCCACCGGACGGACGGATCGGCGTGTGGTGGGGCGCAGCGGCGTCGTCGAAGCCCAGCGGGTCGGGACGGCCGCTCCGGGCGCCCGGCCAGATCCGGCCGCTCACGACGCCACCCCGGTCGGAGCGGTGGCCGCGACCTCGGCGATGGCGGCGGCAAGGACGTCGACGATCCGCGCCACCTCGTCGTCGGTGGTGGTAAGCGGCGGCATGAGCACCACCACATCACCCAGGGGCCGCAAGAGCACGCCAGCGGCGACGGCGCCGGCGCAGACCCGCCGTCCCCAGCGCAGGCCGTCGGCCGGCGGGGCTAGCTCGATCCCGGCCATCAGGCCGCACAGGCGGCTCTCGGCCACGGCGTCCAGCGGGTCGATCCGCTCGGCGACGAGGCGGCGCAGCGTGGCGCCCCGCTCCCGCACCCCGTCCAGCACGTCCCACTCGTCCAGCAGCTGGAGGTGGCGCAGCGCCACGGCCGCCGCCAGGGCGTTCCCGCTGTAGGAGTGGCCGTGGTAGAGCGTCGCGGCCGACAGGTCCTCGCCGAGGAACGCGGCGTGCACCCGGTCGCTGGCCACCGTGGCCGACATCGGCAGATAGCCGCCGGTCAGCCCCTTGCCGATGGCCAGGAGATCGGGGCGCAGTCCGCAGCGCTCGGAGGCGAACAGCGTGCCGGTCCGCCCGAAGCCCGTGGCGACCTCGTCGCAGATGAGCAGCACGTCGTGGCGCCGGCAGGCCTCGACGAGCGGGCCGTAGCCGTCGGGGTCAGCGAGCAGCATGCCCGCCGCGCCCTGCACGAGGGGCTCGAGCACGACGGCGGCGAGGCGGGGGCCGTGGCGGTCGACGGCATCGGCGGCCCGGTCGAGGGCGGCGGGGTCGTCGTAGCCCGGCGTGCGGACGACGTCGAAGCGCAGCGGGTCGAACAGGTCGGTACCGAACCCGCCGGCGCCGAGCGACAGGGAGCCGACCGTGTCGCCGTGGTAGGCGTTGCCCAGTGCCAGGAAGCCGGTGCGGCCCTCGACGCCCTGGTTAGCCCAGAACTGGAAGGCGACCTTGAGCGCCTGCTCGACGGCAGGGGCGCCGTCGGAGGCGAACAGGAAGTGCGGCGCGTCGACCGGGACGACGGCGGCGAGCGCCTCGGCCAGCTCGACGACGACCCGGTTGCCGTTGCCGAGCAGCGTGGAGTGGGCGACCCGGTCCAGCTGGTCGCGCGCCGCCCAGTCGAGCTCGGGCACGCGGTGGCCGAGCGTGGTCACCCACAGCGATGAGATGGCGTCGAGGTACCGTCGCCCGTCGACGTCGATCAGCTCCCGCCCCTCGGCCGACTCGACGATGATCGGCGAGTTGTCGAGGTAGCTGGCCATCTGCGTGAACCCGTGCCACACCACCGCGGCATCGCGTTCACCCCACGCCCGTGCATCGACCATGGGATGGCAGCCTCGCAGCGTCCGGGCGCCTCAGCCAAAACCGCGGGGTGGCGCCGCTAGACTGAGGGGGCTACTTGACAAGGGGCTGATCGGTTTCGACGTCGAGACCGGAAGTCGAATCGTGCGACCCGAGTTGCTCAGACTCGTCAAACGGGGCACAAACACAACTGCCGATACCAACAAGCAGTTCGCACTCGCCGCCTGACCTAGCAGTTAGGTGAACGAGAGCACATCGCGACCCACAGGGCACGCGGGGCCGGACCATCGCAGCCCGGCAACAGAAGCGGTGGTTGACGGCGGGAAAGACCGCTGACGGCGTGAAAGACCGCTGACACCCGGGGAAAGTCCCGGCGGCGGCCTCCTCGCGAGGCCTACCGACCCGGCGGTGCGGCAGCCGTAGAGCCGTGTTCACGGGGATGGTCGTAGCGCGGTCGATGACCGCTCGACGGACGGGGGTTCGATTCCCCCCAGCTCCACCAATGTGATGTGTCAGGAAATCGGCAACGCCCGAACCCCCGCGTGGGGTTCGGGCGTCAGCTGTTTTGGCGTCGGGGTTGGTAGCCGCGGTTGGGGTTGAGGGTGAGGTGGCGGAGCACTTCGCCG
>Ga0126307_10000023_pt1 | contig 88661 bp, 88 predicted proteins | sample Plot28_FD_89955 | JGI IMG/M metagenome (GOLD analysis project Ga0126307, IMG submission 89955) | Serpentine soil microbial communities from UC McLaughlin Reserve, CA, USA - Plot28 | ecosystem: Environmental > Terrestrial > Soil > Grasslands | place: USA: UC McLaughlin Reserve, Lake County... | reverse complement strand
GTTACCCACGTGTTACTCACCCGTTCGCTGCTTTGCCCCAGGGCAAGCCCTGGTTCGTCGCTCAACTTGCATGTGTTAGGCACGCCGCCAGCGTTCGTCCTGAGCCAGGATCAAACTCTCCGTAAAAAGTGACTCGAGGGTTTCAATCGGCACCGGGGTCAACCGGCGCCGTTCCTCTGTCGAACGGAAAGTCGTCACGTCTCATGCCACCGGCGTACACAGTGCCGGCGACGACATGACGGGGTTTGGCTGCCCGTCGACGGCATGACGCCGCGACGGGTCGGACCTGTCGTTCCGAGGCTCGAGAGCCTCGGATCGCACGCTGCTCAGTTTTCAAAGACCGCTTCCCGAACCGCGGGGGACCCCCGCGGGCACGGGCGCCGTTTGAGGGGCGACCAGCAAGTATATCCGCAGGCCGCCGGATCCGGAAGCCCTGCCGGGCCTACCGGGGCGCAGGAATGTAGCAGGCGGCCTTGCTTCGGGGAACCGCCTGGCGCTCCTCCGCGAGGCGCGGGCCCTCTAGCCGCGCTCCAGGCGGCGATGACGGCGCTTGCCGACCTGAAGCACGGTGCCGTCCAGCCGCTCCAAGGGCAGATCCAGTGCGTCCTCGGCGACCACCTCGCCATCGACCCTTACGGCCCCCTGCCGGATCAGCCGCCGCGCCTCGCTCGAGGAGATCTCGAACTCGGCGGCGATCAGGGCCGGCAGGTGCACGTCCTCGCCATCGGCCACCACGAGTCGCGCCACCGGGACGTCGTCCGGGACCTCGTGGCGAACGTGGACGCTGTCGAAGCGCGCCTCCGCCCGCTCCCCGGCCTCATCTCCGTGGAAGCGGTCGGTCAGCCGGCGCGCGAGCTCGCGCTTGGCCTCGCCGGGATGACGGCCGTCGCGGAGCTCCTCGCCGAGCAGCAGGAGGTAGTACTCGCCCATGGCCGCGTCGGGGATGCTCATCAGCTTCCCGAACATCTCCTCAGGCGGCTCGTTGACGCCGACGTAGTTGTCGTAGGTCTTGCTCATCTTGCGCCGGCCGTCGGTGCCCGGGAGGATCGGCATCGTGAGGATCGACTGGGGCTGCTGCCCGTACGCGGTCTGTACGTCGCGACCGAAGAGCAGGTTGAACGTCTGGTCGGTCCCGCCGAACTCGATGTCGGACTCGATCGCGACCGAGTCGTAGCCCTGCAGCACCGGGTAGAGGAGCTCGAGGACGGAGATCGGCTTTGCCTCGTCCATCCGGCGGCCGAAATCCTCACGCTCGAGCAGGCGCGCGACGGTGAAGCGGCGGACGAGGTCGACGAGCTCGTCGCTCCCCATCGCCAGCCACTCGCTGTTTCGGCGCACCTCGGTCCGGCCGGGGTCCAGCACCGCGAAGGCCTGCGCCAGATAGGTCTGCGCGTTCGCCTCGACTTCGTCGGCCGAGAGCACCGGCCGGGTCGTGTCCCGCCCGCTCGGGTCGCCGACCCGCGCGGTGTAGTCGCCGATGATCAGCACGACGGTATGGCCGGCGTCCTGGAAGGCACGCAGCCGAAGCAGCACGACGCAATGCCCGAGGTGGATGTCGGCACTCGTCGGATCGACCCCGAACTTGACCCGCAGCGGCCCGCCCTCGGCGAGCTGCTGACGGAGCCGCCCCTTTGGCAGCACGTCGACGGCGCCCGTCGTGAGCCGCGCCAGAACCTCGTCCTCGGGGCCTGCGTCGGCCTGCCGGTGAGCCATCGGGCCAATGCTAGACTCACCGGCCGGCTCTCAGGGGCGTTGGAACGCCCCGCAAAGGGGTGACCACACGCACCGTCGCCGGGCGCTCTTTCCGGCTGGGCCACCGCGGCGGGACACGGCGTCCCACGTCGCACTCTGAGACATGGACTCAGGATCCGAACACGAACACGTGAGCGGCCAGCGCGAGGCGTCCGGTCCCCGGACCGAGGACCAGGTCGACGACCACGCCACGCAGCAGCCGCAGGACGCAAACGGTGCCGGTGCCGCACCCGGCCGCGCGAAGCGTCGCAGCGCCGCGGCTCAGTCGAACGGCAGTGGCGGGCGCAATCTGCTCCGGAGGCGCGACCGAAGGCTCGTGCCGCTCCCGGGCTCGGGCCAGCCGCCCGACAAGCCGAAGCGCCCGCGGCTGCGAAAGCTCCGGATCGCGGTCGTCATCCTCGGACTCTCGATCCTCGCCTTCGTCTCCTGGATCTTCGGGATCATGATGGCCGTCGCCCAGGACCTGCCCTCGCTCGAGAACCGCGAGCAGTACAGCCGCGCCCACAACTCGGTCGTCTACGACCAGTACGGCCAGAAGCTCGCGACGCTGACCAACAACGCCGGTCGCATCCTGCTCGACAGCGAGCAGATCGCGCCGGTGATGAAGGACGCGGTCGTCGCGATCGAGGATCAGCGCTTCTACGAGCACCGTGGCGTCGACTTCCAGGGCATCGCCCGCGCCGTGTGGGCCGACATCGCCTCGGGCTCGGCGTCGCAGGGTGCCTCGACGATCACCCAGCAGTTCGTCAAGAACGCGCTCGCCGCACAGAACAGCCGGACGGTGTTCCAGAAGCTCCGCGAGGCGGCGCTCGCCTACCACCTCGAGCGCCAGTGGCCCAAGGACAAGATCCTCACCGAGTACCTCAACGAGATCTACTTCGGCGAGGGCGCGACGGGCGTCGAGGCGGCCGCCAAGACCTACTTCGGCTACAACCATCCCGGCTGCGGCACGAGCGAGGGCGACAGCCCGTGCGCCTCCCAGCTCCTGCCCTGGGAGGCCGCGACGCTGGCCGGGATCATCTCATCGCCGAGCGCGTACTCGCCGCGGAACTTCCCCGAGAACGCGCTCGCGCGGCGAAATCAGGTGCTCCAGAACATGGCCGACGTCGGCTACATCACGCCCGAGGAGTACACGGAGTACAGCCAGGAGCCGCTCCCGAAGCCGAGCCAGATCGAGCCGCCCGCCGAGAACTCGGCAGCGCCGTACTTCACCTCATGGCTGCGCCAGCAGCTCGTCGACCGCTACGGCGCTGGTGAGGCCTTCGGCGGCGGGCTCCAGATCAAGTCGACGCTCGACCTCGCCCTCCAGCAGCGGGTCGAGGACATCACGGCCTCGACGCTCGCCGGGATCCCGCCGACCGCCTCCATCGCCGTGCTCGACAACGACACGGCCGGGGTGCTCGCGATGGTCGGTGGTCCCGACTACCAGAACGCACCCTTCAACCTGGCGACCAACGGCCATCGCCAGCCCGGCTCCTCGTTCAAGCCCTTCACGCTGATCACTGCGCTCGAGCAGGGCCGATCGCCGGACGAGGTCTTCGCCTCGGCGCCTCAGCAGATCCCGTTCAAGGTCAAGCTGCCGAAGAAGAACGGCAACGGCTACAAGATCCTGCCCGACCTCTTCGAGGTCTCAAACTACGAGGACTCCTATCTGGGCTCCGCCTCGATCCAGACGGCGACCACGTACTCGGACAACTCGGTCTACTCGCAGCTCGGTACCCAGGTCGGGGTCGAAAACGTCGCCGAGACCGCGCACAAGCTCGGGATCGAGACCGATCTGAGGAGCCCGGACGCCCGGTACTCCGTCAACGGCGGACCATGGCAGCCCTACAACCCGGCTCTCATCCTCGGTGGCCTTACGACCGGCGTCAACACGCTCGAGATGGCGCATGCCTACAACACCGTCGAGGAGGACGGGCGCCGGATCTCGGGCTCGATGGGGGCCGGCCCCGGTCGTCCGGTCGGCGTCCTCGACGTCACCGACGGCGGCGACTGCGTCGAGAACGGCGGCACGGACTGCTACCAGGAGGGCGATCCGGTCCCGGATCAGACGGGGTCCAACGGCGTCAACAGGGTGATCGCCAAGCCGGTGCTGGACCCCGGCGTAGCGCAGACGGCGAAGTCGATCCTGACCATGGTGGTCACCTCGGGCACCGGCGAGCAGGCGCAGACCGGGGAGCCGACCTGGGGCAAGACCGGCACCACCGACGACAACGGCGACGCCTGGTTCTGCGGCGCGACACCGAAGATCACCGCCTGCGTCTGGGTCGGCTATCCGGACGAGGTGAAGCCGATGGAGACGGAGTTCGCGGGCGGCCCGGTCGACGGCGGCACCTTCCCGGCGCTGATCTTCGCTCAGATCGTGAACGCCTACGAGGAGCTCGAAAGCGAGCGCCACGTCAACGACGACGTCGAATCCGACGAGACCACGGATACCTCGAGCGACACCTACGCGCCGCCGGTCACCACGACCGAGGAGAGCGTCGCGCCGGCGACCCCCGAGGCCGACACGAGCTCGGCGCCGGCGCCCGCCGACAGCAGCTCCGCGGAGCCCGCGCCCAGCACGGACGGGGGCGGCACCGCCGCGCCGACCGGCGGCGGCGTCGCGCCGGGCTGAGCCTGTCTCAGGCCGCCAGCGGCAGCGGCCGCGAGAGATGATCGCTGCCGACGGCGCAGAAGCGCCACGGCAGCTCGGTCGCCTTCGTGATCCCGATCCGGGGCCCGACACCGACCTCGACGTCACGCCAGCGTCCCGACCTCGGCAGAATCGCGAACGGCTCCCGCGTGAGCGGCGCGCCGTTGGTCTCCAGCCCGATGCCGAGCGACTCGGTCAGCTTGCCCGGCCCGGAGCAGAGCTCGCGGTCCGTGGCGCGGCCGCGCCGCATCCGCATCTCCTCCACCCCGACGGTCGGCTCGAGCGCGCGGATCAAGACCGCCGCCGCGCTCCCCTCCGGCTCGGCGACCGCGTTCAGGAGACTGTGGATGCCGTAGGAGAGGTAGACGTAGGCGCGGCCCGGTGGCCCGAACAGGATGGAGGTCCGCGGGGTGAGGCCGACGTACGCGTGGCAGGCGGGATCGTCGCGCTCGTAGCTCTCGGTCTCCACGATCACACCGCCGACGCCTCGAAAGCGAAGCTCACAGCCGACGAGGTCTCGTGCCACCTCGTGCACGGAGCGCGCGAAGAAGGACTCATCGAGCGGCCTCATGGCGCCGCCCTCACGGCGTCCAGGGCCCGGCGCGCGGCGGCGAGCTGGGCGGCGAGCGGCTGCGCTCCGGTGCCGCCGGCGGACACCTTCGAGTCGATCCACGCGCCCTCGGCCAGCACCTCGTAGTACTCCTCGTCGAGGAGTACCGAGTGCCTCCTGAGCTCCTCCCGCGAGAGCTGCGACAGGGTCCGGTCCGATTCGATCGCAGTCCGGACCAGCCCGCCCACGACACCGTGCGCCTCGCGAAACGGCATCCCCCTGCGGACCAGGAGGTCGGCGACGTCGGTCGCGGCGACCATCTCGTCGGCGGCCGCGGCGGCCATCCGCTCGCGGTCGAACCGCAGACCGGCGAGCATCCGCTCGGCCGCCTCCAGCGAAACTTCGAGCGTGTCGACGGCGTCGAAGAGCGCCTCCTTGTCCTCCTGGAGATCCTTCGAGTAGGCGAGCGGGAGCGCGTGGAGGACGCCGAACAGGGTCGCCAGCGCGGCCGCGACCCGCGGCGACTTGGCCCGCAGGAGCTCCGCCGCGTCCGGGTTCTTCTTCTGCGGCATGATGCTCGACCCCGACGAGAACTCGTCCGCGGGCTCGCAGAACCCGAACTCCTGGCTCGACCAGATCACGATCTCAGAGCCGAGCCGCGAGAGGTGCGTCGCGCAGACGCTCGCCGCATAGAGGTAGTCGAGCGCGAAGTCCCGGTTCGAGACCGCGTCGATGGAGTTCGGCGCCGGGCGCTCGAAGCCGAGCTCGGCGGCCGTCGCGTCGCGATCCAGGCTCCAGTTGAGACCGGCGAGCGCTCCGGAGCCGAGCGGCATCGGCATCGTCGAGCGGGCCGCGAACCCGAACCGGACGGCGTCACGCTCGAGCATCCAAAGGTACGCGAGCAGGTGATGTCCGAGGTAGACGGGCTGCGCGCGCTGCAGATGGGTGTAGCCCGGCATCCGCCAGTCGCGGTGTGACTCGGCGAGTTCGAGCAGGCGCGCCATCAGGTTCGCGACGAGCTCGTCCGCCCGTTGCGCGTGCGCGCGGACGTAGAGCGCCAGGTCGGTCGCGACCTGGTCGTTCCGGGACCGGCCGGTGTGGAGCTTGCCTCCGAGCGGCCCGATCAGCTCGGTCAGGCGCCGCTCGATCGCCATGTGGATGTCCTCGTCATCGGGGCGGAACTCGAACTCGTCCCGGTTGAGCTCGGCGGCGACCATGAGCAGGCCCTCGTCGAGCTTCATCTGCTCCTCCTCGCTGATCACCCCCGCCCGTTCGAGGGTGGTGGCGTGGGCGCGCGAGCCCTGGACGTCCTCGCGCCAGAGTCGCCGGTCGAAGTCGATCGACGTGTTGATGCGCTCGAAGAGCGGGTCCTTGCCGTCCTGTAGCCGAGCCATTTGGCGGCTGACTATAGGCCGGACCGGCGGCGTGACTCGCGCTTGAAGATCCGCGGCAGCGTCGCGGGACGGTCGCGCAGCGCTCGAAGGAGCAGGCGGCCGATCTCTCGGTAGAAGCCTGTCCGCGGGACGGCGGCGAACGTAGCGCGGATCTCTTCACGGCTGAGGCCGTTCCGCCTGAGGCCGCCGCTCACCTCGATCTGGTCGGCGAGCCGCAGGAGCTCGACCTCCGTGCCCCGCTCCCACTGTGGGCGGCGCGCGTGGTGGTAGGCGCAGGCGTCGGCGCAAAGCCGCGCTCGTTCGAGCGGCGCGCTCACCTCGGCGAACATCTGTGCGGCCAGCTCGCCGCTCTCATCGGTGTAGACGCCGCCGCGTGAGACGGAGGGGTAGATCCCGATGTCGTGGACAAATGCGGCGCAGAGGGCGACCTCGCGATCGATGTCGGCGCCGCGGCGCGCGGCCAGGCGCTCGATCAGCAAGAAGCAGCGCGTCCCGTGTCGCTCCATCGGCCCATCGACGTCGTCGCTCGCCCGCCGCACTTCGTCGAGGCAGCGACGCTCGAGCGCGGTTCGCGCGAGCTCCTGCGCCGCAGCCGCCATCAGCGCCAGTCGCCGCGCAGCGCCTCGGCGATCGCCTCGCAGACGCGGTCGACCTGACGCTCGGAGATCCCCGGGAAGAACGGCAGCGCGAGGAGTCTCTCCGACGCATCCTCGGCGACCGGGAACTGCCCCGGCCGATGACCGAATCGCTCGCGGTAATGCGGCATCAGGTGGATCGCGGGCATGTAGCCCTTAGCCTCGACACCGCGCTGGGCCAGGTCGGCGACGACCGCGTCGCGATCGGCGCCCCGGGGCAGCCGGACCGCGTAGATGAACCAGCTTCGCCGCTCGCCGCCGCGATCCGCCGACGGGAGCACTAGGCCGGCCGGGTCGCCGTCGCCGGCGGGCGCGCCGTAGTCGAGTGCCGCAAGCCGTTCCGTGTAGAGCTCGGCAACGCGGGTGCGGGCGGCGAGGAGATCGTCGAGACGCTCGAGCTGCGCGACGCCGAGCGCCGCCTGAAGCTCGGTCATCCGGTAGTTGAAGCCGAGGCGGTCGTGGTCGACCCAGCTCATGTCGGGCGCGCGCCCCTGGTTTCGCTCGCTGCGAAAGCGGGCGGCGAGGCTCGCGTCGGGGGCGGTGAGCATCCCGCCCTCCCCGGTCGTGAGCTGCTTGTTCGCGTAGAAGGCGAAGCTCGCGATGTGGGAGCGCGCTCCCACGGCAATGCCGTCCGAGTCGACCGCGCCGAGCGCCTCGCAGGCGTCCTCGAGCAGGCCGAGCCCGGCGCCCTCGGCGAGCCGCGCGAGCGCTGGCAGCGCAGCCGGGTAGCCGAGGATGTCGACGGGCAGGATCCCGGCCGTCCCCTCGCCCACCGCCGCCTCCGTTGCGGCCGGGTCGAGGTTGAGGGTCACCGGATCGACGTCGCAGAAGACCGGCGTCGCCCTCTCGTAGAGCAGGCAGTTCGCGGAGGCGACGAAGCTGAACGGGGAGGTGATCACCTCGTCTCCCTCGCCCCAGCCAAGCGCGCGGACCCCGAGGTGGAGGGCCGCCGTCCCCGAGGAGACCGCGACCGCCTCCGGGATGCCGAGGCGAGCCGCAAGCTCGCGTTCGAAGTGCTCCAGCATCGGCCCGAGCGACAGGCGCCCGGAGCCGAGCGCCTCGAGCACGAGCTCCCGTTCGCGCTCCCCCAGATCAGGGCGCGCGAGCGGTATGCGCTCGGGCGGCGTCAATCCCGTCCCGGCACAAGCCCCGACAGGCCCGGACGCGAAGCGAAGGACGTGGCGGGAATTTGTTCGGAGGCGGTGGCGGGCATCCGGTCCTGGAACGCGTACTCGAGCGAGTCGACCAGCGCCTCCCACGAGGCCTCGATGATGTTCTCCGAGACACCGATCGAGCCCCAGGAGCCCTGGCCGTCGGACGCGTCGAGCAGGACGCGCGTGACGGCGCCGGTCCCGTGGTGGGAGTCCAGGATGCGGACCTTGTAATCGACCAGCTCGATGTCGGCGAGGTGCGGGTGCAGCTCGCCGATCGCCTCGCGCAGCGCCCGGTCGAGGGCGTTCACCGGCCCGTTTCCCTCCGCGGTGCGCACGTAGCGGCGCCCATCGACCCAGATCTTGATCGTCGCCTCGGTCTCGACCTGGCCGTCGGCGCGCTTCTCGGTGATCACCCGGAAGCTTTCCAGCCGGAAGAGCGGCTGGTACTCGCCCGCCTCGCGGCGCAGCAGGAGCTCGAAGGAGGCGTCGGCGGCCTCGTAGTGGTAGCCGCGGTGCTCACGCTCCTTGATCCGCTCTACGGAGCGCTTCGCGGCGTCGGCGTCGAGGTCGATCCCGGCACCCTCGGCCCGCGACAGGACCGAGCCCTTGCCGGAGAGCTCGGAGATCAGCACGTCGCGGCTATTTCCGACGAGCTTCGGGTCCATGTGCTCGAACGTCCGCGCGTCGGCCTGCACGCCGGCGACGTGCATCCCGCCCTTGTGGGCGAACGCGTTCCGCCCGACGTAGGCCTGGTCGGCGTTCGGGATCGTGTTGGTGAGCTCGTCGATGAAGTGCGCCGTCTCGGTGAGCAGCCGGAGCCGGTCCTGGGGTACGCACTCGTGGCCGAGCTTGAGCTGAAGCGCGGGCAGGATCGAGACCAGGTTCGCGTTGCCGCATCGCTCGCCATAGCCGTTGATCGTTCCCTGGACCATCCCGGCGCCGAGCCGCACCGCCGCGAGCGAGTTCGCCACCCCGCACTCCGCGTCGTTGTGGGCGTGGATCCCCACCTGGACGCGCTCGCCGAGCTCGGCGACGACCGTGGCCGTCGCCTCTGCGACCTCGTGCGGAAGGCTGGAGCCGTTCGTGTCGCAGAGCGTGACATTGAAGGCGCCCGCGGCGGCCGCCGCCCGCAGGCACTCGAGCGCGTACCCGGGGTCGTCGCGCCAGGCGTCGAAGAAGTGCTCGGCGTCGTAGACGACGTCCTTGCCCTCCGCGCGCGCGTAGTTCACCGAGTCGACGATCATCGCCAGGTTCTCCTCGCGCGAGACCTTGGTCACCTTGTCGAGGTGAAGTCCCCAGGTCTTGCCGACGAAGGTGACGACCGGCGCAGCGCAACCCACGAGGTCGCGCAGCGCCGGGTCCTCCTCGGCGGCGATCCCGCGCCGTCGGGTCATCCCGAAGGCGCAGATTCGCGTCCGCTCGAGGTGGATGTCCGCGAGCAGCCGGAAGAGCTCGGCCTCCTTCGGGTTCGAGCTCGGGAAGCCGGCCTCGACGTAGCCGACGCCGAGCCGGTCGAGCACCTGGACGACGCGGACCTTCTCGGCGGCCGAGAGCGACATGCCCTGGCCCTGCATGCCGTCGCGGAGGGTCGTGTCGTAGAGGTCTACCTGGGTCACTTGATGCCTTTCCGGTGGGGTTTCGAGGTGCGAGCGAGGTGATGCGCGGCCGGCGCCGCGCGGCCGCGAGCCGCTAGGCGGTCGCAGCGCTCCTAATTCGCTCGATGACCCCGAACCTCGGCATCTTCAGCTCGTGACCTTACTTGGAATCTCGACCACGTCCAGCCATTCCGCGTACTCCGGAGCACGCCCGTGCAGTGCGTCCTCGAACTTCGCCTGGATCAGCCGGGTGGCCTCGCCCGGGGCGCCGAGCTCGTGGCCGTCGACCTCCCGAACCGGGACGAGCTCGGCAGCAGTGCCGGAGAGGAAGATCTCCTCGGCCAGGTAGAGCTCGGCGCGCGCGATGTCTCGCTGCACGACCTTGTAGCCCAGATCCTCCGCGATCTGGACGATCGACCTGCGGCTGATCCCGTCGAGGATCGAGTTCGTGTGGCCGGGGGTGACCAGCTCGCCTTCGCGCAGGACGAAGATGTTCTCTCCCGAGCCCTCGCAGACGAGCCCGTTGTCATCGAGCAGGATCGCCTCCTCGTAGCCCGACTGCGCGGCCTCCGTCTTCGCCAGGATCGAGTTCAGGTACTGGCCCGACGCCTTCGCGTGGGGGATCAGCCCGCCCGGCGAGATTCGCCGCCACGATGAGACCTTGGCGCGCACGCCGTTTCGCTTGCCCTCCTCGCCCAGATAGGCGCCCCAGGGCCACACGGCGATCGTGACGTCCACGGGCGCCGACTGCGCGTAGAGCCCCATCTCGCCGTAGCCGCGGAACGCGAGGGGGCGGATGTAACAGCTCTCCAGCTCGTTGCGCCGGATCAGCTCGTGCGTGGCCTCCCGCAGCTCGCCGGTCGAGTATCCGAGCGGCAGGTAGTAGAGCTCCGCCGAGTCAGCGAGCCGCTCCAGGTGCTCGCGGTGACGGAAGATCGCCGGGCCGCGATCGGTTTCGTAGCAGCGGATGCCCTCGAAGACGCCCGTGCCGTAGTGGAGCCCGTGGCTGAGTACGTGGACCTGGGCGTCGTCCCACGCCACGAACTCGCCGTTCATCCAGATCCACTCGCACTTCTGCACGTCTCAGCCTCCGCTCGAAAGGTCGGTCGAAAGGCAGTATGAATGAAGAGGCAGCATCCGCCTAGAGCGCGCGATCAGGCGCTCAGCTCGTCGAGGACCGCGGTTGTGATCTCCGCCGTCCCCACCTCCACCTCCGCCGGCAGGTCCGACATCGGCGGCGTCTCCGCCCCGACCCAGCCGAGGTCGGGCGTCCGCATGCCCTTCTCGAGCGCCGCCTCCACGGCCTCTTCGATCGCCTCGGCGCCGTCGGGCATCCCGAGCCCGTGCCGGAGCATCAGCGCCGCCGAGAGGAACGTCGCGAGCGGGTTGGCGACGCCCTTGCCTGCGATGTCCGGCGCCGAGCCGTGAACGGGCTCAAACAGGCCCGGACCGTCGCCGCCGATGCTCGCGGAGGGCAGCATCCCCAGCGACCCGGTGAGCATCGCGGCCTCGTCGGAGAGGATGTCGCCGAACATGTTCTCGGTCACGATCACGTCGAACCGCTTCGGCTCGGAGACGAGCTGCATCGCGGCGTTGTCGACCAGCATGTGTTCGAGCTCGACGTCGTCGTACTCCCGGCCGACCCCGGTCACCACCTCGCGCCAGAGCCGCGACGTCTCGAGCACGTTCGCCTTGTCGACCGACGTCACCCTGCGTCGCCGTTCCCGCGCCGCCTCGAAAGCGACCCGCGCGATCCGCTCGATTTCGGCGGCGCTGTAGACGCAGCGGTCGCTCGCCTCGTCCGCCGTCCGCGTCTTGTCGCCGAAGTAGATGCCGCCGGTGAGCTCGCGCACGACGAGCAGGTCGGTGCCCTCGATCCGCTCCTCGCGCAGCGGGCTCGAGGCGACGAGTGGCGCGAACGGCGCCACCGGCCGCAGGTTCGCGTAGAGCCCGAGCCCCTTGCGGAGCCCGAGCAGCCCCTGCTCGGGACGGGGCGCGTCGGGATCCGTCGTGTCCCATTTCGGCCCACCGACGGCGCCGAGAAGCACCGCGTCCGCGCCGCGGCACGCCTCGAGGACCTCGTTCGTGAGGGCGACGCCATGGGCGTCGATCGACGCCCCGCCGACCAGCCGCTCATCGAACTCGAACCCGTCGACCGCCTCGAGCACGCGGCGCGTCGCGGCGACGATCTCCGTCCCGATCCCGTCCCCGGGCAGGAGCACGATGCGAGGCCCGCTCATGCCGGGCGGCGCGCCGAGATGTTGAGTCGCACGTATTGAAGGACGAGCGGCCGCGCCATCGAGCCGAGCACGGCGTCGACGAACTCGTCGTGGAGCTCCGGCGGCAGCCTGTCGAGTTGCTTTGAGAGCCCAACCGAGCGAACGAAGGCGCGCGGCTCCTCGGGCTCATACTCCCGGCGGACAAGCCACACGCGCTCGACCTCGAAGCCCGCGCGCCCGAGCCTGAGCTCGGTGTCGTCCACCGAGGCGAAGTTCGTCGCCGCCGGCATCCCGCGAAGGTAGGCCGAGAACCGCTCATCGCCCTCGGCCGCCTCGATCGCCCGCGTCCACTCGGCCACGTTGCCCTGGCCGCCGCACTGCGCCTCGATCCGGCCGCCGGGCTTGAGCGCCGCGAACAGCCGGTTGAAGAGCCGCTGGTGATCCAGGATCCAGTGGAACGTGGCGTTGGAGAAGATCGCGTCGACCGGTTGCTCGAGCTCGAGCGCCAGGAGATCGGCGACGAAGAGCTCGACGCGATCCCCCGCCGCGGCCAGGTTCTCGCCGGCGCGCTCGATCATCGAGGGCGCCGCGTCGACGCCGATCACCTTTCCCTTCGGCAGCCGGTCGAGCAGGAGCTTCGTCACGCGTCCCGTGCCGCAACCGGCGTCGAGCAGCGTCTCGTCGCCGTCCAGCTCGAGCCGACCGAGGACCTCCCGGCCCCATGCCTCCTGGGGATCCGCGACGCGGTCGTAGGTTGCCGCGTCCCAGTCGACCATCACAGAGACGTGGTCACCGGGCCGCGATCGGCCGCACCGGAGGCCTCGAACGAGTCGATCGCATCGGCCCTCTGAAGCGTTACCGCGATGTCGTCGAGGCCGTGGAACAGGCGATGCTTCAGCTCCTCGTCGATCTCGAAGCGAACGACGCCGCCCGCGTAGTCGACCGTCTGATCGTCGAGGTCGATGCGCGCCGCGCCCGCCTCCGCGATCGCGCGGCACTCCGAGCTCGGGAGGATCACGGGCAGGAGCCCGATCTTCGTGCAATTGGCGTAGAAGATGTCGCCGAACGACGGCGCGACGATCGCCCGGAATCCGAAGTCCTCGAGCGCCCACGGCGCGTGTTCGCGCGAGGAGCCGCAGCCGAAGTTCTCGCCGGCGACGAGGATCGGGTTCGGCTCGAGCTCGATCTCGCCGTCGCGGATCCAGTCGTAGAAGAGAAACTCCCCGAACCCGCTTCGCTCGACCCTCTTCAAGAACTGCTTCGGGATGATCTGATCGGTGTCGACGTGGGCGCGGTGGAGGAACGAGACCCCGCCCTCGATGACCTGAACGGGCTCCATCGCTCCTCCTCAGCTCCAGCCGCGGATGTCGACGAAGTGTCCCTCGATCGCCGCGGCCGCCGCCATCTTCGGCGAGACGAGGTGCGTGCGCCCGCCCTTGCCCTGCCGGCCCTCGAAGTTGCGGTTCGAGGTCGATGCGCAGCGCTCGCCCGGGCTGAGGATGTCCGGGTTCATCCCCAGACACATCGAGCAGCCGGCGCTCCGCCAGTCGAACCCCGCGGCGCGGAAGACCTCGTCGAGCCCCTCGGCCTCGGCCTGCGCCTTCACCTGGGCCGATCCGGGCACGACCATCGCGCTGAGCGATGAGGCGACCCTTCGCCCCTCGACGATCGTCGCCGCCTCGCGCAGGTCCTGGACGCGCGAGTTCGTGCACGAGCCGATGAAGACGCGATCGAGCGGGATCTCCTGCATCGCCAGCCCCGGGCGCAGGTCCATGTAGCGAAGCGCCCTCTCCTCGTTGTCGTCGGCGGGCTCGGGCACCGCGCCGGTCACCTCGACCACCTGGCCGGGATTCGTGCCCCAGGTCACCATCGGCGAGATCGAGCTTGCGTCGATGTCCACCTGGGCGTCGAAGCTCGCTCCGTCGTCGGTGGGGAACTCCCGCCAGCTCTCGACCGCCGACTCGAGGTCCTCGGGCGCGCCAGGTCGGCCCTCGACCCAGGCGAAGGTGATGTCGTCGGGCGCGATCATTCCCGCGCGGCCGCCGCCCTCGATCGTCATGTTGCAGATCGTCATCCGGTTCTCCATCGACAGCCCGCGGATCGTCTCGCCCGCGTATTCGACCGCGTGGCCGACCATCCCGCCGGTGCCGAGGCGGCCGATCGTCGCCAGGATCAGGTCCTTCGCGACGACGCCGTGCCCGAGCTCGCCCGAGTAGCTGATCCGCATCGTCTTCGGCCGCTTCTGGAGCAGCGTCTGGGTGGCGAGGACGTGCTCGACCTCGGACGTGCCGATCCCGAACGCAAGCGCGCCGAAGGCGCCGTGGGTCGAGGTATGGCTGTCGCCGCAGGCGATCGTCATGCCCGGCTGCGTCACGCCGAGCTCGGGGCCGATGACGTGCACGATCCCCTGGCGCTCGGAGCCGATCGAGTAGATCGGGACGCCGAACTCGGCGCAGTTTCGCTCGAGCGTCTCGACCTGGACGCGCGAGAGGCGGTCCGCGATCATCCGCGCCGCCCGCGTGCCGTCGGTGGGCACGTTGTGGTCCGCGGTGGCGAGCGTCCTGTCCGGCCTCCGGACCTTCCGGCCCTCGAGCCGAAGCCCGTCGAAGGCCTGCGGGGAGGTGACCTCGTGGACGAGGTGGAGGTCGATGTAGATCAGCCCGTCGGCGACCTCGTGCGCGTCCCAGATCTTGTCGAACATCGTTCTCGCGCTCATCGCCGCCTAGCCTCGCCTCAGGCCGGCGGCGACGACCGCGAGGAACTCCGCCGGCGCATCGCCGTCGTTGATGAAGTGGTGCGGCAGGTCGGCGTCGAAGGTGACGCTGTCGCCGCGCTCGAGGTCGTGGCGCTCGTCGTCGATCATCAGGCCGAGCGAGCCCGAGAGCACGACGGCGGTCTCGCGCGCGCCCGGCTCGTGAAGCGGCGGGTCGTCGGGCCGACCCGTCGCGGCGCCCGCCTGGAGCGAGTGGATCGAGACATCGGCGCGCTGGCCGGGGAGCGGCGGCGTGAGCTCCTCGGTGCGGTGACCGCGCCGCTCGCGGGACCGCCTCCCCCCCGCGCGGGTGACGACGACGTGCCCGCCCTCGTCGAGCCGCAGGAGCTGTGAGAGCGTCAGGTCGAGCCCAGTCGCGATCCGCTCGGCCACGGTCAGCGTCGGGCTCGTCTCGCCACGCTCGACCTGGGAGAGCATCGGGGCGGAGACGCCGCTTCGCTCGGCGAGGTCGCGGAGCGAGAGGTCCATCCCCTCGCGCAGCGCGCGGATCCGCGGGCCGACGCTGCCGTTGGTTGTCGCGACCGTGCTCACGCGGGACTGTACGCTATCACGTACAAGTGTTTCGTCTAGTTCTCGACGAAATACGCGCCGGTCGTCTGGCCGCTCGAGAACCAGCGGGTGGTGACCGTCTTCTTCCGGGTGAAGAACTCGACCGCGTCGGTGCCGTGGGCGTGGAGGTCGCCGAGGAACGATGCCTTCCAGCCGGAGAACGGGAAGAACGCGACCGGCGCCGCGACGCCGATGTTGACGCCGAGCATTCCCACCTGCACGTCGTGCCGGAAGCGCCGCGCTGCGGCGCCCGACTCGGTGAAGAGCGAGACCCCGTTGCCGAACCGGCTTGCATTCACGACCTCGATCGCCTCGTCCAGAGTCTCGACGTGGACCTCCGAGAGGACGGGGCCGAAGAGCTCCTCGCGCACCGCCTCGCTCTGGGGGTCGACGCCGCCGAGGATCGTCGGCCGGACGTAGGCGGCGTCGCCGTCGGTGTCGACCCCGCCGCCGACCAGGATCTCGGCGCCATCGGCAACCGCACGCTCGATCGCGCCGGCGATCCGGTCACGCGCCGCGCCTGAGATCACGGGACCGACGTCGGAGCTCTCGTCGAGGCCGTCGCCGACCCGAAGCGCCTCGGTCGCTTCGACCAGCGGCTCGAGCACGCGCTCGCGCCCGCCGCCGACCGTAACCAGCACCGAGCCCGCCATGCAGCGCTGACCGGCGGCCCCGAAGGCCGAGCCGATCACGCCCTTGACGGTCGGATCGACCACCGCATCTGGCATCACCACCATGTGGTTCTTCGCGCCCCCGAGCGCCTGCACTCGCTTGCCGGCTCCCGCCGCACGTTCGTAGACCAGCTTCGCCACCGGCGCCGAGCCGACGAAGGAGACGGCGTCGATCCCCGGGTGGTCGAGGATCGACTCGACCACCTCGCGGCCGCCGTTCACGAGGTTGACGACCCCCGCAGGGAGCTCGACCTCGTCGAGCATCTCGAAGGCGAGCTGCTGGGTCAGGGGCACCTGCTCGGACGGCTTGAGGATGAACGTGTTCCCGCACGCGATCGCGAACGGCAGAAACCAGAACGGGACCATCGCCGGGAAGTTGAAGGGGACAATCGCCGCACAAACCCCTACCGGCTGACGGATCGTCTCGGCGTCGATGTTGCGCGAGACGTCCTCGAGCACCCGCCCCTGCATCGTCGTGGGGATCGCGCAGGCGGCCTCGACCATCTCGATCATCCGCGCGACCTCGGCGCGGGCGTCGTCGATCGTCTTGCCCATCTCGGTGGTCACCGAGCGAGCCAGCTCCTCGCACCGGGCGACCAGCTTCCCGTGAAGCTCGAACAGCTTTCGAGCGCGTCCGATCGTGCTCACCGCCCGCCACTCGGGCAGCGCGGCCCGCGCGGCGTTCACGGCCGCGTCGAGGTCCGCCCTCGACGAGAGCGGGACCCGAGCAAGGGTCTCGCCCGTGGCCGGGTTGTCCACCTCGAGCGTCTCGCTCGGGTTCGCCGGCGTCCAGCGCCCGCCGACGTAGTTGTCGAGCACGCGGATGCCGGTGAGCGAAGTGGTCACGGGGTCACTTTAGGGGCCCGGCGTCACCGACTCGGTCGCGGCCTCGGCAGTCACCCCCTCGGCCTCGCGCACCGCGGCGCCCTCGAGCGCGTTCGACATCGCCCGCACGTAGGCGCGCGCCGACGCCTCGAGGATGTCGGTCGCCATGCCCTGGCCGCTCGCGAGCCGCCCGTGGGCGCGCAGCATCACCGTCACCTCGCCGAGCGCGTCCTCGCCCTCGGTGACCGCGGAGACGGTGTACTGGCGGAGCTCGGCGTCGACACCGGTCGCCGCGTGAATCGCCCCGAAGATCGCGTCGACCGGCCCGTCGCCGCCCGATTCCCCGACGGACTCGGCGCCGTCCGGCATCGTCACCGCCACGCTCGCCTTCGGATCACGCCGCGATGACGCCTCGACGTCGAACCAGGCCAGCTCGTAGCGCTCAGAGCTCTCGCGGACCTGGTCGGAGACGATCGCCTCGAGGTCGAGCGCCGTCACCTGCTTTTTTTTGTCCGCCACGTCCTTGAAGCGCTCGAACGCCTGATTGAGCGCGTTCCCCTCGACGCGGAAGCCGAGCTGCTCGAGCGCGTCGCGCAGCGCGTGGCGCCCGGAGTGCTTGCCGAGCACGATCGAGTTCGACTCGAGGCCGACGGCGCCCGGATCCATGATCTCGTAGGTGGTGCGCTCCTTGAGCACGCCGTCCTGGTGAATGCCGGACTCGTGCGCGAAGGCGTTGCGGCCGACGATCGCCTTGTTGGGCTGCACGGCGTAGCCGGTGAACCGCGTGACCATCCGGCTTGTCCGCGCGAGCTCGCGTGCGTCGAGCCCTGTGTCGAGACCGTGCTCATCGCGCCGCGTCCGCAGCAGCATCACGATCTCCTCGAGCGAGCAGTTGCCGGCCCGCTCGCCGATCCCGTTCACCGCGCACTCGACCTGCCGGGCTCCGGCCAGCAGCCCGGCATAGGAGTTCGCGACCGCGACCCCCAGATCGTCGTGGCAGTGGACCGAGAGCTCGACGTCGCGGAGCCCGGGGACAAGCTCGTAGAGGCGGGCGAAGTAGCGGCCGTATTCCTCCGGGGTCGTGTAGCCGACCGTATCCGGGATGTTGATCACGGTGGCGCCCTCGCCAACCGCGATCGCGCACACCTCGGCCGTGAACCCGACATCGGCACGGGTCGCGTCCATCGGCGAGAACTCGACGTCCTCGCAGTAGGACTTCGCGAGCGCGACCGCCGCCTTCGCCTGCCCCTTGACGTCCTCGCGCGTCGTCTGGAGCTGATGGGTGATGTGGATGTCCGAGGTCGAGATGAACGTGTGGATCCGTGGCCGCTCAGAATCCTTGATCGCGTTCCAGGCAGCGTCGATGTCGGCCTTGTGGGTCCGGGCGAGGCCGCAGATCACCGGGCCCTCGACCTCGCGCGCGATCGCCTCGACCGCCTCGAAGTCCCCGGGCGAGGTGATCGGGAAGCCGGCTTCGATCACGTCGACGCCGAGCCGCGCGAGCTGCTGGGCGATCTCGAGCTTCTCCTGGACGTTGAGCGAGATGCCCGGGGACTGCTCGCCGTCGCGGAGCGTGGTGTCGAAGATGTGGACGCGGTCGGCGTCGGATACGTCAGGTACGTGCGCGTTCGGGCTCATCGCCCTCTCCTTCTCTAAATCCGAATGAACCTGTTCTTCTCGCGGCTATCGCGCCGCCCAGCGCTATTCCCCCCGAAGGGGGAGGAGAAGGAGAAGCGCCAGGGTGTCTAGCCGGAGGCCCATTCGGCCGGCGCAGCCTACCAATCCTCGGCAGGGACCCGGGTGCTTGGTGCGAAAGATGTGCGCGAGGTATCGCGTGGAGGCCTCCCGGATCCAAGCGCGGGCCGTGATCAAGGTCATGGCGATCGTCGTTCTCGCGATCGGCGTCGCCGTGCTCCTCAACCACGTGATCGTCGACATCAAGACGACGATCCGCTGGGTGTTCGCGGCGATCTTCGTCGCGCTCGCGCTCAGTCCGCTCGTCGACCTGATCCAGCGCACGCGGGTGCGCGGCCGGAACCTGCCGCGCTGGCTCGCGATCCTCGTCGCCTACGTCCTCTTCTTGGCCGGCTTCACGTTCCTGGTCCTCAGCGTGATCCCGCCGATCGTGCGCGAGGTCGAGCAGCTCGGCTCGCAGTTGCCGACCTACGTCAAGGACTTCGAGAACTGGGCCAGCTCGAACGACCAGTTCCGCGAGATCAACGACAAGTACCACATAACGAGCCTGCTCAGCCAGGAGGCTTCGCAGCTTCCGGCGAAGCTCGGCGATGCCGCGGGCGCCGCGAAGGAGATCACGGTTGGCATCCTCAACAACGTCGTCGAGGCGGTCGTCGTCCTCACGCTCGCATTCTTCCTGCTGCTCGACGGCGCGGCGCAGTTCCGTACGCTCACCGCCCGCGTCGCGGACCCGCACCGCGAGCGCGTCCGGCGAGTCGGCGTGCGGATCGCGCGGATCGTTCGCTCCTACGTCTCCGTGAACCTCTTGCTCGCCGTGCTGGCCGGTGTCTTTACCTGGCTCTCGCTCGAGCTCCTCGGGGTCGACCTCGCGGTCCCGCTCGCCGTCCTGGTCGCGTTCTTCGACCTCGTGCCGCTGATCGGCTTCACGGTCGGCGGCCTGATGGTGGCGATCGTCGCGGCGCTCCACGATTTCCCAGGGGCCCTGCTGATCTGGGTGGCGCTGTTCCTCGTCTACCAGCAGGTCCAGGACCGCGTGATCCAGCCGATCTTCTACAAGCACGCCGTCCAGATCCACCCCGCCGTCGCGATCGTCGCGGTGCTCGCCGGGGCCCAGCTCGCGGGCATCCTCGGCGCCCTGCTGGCGATCCCGGTCGCCGCCTCGCTCGGCGTGATCTACGACGAGCTCTGGCCCGCGCCGGGCGCCGCGGCGGAGGGCGAGGCGCCAGCCGGTGGTGCCGCCGCCGAGGGCTCCCCGCCGTAGCGCTCACGCGCGCGGGCCAGCTTCCCCTCGCGATAAAAGAGTCGCGCCCACAGCGAGTGCGGCTTCGCCAGCCGCAGCGCCGGCGGGATGCCGACCACTGGAATCACGATCGTCGCGAGCGCCCACCAGAGCTTGGCCTTCGCCGCGTTGACGAACGCGAGCACGACCCCAAGCAAGCCAACCCCCCCGACGAAGGCCCGCAGCCCCTGCGCGACGTCGTCGCCCAATTTGAGCCAGGCGCTGAACCCGACGGTCAGCACGCCCGCCACGGAGCCCGCGATGATCATCGCGTCGACCGACTTGCGCCCGTCCTTCTCCCAGTAGACGTCCTTGAGCTCGAGCCAGAGCGCGAACTCGTCGAGCGTCAGGCCCATGCCGATCGCGAAGAAGACCGAGACGATCTCCCGCCACGGCGAGTCGGGCTCGTGGACGACGCCGATGTAGCCGAAGATCATCATCGCGAAGATCCCCCAGACCAGGTGGTGGACGTGCGTCCCGCCCACCTGGACGTTCCCCGGCCACCAGCTGACCTGGTTCTTGATCATCCACGTGCTTGTGCGGATGAACCCGAAGGTGCCCAGCAGGGCGACGAAGAAGAGAAATGACGCGAGCCGGCCCGTGTCGACGATCTCGCGCTGGAACTCGCTCCCCACGGTGGCGATGAGCGGCGTCATCGCGCGCAAGGTAGCGGGAGTCTAGGTCGGACGGCTGCGATCGAACTAGAGGTCCACGGCACGCCCGGTGAAGAACCCGTCGCCGGCGGCGATCTCGTCGATCACGTCGGGGGGTACGGGGGCGTCGGTCGTCAGGGCCATCACCGCCTCCTCGCCGCGCGCCTCCGCCCCGACGGCCGCCGAGACGATGTTCACGCCGTGCTCGCCGAACGCCGTGCCGACCCGGCCGATCATCCCGGGCCGGTCGGCGTAGCGGAAGATCGCGAGGTGGTTGGCGAACGGCATGTAGAAGCTCTGGCCCCACACCCCGACCAGGTAGGGGGTGTTGCGCGGCCCGACCCCGGTGCCGGAGGCCTCGACGTCGCCGATCCTGACCGTCACCAGCTCGGTGAAGTCCTCCGACGCGGACTCCTTGAGCTCGGCGAGATCGATCCCGCGCTCCTCCGCCATCGTCGGCGCGTTCACCAGGTTGACCGGCTCCTCGGTGTGGCCGCGAAGGATCCCGACGAGCACCGCGATCCCGAGCAGGCGCGTGTCGTGATCGGCGATGCGGCCCTGGAAAGAGACCTGTACGCCGTCGATCGCTCCGTCGCCGAGCCCCTGCGCGAGCCGGCCGAGCTTCTCGCAAAGCGGCACGAACGGTGCCAGCGCCTCCATCTCCTCGGGCCGAACCGCGGCGATGTTGACGGCGTTCGTGACGACGCCGCCGGTGAGCGCGGCGCGCACCTGCTCGGCGGTGACCACTCCGGCGCGGTCCTGCGCCTCCGCGGTCGAGGCGCCGAGGTGCGGCGTGACGACCACATCGTCGCGTTCGAACAGCGAGTGCGAGGTGAACGGCTCCTGCGGAAAGACGTCGAGCGCCGCGCCCGCCACCTTTCCCGACTCCAGCCCGGCGAGCAGGGCGTCGAGGTCGACGAGCTCGCCGCGGGCGCAGTTCACGATCCGCACGCCGTCGCGCATCGCGGCGATCGCCTCGGCATCGATCCAACCGACCGTGTCGGGCGTCTTCGGCAGGTGGATCGTGATCACGTCGGCGCGCGCGTAGAGCTCCTCGCTCGTCTCGGCACCCTCGACGCGGAGCTCGCGGAAGCGCTCCGGCGAGACGAACTTGTCGAAGGCGACGACCTCCATCTCGAACGCCTGCGCGCGCTTGGCGACCAGCTGGCCGATCCGGCCGAAGCCGATCACGCCCACCGTCTTTCCGTAGAGCTCGTTGCCGCCGTAGCGCGAGCGCGCCCACTCGCCGCCGACGAGCGCCGCGTGCGCCTGCGGGATGTTCCGGCAGAGGGCGAGGGCGAGCGCGAGCGTGTGCTCGGCGGCAGCGATGGAATTCGACCCCGGAGCGTTGGCGACGATGATCCCGCGCTTCGTCGCCGCGTCCATGTCGACGTTGTCGACGCCGGTGCCGGCGCGCCCGATCACCTTGAGGCGCTCGGCGCGGGAGATGAGATCCGGCGTCATCTTCGTCCCCGAGCGAATCAGGATCGCATCGAACTCGCCGATCCGATCGGCGAGCTCCTCGGTGTCCCAGTCCAGGCCGAGCTCGACGTCGAAGTCCGAGCGCAGCAGCTCGACCCCGGCGTCCGCCAGCTTCTCCTTGACGAGGACCTTCACGGGCGCACCTCGGGCACGTTCTCCACCACCCAGTCGATGCAGGCCGTGAGCGCTTCGACCTCGGACGGCGCGGTCGCCGGGAACATCCCGATGCGGAGCTGGTTGCGGCCGAGCTTGCGGTACGGCTCCACGTCGACGATCCCATTCGCGCGCAGCGTCGCGGCGACCTGCGCGGCGTCGACCGACTTGTCGAAGTCGATCGTGCCGACGACCGGCGAGCGCTTCGCGGGATCGGCGACGAACGGCGTGGCGAAGTCGCGCGCCTCGGCCCAGCCGTACAGATGGCCCGACGACGCACGGCAACGCTCGACGCACCAGTCGAGGCCACCCGAGTCGAGCATCCACTCGATCTGGTCCACGAGCAGCAGCAGGGTCGCGACGGCGGGCGTGTTGTAGGTCTGGTCCTTGCGCGAGTTCTCGAGCGCGGTGGCGAGCGAGATCGATGCGGGCTGCCAGCGGCCCGGTGCCCCGTCGAGCCTCTCGATCCGCGCGATCGCCGCCGGGCTGAGAAGCGCGAGCCAGAGCCCGCCGTCGGAGCCGAGGCCCTTCTGCGGGGCGAGGTAGTAGGCATCCGCCTGGGCAGCGTCGAGCGGCAGCCCGCCGGCCCCGGAGGTGGCGTCGATGAGAACGAGCGCGTCGCCCGCGCCCTCCGGTCGCACCACGTCGACCATGACGCCGGTCGACGTCTCGTTGTGGGCCCAGGCCAGCGCGTCGGCGCTCGGATCGGCCGTCGGCTCGGGCGCATCCCCGGGCTCGGCTTCGATGACGATCGGGTCGGCGAGGAACGGCGCCGTCGTGGTGACCTTCGCGAACTTGCTCGAGAACTCGCCATAGCTCAGGTGGAGGACGCGGTCGCGGACCAGTCCTGCGGCGGCGGCGTCCCAGAAGCTCGTCGTGCCGCCGTTGCCAAGGACGACCTCGTATCCGTCCGGCGCCCCGAACAGCTCGAGCAGCCCGCTCCGCGTCCGTCCCACCAGGTCCCTGACCGGCTTCTGACGGTGTGAGGTCCCCATCACGTCCGCGCGCTCCGCGAGGCGCGCGAGCGCCTCCGGGCGCACGCGCGAGGGGCCGCATCCGAACCGGCCATCGACCGGCTTGAGGTCCTCGGGAATGCGTGTGGCGGTTGCGTTCGTCATGCGTCGGCGGGGCAGCGTATAGGGTGCTCGCGATGAGCTCGAGAGCGGTGAGGGAGCCGATCGAGGGCGATGGCTACGCGGTCGCGAACCTCGACGGGCTCGGCGAAGGTTACGGCTTCCGCAAGATCCGCCGGGAGCTCGGCGTGAGCGAGTTCGGCATCAACGCGATCGTCCTTCCGGAGGGCTGGGAGACCGGCCTCCACTACCACGAGCGCCAGCAGGAGCTCTACTTCGTCCACGCCGGCGAGATCGAGATCGAGTTCGGCGACGGGGGCGTTCATCGGCTCGGTCCTGGCGGTGTCGCGCGAGTCGACGCGGAGACCGTCCGCAAGATCCGCAACCGTGGCCCGGGCGACGCGACCTATGTGATCGTCGGCGCCGAGGGCGGCTACGTCGGCCGCGACGGCAGGCTGCCCGAGGGCGAGGAGGACCAGCGGGCGCGCCCGATCGCCTGATGAGCGCGCACACCGCCTACCTCACGTTCAACACCGACGAGCGCCGCCAGTTCGTCCGGATCACCGACGAGGTGCAAAAGGCGGTCGCCGAGTCGGGGATCGGCGAGGGCATGGTCCTCGTCTCGGCCATGCACATCACCGCCGGCGTCTGGGTGAACGACGACGAGCCCGGGATCCAGGCCGACACGCTCGAATGGCTCGACAAGCTCGCGCCGCCGTCGTGGCGGGAGCCCGCGAACGACGTGGCGCGCCAGCTCCTCCCGGATCCGGGCGACTACCGCCACCATCGCGGCGGCGAGGACAACGGCGACGCCCATCTCAAGAACCTGCTCGTCCACCACCAGGTGATCGTGCCGGTGACCGAGGGCAGGCTCGACCTCGGGCCCTGGCAGGCGATCTTCTACGTCGAGTTCGACGGCCGCCGCTCGAAGCGGCTCGTGATCAAGGTGCTCGGCGAGTGACGCTCAGGGCCGCAGCTGAAACGGCGGGTACCGGTCGGTCACGAGGACGAACGCGTATCCGTATACGCGGTTGTGCCAGCGGATCACGCCCTCGACGTAGTCGAACAGCCCGCGCGGATAGCGCCCCGTGAACAGGATCGCGAACCAGGCGATGATCACCACGATCACGGCACCGATCCAAAGGAAGAAGAGCACGATGTAGTGCGGAATTGCGAGCAACCACTTCACCAGTGGCATGCCACGGCCAAGCTCGCGGGGCACGTCGGGGTAAGGAAAGTCGAGCTGCACGGACTGCTGCTCGTCGGTCGACGGGTAGCGGTCGTTCATGAGCGCGAGGTAGACCCCGATCCGGTTCGTGAACCGCATCAGGTTGAGGTTCCAGTCGAACCACCAGCGCGGGTACTTCTGCCGGAAGAGGATCAGCAGCAGAGTCGGGATGAAGAGGATCCCGACCCCACCGACGAAGACGGTGGTCGTCGTGTCGGCCACGCCCGAGTAGTCGTACGAGTAGCCGGTAATCGTCGCCGCGACGATCGCGATCGGGATCACCGTGAAGATCCGGAAGAAGGTCGACAGCCGGTCGAGCTCCCGGTCGGGGTACTCCACGGAGAAGGCGACCGGATATTCGGACCGGGCGCCGGCCCCGCTCGGTGGCGGAGGCGGCGGCTCGGGCGGAGTTGGCGCGCTCACTCCCATTCGAACGGCGGGTACTTTGTCACAAGCCAGCCACCGTAGGCGTTCGCCCGCGCCTGCCAGCGCATCGGGTTGAGGATCAGCGTGAACATCCCCTCGGGCAGGTCCTTCGTGAACAGGATCACGAACACGCCGATGAACGCCACGATCTGCGCGAGGGACATGAGGACTCCGGCGACGAACGCGTACGGAATGATCAGCAGCCAGTGGACGAGCGGCCGCCAGCGGTCGACGTAGTCGGGGTAGTCGTACTCGAGGCGCACTGGGTACGCGGGGTCGACTTCCAGCGAGAACGGCGGGTACTCGTCCGTGAGCAGGAGGACGTAGCCGGTGACTCGCATCGCCCACCGGTGCACCCCGGTGATGTAGGTCCACAGGCCGTCTGGGTAACGGGCGGTGACCAGCACGGCGAAGAAGCCGATGATGATCGCGAAGAAGGCGCCGATCCCCAGGACGAGAAGGACGAGGTAGTGCGGGATTGCGAGCAGCCACTTGACCAGCGGGAGCCAGCGGTTGTACTCGGACTGGCGCTCGGCGCTCATCCTGACCGGATAGAGCTCGGCCGGCGGCGGCGCGCCTGCGGGCTCTCCGGTTGGCGGGGGCGGCGGGGGCGGGGGTTCCGGCGGAGTCGTGGCTTCCATGCGGCGACCCTAACCGCTGCGCCGGTCGCTATGTGAACGTCAGAACTCCTGATCGATCCAGGGCATCATCGAGCGCAGGTCCTTGCCCACGGCCTCGATCTCGTGGCCGGCGGCCTCCTCGCGCATGCGGTGGAAGCTCTCGGCCCCGGCGCGGTTCTCGGCGATCCACTCGCGCGCGAAGTCGCCCGACTGGATGTCGGCGAGCACCTGCTGCATCGCCACCCGCACCTCCGGGCCGATCACCTTCGGCCCGCGGGTCATATCCCCGTACTCCGCGGTGTTGGAGATCGAGTAGCGCATGCCCTGGATGCCCTTCTCGTACATGAGATCGACGATCAGCTTCAGCTCGTGGAGGGTCTCGAAGTAGGCGAGCCGCGGGTCATAACCGGCCTCGACCAGCGTCTCGAACCCGGCACGGACGAGCTCCGTCGCGCCGCCGCAGAGCACCGTCTGCTCGCCGAACAGGTCGGTCTCACACTCATCCTTGAAGGTCGTCTCGATGACTCCGGCGCGCGCGCCACCGATCCCGCTCGAATACGCGAGCACCTGCTCGCGCGCCGTCCCCGTCGAGTCCTGGTGAACGGCCATGAGGCAAGGCACGCCCTTGCCCTCCTCGTACTGGCGGCGGACGAGATGCCCAGGTCCCTTCGGCGCCACCATCCCGACGTCGACGCCGGGTGGCGGCTCGATCTCGCCGAAGTGGATCGAGAAGCCGTGCCCGAACATGAGCAGATTCCCCTCGGCGACCCCGTCCCGGATCTCCGACTCCCAGATCTCTCCCTGCTTCTCGTCCGGGAGCAGGACCATGACGATGTCGCCGCCGCTGGCCGCATCGGCCGTGTCGAGCACCTCGAGCCCGTCGGCCTCGGCCTTCGCGCGGCTCGCGGAATCCGATCGCAGCCCGACGACGACGTCGTAGCCGGAGTCCCTCAGGTTGAGCGCATGGGCGTGGCCCTGCGACCCGTAGCCGAGGATCGCGATCTTCTTGCCCTCGAGGGCTTCCGGGCTCGCGTCGGCGTCGTAGTACGTCTTGTCGTCAGACATGGCGCGGGATCCTACCCAGCAGGGCCATCAGGTCGCGCTCGACCTGATCGGGCTCGATGCGGAGCTGCCCCCACGTCACGCGGACGACCCGCCAACCTGCGACCTGGAGCCTGCGGTCGCGCGCGCGATCGGACTCGAACGTGCGCCGGCGCTCGTGCGCCGCGCGGCCGTCGAGCTCGACGATCAGACGCCACTGTGGCCAGACGCAGTCCGGCCGGATGCTCGTCCCGCGGACGACCATCGGCACGTTCCACCGCGGCGCGGGCAGGTCGCGCTCTCCAAGGAACGCACGGAAGAGATCCTCGAGCTCGCTCTCGGTGCGGTCCTCGCCGAGCATCCCCGAGGCCAGGATCCGGCGGAGCGCGCGAATGCCGCGCCGCCCGGGATAGCGCTCGATCAGCGTCGGTAGTGAGACCACGTCGGTCAGAAGCCGGTACTCGGCCTCGTGGATCAGCTTCTCGATCCGAAACGGCGCAAGGACGCCGGCGAGGTCGAGGAGCGTGCGTGCGACGGTTGTCGTCGCGATCCCATCGACCTCGTCGCGCTCGTCCGGCGGGAGGGCCGCGTGGTGGAAGCGGATCCCAGGACGCCGCAAGCCGGTGCGCGACACCGTGACATCGACTTCGCCGCGGACGGCAACGGGCAGGTGACGGAGCCGGGCCGCCGCGAAATGACTGGCGGCGGCGCCATCTCCACCGGCCAGCACGGCGGCCATGATGCGGCCGGCGTCGCTGAGCCGACCTGGTTGAGCGGTGTAGATCCCTCGGTGCACGACACGTAGCTAGCGACGCTCGACGCGCCGACCGATCGCGCGCCGGGAGGCTCCGCGAGCGACCAGCTGACGCAGCGTCACGACGCCGTGCTGACTCGCCGCGAGCGGCGCAATCTCGTGGTCGAGAGATCGAGAACGGAATTCGGGACGAACAGCGTCTCCGAATCCGTTCTCGATCGCCACCGCCCGATCGTGGCGCTGAAGAGCGCACGTGTGGTGCGCAGGGCGTTACGGCTTTGGGCGCTCCATGAACCACTCGGTGAACTCGGAGCAGCGGCCGTGGGCATCGAAGCGCAGGAGGAAGCAGTTGTCGAAGACGCGGGTGACGGGGCCGTCGGGCGTCTCGCGATAGCTGCTCTGCCCCACGGCGACGGCCAGGTCGTCCTCGACTGCGAACGCGTGGTAATGGGCATCGTAGGTCCCGGCGTCGTCGCGGCTCGAGGCTCCCTCGGGCTCGCTTTCGCCGAGCCAGGCTGCGGCGACGGCGTCCGGGCCGCGGACCGGCTCGTCCCACGGGTGGTAGCGGTACTCGACGTGGTCGCTGAAGAGGGCGGCGATCGCGTCGCGGTCGTAACTCTTCCAGGCCGCCACGTAGTCCTCGAGCCAGCGCTCGACCTGCTCTCGGTGGATCGTCATGTCATCTCTCTTCTCATCAGCTTGCCGGATGCGGTGCGGGGCAACTCGGAGACGAACTCGACCCGCTTGGGGACCTTGTACCCAGCGAGCTCGGCCGCGCAATGGGAGCGGATTTCATCGGCGCTCGCTCCAGCCCCGGGGCGGAGGACGACGACGGCGACCACCGCCTCCTGCCACTCGGCGTCGGGCCTGCCGACGGCCGCCGCGTCGGCGATGTCCGGGTGGCGCAGGAGCACCTCCTCGACCTCCGCCGGAAGCACGTTTTCGCCTCCCGTCACGATCACGTCGCCGAGCCGATCCTCGACGTAGAGGAAGCCGTCCTCGTCGATGCGGCCGAGGTCGCCGGTGTGGAGCCAGCCGTCCTCGTCCGCCACCCCCGGCGCCACTGTCGGACCCTGGATGAGGATCTCGCCGTCCTGGATCCGAAGGTGCGTGGTGAGGAGGGGCCTGCCGGCGGAGCCCATTCTGCGCTGCGCCTCCTCCGGCGACAGCGTCGTCACCTGCGAGGCGGCCTCCGTGAGCCCGTAGGTCTGCACGACCGTCGCGCCCCGGCCGAGGGCTTCGGAGAGGACCTCGGCAGGGACCGGGCCGCCGCCGACCAGGACGGCGCGGAGCGGCAACAGGTCGACCCCCGCCTCGAGCAGGCGCACGAGCTGCGTCGTCACGAGCGAGATCAGGGTCACGCCGTCGCCCTCGAGCGAGGCGGCGATCCGGTCGACGTCGAACGTGGGATGGACGACGGTGGTGGTCCCGTAGATCACCGAGCGCATGACGATCGAGAGGCCGCCCACGTGGAACAGCGGCAGGCAGCACAGCCAGCGGTCGGTCGGCTCAACGCCGAGGTTGAACGCCGAACCGACCGCGCTCCACAGGTGGTTGCCGTAGGTGAGGCCGATCGGGCGCGGTCGCCCCGCCGTCCCGCTCGTGAGGATCCGGCAGTGGAGCGCGTCGAGGTCGTGCTCGCCCAGCAGCGGCAGGTCGGCCTCGGTGGTTCCGAGGTCGGGGTTGCCGTTCAGCGTCAGGACGGGTTGGGCGCGCTCCAGGACCGCGCGCCGCTCGGGCTCGGCGAGCCTGGTGTTCACCGGATACGCGACCGCGCCGAGCTTCATCAGCGCGTGCAGCAGGACCACGTACTCGATCCCCGGCGCAAGCTCGATTGCAACCGTGGCGTCCCTCCTCACGCCCCGCGCCGCGAGTCGTCTCGCCGCCGCCGTCGCATCTCGTTCGAGCTCCTCGTAGGTGAGCTCCATATCGTCCGCGATCAGAGCGCATCGATCCGGACACGTAGCGGCACGTTGCGAGAGCCAGTTGTCCAGGTGCATGAGGCTCGGTGAACCCTACGAGAAGGTGCTGTGGCATTGTTGCGATCCCGTGCCGAGACCGCACAAGGACGCACCGCCGCGCGAGGAGCTCTACGCGCCGATCGACTGGAGCGCCGCCGGCGATTACGAGGACATCCTCTATGAGCGGGCCGAGGCGATCGCACGGGTCACGATCAACCGCCCCGAGGTCCGCAACGCGTTCCGCCCCCAGACGATCGCCGAGCTCCGCGACGCGTTCCGACGCGCTCGTGACGACACCGAGGTCGGCTCGATCATCTTCACGGGCGCCGGCGACGATGCCTTCTGCTCCGGCGGCGATCAGCGGATCCGCGGCGACGACGGCTACATCGGCGCCGACGAGGTCGCGCAGCAGGGCGTCGGCCGGCTCGACGTCGGTGACCTGCACGTGCAGATCCGCCGGCTGCCGAAACCGGTGCTCGCGGCCGTCGCCGGCTACGCGGTCGGCGGCGGGCAGATCCTCCACCTCGTCTCAGACCTCTCGATCGCCGCCGACAACGCCGTCTTCGGCCAAACCGGGCCGCGGGTCGGAAGCTTCGACGGCGGCTTCGGCGCCGCCCTTTTGGCGCGGGCGGTCGGGATCCGAAAGGCGAAGGAGATCTGGTTCCTGTGCCGTCTCTATGACGCCGACGAGGCACTCGAGATGGGTCTGGTGAACACCGTCGTGCCCGTCGCTGAGCTCGAGCGCGAGGCGGTCGCGTGGTGCCGGGAGATGAACGCCCTCTCCCCCCTGTCGCTGCGGCTCCTCAAGTCGAGCTTCAACGCGGCCGAGGACGGGATCACCGGCCTCCAGCAGCTCTCCCACGACGCGACGCTCCTCTTCTACATGACCGAGGAGGGCCAGGAGGGCCGGGACTCCTACAAGGAGCGACGCCGCCCCGACTTCTCAAAGTTCCCCAGGCGTCCTTGAGTCCGCGAATCTGGTTCATGGCGGCGCGCGCTCGCACGCTGCCAGCGGCGATCGCACCGGTGCTGGTGGGATCCGCGGCCGCAGCGGACGCATCCGACGACTTCCGCTGGGGCGCTTTCGCCGCCGCGCTCGTCGGCTCGATCTTCATCCAGATCGGCACCAACCTCGCCAACGACTACTCGGACGCCAAGCGCGGCGCGGACACCGAGGACCGGCTCGGGCCGGTGCGGGTGACGTCCTCGGGACTGGTCGCGCCGCGGCGCGTGCTCTACGCGACCTGGCTCGCGTTCGGGGTCGCCGTCGCGGCCGGCATCTACCTCGCGACGGTTGCCGGCTGGGTGATCATCGTGGTCGGCGCGGCCTCGATCGCCGCGGGCGTCCTGTACACCGGCGGGCCGCGGCCGTACGGCTATGCCGGAATGGGCGAGCTTTTCGTCTTTTTATTCTTCGGCCTCGTCGCGGTGAACGGCTCTTATTACGTGCAGCTCGAGGGGCTCGACTGGCTGCCGTTCTGGCTCTCGATCTCCGTTGGCTGCCTCTCGACGGCGATCCTCGTCGTCAACAACGTCCGCGACATCGATACCGACAGGCGCGCCGGCAAGCGGACGCTGGCCCTGCGCCTCGGCCGCGAGCGCACGCGCCGCCTCTACGCGGGCCTCCTCGCCTGTGCGTACGTGGCCTTGCCCGTGGGTCTGCTCCTCGCGGACGGCCCGGCGTGGGCGATGCTCGGCTGCCTCTCGCTCCCCCTTGCCCTGCGGCCGATGAACGCCGTGTTGACCCGCACCGACGGCCCGGCCCTGAACGGCGCGCTCGCCGGGACCGGAGCGCTGCTCGGCGCCTTCAGCCTCTTGGTCTCTCTCGGTCTGCTGATCGCGGCCTGACCGATGCGCCTCGCCGACGTCGAGGTGATCCCATTCGCGCTCCCGTTCGCGCGCCCGTACGTGACCGCGCGCGGCACCCTCGAGCGGCGCGAGATGCTGCTCCTTCGGCTCACCAGCGACAGCGGCCTCGTCGGGCTGGGCGAGGCCGTGCCGCTCTCGCTGCGGGGCGGCGCCGACCTCGACGCGGTCGAGCGCGGCCTGCGCAAGGGCACGCGGCGGCTCGCGCGTGCGGATCTGTCGGACTTCGGCGGGCCGGAGCCGCTCCTGGCGGCGGTCGACGCGTTCATCCATACCGTCGCCGGCCGGCGGCTGCCGCCGCCCGCGAAGGCGGCGATCGAGATGGCGATCTTCGACCTCGCGGCAAGAGCGGCGGGGAAGCCGCTCTGGGCGCTCCTTCGCGCCGAGCGCGTCGAGCCGGTGCTCTGCAACGCAACCCTCGTCGCCGGCGAGCCCCAGGAGGTCGCCGACGAGGCGGAGCGCTGGGCGGCGCGTGGCTTCGGGACGTTCAAGCTCAAGCTCGGTGCCGGCGACGACGTCGCCCAGGTCCGTGCGGTGCGCGAGCGGCTCGGCCCCGACGCGCGGATCCGCGTCGACGCGAACGGAGCCTGGAGCGTGGACGAGGCGCTGGGCGTCCTGCGGCTGCTCGAGCCGCTCGGGATCGAGCTCGTCGAGCAGCCGGTGAGCGGCGACCGCGCGATGGAGCAGGTGACGGCTACGGCCTCGATCCCGGTGGCCGCCGACGAGAGCGTCGCGCGCGTCAAGGACGCGGAGCGGGCGGCGCGCAGGAGCCTGTGCGACCTCGCCACGGTGAAGCTGAGCAAGGTCGGCGGGATCGGCGAGGCGAACGGGATCGCCGGCAAGCTGCCGATCTACCTCTCGAGCGCGCTCGACGGGCCGGTCGGGATCGCGGCGGCGAGCCACGCGGCGCAGGCGCTCGAGTTCACCGGCCCCGCGCGCGGGATCGCCCACGGGCTCGCGACGCAGCTCCTGTTCTCCGAGACGACCGCGGTCGTCGGGTGCGAGATCCACGGCGGCTCAATCGAGCCACCGCCGGGGCCCGGGCTCGGCGTCGAGCTCGACGCGGCGGCGCTCGAGGCTCATCGGATCTAGGTTTTCGGCGTGGACGCAACCAATCGGAACACAGCGCTCGCCTCGGCGCTGGTCGAGGAGCTCGCGCGCTGCGGGGTCCGCGAGGCCGCCGTCGCGCCAGGCTCGCGCTCGACGCCGCTCGCGCTCGCGCTCCTGCGCGAGCTGGCGATTCGCGTGACGATGATCGTCGACGAGCGCTCCGCGGGCTTCTTCGCCCTGGGCGCCGCTCACTCGAGCGGCAGGCCGGCGGCGGTCCTCTGCACCTCCGGCACAGCCGCCGCCAACCTGCACCCCGCCATTTGCGAGGCCGACGAGTCGAACGTCGCGCTGATCGTGCTCACCGCCGACCGGCCTCCGGAGCTGCGTGGCATCGGCGCCGGTCAGACGATCGACCAGCTGAAGCTCTACGGCTCCGCGGTACGGTGGTTTTGCGAGGTCGGCACGCACGAGGCCGACAACGCGGGGCTCCTCCACTACCGCTCCACGGCCTGTCGCGCCTTCGCCGCCGCCGCCGGCGACCCGCGCCCCGGACCGGTGCACCTGAACTGCGCCTGGCGTGACCCGCTCGGGCCCGAGCCACGTGCCGGCGACGTCACCGCGAGCTCGACTCTTGCGCTCGCGGGCCGGGACCGGGACCGGCCGCTGACGACCGTTCCGGCGCCCCCGCCGCCGACCCCTGCGCCCCCGCTGCTCGAGGCCCTCGCCGACCGCATCGGCTCGAGCGAGCGTGGTCTGATCGTCGCCGGGCGGATGCGCCCCGGGTCGGCCGGTGTGATCGCGGCTCTCGCGAAGGCGGCCGCGATGCCGATCCTCGCCGAGCCGACCTCGCAGCTTCGCCTCGGCCCGCACGACCGCGCCCTCGTCGTGTCCGCGTACGAGCCGATCGCCCGAGGCCGTCCGGCGCACCTCGAGCCCGACCTCGTCCTGCGCTTCGGCGAGATGCCGACCTGCAAGCCGCTTCGCCAGTGGCTGAGCGGCCTCGAGCGGGCGCCGCAGCTCGTCGTCGACCCGCACGGCTCCTGGAACGAGCCGACCCGGATCGCCGGCGCCGTCCTTCGCGTCCACCCGACGCCGCTCTGCGAGGCGCTCCTGCCGCTGATCGGCGAGCGCGCCGATCGCTCGTGGGCGGAGCGCTGGATCGGCGCCGCAACGGCGGCGGCCGAGGCGGTGGACCGCGAGCTCGAGGCGCTGGGTGAGCCGAGCGAGCCCGGCCTTCACCGGGCGCTCGGGCACCTCTACGCCGACGGCGACCTCGTCTACACGGCCTCGAGCATGCCGATCCGCGACCAGGAGGCCTTCCTGCGCGGTGGCGACGCGGACGTCACGTTCCTCGCCAACCGCGGTGCGAATGGGATCGACGGCCTCCTCTCCTCGGGGATCGGCGCGGCCGTCGCAACCGGCCGGCGCACATGGATCGTGACCGGCGACCTCGGCCTCTTTCACGACATGAACGGGCTCGCGATCCTGCGCCACGCCGACGCCGACGTGCGGATCGTCGTCGTCAACAACGACGGGGGCGGGATCTTCGGGTTCCTCCCCCAGGCCGACGAGATCGACCGCCACGAGTTCGAGACGCTGCTCGGCACCCCGCTCGGGCTCGAGATCGAGCGGGTCGCGCGTCTCTTCGGACTCGGTTATGGCCGGATCGACGATCTGGGTGAGCTCGCCGATGCGACGCGGGAGCCGGGACTGGTCGAGGTGCGGGTTGACCGGGCGGCGAACGTCGAGCTACATCGCCGGCTCACCGAGGCGGCGATCCGTTCAGCCCGCGAGTAGCGGCAGGAGCGCCTCCAGCTTGAGCTCGGTCTCGGCGAGCTCGGCATCAGGGGCGGAATCGCTGACGATCCCGGCGCCCGCGAACAGGTGGGCGGTGCGATCGCGAAGCAGCGCCGAGCGCAGCGCCACGCAGAACTCGCCGTCCTCCGCGGCGTCCATCCACCCCACCGGCCCGGCGTACCAGCCGCGGTCCATGTCCTCGAGCTCGCCGATCGCGTCGGCGGCCCCGTCCGCTGGCTCGCCCCCGACCGCGGGCGTCGGGTGCAGCAGGCCGGCGAGCTCGACCGCGGACATCGAGTCGGCGAGCTGCGCGCGGACCGGCGTGCCGAGGTGCTGGATGTTCGCGACCCTCACGAGCACCGGCTCTCGCTCCGCTTCGACCCAGACCGACCGCGGCCCGAGCGCGCGCTCGATGCGGCGCGCGACGATCGCGTGTTCGTGGCGGTTCTTGGCGCTCCTCAGGAGCTGCTCGCCGAGGTGGTCGTCGACCGCGGGATCGGCGCTCCGCCTTGTCGACCCCGCGAGCGCGACCGTCGCGGCGCCCGCGCCCCGGCGCCGGATCAGGAGCTCGGGACTCGCGCCGAGGAACGCGCCCTCGGGGGAGCCGACACAGAAGCAAAAGCAGGATGGGAAGACGTCTCGCAGCGCGCCGTAGACGGCCGCCGGATCATGCGCCGCCGGCGCGGTGACGGTGACCTCCCGTGCGAGGACCACCTTCTCGAGGCCGCCGCCCGCGATCCGCTCGACGGCCGATGCGACGGCGTCCTCGTAGCGGCCGGGTGGCGAAACGCTCGTGATCGCCGTGGACCGCGTGGGGTGCGGATCGAGCAGGGGCAGCGGATCGCTCCGCAGCGCCGCGACTCGCCGGCGGAGCCGGTCGATGAGGTGCGTGGCGGGCTCGCCCCCGGTGATCGCCGAGATGGTGAGCAGCGTCTCCCGTCCGGCGCGCACGATCGACACCTCCGGGAGGACTAAAAGCGCGGGCGGAAAGGAGGACCAGTGCGGCTCGGCTCCGCCGTCCGCCGCGAACGCGAAGCCGCCGGTCCAGACCGGTCCGGCGCCGGCCGGGGTTTCCTCGAGGCCCTCGGAGAGCTGGCCGCGCGCGACGTCCGCAGCCTCGCGGGCGACGTCCGTGAAACGGGAGGTCCCACGCGACACAACTTCGTGCGCCGAGCCCAGAGTGGCAAGCGCGAACCCGCCGCGGTCGGGCTGCTCCCAGCAGAACCAGCGGTCGCCCGCGAGCCGCGACGCGAAAACGGTGGCGCTTGGATCGGCGACCTCTACCGCCGCGGTCGCGCTGACGAGACGGCGCGAACCCGACGCCCGCTCGACCAGGTCCTCGAGCTCTTCGAGCAGCGTCTCGGCGCCGACCACTCCACCAGCGTACCCGCGGCGGCTGCGCTCGTATCCCGGCCTGCGCGCTAGTGCTCGGGCCGCGACTTGGTGATCGCGACTTCGCCCGTGCGGGCCATCTCGATCAGGCCGTGGGGGCGGATCATGCGCTCGAACGAATCGACCTTGTCCTGGGAGCCGGTGACCTCGATCGTCAGCGATCGACGGGAGACGTCGACCACCTTCGCCTCGTAGATCTCGGCGAACTGGAGGATCTCGGCGCGGTTCTCGACAGCGGCGGAGACCTTGAACAGCGCCATTTCTCGCGCGACCGTGGTCTCCGGCTCCATGTCGCGGATCTTGATCACGTTGACGAGCTTGTGGAGCTGCTTCGTCACCTGATCGATCGGGTGAACGGCGCCATCCAGCGTCAAAGTGATCCGTGACACGTCGGGGTCCTCCGTGGGGCCCACCGCGAGCGTGTCGATGTTGAAGCCGCGGCGGCTGAACAGTCCGGCGATCCGGGCGAGGACGCCGGGGCGATTCTCGACCAGCAGCGAGAGGATGTGCTTGCGGCCCGTGAGCTGGCGCGAGACCTCGAGGTCCTCGAGCCGCACGACGTCCTGCGTCCCCGGCTCGCCCATTAGATGAGCGCCTCCCTGTCCAGATGCGCCTGGGACCGTGCGTGGCCGAGCAGGTCAAGGACGCAGGGAGCGAAGCGTGCCATGGGCACGCGAGCGCCTGAGGACGCGGACATGCGAAGCGCCACGGGCGGTATCCAGGCGTGTGTGGATGGGGAGGCGCTCATCTAGCCCACCATGTCCCTGGCGGCGTGGCCGGCCGGGATCATCGGGTAGCAGTTCTCGTTCTTCGTCACGTGCACGTCGAGCAGCACCGGGCCGTCGGTCTCGAGCGCCGCGTGCATCTGGTCGCGGAGCTGCGATTTGTCCGTGCACTGCATCCCGGTCCACCCGAACGCCTGGGCGAGCGCCGGCCAGTTCGGGCTCGCCCCCATCTCGACCGACTGATAGCGCTCCTCCCAGAAGAGCTCCTGCCACTGGCGGACCATGCCGAAGTGGCCGTTGTTCATCAGGAAGACCTTGACCGGGATCTCGTGTTGCGCGGCTGTCGCGAACTCCTGCACGTTCATGATCAGGCTGCCGTCGCCGCCGAGGCAGACGACGGTGTCGTCGGGGCAGCCGACTTTGGCGCCGATCGCGGCCGGGAGTCCGAAGCCCATCGTCCCGAGGCCGCCCGAGTTGAGCCACCGGCGCGGCCGCGAGAAGTGGTAGTACTGCGCCGCCCACATCTGGTGCTGGCCGACGTCGGAAGTGATGATCGCGTCGCCCTCCGTCGCCTCGTACATCGCCTCGACCATGAACTGCGGCTTGATCTCCGAGTCGCTCGAGTCCTCGTAGCGGAGCGGATAGGTCGACTGCCACTCGCGGATCCGCTTCCACCAGTCCTCGAGCCGCGAGGAATCTGCCTTGAGCGCGCGGTACTCGCGGTTCAGCTTCGGCAGCACGTCCTTGGCGTCGCCGACGATCGGGATGTGGGCCGGCACGTTCTTCGAGATCTCGGCCGGGTCGACGTCGATGTGGACGAATTTGGCCCGCGGCGCGAACTCCGAGAGCTTGCCGGTGATCCGGTCGTCGAAGCGGGCGCCCACGGCGACGATCAGATCCGCCTCGTCCATCGCGTAGTTGGCCGCGCGCGTGCCGTGCATGCCGAGCATGCCCAGCCACTGCTCGTGCGGCGCTGGGAACGCGCCCAAGCCCATCACCGTCAGCGTCACCGGCAGGTCGTCCGAGGCGCAGAACTCGCGGAACTCGTCGGTCGCGTTCGCGTTGATGATCCCGCCGCCGCCGTAGATCACCGGCCGCCGCGAGTTGGCGAGCGCCTTCGCGGCGATCCGGATCTGCTTGATGTTGCCCTCGGTCGGCGGCTTGTAGCCCGGGAGGTTCGGGGCGCCCTCAGGCGGCGTGTAGTCGATCTCGGCGCGCGAGAGGTCCTGCGGGATGTCGACCAGCACCGGGCCCGGGCGACCGGTGGAGGCGATGTGGAAGGCCGCGTGGATGTACTCCGGGATGTAGCGCGGGTCCGTGACCAGCATCGAGTGCTTGACCACGGGCATCGTGATCCCGGTGACGTCGGCCTCCTGAAAGCCGTCGGTGCCGATCAGGTCGGTGCGCACCTGGCCGGTGATGAACACCGTCGGGACCGAGTCCATGTTCGCGTCGGCGATCGCGGTCACGAGGTTGGTCGCGCCGGGGCCCGAGGTGGCAAGCGCGACGCCGACCCGCCCGGATGCCTTCGCGTAGCCCTCGGCCGCGTGGCCCGCGCCCTGCTCGTGCCGAGCCTGGATGTGGGTCAGCTCCGCGTCGTAGAGCGCATCGTAGGTGGGCAGGTTGGCACCGCCCGGGATGCCGAAGATGTGCTCGACACCCTCGGCCTTCAGTGCCTCGAAAAGTGCATCGGCGGCGCGCATGGGCGAGTGATTGTAAAGACGAGGCCGAGAGTGTCTCGACAGAACCCGGTCAGGCGGGCGAGGGCCGCCGCGGCGTCAGCCGGCGTCGAGGACGAGCGCGAAGAGCTGCTCGAGCCGTTCTCGCAGCCGCTCGACGTCGCCCTCGCCCGTGATCCCGTCGGAGAGCTCGTGGACGAGGATCCCGTCGATGCCGGCCACCAGGATCGGCGCCAGCCGCGGCGGGTCCTCGGCGCCCGAAAGGGCGAGCGCCGACTCAGCGAGCCCCGCGAACGCCGAGCGCCAGTGCGCCGCGGTCGGGCGAAGCGCCGGGCGGCGGGCGGCCTCGAGGTAGACCTCGAACTTGGCGAGCAGTGCGCCGGCGGCGTCGCGGTCGGGAAAGAGCGCCTCGGCGAGCGCCGTCGCGGTGTCGCTGGGCGATTTGATCCGCTCGCCCAGCTCCGCGGCACGCCGCGCGACCCGGTTCACCTCGTCCTCGACGAGGATCGCGATCGCCTCGCTGACGAGCTCATCCTTGGAGCGGAAGTAGTAGGTGGTCGCCGCGAGTGGGACGTCCGCCTCACGGGCCACGGCCCGATGCGTGACCGCCGGCAGGCCGTCCTTGATCAGGATCCTCACGGTGGCGGCGAGGATCAGCGCCCGGCGGTCGGGGCGGGCGTCGGCGGCATCGCCGGCCGGGCCCACCTGGTGGCTCTGCGGGGCGGCGTTCACTCCGGATGCCGGCCGGCGCTCGCGGTCTCGGGCCCGACCTCGGCGACCAGCTCGCCCGGCTTCCACCGGGTGCGTGGCAGGATCGCGCGTTCGATCACACGGCTCTTATAGCGATCGATCATCCCGAGCATCGATCGCACCAGCTCCTCACCGAGGTGGTGGGGCTTCAGCCCCAGGTCGTGAAGCTTCGTGTTGGCGGCGTTGTAATAGTGGCGCTCGGCCTCGATCCGCGGGTTCGGGTAGCTCCGCACCTCGACCTCGTAGCCGAGCTCCGCGGCCGAGCGCTGGACGAGCTCGGCCACCTCGGCGACCGAGAACTGCTCGGTGAACTGGTTGAAGACCCTGTACTCGCCGAGCTCAGGGGGGTTTGAGACCGCGAGCTCGACGCACTGGAGCGTGTCGCGGATGTTGAGGAAGCCCTTGGTCTGGCCGCCCTCGCCGTAGACGGTGAGCGGGTGGCCGATCACGGCCTGTACGCAGAAGCGATTGAGGACGGTGCCGAAGTACTCGTCGTAGTCGAAGCGGGTGATGAGGCGCTCGTCGGTCGTCGACTCGTCGGTCTCGATCCCGTAGACCACGCCCTGGTTGAGGTCGGTCGAGCGCAGCCCCCAGATCCGGCAGGCGAAGTGGATGTTGTGGGAGTCGTGGACCTTGGACAGGTGATACAGCGAGCCGGGCAGCTTCGGGAAGGGCAGCCTGTCCTTGCGGCCGTTGTGCTCGATCTCGATGAATCCCTCCTCGATGTCGATGTTCGGCGTTCCGTACTCGCCCATCGTCCCGAGCTTCACGAGGTGGCAATCGGGGACGCGGTCGCGGATCGCGAAGAGCAGGTTCAGGGTCCCGATCACGTTCGTGTACTGCGTCTCTACTGCGGCCTCGCGCGACTTCATCGAGTACGGCGCGGAGGGCTGCTCGCCGTAGTGGACGACGGCCTCTGGGAGGGTCTCCGCGATCACCGAGTCGAGGAAGGTGAAGTCCTCGATCCCCCCGGTGTAGGTGTGGATCTCGTTCCCGGTGCGCTCGCGCCACGCCTCGACCCGATCGGCGAGCGACCCGATCGGGGTCAGCGAATCCGTCGAGTGCTGGGTATGCCAGCGCCGCCGCGAGAAGTTGTCGACGACCGAGACCTCGTGCCCCCGCGCGGAGAACCGCATCGCCGTGGGCCAGCCGAGGTACCCGTCACCGCCCAGGATCAGGACCCTCATGACCGCGCGAGGGTACAGAACAAGACCGCTGCCACCGCGCCGTGGGGCGCAAGCCGGCACCCGCTGCGGTTTCTATGCTCCCGCGGTCATGATCCCGGTCGCCGATCTGTTGCCCCCGGAGCTGACGGCGATCCGCGCCACGGGGGTGGTGATCGCCATCCTGGTCGGCGGCTACGCGATCGCCCGCCGCCGCGCCCTGCGCAATGCCGACGTGCTCATCCTTCTGCTGGTCGCGCTGGGGCTCGCGATCGTCGCCGGGACGGAGATCCCCGACGTCCTCCTGTCGGCGTTCTCATTCGAGCGCGAGAACGGCACCCGGATCATCGGCGTGGCGATCTTCGCGATCCTCGTCCTCTTTCTGCTCGTCCTCCGGGCGCTCAGCCAGGGCTCGCGGATCAGCCGCGAGCTCTCGGCGGTGCTCGAGGGCCTCGCATGGGAGCAGTTCAGGCTCGCGGACTATCCGGAGCGCTTCAGGGACCGGATCGGGGTCCTCGTCCCGGCCTACGACGAGGCCGCCAACGTCGGCGCCGTGCTCGACCGCATCCCGCCCGAGGTCCGCGGGATCCCGACCGCCGCGCTGGTGGTCGACGACGGCTCGCGCGACGGCACGGACGAGGTCGCCGAGGCGCACGGCGCGGTCGTCGCGCGCCACGTGATCAACCGCGGCGGCGGCGCGGCGCTGCGCACCGGCTACCGGCTCCTGGCCGAGTCCGGCGCCCGGATCGTCGTCACCCTGGACGCCGATGGCCAGCACCTCCCCGAGGAGATGGACCGTCTGGTGGGGCCGGTGCTCGACGGCGAGGTCGCGGTCGCGCACGGGTCACGCGTGCTCGGCGAGGCGGAGCCCAACCACCCGGCGCGCGAGTTCGGGATCGTCTTCTTCAACAAGGTCGTCTCGTTCATCACCCGCACCGCCGTGACCGATTGCTCGAACGGCTACCGGGCGGTCCGCGCCGACGTCCTCCCCACCCTCGTCCTGCGCCAGGAGCAGTTCCACACGTCGGAGTTCCTGATCGAGGCGATCAAGCGCGGCGTCCCGGCCCGCGAGGTACCGGTGACGGTGGTCAACCGCCTCTCCGGCCACTCGAAGAAGCCCGCCGTCGTCCGCTACGGGATGGGGTTCGCGAACGCGATCGTCCGCAGCTGGCTGCGCTAGGCGGCGTCAGGGCGTTAGCAGTAGGTCGTCCCGCCGGATCGCTACCCTTGCGCGCCGCTGGGGGACACCGCAACTCGTGTGGCGAAAACGGGTCTTGGAAGGCAGGACGTGGAAATGAACCGGATGAAGAGACTGATGCTGGCCGTTGCGGTCCCCGTGGTCGCGCTCGCCGCCTACCTGTTCATCGCAACCGGCGGCTCCGGCTCGGACACGGCCTCGTCGCCCTCCGCCGTCAGCGCGCCGCCCTCCAGTGACTCCGGCACCTCCACAGGGGCCGCGGACGAGTACGACCACCTCGTCCTGCCCTCCGCTCAGCGGTAGGCGGGACCCGGCCTCACGTCCTCCGGTTCGGGGAGATCCATGTCGAGGCCGCAGCGCCGGCACACCTGGACGTGGATCTTGTGGATGGCACCGCAGCGCGGACAGCGACGCTCCGGCTCGGTGTGCTCGCTGCGATAGAGGATCGCCGCGACGAGGCCCAGGATCGGCAGGACGCCGCCGATCATGAACCAGATGAAGAACGAGCTCCCCTTACCGCGCCCGACGAGTCCGCTGGCGACGGCAAAGCAGAGCGCGATCAGGACGTAGGCGCCACCGGCGATCATCGTCAGTCAAAAGTATCGAGGCGCAAGTTTGCCCCGCTATTCGGGGCAAAGTTACGGCTCGCCGCTAGAGGCCGAGCTTCTCGCGGATCAGGCGGCTGACCTCGCCGCCGTCGGCCCGGCCCTTGGTCTCGCGCATGACGAAGCCGACGAGCGGCCCGATCGCCTTCAGGTTCCCGTTGCGCACCCGCTCCGCGGCGGCCGGCTCGGACTCGAGCGCCCGCTCGACGATCGCCTCGAGCTCGCCTGAGTCCTCCATCCCGCCGAGCCCCTCGCGCTCGACGATCACATCCGGCTCGCCGCCCTCCGCGACGAGCGTCGCCAACACCTTCCGCCCTGCCCCATTCGAGATCTCCCTGCGCGCCACCATGCCCGCGAGCCGCGCGATCGCCGCCGGCTCCACCTTCGAGCTCGCCGGATCCGCGTCGCCGTCACCGGCCTCGCGCAGGCGCGCAATCAGCTCCCCCGTCACCCAATTCGCGATCGTCCGCCCCTCCACGCCGTCGGCGGCGGCGAGCGCCCGCTCGAAGTAGGCGCCGAGCTCGGCGTCGAAGGCGAGCTGCGTCGCCTGCTTCTCGTCGAGACCGAGCTCGTCGGTGTAGCGGCGGCGCCTCGCGGCCGGCAGCTCCGGGAGCGCCGCGCGTGCCGCATCGATCATGTCCTCGGTCGGCGCCAGCGGTACCAGGTCGGGCTCGGGCATATAGCGGTAGTCGTGCGCGTACTCCTTGGAGCGAAGCGGGGTCAGCGACGCCGTCTGTGGGTCGAAGTGCAGCGTCTCCTGCTCGACCGTCCCGCCCGCGTCGAGGATCGCTGCCTGGCGCTCGACCTCGGCGCGGATCCCGCGCTCGAGGAACCGGAAGCTGTTCATGTTCTTGAGCTCGGTCTTCGTGCCGAGCTCGTCGGAGCCCGCGGGGCGCAGCGAGACGTTCGCGTCGGCGCGGAGGCTCCCCTCCTCCATGTTCACGTCGGAGGCGCCGATCTGGCGGACGGTCGTGCGCAGAAGCTGCAGCCACTCCCTCGCGACGGCCGGGTCGTGGAGGTCGGGCTCGGTGACGATCTCGACCAGCGGCGTGCCGCCGCGGTTGAAGTCGACGAGCGAGTGCCCCGAGCCTTGGATCCGGCCGGACTCGCCGACGTGGACGAGCTTCGCAGCGTCCTCCTCTAGGTGGACGCGGTGGATGCGGACGTCGCCGAGGTGGCCGTTGGTCGCCAGCGGAATGTCGTACTGGCTGATCTGGTACGCCTTCGGGTTGTCGGGATAGAAGTAGTTCTTGCGGTGGAAGATCGACCGGGGCGTGATCTCGCAGTCGAGCGCCAGCGCAATCTGGAGCGCGAACTGGATCGCCTGCTGGTTCGGCGCCGGCAGGGTCCCCGGGTGGGCGAGGCAGATCGGGCAGGTGTGCACGTTCGGCTCGTCGCCGAAGGAGAGCTCGCAGCCGCAGAACATCTTCGTGCGGGTCGAGAGCTGGACGTGGATCTCGAGCCCGATCACGGGCTCCCAACGCGACTCAGCCATGGTCGAGCCCTCGGTCATCACGAGCCTCCGGCCGCCGGTCGCGCGTCGAAGCCGATCGTGCGCTCGAGGGCGTGCGCGGCGTCGAGCAGCCTCGATTCGGCGAACGCGGGCGCGGTCAGCTGGAGGCCGACCGGCAGCTCGGGTCCGCCCCCCGGCGGCTGCGCAAGCCCTGCGGGAATCGAGACCGCCGGGATCCCGGCGAGCGACATCGGCACCGTGAAGTAGTCGGAGAGGTACATCGCCAGCGGGTCCGCCGTCCGCTCACCGAGCTTGAACGCGACCGTGGGCGACGTCGGCGTCGCGATCAGGTCGACCGACTCGAACGCGGTGCGGAAGTCCTCGCTGATCCTCGTGCGCACGCGCTGGGCGCGGCCGTAGTAGGCCTCGTAGTAGCCGGAGGAGAGCGCGTACGTGCCGAGCATGACCCGGCGCTTCACCTCGGCGCCGAAACCGCGCGCCCGCGTGCGCTCGTACATCCCCAGCAGGTCGAGGTCCCCGTCGACGCGCAGGCCGTACCGCACGCCGTCGTAGCGCGAGAGGTTGGTCGAGGCCTCCGCCGGGGCAATCACGTAGTAGGCGGAGATGCCGTGCTCGGCGTGCGGGAGCTCGACCTCGGTGATCTCGGCGCCGAGCTCCTCGATCAGCGCCAGCGAGCGTTCGAACACCTCCGCGACGCCGGGCTCGACGCCCTCGGCGTGGTGGGAGAAGTCGCGCGCCACGCCGATTCGCAGCCCGGCGAGGTCCTCGCGCGACGGGAGCTCCACGCCGGCCTCGATCCCGACCGAGGTCGTGTCGTGCGGGTCGCGCCCCTGCATCACCGAGAGGAGCAGCGCGGCGTCTGCGACCGTGCGCGTGAGCGGCCCGCACTGGTCGAGCGAGGACGCGAAGGCCACCATGCCGTAGCGGGAGATCGCGCCGTAGGTGGGCTTGAACCCGACGATGCCGCAGAGCGCGGCGGGCTGGCGGATCGAGCCGCCCGTGTCGGTGCCGATCGCCCACGGTGCCGTGCCCGCGGCCACGGCGGCCGCGGACCCGCCCGAGGAGCCGCCGGGGACGCGGTCGTGCGCCCACGGGTTGCGAACCGGCCCGAAGGCCGAGTTCTCGTTCGAGGAGCCCATCGCGAACTCGTCCATGTTCGTCTTGCCGAGCAGGCGCGCCCCCGCGTCGGTGAGCCGCGCTACCGCCGTCGCGGTGTACGGCGGCCGGTAGCCCTCGAGGATCCGCGAGCCGGCCGTGGTCTCGATCCCCTCTGTGCAGAACAGGTCCTTCACCGCCACCGGGAGGCCATGGAGGGGCTCGCCGCCCGCACCGCGCGCGCCCGGCTCCGCGGACCAGAGGTAGGCGTTCAGCCCGTCGGCCGCAGCGGCCTGCGCGTACGCGTCGAAGCATTCCTCCGAGGAGAGCTCGCCGGAGCGGATCCCGGCGAGCGCCTCGCCCGCCGTCAGCTCGAGCAGCGCGCTGCTCACGCCTGCGGCGAGGGGACGCGGAAGGCGCCGTCGACGGGATCGGGAGCCGGCTCGAGCGCCCGCTCGCGTGGCAGGCTCGGCGCCGCCTGGTCGGCGCGCAGGACGTTCTCCAGCTCGACGACGTGGGCGGTCGGCTCGACGCCCTCGAGCTCGAGCGAGGCGATCCGGTCCACGTGCTCGAGGATCCCCGAGAGCTCGACGGCCATCCGGTCGATCTCCTCGTCTGTCAGCTCGAGCCGCGCCAGCCGTGCGACGTGCAGCACCTGCTCGCGATCGATCATCTCGCTCGATTCTACGTCGAGGCCGCCGGCGGCCCGGGGCCGGAACCGGTTTAGGATGCCGCCCGCGATGACGGGAGAGAGCGCGGAGCGATTCGTCGTCGCGAGCCTGCAGTTGCTCGCCCTCACGTTCGCCGTCGTCGGCCTGCTCTTCCTCTGCCTGCCCGACGGCACGCTCGATGCGCTCGACGACGTCGGCGACTGGCTGCCGCTTGGCTCGTTCACCGACGCGCCGGAGACGACGGAGCAGCTCTGGCTCGCGCTCGGCTTCGCGTACATGACGGTGATCACCGGGCTCTGCCTCGTCGTCTCCACGGACGTAGTGCGTTACCGCCCGCTGCTTCTCGTGCTCGCGGCGGGCAAGGCGGCCTCCTCGCTCACCGCGCTCGGCTTCTACCTGTTCGACACGGACGTCTTCGCCTACCTCCTCAACTTCCTCGTCGACGGCTTCCTGGTCGGGGCCGCCGTGTTGCTGTGGTCGGTGGCGGGGCGCGTCGGCGACCCGGCCGGTGCCACCTGAAGGCGCCCGCCGGGGCTCAGCTCCGCCGAGCAGCGGATCCTCCGCGCCTTCGCGGAGGCGATGGCTCCGGGTGTCGGACCGCTGCCGCCCGCAGCCGGGGCGCGCGGAACCGCGGGCACGGTCGATCCGGTCGCCCAGCTCGCCCCGCTGCTCGCAGCGCTGCCGCCGCGGACGATGCGCCAGATCAAGCTCGCGCTGCGGGCGTTCGAGTGGCTTGCGCTGCGCCGGTTCTCGCGCGCGAGCGTCAGCGCCCGGCAGCGCTACCTGCGCGACCTCGAGCGTGACGGATCGCGGCTTCGCCGCGACCTGCTCCTCTTCCTCAAGGTCCTGGTGGGGCTCGGGTACGCGAACGACATCCGCGTGGAGGAGTCGGTCGGCTACCGGTGGCGATGCGGCGTCGCCGAGGGCGCGGAGCCCGACGCGGCCCGGGACGCGTCGCTGGGCGACCTCGAGCCGAACGGCGCCGCCGAGGAGTGCGACGTGATCATCGTGGGGTCCGGGGCGGGCGGCGCGGTCGCCGCGACCGTGTTGGCCGAGTCCGGGCTCGACGTGCTCGTGCTCGAGGCGGGACCGCATCTCGACCGCACCAGCTTTCCGTCCGAGCCGATCGCGGCGATCGCGGCGCTCTATCGCGACGGTGGGCTCACGATCGCCGACGGCCGCCCCTCGATCCCGACGCCGGTCGGGCGCGCGGTGGGCGGCACGACGGTGATCAACTCGGGCACCTGCTTTCGCACCCCGGAGCCGGTGCTCGCCCGGTGGGCAGCCGAGCACGGGATCGGCTGGGCGACGAAGCTCGAGTCCGACTTCGCGCAGATCGAGGAGATGCTCGACGTGCGCGAGGTCGACCCGGAGCGCATGGGCCGCAACGGGCAGCTCCTGCGCGCGGGCGCCGAGGCGCTCGGGGTCCGGCACGCGCCGCTGCGGCGCAACGCGGGCCGCTGCGAGCAATGCAGCTCCTGCCCGATCGGCTGCCGCCTCGACCTAAAGCGCGCGATGCACGTCTCCTACCTGCCGCGGGCCGTCGCGGCCGGCGCTCGGGTGCGCGCGGGAGTGGAGGCGCGGCGGATCGTGTTCGAGCGCGGCCGCGCCACCGGGCTCGAATGCCGGGCGGGCGTCGCGCGCGGCGGCGGTGGGCGGCGGTATGAGGTCCGCGCGCGACGCGGCGTCGTCCTGGCCGGCGGCGCGTTCGGAACGCCGGAGCTCCTCATACGGTCCGGCTTTCGCTCACGGAGCGGCCAGCTCGGCCGCAACCTGCGGATCCATCCGGCGTGCTGGGTCGGCGCGCGCTTCGACGAGCCGGTGGTCGGCTGGCAGGGCGTGATGCAGAGCTACGCCGTCGAGGAGTGGGAGCCGCAGGGCATCCTGCTCGAGGCCACCTTCACGCCGCTCGCGTTCGGCGGCCAGTGGCTGCCTGGCATCGGCGCCGAACACCAGGAGCGCCTGCTCGCCTTCGACCACCTCGCCTCGACCGGCGTCCACCTCTCGGACCGCTCGAGCGGCCGCGTCGGGCTCGGGCGCGACGGGTCGCTGCGCATCTCCTACCGGCTGCTGCCCGACGACGCGCGCCGGCTCGTGTTCGGGATCGCGCGCGCCGCCGAGCTCTACCACGCGGCCGGGGCGTCCGAGGTCTATCCGCAGATCTCCGGGATCCCGACCCTGCCGCGATCGCGGATCGCCGAGCTCGAGGCCTCGCCGCCGCCCCGCTCCGCGCTGCGTCTCGAGGCGTTCCACCCGATGGGCACGGCGCGGATGGACGCCGATCCCCGGCGCGGGGTCGCCGGCGCCGATGGCGCCGTCCACGGCGCGGAGGGACTCCACGTCGCCGACGGCTCACTGTTGCCGAGCTCGCTGGGCGTCAACCCCATGCTGACGATCATGGCGATGGCAGGACGGGTCGCCACCGCGGTCGCGCAGCGCGCCGCCTGACCCGGAAACGCCGACGACCGCCCCGTGGGCGGCCGTCGCGTCTCACCTCTCCTGCCGAGCGCTGGCGCCCGGCTCCCCGCTTGCTAGGTGGACGGCGGTGGCGCGCTCGTATCGCGTCCCTGGAGGCGGTCCGCCTCATCGCCGAAGGAGGTGCCCTCCTCCTGCATCGCGAGCCAACCGCCGTACGCAATTCCGGCCGCAGCGATCAGGCCGAGGAACACGCCGTACTTGCGGTCCGCGTCGCTGGGCGTATCGAGCAGGCGGTAGATGATCAGGATTGTCGAGAGGATCCCGAGCCCAGCGGTGATCGCGCTCGCCGCCACGGGCAGCGCCACGGTCTGCGACATCGCGCTGGCGGCCGCGAACGCAACGGCCACGATCACGGTCACGAACAGGACGATGTCGATGAAGCCGAACGACTCCCAGGCGTTGAAATTGGCATCGACGTCACCGGTGACATCCTCGGCGACGCCGCTGACGTCGAAGCCGAACCAGGGCAGGAACATGATGATGAACAGGGCTACGGCCGAGATCCCCGCGATCAGTTCGCCTCGCCTGACTCTGTCTAAGTCCATAGCTCTCCTCTAAGCGTAGGAAGGATTGCCGGCGGCAGCCTAAGCACTAACGCGGACGTTGGGAGGCCGCCCTCAGCGTATTGCTGAGCAGCATTGCAATCGTCATCGGGCCGACGCCGCCGGGAACGGGCGTGAGCGCCTCCGCCACCTCCGCGACCGCGTCGAAGTCGACGTCTCCGACCAGCCCGTCGTCGGTGCGATTGGTACCGACGTCGATCACGGTGGCGCCCGGCTTGACCATCTCCCCTGTGACGAGCCGCGGCGAGCCGACCGCGGCGATCACGACGTCGGCGCGCGAGCAGACTGCAGCGAGGTCGCGCGTCCGCGAATGGCAGACCGTGACGGTCGCGTCCTCCTGCAACAGCAGCGCGGCGAGCGGACGACCGACGAGGATCGAGCGACCGACGATCACCGCCTCGGCGCCCGCGAGCCGCGCGCCCGCCTCGCCCAGGAGTTCGATCACTCCCTGAGGCGTGCACGGGACGAGTCCGGGACGCCCCTGCGCCAGCAGGCCGGCGCTCACCGCCGTCAGGCCGTCGACATCCTTTGCCGGATCGATCGCGGCGATCACCGCGTCCTGGTCGATCCCGGCGGGCAGTGGGAGCTGCACGAGGATCCCGTCGACCCCGTCGTCGGCGTTCAGCTCCGCGACGAGCTCGAGGAGCTCCTCCTGGGCCGTCTCCGCCGACAGCCCGTGGTGGATCGAGCGCATGCCGACCGCCTCCGTCTGCTTGCGCTTGTTGCCGACGTAGATCTGGGACGCCGGGTCGTCGCCGACCAGGACGGTCGCGAGGCCCGGCGTGTGGCCGTCGTTCGCCGCGGCGAACTCCTCCACCCCGCGCGCCACGCGCTCGCGGACGCGGGCGGCGACCGCCTTGCCGTCGATCACCGTTGCGCTCACGCGACTTTCTTCAGCGGCGCGTAGTCGGCCATCAGCTTGCGCTCCGCGCCGTCGCCCGCGAAGCGGACGATGACCACCGAACCCGCCTCGACGCCGGTCACGACTCCCTCGCCGAAGCTCGCGTGGACGACGTCGTCGCCGACGGCATAGGGAATGGCGGGCGGCGACGGCTGCGGTCGCGGAGGGGCCGCAAAGCCACCCCCGGCCCCGCGCGACCCGCCCAGCGCCGTCTCACGCGCCGAGGCCCCGCTCGACCAGCCGGTCGTCGTCGTGGCCACCTCGCGGTCGACGAGCTGATCCGGGATCTCGGCGAGAAAGCGCGACGGCAGATTCCAGCTCGAGGCGCCGTGCAGAGCCCGCCGACGGGCGCAGGTCATCCAGAGCCGGCGGCGGGCGCGCGTGACGCCGACGTAGCAGAGCCGCCGCTCCTCCTCGAGGTTGCCCTCCTCGATCGAGCGCGAGTGCGGGAAGACGCCTTCCTCGCAGCCGATCATGAACACCACGTCGTACTCGAGGCCCTTCGCGTTGTGGAGCGACATCAGTGTCGCGAGGCTCTCCTCCTCGCGGATCGAGTCCTGCTCGGAGATGAGTCGGATCTGGGCGAGGAACTCCTCGAGCGGCGTCAGCTCCTGATCGCCCTCGACCTCGCGGTTCGCGTCGAACTCCCCGGCAACGCCCACCAGCTCCTCGAGGTTCTCGATCCGCCCCTCCGCCTCGACCGTGCGCTCCGCCTCGAGCGCCTCGACGTAACCGGTCTCCCGCAGGATCGCCTCGAGAAGCTCGGCGAGCGGGCCATTGCGCTCCGCTCGCTCGCGCAGCGATGCCATCGTGTCGGCGAACCTCCCGACGGCCTTGAACCCGGCCGAGCCGAGGCCCGGGACGCCGGGCGGGTTAGAGAACACGTTCCAGATGTCCTCGCCGATCGTGTTCGAGTGCGATAGCAGCCGCGCCTGCGTCTGCTGGCCGATCCCGCGCCGCGGCGAGTTGACGACGCGTGAGAAGGAGATCGCGTCGGCGGGGTTGGCGAGCAGCGCCAGGTAGGCGACCGCGTCCTTGATCTCGGCGCGGTCATAGAACTTCGTCCCCCCGATCACCTGGTAGGGGATCTCGAACCTCACCAGCGTGTCCTCGAGCACCCGGCTCTGGGCGTTCATCCGGTAGAACACCGCGATCTGGTCGCGCGGCGTCCCGTCCTCGACCAGGCGGTTGATCTCCGACGCGACGTAGCGGGCCTCGGCGTGCTCGTCGTCGAGCTCGGCGACCGTCAGCTTCTCCCCGGTCGCGCCGTCGGTCCAGAGGTGCTTCTCCTTCTGGCTCTCGTTGTGCGCGATCAGCGCGTTCGCGGCGTCGAGGATCGTCTGCGTCGAGCGGTAGTTCTGCTCGAGCATCACCGTGGCCGCGTCGGGGAAGTCGCGCTCGAACTCGAGGATGTTCCGGATGTCGGCGCCGCGGAAGCTGTAGACCGAGTTGTGCGTGACGAGGCCGTTCGCCACGAAGTTGTGCGTCCCCTCGACATTGATGTCGTAGACGGGCCGGCTGAGTTCGATCGATCGGACAGACTCGACGGTGTCGTAACCGCCGTCATCCGTGAACATCGCCATTCCGGGCCGCACGGATGCCGCCGGAATGCATGGCAGGGAGTTCGTGCCGACCTGCCCCTGCTTGTCCGAGCCGAATCGCCCCATGACTCGAACTGAGATGTCCATCGCGCCGCTCACGCGGCCCGCAATCCGAACAGCCTCGCTGAAGTCCTTGAGACAAGTCTCGTAGCGCCATGAGCCGGACTGCGACTTTGCGGGTCGCACTGAGAGATCCAGGTTCTCGAGCGCGCGCTTGCCCTCCGCATCGCGTCCCACCATCGCGAGGCGATGCATCGGCGTTTGCCGCCGCTTGTCGCCACACATCGTCAACGTGAGGTTCCGGCGGCGCCCCAGGAACGATCCCGGCAGATGATGGGGATGCTGAAAGCTCAGTCCCTCGTCTGCGAGCAGTCGGCGACCTGCGGCCTCAGAGTCGATGGCATCGAAGATCTCGTCGATTCGGCCCTGGTCGGCGACGACTGACTGGCTGGCCTTCCTACCGACGCGCGCGACGAATGGAAGCGTCGGTATGCCATAGCGGAGTGATACGAGGGTTTCCGCCTGGCGAGCATCCGCGTCGCTCTGATGCGTGGAGATAACCCACGCAGCATCGGCGTACTCCATGAAGGACCGAAGGCGCAGACCGTGCGTTGCCTTCCCCTTTTTGTCGGTGTACATCCGCGTGGTGCCAACTCGGAAACCGATCCCGCGCTTCCACATCAAATAGGTCAGGTGAAGCTGTGGAGCCAGCCCGACCTTGTAGCCCGCGAAATGCATGTGCTCCGGCGTGCTTCGCAGACGACGGCCGCCCTGCGTGGCGATCTCGATTCCGCGCTTCTTCACAGCTCGATCCAAGCCGGTGACCGGCGCCCCCCTGAAGTCCCCGCTGCCATGGCAGGAAAGCACCTCGTCACCCAGCTCGAGGCGTTCGATCGGCTTCGTGGAGCCGTCCGCCATCGCAATCTCGGTTCCCTCGACCAGGCACTGGAAATCGTCCCCAACAACCGTCAGGTTCCGGTGCTCCTCGGCGAGCAGCTGAAGGAGGCGGTACTGGGCGCGGTTGGTGTCCTGGTACTCGTCGACGAGCACCCAGCGGAATATGCGGCGGTACTTGTCGCGCACGTCCGCGAAGAGCTCCAGCAGGTTGACGGTGCGGACGAGGAGGTCGTCGAAGTCCATCGCGCTCGCCTCGACCATCCGCCGCTCGTAGAGGTTGTAGGTATCGGCGACGGCCTCCTCGAACGCGCTGGAGGCGGCGTCGCCGTAGTCGCTCGCGTCGACGAGCTGGTTCTTCGCGGCCGAGATCGCCGCCTTGATCGCGCGTGGCGGATAGCGCTTCGGGTCGAGCTCGAGCTCCTGCTCGCAGCGCTTCACCATCCGCAGCGAGTCGGCCTCGTCGTAGATCGTGAACGCGCGCTTGTAGCCGAGACGCGGGGCGTCGGCGCGCAGGATCCGCGCGCAGGCCGAGTGGAAGGTCATCACCCACATAGCCCGCGAGATGCCGCCGATCAGCGCCGCGACCCGCTCGCGCATCTCGTTCGCCGCCTTGTTGGTGAAGGTGATCGCGAGGATCTCGCTCGGCCGGGCGCGGCCGGTGGCGAGCAGCCACGCGATTCGGTGCGTGAGCACCCGAGTCTTGCCCGAGCCGGCGCCGGCGAGCACGAGAAGCGGCCCATCGCCGTGCGTGACCGCCTGGCGCTGCGCGGGGTTGAGATCGGCGAGCAGGCGCTCCTCAGCGTTCGCTCCAGGCGTCAGCGGCACGCCATATCCGGCCTCGGTGCTCACCGAGGCGAGGATAGTCCCGGTCGCGGCGCGGAACCTGACCCGACGCCGACCGTCGAGCGACCTGAGCGGCCCCCGAGGGTCAGCGTCGAGTCGGCGCTTTCTCGGTCCGGAACCGAGCAATGTGCGAGTCGACGCGTAGCCGAGGAGGGAGCCGGTCTGTCAGCCTCCGGCCGAGGTCGGACCGCGGCGAGGCCGGAGCTCCTTGACCTCGCCCTCGGCGGGCTTGCCGTCGATCTCCGACAGGCGCCGCTCGAGCGTCGCGAGGCGGTCCGAGAGTGCCCTGATCGCGTCGGCGATCGGGTCCGGGAGGTGGATCCAGTCGGCGTCCGGGCCCTCGGGGCGCCGGCCCTCCACCCGCACCGGGTGGCCGGGGTTGCCGACGACGGTCGAGTTCGGCGGCACGTCCTCGATCACCACCGTATTCGCGCCGACCTTGGCGCCGTGGCCGACGTTGACGGGCCCGAGCAGCTTCGCGCCAGAGCCGATCGTGACGTCGTCGCCGACCGTCGGATGGCGCTTGCCGCGAGCGAAGCCGGTGCCGCCGAGCGTGACGCCCTGGTAGAGCGTCACCCGGTCGCCGATCTCGGCGGTCTCACCGACCACGACGCCGGAGCCGTGGTCGATGAAGAACTCCTGGCCGATCTTCGCCGCCGGGTGGATCTCGACCCCGGTGACCGCGCGGCTCGCGAAGGCGATCGTCCGCGGCGCGAGCGGCACGCCCGCCTCATAAAGCGCGTGGGCGACGCGGTGCCCGAGCAGGGCCTGGACCCCCGCCCAGCTCGTGAGGATCTCGACCGTCCCGACACCGCGGGCCGCCGGGTCGCGCTCGCGTGCCGAGGCCACGTCGCAGGAGACCTCGCTGAGCACGCGCCGCAGTGTCCCGAGCCCAAGCATCAGTCGGCGGCGAAGAAGGGCAGGGACATGTAGCGCTCGCCGCCGTCGGGGACGATCGCGACGATTCGCTTTCCGCTCATCTCGGGGCGAGCGGCGACCTCGAGCGCCGCGCTCAGCGCCGCTCCCGATGAGATCCCGACCAGGAGGCCCTCGCGCCGCGCCGACTCGCGCGCCGTCTCGAGCGCGGTCTCGTCGTCGACGGCGATCACCTCGTCGATCACCTCGCGGTCGAGCACCTCTGGAACGAACCCCGCGCCGATCCCCTGGATCTTGTGCGGGCCTGCCGGTGCGCCGGAGAGCACAGCGGAGGTCGCAGGCTCAACCGCGACCACGTGCACATCCGGCCGGCGCTCCTTCAGCACCTGGCCGACGCCCGTGATCGTGCCCCCGGTGCCGACGCCGGCGACGAAGACATCGATCTCGCCGTCGAGGTCGCGCCAGATCTCCTCCGCCGTCGTCCGCCGGTGGATCTCGGGGTTCGCCGGGTTCGAGAACTGCTGCGGCATGAAGGCACCGCGGTCGGCGACGATCTCCTCCGCGAGCCGAATGGCCTCGCCCATCCCTCCAAGCGACGGGGTCTCGTGAACCTCCGCGCCGTAGCAGCGCAGGAGCTTCGTCCGCTCGCGGCTCATTCCCTCCGGAAGCGTCAGCACGAGCTCGTAGCCGCGGGCCGCGGCGACCATCGCGAGCGCGATCCCGGTGTTGCCGCTGGTCGGCTCCACGATGACCCCGCCGGGACCGAGTGCCCCCTCCCGCTCCGCCGCCTCGATCATGGCCAGTCCGATCCTGTCCTTGACCGAGCCGCCCGGGTTTAGGTGCTCGAGCTTCGCGACGAGCTCCGCGCCGATCCCTTCGCCGAGCCGGCTCAGGCCGACGAGCGGCGTGTCGCCGATCGCCGTCGACGTCTCGGCGCCCACCCGTGGGCTCGGTGTGCTCGCTGCGTCGGCCATCCGCTTGAGCCAAGGTAGCCCAACCGGCGGGCGAGGCGGCGGCGCCGGTCGGCCGTCTACAGTGCCCGCGATGTCGGGGCCGTCCAGGATCCGCAGCGTGGCGCTCGCCGCTGCGGCCGCCGCCGGACTGGCGCTCGGCGCGTGCGGGGGCGATGACGACACGGCTGCATCGACGACCTCGACCGAGACCACGACCACGCCTGCCGCGAACGGCGGCGATGCGAGTGCGCAGCGCGATCAGTTCAACCGTGCGCTGCTCGGCGTGCTGACGCAGACCGAGGACCTGACGAAGAGCCAGGCCGACTGCGCGATCGACCAGCTCGACAGCTCGCTCACGGACGCCGACATCCGTAGCGCGGTTCAGTCGGCCTCCTCTGGAGGCGGCGTGCCCGAGGACATCCTCGACGCTGCGTTCGACGCGGGCCAGGCGTGCGCGAAGCAGTAGCGGTCGCTAGCGAGCGCCGCGATGTGTGGAACGTCCTCCGGTGGGTAATTCCACGGCCAGTCGCGGAAGCAAGGGGGCATGATGCAGAACGGATGCGTGCGGACGGAGCATCGGGACGGGCTGTGGACGGTGGCGATCGATGGTCACCCCAGTGACGTCATCACCTGCTCCAATAAGGACGATGCCCTCTCGGCCGGCCGCGTGCTCGCCAGGGGCCTCGATGTCGAGCACCTCGTGATCGAGGCGGACGCCAGTGTCGCCGAGTCGGTCGGCGACGGCACGCCATCGAGCTAGGTGGCGTCGGAGCGGTCCGCGGCCCCGAGCGCCTCTTCCCTCGTCTGAAAGAGCGTGAGCGACGTCTGGCGGCCGTCTCGAATGGTGATCAGCCACGTGCTGCGCGCCTGAGCTTCGATGCCGTCACGCCCGCGAACGTGGACCACGTTCTCCGCGATCACGACGCCTTCGGTGATCTCGAACACGTCCTCGAGGTCGATCCGTATCGCGTCGAAGCTGCCGATGAATCGCTCGGTGAACGACCGGATCTCATCCAGTCCATGAAAGACCCGCGCATCGAGCCCGCGCGAGTTCGACCAGTCGAGGACGGCGTCCGGGGCCCAGTCCTCGAACAGTCCGTCGAGATCACCGCGGCTGTACGCGCTCACGGCCCGGCGCACGAGGTCGAGGTTCTCCTCCGACATCCTCTGCGCAGTATCCCCTGCAGGCCGAAGAACGAAGTGCGGAGCACGCTAGATGTGGTACATGCCCGCGCCGACCTCGTCGGCCTCGCGGCGGACGATGTCCGCGATGGTCGTCGAGCGGAAGACGTCGCGGAGGGCCTCGACCCCCTCCTTCCAGATGCCGCCGGCCTCCCTCCCCTCCTCTCCGACGCGCCCGTCGAGCGCCTGCACGACCTCGAGCACGGTGATCTCCTCGGGCGGGCGGGCCAGGGTGTAGCCGCCCTTGACGCCGCGCTGGCTCTGAAGCAGGCCGTCGCGACGGAGGGTCGAGAAGAGCTGCTCCAGGAACTGCACCGGCATCCCGCGGCGCTCGGCGACCTGAGCAATCGGCACTGGACGGGCGCCGGCCCGCGCGAGCTCGGCCATCGCCACGACGGCGTAGCGGGACTTCGAAGTGACGGAGATCACTGGTCAGGTGGTTGTAGCGGATCGAGCGGGCGAAAAAACCTCGCTCATACCGGACCGGCGGCGGTCGCCTCGACCCAGTGTGGTTAGGATGCGATGAAGCGGCCCCGTCGGGGCCGCTGCCGGTTTTAGAGCCGGCGGAGCGTCTTACGGGGCGTCCCCCGGGTCGGGGCATGGAGTGAACGAGGAACGGCGCTGTCTGGTCATTGACGAGCATCCCACCGTCCGGATGGGGATCAGAGGCCTTCTCGGCGACCGCTACGAGGTCGAGGAGGCGCCGGATTCGAAGGCGGCGATCGAGCTGATGACGGCGCTCGGCGACTTCGACGTCGCCGTGGTCGAGCTCCGATCACAGGGCGGCAACGGCGGCGGGCCCGTTGGGATCCGTGCGATCCGCGCGCTGGCCAGAGCGCGCCCGCGACTCGGGATCGTCGCCCACGGCACGCGCCCGGAGCGCCGCACGGCGAGTGAGGCGATCGAGGCCGGCGCCACGGCCTACGTCGCGAAGTGCTCGCCCGCAAAGGCGCTGCTCGCCGCGATCGACGCCGCCGCGGAGGCCCAGGAGTTCGTCGATCCGGCGGCAAAGGACGCGAACGGGCGCGCGCTGACGAGGCGCCAGCGCGAGATCCTGCAGCTATACGCCGACGGGCTCTCCACCGGCGGTGCGGCGGAGCGGCTCGGGCTCAGCACCGAGACCGTTCGCACCCACACGAAGGCGGCCCTCTCGCGGCTCGAGGCGCACGACCGTGCTCACGCCGTCGCGATCGGGCTGCGCTCGAACATGATCGAGTAAGCGGCTCGGATCAGCCGCAGTCGCGCAGGCGTCAATCGCGCACGCGCGCAAGCGCTGTCTCAACCCGCTCGACGGCCCGCTCGCGACCCAGCGCCGCCAAAGATTCGAAGATCCCGGGTGAGACCGTGGTCCCGGTGATCGCGACGCGCAGCGGCTGGTAGACGGCCCCCGGCTTCACGTGGAGGCGCTCGACCGCCTTGCCGAGCTCGGCCTCGAGGGTCGGCGGGTCGAACGGCTCGGCCGTGCGCAGCGCCTCGAGCCCCGCTTCGAGCCGATCGCCGACGCCGTCTCGCATCACCTTGGACCATGCCCTCTCGTCGTCGACCGGCGGCTCGAAGAGGAACGCGATCAGAGGCCAGAGCTCGCTCAGCGTCTGGGCCTTCTCCTGCGCGATCGCGCTGGCGGCGCGCAGTGTCTCGCGGTCGGCGGCCGCCTCGGGATGGCCCTCGCGCTCGAGCTGCGACGCCGCCGCGTCCACGTAGTCGTCGAGCGGCAGCTCGCGCATGTGGCGCCCGTTCATCCACCTCAGCTTCTTCTCGTCGAAGATGGCCGACGCCCTCCCCACCCGCTCGATCTCGAACTGCTCGACGAGCTCTTCGGTGGAGAGGAGCGTCTGATCGTCGGCCGCGCCCCAGCCGAGCAGCGCGAGGTAGTTGCGAACCGCGGCCGGTAGGTAGCCGGCAGCGCGGAGCTCCTGCACCGACGCGGCGCCGTGGCGCTTGGAGAGCTTCTTGCCGTCAGGACCGTGGAGCAGCGGCAGGTGCGCGTAGCGCGGCGCCTGGGCCCCGAGCGCCTCGAGCGCGAGGAGTTGCTTCGGGGTGTTGGAGAGGTGGTCGTCGCCGCGGATGACTTCGGTGATCCCCATGTCGGCGTCGTCGACCGCGACCGCGAAGTTGTAGAGCGGGGTGCCGTCGCCGCGCGCGATCACGAGGTCGTCCGTGAGTCGGTTCTCGAACCGGACTGGCCCGCGAATCGCGTCGTCGACGACGGTCTCGCCCTTGTCCGGGATCCGCAGGCGGATCGCAGCGCCCTCGACGTCACGGGGCTCACCGCGATAGCCGACGCCGCCGTGGGCCTCGCGCCAGGTGCGCACCTCCTCGCCGCTGGCCGGGTCCGGGTACGCGCTCCCGTCCCGCACCAGCTCCTGGATTCGCTCTCGGTGGCGCGGCGCTCGCTCCGCCTGGCTCAGGGGCCCCTCGTCCCAGTCGAGCTCGAGCCAACGCAGGGCGTCGAGGATCTGCTCGACGTTCTCGGGCGTGGAGCGCTCGCGGTCGGTGTCCTCGATCCGGAGGACCAGCTCGCCGCCGCGACCGCGCGCGTACAGCCAGTTGTAGAGCGCCGTCCTGGCGCCACCGATGTGCAGGGCCCCCGTCGGCGAGGGCGCGAATCTGACTCTCGGAGGCACGGGCGAAACACTAGTGCCGCCCGCTGCCCCCGCCGCACCTAGGTGAGCAGGATGATCAGCAGGATGATGATGAGCAGAGTGCCTATGCCGATGTACATCTCTCCTCCTTTCGTCGGTCGTTTCCGTGACCGGCTTTCCCCGGAATACCCGCCGCTACGGTCGAGAAACGGTGGCGCGTCGCGGCGCTAGAGTCACGCGCTTGCTGATCGGCGCCCACGTATCGACGGCCGGCGGGCTGGAGAAGACGGTCGAGCGCGGGGTCGAATTCGACTGCGACGCGATCCAGATCTTCAACCAGAGCCCGCGGATGTGGCGGCCGACGAAGTACTCGACCGAGGGCTTCGAGAGGTTCCGCGCCGCGTTCGGCGATTCACCGCTTCAGTCGGTGATCATCCACGCCGTCTACCTGATCAACTGCGCGAGCAAGGACCGCGAGATCCGCGCGAAGTCGATCGCGTCCCTCACTCACGCGCTTCGCGTCGGCGACGGGATCGGGGCCGACGGCGTGGTCCTCCACGCCGGGGCTCGCAAGGGCGAGCCTCACGATGCCTCGATGAAGCGGGCCGCAAAGGCGATCGCCAAGTCCCTGTCGGACAGCGACGGCTGCCCGGTCCTACTCGAGAACACGGCCGGCACCGAGGGGCCCCTCGGCCGCAACTTCGACGAGCTCGCCGACCTGATCGAGCTCCTCGACGGCGACGATCGGGTTGGCGTATGCCTCGATTGCTGTCACCTGTTCGCGTCGGGCTTCGACGTGCGCACGGCCGATGCGGTCGCCAAGGTCGCCGATGAGTTCGACGCCAAGGTCGGACTCGGGCGGCTGGTCTGCCTGCACGTCAACGACTCGAAGATCCCGCTGGGCGGCAACCGCGACCGCCATGCGAGCCTCGGCGAGGGCGAGATCGGCGAGCGGGGTCTCGCGGCCTTCCTCTCGGAGCCCCGTTTCGAGAAGTTGCCGGCACTGCTCGAGACGCCGGGCCCCAGCGGACAGATCGACCGCGAGCAGGTGCAGATCGCGAAACGCCTGCGGCGCCGCGGGATCGCGTCGCGGCGGCGCCGGAAGAAGCGCTAAAACGACGCGCCGCGCCGCCTCGCTGAGCCGAGCGCGTTGCGCAGGTCGAAGGCGCGAATGCCCTCGGGCGCGGAGTCGGTGCAGTCGAAGAAGGCGCGGTTCACGCACGAGTACGCGGGCCCGTCGCCCTCGTAGCTCGGCTCGACCCGAAACTGACACTGGGGCAGCGAGTCACCCGTCATCTTCAGGCCGCCGAATCCCCCCGAGGCCTCGGCCAGCTCGAACATGTCGATGTCGATCTCCGCGCTGAAGACCTTGCGCATGCAGCCCATGTAGCGGCCACCCGTCAGCTGGTCCTCGTAGCTGTAGAGGAAGCGACAGCCGATCTCGATGCAGCCGCGGGGCTCGATCAGCTTGTCGCAGAAAGTGCGGCACCGGCGGCACTCGGAGGCTTCGGTGCGTGGGCCTTTTGAAACCGTGGCCACTGGTTGAGTTTAGGTCCTAAGCGGCTAGCGCCGCCGGTCCGAGGAGCTCGTCGATCGACGCGCGCAGGGCCGCGGTCGGCGCGACGCGGTAGCCGTTCCCGAACTTGAGCCGGCGGGTGCCGCCGCGCGTGCGCATCTCGAGCAGCACCTCGCTGGTGCCCGGGTAGTCCTCGAAGAGCGCCTTCAGGTCCTCGACCAGCGTTGCCGCGAAGTCCGCCGCATCGATGCGGAGCACGAGCGGCGCCACGGCCGCCGCGGCCTTGGCGCGCGCCGCCTCGAGCTCGCCCGCTCCTGGCTCGAAGCCCTCCGCCTCGTTGACGACGACGCTCATGTCGCCGCGGCCCTTGTGGTCGACGCGACCGCGCACGATCACGATCCGATCGACGGCGATCGCCTCCGCGGCCTCGCCGGCGGCATCGCGCACGAACAGCTCGATCTGGCCTTCGAGGTCGTCGAGGGTCGCGAACATGACGTAGCCGCCGTTGCGCGTCCGCACCTTCTTGGCCTCGCTGACGATCCCGCCGACGGTCACCCACGAGCCGTCCTGGAGCTCGGCGACCTGGGCGAGACCGCGGTCGACGCGAGCGCGGAGCGCGTCGCGGACCTCGCTCAGCGGGTGCGCGGAGAGGAACGTCCCGAGGATCTCCTTCTCGAGCCGCAGGAGCTCACGCTGGTCGAACTCGCCCGCCGGCACCGGCTGGTGGCGGGGCGGGGCGAGGCTCGGGCCGGACGCGTCGAGTCCGTCGTCGCCGAGGTCGAAGATCGACCCCTGGCCGCGGCGCGAGTCCTCCTGGGACTTCTGCCCCGCCGATTGCGCGTGGGCGAGCACCTCGAGCATGCCGTGCCGGGCGTCGCCGGTCGAGTCGAGCGCGCCGCATTTGACCAGGCACTCGATCGCGCGCTTGTTGACGGCGCGGGCGTCGACCCGCTCGCAGAAGTCCCAGATCGACTCGAACGCGCCGCCGGACTCGCGCGCCGCGATGATCGACTCGACCGCGGCGTGGCCGACGTTCTTCACGGCGTCGAGGCCGAAGCGGATCGAGTTGCCGGAGACGACGAAGCCGTGGTCGGAGGAGTTCACGTCGGGCGGGAGCACCTCGATCTCCAGCTCCGCGCACTTGTTGACGAAGAACGGGACCTTGTCCTTCGTCGACATCACCGACGAGATCACCGCCGCCATGTACTCCGCGGGGTAGTTCGCCTTCAGGTAGGCGGTGCGGTAGGAGATCAGCGCGTAGCAGGCGGCGTGGGACTTGTTGAACGAGTAGTCGGCCGCGGCCGTCATCAGCGACCACAGGTCCTTGGCGACGGCGGGCGCCGTGCCCGACTCGCGAGACCCCTCGATGAACTTGTCCTCCATCGTCGCCATCAGGTCGCGCTTCTTCTTGCCCACCGCCTTGCGCAGGTCGTCGGCCTCGGCAGGGCTGAAGCCGGCGATCCGCTTGGCGATCTCCATCAGCTGCTCCTGGTAGATGCAGCAGCCGTAGGTCTCCTCGGTGATCGGCCGGAGCCGCGGATCCTGGTAGGTGATCGACCCCGGGTCGCGCTTACCGCGCGCGTAGTCGGCGATGAAGCGCATCGCGCCGGGCCGGTAGAGGGCTCCGATCGCGACGATGTCGTTGAACTCGGTCGGACGGATCTGCTTGAGCGCCTCGCGCATGCCCTCGGACTCGAGCTGAAAGACGCCGACCGAGTCGCCGCGGGCGAGCATCTCATAGGTCTTCGCGTCGTCGAGCGGGATCGACTCCATCTCGACCTCGATCCCGCGCGAGCGCTTGATGATGTCGACGGCGTCCTCGATCACGTCGAGGTTGCGCAGCCCGAGGAAGTCCATCTTCAGAAGCCCGATCTCCTCGATCGGTCCCATCGAGTACTGCGTGACGATCTTGTAGGAGCGCTGGGGCCTGCCGTTGTCGCCCTTCTCTGCCGCCGGGCCTCGGTCCTCGGCCAGCTGCAGCGGCACGATCTCGTTGAGCGGCCGGTCCGCGATCACCACCGCGGCGGCGTGGATCGAGTTGTTGCGGACGATTCCCTCGAGGCCCTTGGCGACGTCCACGATCCGCCGCACGTCGTCGTCGGAGTCGTAGGCGCGCTTAAGGTCCTGGCCCGGCTTCAGGCACTCGTCGAAGCTCGGGCTGCGGCCCATGATCGGCTCCGGGATCAGCTTCGCCGCCCGGTCCCCGGCGCCGTAGTCGTAGCCGAGGACCCGCGCCGCGTCCCGGGTCGCCGCGCGGGGCGCCATCGTGCCGAAGGTGATGATCTGGGCGACCGACTCGCGGCCGTACTTCTCCTGGACGTAACGGATCACGCGCTCGCGGCCGCGGACCGAGAAGTCGATGTCGATGTCGGGCATCGACTTGCGGGCCGGGTTCAGGAAGCGCTCGAACAGGAGCTCGTTCGCCAGCGGGTCGAGGTCCGTGATGTTGAGGGCATAGGCGACGATCGAGCCGGCCGCCGAGCCCCGCCCCGGGCCCACCGCGATCCCGCTCTCCTTCGCGAACCTGACGAAGTCCCAGACGATCAGGAAGTAGGAGTCGAAGCCCATCTCCGCGATCACCCTGAGCTCGAAGTCGAGTCGTTCGACCGCCTCGGCCGGCGGCGGGTCGCCGTAGCGGCGCGCGAGGCCCTCGCGCGCGAGGCGGTGGAGCATCTCGCGCGGCTCCTCACCGTCCGGGGTCGGGAAGCGCGGCAGGAGCAGGTTGCCAAGCTCGATGTCCACCTGGCAGCGCTCGGCGATCTCCAGCGTCGTCTCGACCGCCCCGGGATGGGCGGCGAACGACTCCCGCATCTCGTCGGCGCTCTTGAGGAAGAACTCGTTGGTGTCGAAGGTGAGCTTCGGCTGCTCGAGGGTGGACTTCGTCTGCACGCACAGGAGCGCGGCGTGGTTCGAGTAGTCGTCGCGCCGCAGGTAGTGGACGTCCGCCGTGGCGACGAGCGGGCGCCCGAGCTCGCGGGCGTGGCTGACGATTCCCTCGTTCGCCTTCGCCTGCTCGGCGATCCCGTTCTCCTGGACCTCGAAGTAGACGTCGTCGGGGCCGAAGACCTGGACGAGGTCGTCGAGGTGCGAGCGGGCGTCGGCGGGCCGCTCCTCGACCAGCCGGCGGCAGAACCGGGACTGGAGGCACCCGGTGAGCACGATTACCCCCTCGGCGTGGCGGGAGAGGAGCTCCATGTCGACGTTCGCCTTGCCGCGCTGGAAGCCCTCGAGGTAGCCGGACGAGGTCAGCTTGACGAGGTTCCGAAAGCCCTCGTCCGACGCCGCGAGCAGCGTCAGGTGGTTGCGCTCCGTCCGCCCCTCGGTCCGGCGGTCGTCGACGAGGTAGGCCTCGAGCCCGAGAATCGGCTTCACGCCGTGCTTCGTGCAGGCCTTGTAGTGCTCGACCGCGCCGTTCATGACCCCGTGATCGGTGAGCCCGAGCGCGGGCATGCCGAGCTCGGCGGCGCGGGCCGCCATCGCATCGATCTTGCACGCCCCGTCGAGCAGCGAGTACTCGCTGTGGACGTGGAGGTGGACCACGCTTTCGCTCACGCGTCGATAATCGCAAGCGTTCCGGCGGCACCGGGGCGGCCGTTCCCGCAAGCTGCGAGGATCCCGCACCGTGATCTGGCTCCTACGTCACGGCGACGCCGAGGACGAGGCGAGCGACGATGCCTCGCGGCGCCTGACAGAGAAGGGAGAGCGCCAAGCGCGGGCCGCTGGGCGGGCGCTCGAGGCGCTGGGCGTCGAGCTCGACTGCTGTCTCTCGAGCCCGAAGTTGCGGGCGCTCGACACGGCTCGGATCGCGTGCGACCCGCTCGGAGTCGAGGTCGAGGTCTCCGACGCGCTGCGGGGCGGCGACTTCGATCCCGGCGAGCTCGCCGCCGGCCGCGGCGAGGTTCTGCTGGTCGGGCACGAGCCGGATTTCTCGCGCGCGATTCAGCTCGCCACCGGCGGTCGCGTGGAGATGAAGAAGGGCGGCCTCGCCGCGATCGACGGCCCGGTGCTCACGGCCCTCCTTCGCCCGCGGCAGATCAAGCGGATTCAGTGAAGGATTTGCATCGCGCAACGGACGTTGCAGAACGGTGCAACATCCGTTGCAGGGGAAGGATCCTCGCGCACGGCGCTTAGCCGCCCCTAACGGTTCGCTAGTGTCCCGCCCTCGCCGAGTTCCCTGCAAAACGCCACTTCTCGGGTGACGCGGAGTCGGGAATCGGGGGACCCGAGGGCGGTGGTGCTCTTCACCGCCGGGGGCGAATCACGACCATGGTCGCGTAGCGCCGGCCCAGGCACGTTCGTGCGGCGCGAACCCGTCAGCTAACCCCGTAGGCGCCACCGATGGGCAACGCCAAGCACAAATCCTCCCCCGCCCGAAGCCGGATCGCGGCTGCGCTCGCGCTTGGAGCGTGCTGCGCGCTCGCGCTCGGCGCCTCCGGCTCGTTCGCGCAGTCGATCGACGAGCTCAACTCGAAGATCTCCGGCGCGAAGGAGCAGGCGCAGGCGCTCGGCGCCCAGGTCCAGCAGACGTCCGAGCAGCTCGCGGCCGCGCAGCAGCGGGCGATCGCGGCCGCCCAGCGCGAGGCGCAGCTCGCGGCCGTCCTCGCCCAGGGCGAGGAGCGCGAGCGCCAGCTCGAGGCTGAGGTCGCCGCAGCTCGCGACCAGCTCGCCGCGGCGCGCCGGCAGCTCGGCCGCTCCCTGAACGCACTGTCGAGCCGGCTGGTCGACATCTACCGCTCCGGGATGCCCGACGAGGCAACCGTTCTCCTGGAGGCCGACGGCTTCGACGATCTCGCGACGCGGGCCACCTACCTGCGGCGCGTGGAGCAGGCCGACGCCGCGCTCGTCGCCCGGGTTCGCTATCTGCGCGACCAGGTCGAAGCGAGGCTGGCGCAGGTCGAGGACGCCGAGCAGCGGGCGCATGACTTCAACGTCCGGATCGCAGCGGCGCGCGACCAGATCGCGTCGGTGCGCGCGAACGCCGAGGCGGAGGCGCAGCAGCTCGCGGCGCTTCGCGCCGAACGGGAGGCGGCGATCGACGACCTGCAGTCGCGGGTCGGCGACTGGACCTCCGAGGTCCAGCGGCTGGAGCGCATCTCCGAGCGGCAGGCGCAGACCGAGGTCGGCGACTGGTTCGGCGACTGGGCGATCCCGGAGTCGATCGTGATCTGCGAGTCCGGCGGCAACTTCGGGGCCGTCAATCCGAGCTCGGGCGCCGGCGGCGCCTATCAGATCCTGCCCTCGACGTGGGACCTCTACGGCGGCGAGGGCGACCCGGAGGACGCGTCGCCGCAGCAGCAGAGCCAGGTCGCGGCCCAGATCTGGGCGGACTCCGGCTCCTCCGCCTGGGAGTGCGCCGGCTAGATGAGGCTCAGCCCTCCGGCGGCTCTCGCTTCGCCAGCAGGTATCCGCCCACCGCGCCGAGTACCCCGACGACGATGCCTGTGACCTTGATCTGCCGCCCGAAGCGCATCCATGCGCCCCGCACCGCCAGCCGCCCGATCAACTCGTAAATAGTGGAAGCCAACTCAGCCACCTCCCTCGTCGCCGCTTTCGTTTACCCGGCCGTTCCGACTCCGAATCCGGTGCGCCATCCGGCTCTGGAGCGTGAACAGCTCGATGAAGCCCGGGCTCGCGCTCTGACTGAACTCCCCGCCGGACTCGCCGAACCCGGCCAGCGCGCGGTCATAGAGCGCGTACGGCGATGACCGTGCCGTCGCGGCGGCTCTCCCCTTGTAGAGCTTCACGGTGACCTCGCCGGTGACAAGCTCGTTGGCCGAGTCCATGTAGGCGTCGATGTCGTGGCGCAGCGGCTCGAGCCAGAGGCCGGCGTAGCAGAGGTAGGCCCAGCGGTCCTCGAGGATCCGCTTGAAGTTGTTCTGGTGGATCGTCGAGACGAGCTTCTCGAGCTCGCGGTGCGCCTCGAGGATGATCGCCGCCGCCGGCACTTCGTAGACGTCGCGGACCTTGAGCCCGACGATCCTGTCCTCGATTTGGTCCACGACGCCCACTCCGTGTCTTGCCCCGAGCTCCGTGGCGCGCTCGATCAGCTCCACCAGCTCCATGCGCTCGCCATCGATGGAGACCGGGCAGCCGGCCTCGAAGCCGACTCGAACCAGCTGCGGCTCGTTCGGCGCCTCCTCCGGCCGCGCCACCAGCCTGAAGACGTCGTCGGGAGTCGGCTCGCCGAGCTCCTCGATCGAGCGACCCTCCGACGAGCGGCCCCAGAGGTTGTCGTCGATCGAGTAGGGCGAGGCCGCTGTGCCGCCCTTGATCGGGATCCGGTGCCGGCGGGCGTACTCGATCTCCTCGTCGCGCCCCATGCTCCACTCGCGGACCGGCGCCAGCACCTTGAGCTCCGGATCGAGCGCTGCGATCGTGCCGTCGATCCGGACCTGGTCGTTTCCCTTCCCGGTGCACCCGTGCGCGATCGTGTCGCAGCCGGTCTCCCGAGCATGCGCGACCGCGAGCTTTGCGATCAGCGGCCGGGCGAGCGCCGTGAACAGCGGATAGCCGCCGCCGTAGAGCGCGTTCGCCTTGATCGCGGGGAGCACGTAGTCGCGCGCGAACTCCTCGCGAGCGTCGGCGCGGATCGAGTCGACCGCGCCGAGATCGTGCGCCTTGCCGACCACCACGTCCCAATCCTCCCCCGGCTGGCCGAGGTCCACCGTGAGCGTGACGACCTCGGCGCCGTAGCGCTCCTGGATCCACCGCACCATCACGGAGGTGTCGAGGCCGCCGGAGTACAGCAGCAGGACCCGGCCCACCTGGGCCGGGTCCGCCTGGTAGCTCGCGACCCGCGGCGCCTCGGCTTCGCTCATGGGCGCGGAAGTCTCGCACGCAACGCGACGTTCCTCACCTCATGGCGCCTCGGTGCCCCCGCTGCCCTCGGTGACCGTCCCGAGGTCCGTGGTGGTCTGCGTCGTCGTCTCCGGCGCCGTTGTCGTGGTCGTCGCGGAGCTGGTCGTCGTCGACGAGGTGGTCGTGGTCGGCGCAATGGTCGTCGGCGCCGTCGTGCTCGTCGTGCTCGTGGGCGGGGTCGTCGTCGACGAGGTGGTCGAGGACGCCGAGGCGGCGGTCGTGTCGTCGCCGTTGTCGGCGGCGACCACGGCTAGTGCCACGCCCAGACCGATCACCACCGCGATCAGGATCGCGATCACGGCCTTCATGCCCCCGCTCATCCCGGAGCGCGGCGGCTCGCCGTAGCCGCCATCGCCGCGGCCCGGGGGTGGGACGTCCATGCGACGGGTGGGATCCTCGTGCACGGGCGCGAGTGTAAAGACCGCTCCGGCGCCGATTCTCAGGCGAGCACGCCGCCGAGGATCGCGAGCGCCTCGTCGACCTCGGCCTCGCCGATGACCAGCGGCGGGAGCAGACGGAGCATCCGCTCGCCCGGCACGTTGATGACGAGTCCGGCCTCGAGAGCGCGCCGTGAGACGTCGCCGGCGTCGAGCCCTTCGGCGAGCGTGACGCCGACCATCAACCCCCTCCCCCGCACCTCGACGACGCCCTCGAGCTCACCGAGCCCCGCCATCAGACGCTCACCGGTCGCCCGGACCGCCGCCAGCAGCTCCGGATCGTCGATGACCTCGAGCGCCGCCAGCGCCGCCGCCGCGGCGATCGGCGCTCCGGCGAAGGTCGAGCCGTGGTCGCCGCGCGCGAGCACATCGCCCAGCTCCGGGGTCGTCACCACCGCGCCCACGGGCAGGCCGCCGCCGAGTGCCTTGGCTGCCGTCAGCACGTCGGGGCGCGCCGGGAGCTGCTCGTACGCCCAGAGGCTGCCGGTGCGTCCCATGCCGCACTGGACCTCGTCGTAGACGAGCGCCGCACCGACGTCGTCGCAGACCTCGCGGGCCGCGAGCAGCATCTCGTCGGCGATCGAGAAGATCCCGGCCTCGCCCTGGATCGGCTCGATGATCACCGCCGCGGTGCGCTCGCCGACCGCGGATCGCAGCGCGTCCGGGTCATCGCGCGGCACCGCGCGAAAGCCGCGCGGCAGCGGGCCGAACAGGTCATCGCGGGCGAGCCTCGGCGTCGCCGCGAGCGCCCCCAGCGTGCGCCCGTGGAAGGCACCGTCGAGGGTGACGATCTCAGGCTCGGAGACGCCGCGGGCGTGGGCGCGCTTGCGCACCAGCTTGATCGCGCACTCGCTCGCCTCGGCGCCGGAGTTGCAGAGGAACACCCGGCCGCCGAGGCTCGACTCGGCAAGCCGCTGCGACAGCCGCATCGCCGGGGCCGAGTAAAAGAGGTTCGACATCCCCGCGATCACCGCCGCCTGCGAGGAGATCGCGCTCACGATCCGCGGGTGGCAATGCCCCGCGTTGTGGACCGAAAGGCCGGCGAAGAAGTCGAGGTACTCGCGGCCCTCGGAGTCCCACAGCCGGGCCCCCTCCGCGCGCACGAACTCGACCGGCGCCCGCGCGTAGGTGTCCATCGCGTAGCGTCGCTCGAGCCCCCGGATCTCCTCGACGCTCACGCTGTGACCATCGTGCCGACGCCGGCGTCGGTGAACAGCTCGAGGAGCAGCGAGTGCGGCTGGCGGCCGTCGATGATGTGCGCCGACCCGGCGCCGCCGCGGATCGCCTCGAGGCAGGCGGCGAGCTTCGGCTTCATGCCGCCGCCGACGGACTCGAGCTCGCCGTCCACCTCGTCGAGGGTGACCCGCGAGCGAAGCGTCTCGGGATCGGCCGGGTCGCTGAGCCAGCCGGCGACGTCCGTGAGGAAGAGCGCCTTGTAAGCGTGGAGCGCCGCGGCGACCTTCCCGGCGGCCGTATCGGCGTTGACGTTGTAGGAGCGGCCTTCGCGGTCGACGCCCGCCGAGGCGATCACCGGGATGTAGTCCGCCGCGATGTGGTTGAGGACCTCGACGTCGACGCGGTCGATCTCGCCCACGAAACCGATCTCCTCGGCCCGCTCGTGCGGACTGATCTCGAACAGCGCCCCGTCCTCGCCCGAGAGCCCCACCGCCGGTTGGCCGTGGCGGTTGAGGCGCATGACGATGTCGGCGTTCACCTTGCCGAGCAGGACCATCTTCGCGACCTCGACCGTTTCGGGGTCCGAGACGCGCACGCCCTCGACGAACCTGACCTCCATTCCGAGCCGCTCCATGTAGCGGGTGATGTCGGGGCCGCCGCCGTGCACGATCACGGGGTTGAGCCCGACGTACTTGAGCAGCACGACGTCGGTTGCGAACGCGTCGCGGAGGTTCTCCTCCTGCATCGCCGCGCCGCCGTACTTGATGACCACGGTGCGGCCGTGGAACTCGCGGATGTACGGCAGCGCCTCGAGGAGCGTCTCGACCGAGGCCACGCCAGGCGCGTCTCGCGGCGTCCCACTCATGTCGTGTACTCAGCGTTGATCCGCACGTACTCGTGGTTGAGGTCGCAGAAGTAGACGTGCCCGGAGGCCGCTCCGCGGCGTAGCGCGATCGAGATCTCGGCCTCGGCGTCGGCGCCGCCCAGGCCGGCCGCGTCGATCGACTCCGGGCCGAGGTCGGCGAGCGCCTCGCCCGCGAGTGCCGCGCCGGCCGCCTGCGCGATCCGTCCCCAATTCGGGTCCCGCCCGTAGAGGGCGGTCTTGACGAGCGGCGAGTTCGCAATCGCGCGCGCGACCCTGTCGGCCTCCGCCCCGTCGGCCGCTTCGCGCACCTCGATCCGCGCGACACGCGTCGCCCCCTCGCCATCGGCGACGACCTCGAGCGCGAGCTGAAGCAGCACCGCCTCGAGCAGGCCCGCGGGCATCGGCCGCTGCGCGCCTCCCGTCGCCTGGAGGAGCACGGTGTCGTTGGTGGATAGCTGCCCGTCGACGGTGATCCGCTCGAACGAGCGCGCGACCGAGTCGCGCAGGAGCGGCTCGGCAGCGGCGACCTGGGCGTCGGTCTGCACGAAGCAGAGCATCGTCGCGAACCTCGGCTCGATCATCCCGGCGCCCTTCGCCTGCGCGGAGACGGTCACGCCCCCGGCGCTCACGGTGCACGACTTCGGCGCCCGGTCCGTGGTCATGATCGCCGCCGCGAAGTCGCCGGCGGCGTGCGGCGATAGGCGGGCCGCCGCCTCGTCGATCCCGCCGACGACGTCATCGATCCGCAGCGGGACGCCGATCACGCCGGTCTCCGCCACCGCCACCGTCTCCGCGGTGATGCCGAGCGCCTCGGCCGCGGCGTTGCGCATCGCGAGGGCCTCGCGGTAGCCCTGCTCGCCCGTGGCCGCGTTCGCGTTCCCGGAGTTGACGACCGCGGCGCGGATCGCGCCGGCGTCGCAGCGCTCGCGGCAAACCCGGACCGGCGCCGCGGCGGCGGCGTTCGCGGTCAGCAGAAGCGCCGAGCGGACGTCCTCGGCGTCGCACGCGAGCAGACCGAGGTCGGTGCCGCCGTCCTGCTTCAGCCCGCAGGCGACGCCCGCCGCGCGAAAGCCCGGCGCCAGCCTCGCCGGATCGAGCTCCTCGACGTCCTCCGGCGGCTCGACCCAGCGCGAGCGGAGGAACGCTCGCGCGCGGACCGCGCTCATCGCAACCCCGCGGCCTCGTCGAGGCCCAGCATCAGGTTGAGGTTCTGGATCCCCTGGCCGGCCGCTCCCTTCCAGAGGTTGTCGATGGCCGCGAACACGGCGGCGCGCCGCTCGCCGAGCGAGGCGACGTGGATGCGGCAGAGGTTGGTGTCGCGGACGTCGCGCACGCCCGGCGGCGCGTCGACCACGTCCACGAACCGCTCGCCGCCGTAGCGCTCGTCGTAGAGCGTGGCGAGCGCCTCGGCGCCGATCGGCTCGGCAAGCTCGACGTAGCAGCTCGCGAGCAGCCCCTGGTCCAGCGGCAGCAGGTGCGGGACGAACGCCACCTCGACGTCGGCGCCCATCCGGCGTAGCTCCTGCTCGATCTCCGGCAGGTGCCTATGGCCGTCGAGCCCGTACGGGCGCGCGTTCTCGGTCAGGTTGACGAACGACAGGTGCTCACCGCCCCCCCGCCCCGCCCCCGAAACGCCGGACTTCGCGTCGATCACCGCCGACCCGATCAGGCCGCGCTCGGCGAGCGGCGCGAGCGCCAGAAGCGCAGCGGTCGGATAACAGCCCGGGTTGGCGACCAGATCGGCGTCCCGGACCTGCTCGCGGCCCAGCTCGGTGAGCCCGTAGACCGCGTTCTCGAGCAGCTCGGGTTCGCCGTGCGGCCCGTACCAGCGCTCATAGATCGCGGCGTCGACGAGCCGAAAGTCGGCCGAGAGGTCGACGACCGACAGCCCCAGCCCGCGCATACCCGCGACGACCGGCGCCGCCGCGGCGTGCGGGTAGGCCACGATCCCAGCCTCCACGTCCTCGAGCTCGCCGAGGTCGAGCTCCGTGAGCTCGATCTCGCAGCGGTAGCGCGGATAGAGGTCGCAGAGGCGTTTCCCGGCGTCGGATCGCGAGGTCGCGTAGGCCAGCTCGAGCCGCGGATGCCGGTGGACGAGCTCGGCGGCGAGTGCCCCCGCGTATCCCGATGCCCCGGCGACGATCACGCGCGTCTCACTCACGGAGCGATCCCCCGATCTCCGCGAGGGCGGCCTTGATCCGCTCGCGAACGGCGGCCACCTCCTCGTCGGTCAGGGTGCGGTCGGCGGCCCGGAACTCGAGCCGTAGCGCGAGGCTCTTCGCGCCCTCGGTCAGCTGCTCGCCGCGGTAGAGGTCGAAGGTCTCGATCGAGCGCAGGAGCTCGCCGCCGCCCGACGCTACGGCCTGCCGTACGTTCGCCGCCTCGACGTCTTCGTCGACCACGACCGCGATGTCCTGGTGGACGGCCGGGTAGGAGATCACGTCCTCGTACTGCTCGGCACCGATCGGCGAGACGTCGACCAATGGCGCCAGGTCGAGCTCGAAGGCGCAGGCCGCCTCGAGGTCCCACGCGCGGCAGACGAGCGGGTGCAGCTCGCCGATCCACCCGGCCGAGGCGCCCCCGAGGACGATCCGGCCGGCCCGGCCGGGATGAAGGAACGGCTCGGTCGTCGGCTCGACCCGAACCGAGCAGCCGAGCTGCGTCGCGAGTGCCTCGAGCGCGCCCTTGAGCGCGTAGAAGTCAGGCTCGGCGGGCTCGCCCCGCCATCCGCCCGGCAGCTCGCCCGTCGCCAGGCCCGCGATTCGCCAGGGCTCGTACGCCGGCGCCGGTCGCTCGCCCGGGAAGCTGCCGCCGAGGCTGCCGGAAAGAGCTTGCCCCGAGCGCAGATACGCGCGCCCGGACTCGGCGAGCGCCACGCGCTCCGCGCCGTGGGCGAGGTTGTAGCGGGCGGCGTCGAGCAAGCCGACGAGGAGCGTGGTGCGCAGCATCGCGTGCTCTCCTGAGAGCGGGTTCGTGATCCCGATCGGCTGCGCCCGCGGGTCCGCCGCCGGGAGCCGCAGTCGGTCCGGGAGCCCGGGATCGACGAGGCTCAGCGTCACGACCAGATCGAAGCCGAGGTCGCGGACCGCGTCCTCCGCGCGCCGGCGCAGGCGTTGCTCGCGGCTCAGCCCACCGGCCTGCTCGATCGCCGGCAGGGTCGAGGGCAGGTGCCTCGCGTAACCATGGATGCGGCCGACCTCCTCGATCAGGTCCGCCTCGCGGGTGACGTCGTAGTGGCGGTGGAAGGGAACGATCGCCTCGAGGTTCTCGCCCTCGGACTCGACGTCGAAGTCGAGTCGCCGCAGGTACTCGGCTCGCCGCTCGGCCGGAACCGGCATCCCGAGCAGTCGCTCGACCCGCGCGCCGCGCAGGCCGATCCGGTGCCGGTCCGGAACGTCGGCCGCGACGTCGATCGTGCCAGGGACGAGCCGCGCGCCGCACAGCTCGACCATCAGCTTCGATGCGACCCGCTGAGCGCGCAGCGCCATCGCGGGGTGAAGCTGCTTTTCGAACCGGTTCGAGGCGTCGGAGCGAAGGCCGAGCTTGCGCGAGGTGCGCAGGATGTTGGGGCCGTTCCAGGTCGCGACCTCGAGCAGCACGCTCGTCGTCGAGTCGCTCACCTCGGATACCTGGCCGCCCATGATCCCGGCGATGCCGGTGGGCCCGTCCCGGTCACAGACGAGCACCGCATGGGTGTCGAAGGTCCGCTCGACCCCGTCGAGGGTGGTCATGCGCTCGCCCTCACCCGCCGCCCGGACGATGATCTCGCCGCCGGGGACGCGGTCGAGGTCGAACGCATGAAGCGGCTGGGCGGTGAGCAGCATCACGTAGTTGGTGATGTCGACGACGTTCGAGATCGGCCGCATCCCTGCCGCCCGCAGCCGCGCCTTGAGCCACGGCGGCGAGGGCCCGATCGTCACGTCCCTGAACACCCGCGCCGAGAAGCGCGGGCAGAGGTCCGGGACCTCGACGGTCACCGAGGCGTAGTCGGAGACCTCGCCCTCGCCGGTCGCCTCCGCGTCGCCCTCCCACGGGGCCTCCGCGAGCTCCGCTCCGGTCACGGCGTGAAGCTCGCGCGCCACACCGTAGACGCCAAAGCAGTCGACCCGGTTCGAGGTCGGCTCGAGCTCGATCACCGGCTCGGCGACCGCGAACACCTCGGCGAGCGGCGTCCCCGCGCTCGGGCCGTCCGCCAGCACGAGTATCCCCGTGTGGTCGTCGCCGAGCTCGAGCTCGCGCTCCGAGAGGATCATCCCGTCGGACTCGACGCCCCGCAGCTTCGCCCGGCCGAGCTCCGTGCCGTCGGGCATGACCGCCCCGGGCAGCGCCACTGCGACCGTCTGCCCGGCGGCGACGTTCGGTGCCCCGCAGACGATCGTCCTCGTGCCATCGCCGGTGTCGACCTCGCAGACCCGCAGCCGGTCGGCGTTCGGGTGCTGCTCGGCCGAGACCACGCTGCCGACCACGAACCCCTCTGAACTCGCCGCCCCGACATGGGAGATCCGCTCGAGCTCGATCGAGTGCATCGCGAGCGTCTCGCCGATCTCCTCCGGCGAGAGCCCCGGATCGCACTGAGCGGTGAGCCAGGAGTACGGGACCCTCATCGGAACTGCTCCAGGACGCGAACGTCGTTCTCGAAGAACTTGCGCAGGTCCGGGATCGCGTGCTTCAGCATCGCGATCCGCTCGATCCCCATCCCGAACGCGAACCCCTGGACGCGCTCCGGGTCGTAGCCGTTCTCGCGTACGAACCCGAACACGTTCGGGTCGACCACCCCGGCGCCGAGGATCTCGATCCAGCCGACGCCCTTGCAGAGCGGATCCCGCGAGCCGTCCTCGAGCCGGCCCGAGCCGCCGCAACGGAAGCATGAGACGTCCACCTCGACGCTCGGCTCGGTGAACGGGAAGAACCCGGGGCGAAAGCGCGTTTCGCGCTGCGGGCCGAAGATCGCCCGCGCGATCGCGTCGAGCGTGCCCTTCAGGTCGGCAAGCGTGATCCGCTCGCCGACGGCCAGCCCCTCGACCTGGTGAAAGACGGGGCTGTGGGTGGCGTCGAACGGGTCCGAGCGGTAGCAGCGGCCCGGCACCACGATCATGATCGGCGGCTCCTGGTTCTCCATGGCGCGGACCTGCATCGGCGAGGTGTGGGTGCGCAGGACGACGTCCTCCGGCCCGGGGGGCAGCCCCCCGTCGACGGTCACGTCGGGCGCCAGCGTCGACGGGTCGACGTAGAACGTGTCCTGGGCCATCCGCGCCGGATGTCCCGGCGGGTGGTTGAGGGCCGTGAAGTTGTAGTAGTCGAGCTCGACCTCCGGCCCCTCCATGACCCGGTAGCCGAGGCCGACGAAGACGTCCTCGATCTCGCGCTGGGTGCGGATGAGCAGGTTCTGTGCGGCCGCGGGGGCCGGGGGCGCTCCCGGGAGCGTCACGTCGATCGCGCCGGCAGCAAGCCAGCGCTCGAGCTCGGCGCCCTCGAGCTCTTCAGCACGGGCGCTGAGCTCAGCCTCGAGCGCCCGTCTCGCCTCGTTGGCGGCGGCACCGACCGGCCCGCGCTGATCGGGCTCGAGCTCGGAGATCCCACGCAGGACCGCGGTCAGCTCCGACTTGCGGCCCAGGTAGCGAACGCGCAACTCCTCGAGCGCCGCGGGATCGCGAGCGGCGGCGATCGCCGCGGAGGCCTCGTCGCGCAGGCTGTCGATCCGCTCCAGCATCAGGCGGCCGACGATATCCGTCCGATGGCGATGGCCGCCGCCGCGCCGACGTTGAGCGATTCCGGGCCTCCCGCGCGCAACTGGATGGTCCACAGGCGCTGACAGACCGCGACCACCTCCGGCGGCAGGCCCTCGCGCTCTGCGCCGAGGCACAGGGCGCCGACCGGCTCGGCGTCGGGCGGCTCACCGCCGTGGGCGACGAGGCCGACGACCGGCGGCGGAAGCCCGTCGATCCCGCCGGGCATGATCGATTGCTGGAAGATCGACCCCATGCTCGCCCGCACGGCCTTGGGCGAGAACGGATCGGCGCAACCAGGGCCGAGCATGATCACAGCATCGACGAGCGCGTGCGTGGTTCGCACGATCGCCCCGACGTTCGCGGGATCCCCGACCCCGTGCAGGTAGACGCGGAAGCCGTCCTCGGCGTCCGCCCACCGCTTCGGATAGACGCCGATCACCCGGCTCCCCGAGCCGAGCGTCGAGACCGAATCGAGCAGCGCCGGCTCGACGTCGACGCCCGCGCGGAGCACGAACTCGGGTTTCAAGCCGGCGGCCGCCGCGGCATCCACCAGGTCCTCCCCCTCGGCGACGAAGAGCCCGGCGCGCTCGCGTTGCTTTCGCTCCGCGAGCTTGCGGATCAGCTTCAGCTTCTCGTTGTCCTTGCTCGTGATCACTTCATCTGTCCAACAAAAAGGGCGCCCCTCGGGCGCCCGGTGAAGTCTTGAGGCGGTCTGCGTTCGCTCAGGCCGCCGCGGCCTCCCGGGCTTGCTCGGCAAATCGGCGAAACGCCTCGGGATCGCGGACGGCGATATCCGCGAGCATCTTGCGGTTCACCTCGACCCCGGCCGCGTCCAGACCGTGGATGAACTCCGAGTAGCTCATGCCCTCGCGGCGCGCGGCCGCGTTGATCCGGACGATCCACAGGCGCCGCATCTCGCGCTTGCGCCGGCGCCGGTCGCGATAGGCATAGTTGCCCGAGCGCATGACCTGCTCGTTGGCGAGCCGGTAGCTCGAGTGCTTGCGCCCCCAGTAGCCCTTCGCCTGGTCGAGGACCTTCTTCTTGCGTCGCTTGCGCGCGACGGCGTTCGTGGCGCGGCTCACTTGCCGCCTCCGAGCAGCGTCCTCACGGTCTTCGCGTCCTTCTGGGAGATCTCGACCGGCTTCGCCATCCGCCGTTTGCGCTTCGGCGACTTCTTCTCGAGGATGTGGCTCGAGTAAGCGCGCCGCCCGCGCAGCTTGCCGGTGGCGGTCTTCCGGAAGCGCTTCTTCGCGCCCGAATGGGTCTTCATCTTCGGCATCGGAGCCGACTATTGAAGCAGAAGGGTCAGCCTTCGGCCGCGGCCGCGGGAGCCTGGTCGGGCGCCCCCGCCCCGGCCGCCTCGCCGGCGGCTCGGTCCTCGCGCGCCTTCGCGGCGCTCGCCCGCGAAGGCGCGAGCAGCATGTGCATGTTGCGCCCCTCCTGCTGAGGGTGCTGCTCGATGGTCGCCAGGTCGGCGACGTCCTCGAAGAGACGCTCGAGCAGCACCCGTCCGCGCTCGGGATGCGCCTGCTCGCGACCGCGGAACATGATCGTCACCTTGACCTTGTCCTGGTGGCCGAGGAAGCGGCGGACGTGGCCCTTCTTGGTCTCGTAGTCGTGGTCGGCGATCTTCGGCCGCAGCTTGATCTCGCGGACGTTGACCTGCTGCTGGTGCTTGCGGGCCGCCTTCGCCTTCTGCTCCTGCTCGTACTTGTACTTCGAGTAGTCCAGCAGACGGGCAACGGGCGGCCGCGAGTCGGGCGCCACCTCGACCAGGTCGAGGTCTCGCTCCTGGGCCATCCGCAGAGCGTCGTCGGTCTTGATCACGCCGATCTGGCTGCCGTCCTCGTCGATCAGGCGAACCTCGGCGACCCGGATCCTTTCATTGATCCGGGTGGGGTCACGCTCGGGAGGCTGCCGGTCAAAGCGCCTCGGGACCGGCACTAGCTGGTCAGGCTTGCGAGGAGCGTCAAGCTACCTGCGGGCGGACGGGTCGGAGACGAAACGCACAGGGGAAGGGCACGGGCGCTAGCGGCGGCGCGTGATGTCGGTGCCCTTCATCTGCGGCGCAGTATAGAGGGGCGTCGCCTGCACGGATCGAATGCACCTCCTCGCCTTATTTGGCCCCGGCCCGCTACTCGAGCAGCGCCGGGATCTCCGCGAGTGCCATCGGGCCGAGATCGCGGCGCCCGTGCGGGCGCACGGACGCCGTGCGGTCCGCCTCCTCCCGCTCGCCGACAACGAGCATGAAGGGCACCTTGGCAAGCTCCGCGTCGCGGATCTTGCGCCCCACCGACTCGGTGCGCTCGTCGACCCGTACGCGCAGGCCGGCGCGGCGCAGCTCGGCGGCAACCTCGCCCCCGTAGCCGGAGTACGCGTCCGAGACCGGGAGGACCGCGATCTGGACGGGCGCGAGCCACGCGGGGAAGCGGCCGCCGTAATGCTCGATCAGGATCCCGGCGAAGCGCTCCATCGAGCCGAGCAGCGCGCGATGGATCATCACCGGACGGTGCTCCTCGTTGTCGGCGCCCTGGTACGTGAGCTCGAAACGCTCGGGCATCTGGAAATCGACCTGGCACGTGCCGCACTGCCAGGAGCGGCCGAGGGTGTCGGTGATGTGGAAGTCGATCTTCGGCCCATAGAAGGTCCCCTCCCCCGGGCTCACGTCGTACTCGCGCCCCTGGCGGTCGAGCGCGTCGCGCAGCGCCTGCGTCGCGCGCTCCCAGGCCTCGTCGCTGCCGAGCGACTTCTCGGGGCGGGTCGAGAGCTCCACCCGGACCTCGTCGAAGCCGAAGCGCCCGTAGAGCTCATCGATGCTCTCGCAGATCGCGTCGACCTCCTCGGGGAGCTGTTCCATCGTGCAGTAGACGTGCGCGTCGTCCTGCGTGAAGGCGCGCACGCGCAGGAGCCCATGGAGGACGCCCTCGCGCTCGTATCGGGAGCAGTCGCCGAACTCCGCCAGGCGCAGGGGCAGCTCGCGATATGAGTGGCGGCCCGTGGCGTAGACGAGGCAGGCGCCCGGGCAGTTCATCGGCTTGAGCGCGAAGCGGCGCGTCTCCGCCGTGCCTCCCTCGCGCTCGGCGGCGTCGACGAAGTACATGTTCTCCCGGTAGTTGTCCCAGTGGCCGGACCGGTGCCAGAGCTCCTCGTCCATCACCCGCGGCGTGCGGATCTCGTCGTAGCCGCGCTTGCGAAGCTCCTTGCGCACCTCGGCGTAGATCAGCTCGAGCAGCACCGTGCCCTGGGGCAGCCAGAACGGCATCCCCGGGCTCTCCTCGCGCAGCATGAAGAGGCCGAGCTGCGGGCCGAGCCTGCGATGGTCGTTCTCGCGGGCACGCTCGAGCCGTTCCGCGTGCGCCTCGAGATCGGCCTCCGAGTGAAAGGCGGTGCCGTAGATCCGGGTGAGCATCTGGCGGTTCTCGTCGCCGCGCCAGTAGGCACCGGCGATCGAGTTCAGCTTGAACGCCTTGATCCGCCCCGTCGATGGCGCGTGCGGGCCGCGGCAGAGGTCCGTGAAGGGGCCGTTGCGGTAAAGCGACACGGTCTCGACGCCCTCGTCGCGAACCAGGTCCTCGATCAGCTCGACCTTGTAGTCCTGGCCCTCGGAGCGAAACCGATCGATCGCCTCGTTCGCCGGCAGCTCGGTGCGCTCGAACGCCTCGTCGGCGTCGATGTGCTCGCGCATCGCGGCCTCGATCCGCTCGAGGTCGGCCTCGCTCGGGCGCTCGCCGTCCGGGAATTCGAAGTCGTAATAGAAGCCATCCTCGATCGGCGGCCCGATCGACACCTTCGTGCCGGGCCACAGGTCGAGCACCGCCGTCGCCATCACGTGAGCCGCGTCGTGGCGGATCAGCCAGAGGGCCTCCTCCCCCGCCGGGCCGTCGCTCTTCGCGGTGACGATGTTGATCTGCGCCCCGTCCGGAAGCGGCGCCGACAGGTCGCGAAGCTCACCGTTCACCTCGATCCCGAGCGCGTCCTTTGCGAGCCGCGGGCCGATCGACGCCGCGGCGTCGGCGCCCGTCGCGCCGTTCGAGAGTTCCAGGGGTGATCCATCGGGAAGGGTTACGCTGAGGGGCGACACCGGCGCCATGCTAAAGACGCCGGCCCGACGGCAGGAACTTCAACAGGAGGTTGGGAAATGAGGACATCGAAGCTCGCGCTCGTCGTCGCCGCGACCAGCGCGCTCGCGTTCGCCGTCGCCGCTCCGGGGCTGATGGCAGCGGGTGCGAAGACAACCAAGGTCACCGCCACGCTGAAGGGCAACGCCGAGGTGCCCGGCCCGGGCGACACCAACGGCAAGGGCGACTTCACGGCGAGGCTGAAGCCGGCGAAGAAGAAGCTCTGCTTCACGCTCGAGGTCTCGAAGCTCGACCCGATGATCGCGGCGCACATCCACAAGGGCGCCGCCGACGTCGCCGGCCCGATCAAGGTGACGCTGTTCGAGGACCCGGCGGGCGTCCCGGGGGACGGCAACTACGAGGGCTGCGTCAAGCACGTGAAGAAGAGGCTCCTCAAGAAGATTGCGAAGGCGCCGGAGAAGTACTACGCGAACGTGCACACGACGGAGTTCGGTGACGGCGCGATCCGCGGCCAACTCGAGCCCTTGGTCCAGTAGCGCCGAACGGCTTTCAGCCCGCACCCGGATCGGCGCGCTCGGCCGGCGTGATCAGAGGACACGACCGGCCGGCCGCCGCCGGGTGCCGGGCCCTGTGTGAGTCCTCGGGGACGACGGCGCCGTCGTCGAACCCGACCACGAGCCAGGAGGCGCCCGGCGGGGCCGCGAAGGAGCCGTCGGGCCGCTCCCGGATGCAGATCCGGTTGCCGCGCAGCTCCCAGTTCAGGTAGTCGCGTCCTTGCTGGTTGGAGAGGAGCTCATGCGGCGCGAACACGTACGTGACGCGCCCGCGCAGCGTCGGTCGAAGCTCGGCCAGCGCCGGCGAGTAATTCGACGGTCCGACCGGGCCGTTCACGAGCGCCAGGATGCTGGAGCCGCCGGCCGCCGCGAGGAAAGCCAGCGCCAGGGCGATCGGGGCGCGGCCCTCGAGCAGTCCGAGCACGGAGACGATCGCGACGAGCGGGGCAATCAGGACGAGCGCCTTCGCCTCCTGGTAGGGGGTCCCGGCCACGAGCGCATAGAGCCAGAGGAGCGCGGCGCCGACGAGCGCCGCCGGCAGCGCCCGCTCCTTCCGCCTGACCAGGTGAACCAGCCCGATCGCGACCGCAGCCGCCCCGAGCGCCGCGCCGAGATAAAAGACGATCGCCGGCACCGCCCCGGCGCCCGGCTCGACGCGGAAGTCGCCCGACGGCCAGATCCCGAGCGCCTCGAGCGGCGAGAGCCGGTCGAACAGGTTGCCGAGGCCGGCGCCGTCCGGGTTGAACGTCTCGAAGCTCGCGAACTCGAACAACCGCCCGGCCTCCGGCGCGATCAGCACGACGGCGACCGCCAGCGCCGCGACGCCCGGCCCGAGCGCGACGCGCAGGAGCTCCCTCGCGCCCCGCGCCCCACCGCGGCGGGTGGCCAGCGCGAGCTCGACGAGCGCCCAGACGGCGAGCGCTGCGGCGAGCCACACGAGGCCCGGGAAGCTGTACGCGTACACACTGCCGGCGGCGAGCAGCGCCAACGGCACCGCTGCGCCGAGCCGCCTCGCCCCGCGCGCGAGCTCTGAGAGGCCGATCGCGAACGCGAGCACGAAGAGCGCCTCGATCGTCTCCTTGAACGCGCCCTGGACGAAGTAGGAGGCGAGGAGATACGCGAACCCGACGACCAGGGCGCCGGCGATCCGCCGCCAGGCCGAGAGGCTCTCGAGCAGCGTCAGCGCCGCCAGGCAGGTCGCCACGGCGACGGCGAGCTGGAGCCCGTCGAAGGCCTGCACGAGGCTCGGCCCGAGCGCCGAGGCGGCGACGACGAGGGCGTGCGGGCCGAGCGGATAGCCGTGAGAGATCAGCCGCTCGGAGGCGCCGTCGGCCAGGGCGTCGGCCGCGAACAGGTGCTGCGACATGTCGGGGTTGAGCCCCGTGCCGAGGATCCCGAAGCGCCACTCGAGGATGAAGGGCAGCGAGCCGACGACGAGCGCGATCAGCTCCAACGGAACGCCGATGCGCAGCGCACGCCGCAGGTCGACGAGCCGACCGCGCAGGACCGAGGCCGCGGCGATGCCGAGCACCGCGAGCGCGATGATCGCGGCCGTGCCCCGGCCCGGAAGCCGCACGGCCGCCCAGGCCACCGGCAACAGCACGGCGAGCCCGACGGCCGGCGCGAGGCGGCTCCAAGTCCGGCGGCCGAGCACGGCGAAGGCCGCCTGTCCGACGAGCGCGCTCAGACCCAGGACGACGAGAAACGACGCGTAGGTCCCGAGCATGGCGGCGGAGGATATGTGCTGTCAGATATCGTCCCACCCGCAGAGCGAGTCCCGTGGTTGCAGGGGGCTCTGTGACCACGGAGGGAGAGCAATGAAGCGCTGCGTGTCGATGGCAGGGGTCGTGCTCGGGGTGCTCGCGTTCGCGGCGAGCTCGAGCGCGGCGACGAAGGACTACGCGCAGACGGCACTCAACATCATCCCGTCCGGCCAGTACGGCTCCGCCCCGCCGCCGCCGGGCGCGGACGCGCAGGCGCAGATGTACGACGGGCTCACGCCGCTCTTCGACCAGGTGACGCCCGCGGACCTCACCACCTACTTCAAGTCCGAGCGGTTCGGCGTCGCGACCGACGGGCCGAGCACGATCGAGACCGTCCCGCGCGCCGGCGTAACCATCGAGCGCGACAAGTTCAACGTCCCGCACGTCACCGGCGCCACCCACGACGACGGCGTCTGGGCCGCCGGCTGGATCGCCGCCGAGGACCGCGCACTTCTCCTCGAGCAGGCGCGCTACAACGCCCGCGTCGCGGCAATCGACGCGCCGGGGCTCGACGCGCTAAACCTGATCAGCGGCCTGGACAGCTTCCAGCCGAGCGCGCAGACCGAGGCCGAGGTCGCGAAGCAGACACAGGTGCTCGAGCAGGCGGGGCCCGAGGGCGAGGCGGTCCTCCACGACATCGACGTCTTCATCACCGGCATCAACGATTACCTCGCCGCCAACAGCCCGTCGACCGCGCCCTGGACGCGCAACGACGTCTACGCGCTCAACGCGCTCAAGGGCCAGTTCGTCGGCCAGGGCGGCGGCGACGAGGCGCGGCGATCGCAGTTCCTCGACGGGCTGATCCAACGGCTCGGCAAGAAGAGGGGCATGAAGGTGTTCAACGACCTGCGCCAGTTCAAGAACCCCGAGTTGCCGACGTCGGTCGACGGCCGCTTCCCTTACGGCCACATCCCCAAGAACGCTAAGGGGAGCGTGATCCTCGACCACGAGAGCTTCACGCCGACGCCCTCGGCGCCGAACGCGAAGGTCGTGGCGCCGGAGCCCGCGCATGCGTCGAACACGCTGATGATCACCGCCGACCGCTCGAAGACGGGCAGGCCCCTCATGGTCGGCGGCCCGCAGATCGGCTACTTCTACCCCGGTCTCACGTATGAGATCGACATGCACGCGGGCGATCTGCAGTGGCGCGGCGCGACCTCGGCACCGTTCCCCGGCTACGTCCTGATCGGCCGTGGCGCCGACTTCGCCCACACGCTGACCTCGGCGGGCTCGGACATGATCGACCAGTACGTCGAGAAACTCTGCAACGGCAGCGACACGATGTACCTCTACAAGGGCGAGTGCCGCGAGATGGGCACCTTCGACGCCGGGACCCTCAACGGCGAGCCGGTGAGCTTCAAGACCACCGTCCATGGGCCGGTGATCGGCTACGCGACCGTCGACGGCGAGAAAGTGGCGATCTCACGCAAGCGCTCGGACTACGGCGAGGAGTCGCTCGACCTGCTCTACAACCGGCGGCTCTCCAACGGCCAGGTACACAGCGCCAAGTCGTTCATCAAGGCCGCCTCGCTGACGCCCCAGACGTTCAACTCCTTCTACATCGACAAGAAACACATCGCGATGTACGGAGCCGGGCTGCTACCGATCCGCGACAAGCGCGTCGATCCCGGTCTGCCGGCGCTCGGCACGGGCAAGTACGAGTGGGAGGGATTCCTGCCGAGGAAGGGCCACATCCAGGGGATCGATCCGGCCGACGGAACGATCACCAACTGGAACCAGACGAGCGCCCTCGGCTTCGGCGCTCCGGACGACGCCTGGGGTCACAATGGCTCGGTCGAACGGGTTGACCTGCTCGACCGCAACCTTGCGAGGCTCGCGACCAAGAACGGCAAGTGGAACCTGGCCAGGGTCACGGCGGCGATGAACGCCGCGGCGACGCAGGACGTGCGCGCGATCGACACCGTGCCCCTGCTGCGGAAGCTGCTGAAGGGCACGCAGGCGCCGAACGGCCAGGCTCAGCCGATGCTCGACCTGCTGCTCCAATGGCGCGCGAACGGCGGCAGCCGCCTCGACCGCGACCTCGACGGCGCGATCGACGATCCGGGCGCCGCGGTCATGGACGGCTCCTGGAACAACATCGCGAACGCCTTCATGGCCCCGAAGCTCGGTCCGCAGCTCGACGAGCTAGACAGCCTCTTCTCGCGCTTCGACCAGCCACCGGGCGGCCAGTACGACGGCTGGTACCAGTACTTCGACCGCGACATCCGCAAGCTCCTCGGGATGAAGGTAGAGGCGCCGTTCCACATGAGCTATTGCGGGAACGGCAAGCTGAAGGCGTGCCAGCAGGCGATCTGGGACGCGCTCGCGCAGTCCGGCACCGAGCTGACCGCGAAATACGGCACCGCGGATCCCGCCGCCTGGCGCGCCGACGCGACCGCCGAGCGGATCGAGTTCGTCCCGGGCGTGCTACCGACGACGATGCGCTACGCGAACCGCCCCAGCGGGATCCAGCAGGTGATCTCCTTCAAGGGCCACCGCTAGGGCTCGTCAGCGCGTCACAGATCCCGCTCGTAGTAGAGCATCACCGGGCCGTCCGGGCCGCCCTCGCGGTTGGTGAACCCTGAGCTCTCATACAGCCCCCTCGCCGGCTCATCGTCGGTGCTCGTGTTGAGCTCGATGCGGGTGGCGCCGCGCTCCCGCGCCGCCTCGATCGCGGCCTCGAGGAGCGCCCGGCCGATGCCCTCGCCGCGCCGCTCCGGCACGACGTAGAGCTCGCCGAGGTAGGCGTCGGGCGCCGCCGCATAAAGCGAGGCGCGAAACTGAAGCTGAGCCAGCCCGTCCGGTCCGTCGCCGGTCAGCAAGACGATGATCTCGTCCGCCTCGATCAGCCGTCTCAGGTTCTCTGCCAGCTCCTCGAGCGGCGGCGTCGGCTCGTCGTACTCGTCGTTGAAGTCGCGAAGCATCCGAGCGACGACCGCCGCGTCGTCGCCCGCCGCCCAGCGGATCTCGATCTCTGAAGTCATGGCCGGTGGGTCAACGATCGGCGGCCGCGCGTTACGCGGTGTCGGGGCGGCGACCGGCGGTTCGGCGCTTGTTCGCGCGGACGCGGCGAGGATGGGCGCTGCTGGGCTCGAACCAGCGACCTCCAGCTTGTCGAGCTGGCGCTCTCCCAACTGAGCTAAGCGCCCGAGATGCGCGAGTCTAGCGCCCACCGTCCGCTCAACGGATGTGGGTTTTTGCCCCGTATGGGGACAAAAAGCCACACCCAAGTGAGCTCATCGCTGCACGCGAACCGCAGCGCCCTGGTTGCAGTCGCGTTACCCGCGATCCGGCGTCACGGTGAGAGTCAGCCCGTCGACCCCCGTGACCCGTACCCGTTCGCCACGTCGCGCGGGCTCGGTCGAGCGCGCCCTCCAGATCTCGCCGCGCATCCGCACCCGGCCGTCGGGTTTGCACGCGTCGATCACCTCTGCGCGCTCGCCGATCATCCCCTCGGCGCCCGTGGTCACCCGGTAGCGGCGCAGGAAGCGGATCCAGAGGTAGACCTCCCCCACCTCCACGAACGCGGCCGCGACCACGAACACGATCCGCCACGGGTCCGGGAGCACGAAGAGGCCGACGATCGCCAGCGTGAGCAGCATGCCCGGATGATGACTGCCCGCGCGACCGAGTTGTTACGATATATCGTGATACTACGATCGAGCCCACCAAGGAGACGCACGAATGCATCGCTACCACTACCGCCACACCCGCTCCCCCCGCGAGTCGTTCGAGCGCTGCCGCCACCTCGGCCGCGGTCGAGGCGGTCCGCGGGCGCGCCGGGGCGACATCCGGGCCGCCGTCCTCGCCCTGCTCGAGGAGCGCCCGATGCACGGCTACGAGATGATCAAGGAGCTCGAGGAGCGCACCAGCGGGGTCTGGGTGCCGAGCGCGGGCTCGATCTATCCGACGCTGCAGCTGCTCGAGGACGAGGGCCTGATCGCGGGCGAGGAGCTGGAGGGCAAACGCCGCTTCACGCTCACCGACGCGGGCCGGGAGCAGGTCACCGCCCGCTCCGGCGATGCGCCGTGGGAGGAGGTGGCCGCGGGCTACGACCCGGAGATGCTCAACCTCCGCCGCTCGGTCCACAAGCTCCACCACGCATACGCGCAGGTCTTCCACGCCGCCGACCCGGCACAGCGAAAGCGCGTCCGCGAGTTGCTCGACGAGACCCGCCGGAAGATCTACGCCATCCTCGCGGAGGTGGATTGAGCCCTCGTACACTCTCGCCCGTGGCCGACGCCTACGTCCTCAAAAACGAGGCAGACGAAATCACGCACGCGATCCCGGGCGAGGTGATCGTCGGGCGCGGTGACGGTGCCGATCTGCGGCTTCGCGATCGCACCGTCTCCCGCCGCCATGCCGAGCTTCGCCAGGAGGGCCTGACGCTGGTCGTCACGGACCTCTCCTCGGCGAACGGCACCTACGTGAATGGCGACCGGATCCTCGACGCCACCCGCGTCGAGCCCGGCGACGCGGTCTCGTTCGGCGCCGCGCTAATGCGGGTCGGCCTCGAGCCGCGCGAGCTCGATGAGCCGACGCCGACCGAGATCATCACCCCCGCGCGCTGAGCGAGCCTACTCGCCGAGCAGACCCTTCTCGCGGAGCTCGCGGATCGCACCGTCGCGCTTGGAGAGCCCCTCGAGCCCCATGCCCCTGAGCGCCGCGGGTGCCTTCGTGAACTGGATGTCGCGGTAGTCGACGACCTGGAGCCAGTTTCCCCATGGGTCGCGGAAGTTGAGCCGCGGCGGCGGCGAGGCCTCCACCCCGGCTCGCTCCAGCGCCTCCCGAGCGCGCTCCTTGTCGTCGACCACGAGCCCGAAGTGGCGGCTGCGATCGGGCGGGGCGGCGCGGCCCTCCGAGAGCGCCAGGAACTGGTCGCCCATGTCGATGAACACCATGCCCGCCTCGCGCTCGGGCGGGCCGAACTCGAAGAGGGCGCCGTAGAACTCAAGCGCCTCCTCGAGATCGCCCACCTCGAGCGCGACGTGGTTGATGCCGACGAGCCTGACTCGCCCGCCGGTGGCCTCCACCGTCGGCTCAGCGCTTCGCCGGCGCGAACGCGGGCGACTCCGCGGCACTCTGGCTGGCGCCGCGCCGCGCCGCCTCGGCCTGGGCGAGCTGGCGGTTCACGTGGTCCCAGTCGACGTTGCGGAAGAACGCCTCCACGTACTGCTTGCGCCCGTCCGGCGTGGCGCCGAAGTCACGGACGTAGGCGTGCTCGTAGACGTCGATCGCGAGCACCGGGACCATGTTGTAGACGGCCCATAGGTTCTGCGTGTCCATGATGTAGTTGAACAGCGAACCGTCGTTCAGGTCGTAGCCGACCATCACCCAGCCCCGCGCCGCCGAGGCCGCTTTCTTCACCGCGTCGAACCACTTGCCGAGGCCGTTGAACTCCTCCTCGGCGAGCTCCGCGAAGCGACCCTCCGGGGTGCCGCCCTCTCCGCCGAGGTGCCCGAAGTAGAGGTCGTGGTTCTTGTAGCCGAGCAGCGCGAACGTGTAGTCGACCGAGACGGCGCGCAAGTCCGAGTAGACCTGGTTGCCCTCGATCTGCGAGTAGTCGAACTCGTTGAGCCGCTTGCGGCACTCGTTCGCCTTCTTCGCGTAGCCCTCATAGAGCTTGTAGTGATCCTCCATCGTCTGCTTGGAGATTCCGTCCAGCTCCTTGTCGAAGGCCGGGAACTGGCGCGGCTTGAGCTCATCCCATGGCATCTGCTTCGCCTCCTTGAGCGTTGACGTGTCCTTCACTTGGGATCACCGCTGACGGCGCCCGTAAACACGTCGGAGACGGCGTCAGTCGAGCCTGATCACTCCGGTGACGAGCAGCAGGATCAGCGTCAGCACCGCGGAGACGAGGAGCGAGCCGAGGCAGCCGAGGCGGTTCGAGAAGAAGACGAACACCGGCTAGCCGCTCGCGTTGTCCAGGTACTGGAGCAGGTCATGCGCCGCGAGCTCGATCTCCTTGTGGCGCCATTCGGCGGCGCGGTAGTGGCAGGCGATCACGCCACTGCGATGGAGCCGCCGGAAGTCGCCGTAGCCGAAGGCGTAGCGCGCCTTCGTCTCCTCGGGCGCGCCCTCGGTGAGGCCGAGGTGCCACTGGGCGTACTCCTCCCAGGAGTGCCGGGAGAGGAAGTCGTTCTCCTGTGCCGCGCGCGGCTGGACCTCGCCCCAGTCGCTCTCGAGCACGTACTGGCGCGCGTCGATCAGGCGGCGCGCCCTCTCGAGCCCGTGGTCGTTCACGGAGTAGGAGGCCATCCGGCCTAACTACCCGCGTCGGCTGGCCGCAGCTCCACCACCGGGATCTGGCGCGGCGCGGCGCGCTTCTCGTAGTGGCGCCAGCCCGGGTAGATCCCGATCCCGCGCTCGTACCAGCGCTCTCGCTCCTCGCCCGCGAGCTCGCGGGCGATCATCTCGCGGCTGACGCCCTCGAACAGGACGCTCGCCTGCGGGTGCGCCTTCAGGTTGTGGTACCAGGACGGATTCGTCCGCTGCCCGTAGTTCGACGCGATGACCACGATCCGGTCCTCCACCGGAAGGCCGAGCACGGGAAGCGCGCGGCGCGCTCCGGACCTCGCTCCGGTCGTGGTCAACATGACGACCGGGAGGTCCGTGACCCAGGAGGTGAAGGTCGCCCGCCCCCGGCTGAGGCGGTAGACGGCGCGGTCGATGTGATGAAGCGTGCGCGCGTAGAGCCACGACATCGGGCGCGGGACCGCGGACTGGCGGAACACGCGCTTGATCCAGCTCGCCTTGCGGTAGCCGTAGTCGATGCGCGGATCCTAGGCGCCGTGGGCGACGAGCCGCAGCCGCCGACGGGACGGCCCGTCAGCGCCCCGATGGGGCGGCGGCGCGGGGCGTCGATCGCTGGCGGTAAAGCCGCTCCAGGAGGTCGACCGGCGCGAACAACGCGCACGCGACCTGATCGTCGCGGCCGAGGGTCGCGTTCGAGATGACCGTCATCTCACAGCCGCATTGGCGGCGTGCAGCGGCAACGAGCATCGAGCCGCCGTAGAACAGCAGCGCACCGCCCGAGGTCGGCGGCAGATAGATGAGGAGGCCGGCGAGGGCCACGGTCAGCACATGAGGCACTGGCCCCGTGGCGTCAAGCGGCGCGCTGACGCGCCGCGCACGGACCGCCATGACCACCGTGACCAGCGCGGCCATTCCGAGCCCGACGAACGGGTCCCACCATTTGGCATCGCGCCACAGCAACTCAAACGCGATCAGCGTCGAGCCGACCAGGACACGTGCCGTGATCCCCGCCGGACCGATTGGGCCGTCGTCGCGGCTGAGCAGGGCCATATCAGCGGTGGACAATATCACTTGCTATGAATATGATCGCGCAATGGCCGTGAGTACCCCAGTCGCCCCCTTCCAGATCCCGCCACAGCCGACGGAGGACGAGCTGCTCGCGAAGTACTTCACGGTGCTCGCCGACCACTCGCGCCTTCGGATCCTGCGCGCGCTTGCCGCCGCGGAGGAGCTGTCGGTCGGCGACCTCGTCGAGCGCCTCGGCATCTCGCAGCCGAGCGTCTCGAACCACCTGGCCTGCCTGCGCTGGTGCGGCTTCGTCGAGGCCCGGCGCGAGCACCGGACCGTCTACAACCGGATCTCCGATCCCCGGGTCGTCGGCCTGATCGAGCTCGCGGGCGAGCTCCTCGGTGAGAACGAGGAGCACGTCGCGGCCTGCCGGCGAGCCTGATGACGGCGGATCAGGGTCGGCCGGGCGCACTCGAGGCTGTCGTTGGGTGGATGGATTCGATGCGCCGTGGGGACCTCGTCGAGGTCGAAGCCTGGCTCGATCCGGAGATCACGTGGCGCGGGGTCAGGGACGCCGCCATCTGCGAAAACCGCGAGGAGGCGCTCGACATGCTCCGCGGGAGCCTCGAGGGTGGGTTCGGGGCGAAGGCTGTCGAGCTGATCCCGGGCGAGAGCGGCACCGTCCTCGGCGCGATCGTCCCAGGCCTGGCGGAGCTCGCCGGAATGGAGATGCGGGGGCAGCTCTACAACGTCTTCCGCGTCCGGTCCGGACGGATCGTCGCGGTGGAGGACTACGCCTTTCGCGACGAGGCCCGCGCCGCCGCCGGCGCGAAGGCACCGGAGTGGGCGGCGGTGCCGACCGGCGCCGAGGTCGTCGACCTCGTTCCCTTCCTGCATGTTGTCGACGTGGAGCGGGCGATTCCGTTCTACGAAGCGCTCGGCTTCGCGGTGATCAAGCGTTAC
>Ga0126307_10000022_pt1 | contig 89019 bp, 92 predicted proteins | sample Plot28_FD_89955 | JGI IMG/M metagenome (GOLD analysis project Ga0126307, IMG submission 89955) | Serpentine soil microbial communities from UC McLaughlin Reserve, CA, USA - Plot28 | ecosystem: Environmental > Terrestrial > Soil > Grasslands | place: USA: UC McLaughlin Reserve, Lake County... | reverse complement strand
GGTGGCCGCCGATGAAGCGCGGCCTGTCGGAGTGGTCGGCCAACGAGCCGATCAGCGCGCGCTTCGTCGAGCCGACGTCGGTGACCACGCAATCGGAGCCGCTCGCAGCGAGCGCCTCCGCGGCCAGCGCGGCGAGCGCGCGGACCGGCGCCGCGCAGAAGACGATCTCGGCCCCGTCCACGGCCTCGGCGATCGAGCCGGCCGGCCTGTCGACCGCCCCCAGCTCGACCGCTGCCGCGAGGTTGGTGGCGTCGGGGTCGAACCCGGCGACCTCCGCGTCCAGCCGCCGCCGCGCCGCGAGCCCGATCGAGCCCCCGATCAGGCCGACGCCGAGGACGGCGAGCCTCAAACCGCCGAGAATTCCTTGCCGGCCACCTCGGCGACCCGCCGCACCTGGTCGGCGTAGTCGGCGAAGCCGTCGGTCGGCAGCGCCTGCGGACCGTCGCAGATCGCGTGCTCGGGGTCGTTGTGCACCTCGACGATGATCCCGTCCGCTCCCGCCGCCGCCGCGGCGAGCGACATCGACGGCACCCAGTCGCGCCGGCCCGGGGCGTGGCTCGGGTCGATCACGATCGGCAGGTGCGTGAGCTCCCGCAGGGCCGGGACCGCGAGCAGATCGAGCGTGAACCGGTACGCCGTCTCGAAGGTCCGGATGCCGCGCTCGCAGAGGACGACGTCGGGGTTGCCCTCCTTGAGCACGTATTCGGCGGCCATCAGGAGGTCCTCGAGCGTCGATGAGAGCCCACGCTTGAGCAGCACCGGCTTGCCGGCCCGGCCGACCTCGGTGAGCAGCGTGTAGTTCTGCATGTTGCGAGCGCCGACCTGGACCATGTCCGCGACCTCGACCACGTCGGCGACGTCGCGGACGTCCATGAGCTCGGTGACGATCGGCAGCCCGGTCTCCTCCTTCGCCTCCTGGAGCAGGCGCAGGCCCTCTACTCCCAGCCCCTGGAAGCTGTACGGGGACGTGCGCGGCTTGTACGCCCCGCCGCGCAACATCGCGGCGCCGCCGTCGGCGACGACCCGCGCCGTCTCCAGGAGCTGCTCGCGGCTCTCGACGGTGCACGGCCCGGCGATCAGGGCGAAGTGCTCACCGCCGAGCCGGCGTCCGTCGACGTCGACGACGGTTCGCTCGCCCTTCTTGAACTGCGCCGAGGCGAGCTTGTACGGCTTCAGGATCGGCACCAGGTGGTCGACACCCGGCGCTCCCTCGAGCCCCAGCGCGGCGACCCTCTCGCGCTCGCCGATCGCGCCGATCACCGTGAGCAGCTCGCCCCTCGAGAGGTGCGCAGAGCAGCCCACCTCCTCGATCCGTTCGACGACGTGAGCGATCTGCTCCTCCGTCGCCCCCTCTTTCATCACGATCATCATCTGGTCAACTTCTCCGGTCTCGATACTGGCGTGCGTCGCTCGTGCTACGGCGTCCGGCGGTGCTGTTTGATGCGCGGGCCTCTCGGCCGGGCCGGACGCCTAGCTAAATCGCCAGTAATAGGAGAACCGCGCACGCGCGCGCCCGGAGCGGGCGCTGGAGGGGGCCGGATCGGTGGCGCGGTTCATCGGTCGGAGGTTTGTACCAAAGCCGCTGCACCGCCGCAACACGCGAACGCGCTCCCGCGCGGCGCGGCTGTGTCACCCTGGGCCGATGAGGAGCGCGGCGCTCGCCCTGATCGCGGCATCGATCGCGAGCGGCGGACAGCCCGCGTTCGAGGGCGGCTCGCAGCCGATCGCCGGTCACGTGCGAGAGCGCATCGTCGGCAGCTCCTGGCATCGCGGCTGCCCGGTGGGGCTCGAGAAACTGCGCCTGCTCCGACTGACCTACTGGGGCTTCGACGACCGCGCGCACCGCGGGCGGCTGGTCGTAAACCGGCGCTTCGACGAGGAGATCGTGCGGGTCATGAAGCGTCTCTACCGGCTGCGCTACCCGATCAGGCGCATGCGGCTGATCGACCGCTACGACGCCGACGACCACCGCTCGATGAGCGCGGACAACACGTCGGCCTTCAACTGCCGCTTCGTCGCCGGCACCAACCGCTGGTCGATGCACGCCTACGGCCTCGCGATCGACCTGAACCCGGTCGAGAACCCGTACGTCTCGGGGTCACACGTGTCACCCCCCGCCGGACGACCGTACGCCGACCGCTCGCGGCACGCCCGCGGCATGGTCCATGCGGGCGATCCCGTCGTCAGGGCGTTCGCGAGGAGCGCCGGATGGGAATGGGGTGGATCGTGGGCCGGCGCTACCAGGGACTTTCAACACTTCTCGGCGAACGGCCGGTGAAGCGGCTCGAGCTCAAGGGCGGGGCCGAGCTTCGACCGCTGAGCGAGGCCGATAACTCCGAGCTCTCGGCGCTGATCGAGGCGAACCGCGAGCACCTGCGGCCGTGGATGCCGTGGGCCGCCGACCAGACGCCGGAGCGGACGCTCGCCTTCTTGCGCCAGGCGGTGCGACAAGAGCTCGCGAACGACGGCTTCCAGGCGGCGCTGCGGGTCGATGGCCGGATCGCCGGCGTCGCCGGCTACCACGGGATCGACCGCCAGAACGCCACGACGACGCTCGGCTACTGGCTTGCCGCTTCCTACGAGGGGCGCGGCCTGATGACCGCCGCCGTCGAACGGCTCGTCAGCTACGCCTTCGAGGAGTGGCGGCTTCACCGGGTCGAGCTCCGGGCGGCCCCGGCGAACGTCCGCAGTCGGGCGATCGCCGAGCGCCTAGGCTTTCGCGAGGAGGGGCGGCTGCGTGAGGCCGAGCGGTTCGGCGAGGAGTTCCGCGACCTGGTGCTCTACTCCGTCCTCGCGCAGGAGTGGCCCCAGGACTGAGCGGCGGGACGGCGCCAGTCAGAGCCCGGCTGCGAGGGCGTCGAGGAAGCGCCGGTTCTGCGGTGGATGCCCGTAGCTCACCCTGATGTGGCCGGGCCCGCCGAGCGGCGTCCCCGGCCGGACGAGCACGCCCTCGCGCTCGAGCGCTGCGAGGATCGCCGCCTCGTCGCGGTCGCCGAGTGAGATCCACGAGAAGTTTGTGTGCGAGGCGGGCGTCTCCAGACCGAGCTCGCGGACGCCCTCCTCGACGGTCACCCGCTCGACCAGGTTGCGCTCGACCTGCCGGGTGACGTGGTCCTGGTGGAGGATGGCCTCGGCCGCGGCGGCCTGCGCGATCGCGTTCACCGAGAACGGCTGGCGGACCGCATCGACGGCGCTGCGGAAGCTCGGCGCACAGAGGGCGTAGCCAACGCGGAGTCCCGCAAGCCCGTAGGCCTTGCTGAACGTGCGCAGCAGGATGAGGTTCGGGAACTCGCGGCGCAGGTCGACCGTCGCGTCGGGATCATCGTGGAGCTGGAACTCGACGTAGGCCTCGTCGACGATCACCGCCGCGTGGTCGGGGACCTGGGCGAGGAACTCCGCGAGACGGGCCGCCGGGATATGCGTCGACGTCGGGTTGTTCGGGTTGCAGACCAGCACGAGCCGGGTCGCGACGGTGATCTCGGCGAGCATCGCGTCGAGGTCGTGAACGTCGCCCTCCGCCAGCGGCACACGCACCTCGCGCGCACCGGAGAGCGGCGCCAGGTACGGATAGATCGAGAACGCGGGCCAGGCGTAGACGATCTCCGCTCCCGGCTCGCAGAGCGCGAGCGCGGCGGCGAGCAGGATGTCGCAGGAGCCATTGGCAAGCGCGATCTGCGCCGGGTCGGTCTCATAGCGCTCGGCGATCCGTCGCCTGAGGAGTGCCGCGCTCGGGTCCGGATAGCGGTTGACCGCCGCAGCCGCGCGCCCGATCGCCTCGGCGACGGCGCTGTGCGGGCCCCACGGCGACTCGTTGGAGGCGAGCTGCGCGATGCCCTCGGCCGCGATCGACTCCGGCGCCTTCCCGGCGGGCGCTCCCGCCACGTACCCGGGGATCGAGGCGAGCTTCTTCGCGAATTCGACGCTCATCTACTGGGCACTATGAAGATCGGCGCGAAGCTTCTGGGTCTCGCCGAGGTAGACGTGTGTCGGTCTGTGGCCGTCGTTGGCGTAGTAGTGGGCGAGCACGCGGATCACCCGCTCCATCGCGCCGGGCACGTCCATCTCGCGGTTGCACAAAAGCGGCACGTGCGCGAAGCCCATCTCCCGCGCGGCGACCGCTGGGAACTCGGCGTCGAGATCGTCGGTGCAGGTGAAGATCACGCTCACGAAGCCCGCCGGCTCGAGTCCGTTGCGCTCGATCAGCGCACCCATCAGGTCCGTGGTCGCCGCGAGGATCGACTCGGCGTCGTTTCGCTCCGCCCGCACCGCACCGCGCACTGCCCAAAGCCGTTCAGCCATCCCGGGCGGCATCCTTCCAGAGCCGCCGCAGCTCGGACTTCCGCAGCCGTCGCGTGCCCCCCTCCGGAAGGTCGCCGAGCTCCAGCGGCCCGAACGAGACACGCACGAGGTCCACGACCTCGTTGCCGATCGCCTCGGCCATCCGGCGGATCTGGCGGTTGCGCCCCTCGCGGAGGGTGAGCTCGATCACCCGCGGCGACAGACGCCGCACGCGCGCCGGCCGCGTCCGCCCGTCCTCGAGCATCATGCCCTCGCGCAGCCGCCTCAGGTCCGGCTCGCTGGGCGGCCGCCGAAGGCGCGCGCGGTAGGTGCGCGGGACTCCGTAGCGGGGATGGGTGAGGCGGTTCGCGAGGCCGCCGTCGTTGGTGAGCAGGATGAGGCCGGTCGAGTCGGCGTCCAGGCGGCCCACCGGGTAGAGGCGCCGCGGCGAGTCGACCAGGTCGGTGACCGCGCGCCGGCGCCCGGGCTCCCGCGCGGTCGAGGTGACGCCGGCCGGCTTGTTGAGCATCCAGACCTCACGCGGCTCCGGGCTCACGGGCCGGCCGTCGACCTCCACGCCGCTTGCGTGGTCCACGTCGCGGGCGGGATCGCGCACGACCTCGCCACCGACGCGAACGCGGCCCCCGGCGATCATCTCCTCGGCGCGGCGCCGCGACGCGACCCCGGAGTGGGCGAGGTACTTGGCGAGCCGCATGCCTAGTGGCGATCTGGGGCCGTCATTTCCGGCGATACGTCGCGCGAGGCACCACTACTAGTCGGTGCGTTGCTCGCCCGCCGTGAGCAGGCGTTCGCGAAGTTCGGCCTCGTCCTCCGGGGTCGGATCGAAGCGCGCCGGGTCGGGGAGCGCATCGAGGCCGCTGAGCCCGAAGAGCCGCTCGAACAGCGGCGTCGTGCGGTGGATCACCGCCCCGAATCGCGACCTGCCCGCCTCCTCGATCAGCCCGCGCTCGGTCAGCGTCTGGATCGCGGACTCCGAGGAGACCCCGCGGATGCGTGCGATCTCCGGGCGCGAGACCGGCTGCAGGTACGCGACGATCGCGAGTGTCTCCGCCTGCGCCTGGGTGAGCGGCGGCGTCTTCGGCTTCGCGAGCAGCCGCCGCGCTTCCTCCTCGGCGTCGGGGTGCGAGGCCAGCGTCCAGCCGCCGGCGACCTCGCGAAGCACCACGCCGCGGTCGGCGAGCGCCGTGCCGAGGAGGTCGAGCGCCCTGTCGACCTCCGCCTCGGTCGCCTCGCAGGCCTCGGCGAGCTCCGCGGTGCCGACCGGCTCCGGCGAGAGGAACAGCAGCGATTCGACGACCTGCTCCAGCTTCACCGCCTCGTCACCTCGCCTCGATCGTTATCCGGCCGAACAGCGCGTCCTGCTCCCAGGTCGCCTCGCCGCGCTTGTGCATCTCGAGCAGCGCGAACAGGGTCACGGCCTGGGTCAGCTTGTCCTCGGACCCGAAGCTCTCGTCGAAGTCGAGCGGCCGACGCGAGCGCAGCAGCTCGCGCAGCACCCGCAGCCGCTTCTCCAGCGACACTGTCGGGCGGATGTGGCTCGTGTCGGGCTTCGGCGGCACCCGCAGGAGGTCGCCGATCGACGCGGCGAGCAGGTCCGGGTCGTACGCCGGGCGCGCCGCGTCGAGCGCCACCCGGCGCAGGACCGGGGGCAGCGGGGCGGAGCGGTAGTGGTAGCGGCGGCCGGCCGCGAAGAGCTCCGCGAGGTGCGCTGCGGCGTCGCGGTAGCGGCGGTACTCGAGCAGCCGCGCGAGCAGCTCCTCGGCCGCCTCCTCCGGCGCCATCTGGAGCTCCTCCTCCTCGGCCGCCGGTAAAAGCAGCCGCGACTTGAGCTCGAGCAGGGACGCGATCAGGACGAGGAACTCGGTCGCCGCCTCGAGGTCGAGCTCGCCCTGCTCCTCGACGTGCTCGAGGTAGGCGATCACGATCTCGCCCAGCTCGACCTCCGCCAGCGCCACTTCCTCGCGCAGCACGACCGTCATCAGGAGGTCGAACGGCCCGGCGAAGACGTCGAGATCGAGGTCGAGCTCTGCCGGCCGCATCCCGCGGAGCGTAGACCCTAGGCCGGTCCGAACCCCATCGCGTCGCGGACCTCGGCGACCACCGGCCGCGCGATCTCGCGAGCCTTCTCGGCCCCCGCCTCGAGGATGCGCTCGAGCTCGGCCTGGTCGGGACGCAGCTCGTTGTAGCGGTCGCGCACAGGGGCCAGCGTCTCGACCACCGCATCGGCCACGGCGCGCTTGAAGTCGCCGTAGCCTGAGCCGTCGAACTCTCGCTCGACCTCGGCTGGATCGATCCCGCGAACTACGGAGAGGATCTCGATCAGGTTCGAGACGCCGGGCTTGTCGGGCGCCCGCACGACCTCGGTGCCGGAGTCGGTGACGGCGCTCATCACCTTCTTTCGCATCACGTCCGGCTCGTCCAGGACGAGCAGCGTCCCCTGCTCGGTGCCCCCTGTGGTCGACATCTTCGACCCGGGCTCCTGAAGGTCCATGATCCGGCCACCGACCTCGGGGATCCGAACCTCGGGCACGACCAGGAGGTCGGCGAAGCGCTCGTTGAAGCGGCGGGCGATCTCGCGCAGCAACTCGACGTGCTGGCGCTGGTCGTCGCCGACCGGCACGGTGTCGGCCTTGTAGGCGAGCACGTCGGCGGCCATCAGCACCGGGTAGAAGAACAGCGCCGCCGAGACCAGCTCCCGCTGCTTGGCCGACTTCTCCTTGAACTGGTGCATGCGGTTGAGGTCGCCGTGCGAGGTCACCGCGGACAGCAGCCACGTGAGCTCGGTGTGCTCGCGCACGTCGGACTGGCGAAAGAGGATGCAGCGGTCGGGGTCGAGACCGGCCGCGATCAGGATCGCCGTGGTGTCGTAGAGGCGCTCGCGGAGGTCAGCCGGGTCGTACGGGACGGAGATCGCGTGCAGGTCGACGATGCAGTAGATCGCCTCCCCCTCGTCCTGGCCTTCGACGTACTGCCGGATCGCGCCGATGTAGTTGCCGAGGTGCTTGCGCCCGGTCGGCTGGATGCCGCTGAAGATGCGCGTTTTCACGAGGTGGGAATCTACGCAACGCCTGCCGGCTCACCGCGCTCGGCGCGCTCGCCACAGCGCCCGCACTCGCCTGCGGTCGCCGTGGCTCCCGGCCCTGGGCGCCGCTCGGGCTCCGCCTCGCCCGGCTCGCGCCGCGGGTTCCGCACGCCCACCAGCGAGATCAGACCGCCGATCGTCATCAGCCCGGCGCCGATCCCCATCCCGAGGTGGAAGGCCGAGGTCGAGGCGTCGCGGAGCTCCGCGGTCCCGCCCTGGAGCGGCTGGCCGTTACCGGTGTCCCCACCATCGCCGAGGGCGGAGGCGAACTGGGCCGAGATCACGGCCCCGAGCGCGGCGATCGCCAGGACGCCGGCGACCCGCGACACCGCGTTGTTCACGCCGGAGGCGATCCCGACGTGGCGCTCCTCCACGGCGTCGAGGACCGTGGTGGTGAGCGGCGCGACCGTCATCGAGAGCCCGAGGCCGAAGATGAGCACCGCGGGCAGGACGCCGGTCAGATACGGCGCGTCGGAGTCGATGCCGGCGAGCCAGGCGAGGCCGACCGCGGCGATCAGCGGCCCGACACCCATCGGCACGCGTGGGCCGATCCGCGACGCGAGGGCGCCGAAGCGCCCCGAGAGCACGAACATCAGGACCGTCACCGGGGTGGTCGCGGCGCCGGCCTCGAACGCGCTGTAGCCGGCGACCTGCTGCAAAAACAGCGTGATGAAGAAGAACCCACCGATCAACCCGGCGTAGACCGTGAGCGTCGCGAGGTTGACGACGGAGAAGTTGTGTGAGCGAAAGAGCTCGAGCGGCAGCATCGGCGCGCGGGACCTCGATTCCCACCAGACGAACGCGCCAAGCAGCAGGAAGCCGCCCACGAGCGGCCCCCAGACGAGCGGGTCATCGAAGCCGCGCGTCGGCTGCTCGGTGAGGGCGAAGACCGGGCCGGCGAGGCCGAGGGCCGAGAGCGCGATCCCGACACCGTCGATACCCCGCGCCGCCTCCGGGTCCGTGCTCTCCTCCACGGCCCGCAGCGTGAGCCAGATCGTCGCCGCGATCAGCGGCAGGTTGATCCAGAAGATCAGGCGCCAGTCGAGCTCGACCAAAAGCCCGCCCCCCGCCGGTCCGATCAGGGTCGAGATGCCGGCCCAGGCGGTCCAGAGCCCGACCGCGCGCCCGCGCGCCTCGCCCTCGAACGTGGCGGCGAGGATCGCGAGCGAGCCCGGCACGAGCAGCGCTCCGGCGATGCCCTGCAGCGCCCGAGCCACGACGAGCGCCTCGTCCGTGGGCGCGATCGCGCACAGGGTCGAGGTGACGCCGAATCCGACGAGACCGGCTACGAACATCCGCCGGCGCCCATAGAGGTCGCCGAGCGAGCCACCGACGAGAAGCAGCGAGACCAGGGTGAGCATGTACGCCTCGACCACCCACTGCTGCCCCGCGAGGCCGGTGTCGAGATCGTCCTCGATCGCGGGGAGCGCGACGTTGACGACGGTCGAGTCCAGGAAGACGATCGTCGAGCCGAGGATCGTGGCGATCAGCGTCAGCCGCTCCCTCCGCGTCATGCGACGAGTGTGGCAGCCGCTGCTCCGGGACCTCTGCGAGGGTGGCAACCGTAACGGTGATAGTGCGCCTCGTCGTTGCGACCGTCTGCTCGTTCTTCACCCTCTGTGGCGTCGCCTTCGGCGCCGGCGGGCCCGTGATCCCCAGCGCGTCCTTCGGTGGCGCCGGGGTCACGGGGCCGCCCGCCACTCCCGCCTCGGAGTTCCGCTACGTCACCGGCCTCGGCGGCAGCCACGGCAGCGTGGTGGCGAAGGTGAACCGCGAGACGGGCAGCATCCCTCAGTTCGCCTTCCTCGACGACGACTGGACGCTTCCCGCGGTGACGATCTTCGGAGACGCGGGCGGCCTCTCAGCGGACGGTGAGGCTCTCGTCCTCGTCAGGCCCGTGTATCGCCCGCGCGTGGAGCGCACCGAGTTGCGGATCATGAGCACGCGGCGCCTGAGGACGATCGATCGGATCACGCTGCGCGGGACGTTCGGCTTCGACGCGATCTCCCCGGACGGCCGCCGGCTCTACCTGATCCAGTACCGCGACCCGCGCGACCCGCTCGACTACCGGGTCCGCGAGTACGACGTCGCCGCGGCTGAGCTGCGGGCCGGCGCGATCGTCGATCCCGACGAGCCGGACGAGAAGATGACCGGCCAGCCCGTCTCCCGGAAGGCCAGCAACGACGGGCGCTGGGTGTACACGCTCTACGCCGGCGGCGAGGAGACCTTCGTCCACGCGCTGGACACCGAGCGCGGCATCGCCCAGTGCATCGATCTCGAGGGGTTCGCGGGGAACACCGCCTACCAGCTGCGCCTGGAGATCGACCGGACGACGGGCGCGCTCACGGTTTTCGACAAGAACGAGCCGGCGGCGACGATCGACCGGGCGACGCTCGCGGTCAGGCCGCTCGCCGAGCAGCCCGCGACCAGCGCCGCGGACGGCGGCGACGCGGACTGGGTCGGCGCGGCCGCCGTCGGGAGCGGGATCGCGCTCCTCGCCGCGACGACGCTGCTCCTGCTCCGGCGGCGCCGCGCCACGGCTTGATCGCGCACGCGCTCCCATTCGCGGGACAATCGGTGCGGCCGATGGGCGCCGAGCAGGCCTCAGAGCGCATCGTGCGGCTGCCGCGCGCGGGGCCGCTCGCGCGGCGGCGGGACGCCGCGCTGATCCGCGAGGCGCAGCGCGGCTCGACCGACGCGCTGGAGGAGCTCTTCCGTCGCCACTGGCGCCGCGCCCATCGCGCGGCGTTCCTCGTCGTCCACGACTCGGCGGCGGCCGAGGACATCGCCCAGGAGGCGTTCCTCTCCGCGATCCGGGCGCTCGACCGCTTCGACCGCCGCCGCCCGTTCGGCCCCTGGCTTCACCGCATCACCGTCAACCGCTCGATCGACTTCGCCCGCGCTCGCGCCCTGCGCGGCGAGGCCTCCCTCCCGGAGTCGGCGGCGGCGGCGGCGCCGGAGGCAAACGCGATCTCCGGGGAGCTGATGTCGGCGCTCGCCGACCTGCCGCCGGAGTTTCGCGCGGTGGTCGTCCTGCGGTACGTGCTCGAGTACACGCCCGGCGAGATCGGCGAGATGCTCGACCTGCCGCGCGGGACGGTGAACTCGCGACTTCGCCGTGGGCTCGACCGGCTGCGCCCGGCGATCGAGGAGGAGCCGAGATGAGCCGCGACCGCGAGCTTCGCGAGGCGCTGCGCGCCCTGCGGCCACCGGACGAGCAGGAGGCCGAGGAGCGCTCGTGGGCCATCGTGCGAGCCGCTTACGCCGACCGCGCGCCGGTTCAGCGAACCCATCGCGCCCGGCGGCTCGCCATCGCCGCCGCCGTCGGTGTGATCGTCGTCGCCGTCGCGCTCACGCCCGCTGGCGCGAAGGTCGCGGACCTCGTCTCCGACGTGGTCGACGTCGGCGAGCCCGACGCGCGGCCGGAGCTGCGCGCGCTGCCGGCCGCCGGCGAGCTGCTCGTCTCCTCTCCCGAGGGGATCTGGGTCGTCAACGACGACGGGTCGAGGCGCCTCCTGGGCGACTTCCGCGCCGCGACGTGGTCGCCGAATGGGCTCTACGTCGCCGCCGCGGCCGGTCGCGATCTCGCCGCCCTCGAGCCGGACGGCACGGTGCGGTGGACCTATACCGCGCCCGGCGAGGTCCGCGACCCGCGCTGGACCGGGACCGAGCTCGACACCCGCATCGCCTACCGAAGCGGCGACGACCTGCGCGTGATCGCCGGCGACGGGAGCGGCGCCAGCGACCATCTCGTGGCGACCCGCGTCGCCGCCGTGCCGCCCGCGTGGCGGCCGGTCGCGGAATCGAAGCTCGCGGCGGGACGTGGCGTGGGTCCGTACGTGCTCAGCTACCTCGACCGCCGCAGACACGTGCAGACTGTGAATGCGGAAACGGGGCGCGAGCTGCCGGTGACCCCGCGCGACCGCGCGAGGCTCTCGGCGCCGTCGGCGACCCTGTCGCCGGACGGCGCGCGGGTCGCGTCGCTGAGGTTCGTCGACGGGCGCGACGAGCTCGTCCTGTCCCGCCACGCCGGCGAGGACTCGGTTCTGTTCTCGGCTCGAGGGAACCTCACCGGGCCGACCTGGTCGCCGGACGGCCGCTGGCTGCTCCTCGGCTGGCCCAAGGCCGACCAATGGCTCTTCATCCAGGCCGAGCGCCCGCACCGCGTCGTCGCCTTCGATCGGATCTCCGAGCATTTCGATCCCGGCGGCGAGGGCGCCGGGCGCTTCCCGCGAATCGACGGCTGGATGCTCGTGCCCTGAGGCCGCGCGCTTCGCCCTAAGGCGCCGGCGGGTCGCGCAGCTGGTGCGCGGAGGTGAAGAAGTTGCGGTAGGCGAGCGTCGTCGCCGTCAGCGCCGAGAGCGCGACGCTGCCGAGCAGCACCCAGAGCAGGATGAGCTGGAGCCGGACCGCGTCCGTCGGGTCGGCGCCGGCGAGCAGCATCCCGACCATCGTCCCCGGGAAGAAGATGAGGCCGGTGGTCTTCGTCGAGTCGATGAGCGCGATCGTCCCGGAGCGCAGGCTCCGCCGCACGCCGGGCGCGGCGGCGACGGTGGCCGTGGCGCCGAGCGCGAGCGTGGCCTCGATCTCGCGGGCGCGGTCGGTCATCTCGTCGCCGAGCCGGTTGAGCGCCACGGCGGCGGCGGTCATCGAGTTGCCCACCACCATCCCGCCCACCGGCACCAGGTACCGCGGCGTGGGATCGAACACCCCGAGCGCGACGACGAGCCCCAGCGTGCCCACGGCCGCGACCGTCAGCGCGATGATCAATGGGCCCAGCGCGTCCGGAACCCGCTTCGCACGCCGCCGCGCGGTGAAGGCGCCGAAGACGACCATCACCGCGATCAGCGCAAGGACGAGCACGAGGCTGTCCTCGTCGAAGATCGCCTGGATCACGTAGCCGATCGCCGTGAGCTGGATCGCAGAACGGATTACCGCGATACCGATGTCCTCCTCGAGGTCCGTGCGCCGCCAGAGCGAGACCGCGATCGCGACGGCGACGAGCGCGAGGCTTGCGGCGACCTCGCCGAGGCTGACCTGGATCCCCGTGGACATCAGCTCGCCGCCCTCGCCAGGAGCTCGTCGGTCGGCCCCTCCGCGACCGACGTCCCGCGATCGATCCGGACCAGCCACTCGGACATCCGGCGCGCCTGGCCGAGGTCGTGGGTGACGAGTACGAGTGAGATCTCCAGGCGCTCGCGGAGCCCGGCGAGCGTCGCCTCGATCGCCGCCGTGGCATCCGGGTCGAGCGCCGACGTCGGCTCGTCGAGGAGCAGCACGCGCGGCTCGAGCGCGAGCGCCCTGGCGAGCATCGCCCGCTGCTGCTCGCCGACCGAGAGCCGCGCACCGTCGCGCGCGGCGAAGCCCGCGCCCAGGCCCGCGAGCGCGAGAAGGCCGGGCACGTCGGGGTCGCGCCCGCCGCACCCGGCTGCGAAGCGGATGTTGTCCTCGACCGTCCCGTCGAGCAGCGCGGGAAGCTGCGGGACGAGGCAGACCTCGCGCCGGAGCTCCAGCGGGTCGCGCTCGCGCACGTCCTCGCCGCGATAGCGGACCTCGCCGGAGTCCGGATCGGCGAGCCGGTCGAGCAACCGCAGGATGGTCGATTTCCCGGACCCCGAGGGTCCGGCGATGCAGGTCGCCCCGACGGGCACCGAGGCGTCGACGCCGCGCAGCACGGTCTCGCCGCCGCGCGAGAGCCAGACGCCGTCGAGCTCGAAGAGCATGGTTGCGATTATCGGAGGGTGGCGAACGAGACGATGCCGAGAGCGCTCGACCCGATGCTCGCGACCGCGGCGCGCCGGCTGCCGCCCGGTGACGGGTGGGCCTACGAGCTCAAGTGGGACGGCGTGCGGGCACTCGCCTTCGTCGAGGACGGCGCGCTTCGGCTCTGCGCCCGAAAGGGTGCGGACGCGACCGCCCGCTACCCGGAGCTCGCGCCGATCGCCGAGGCGCTCGGCGGCCGTGACGCGATCCTCGACGGCGAGGTGGTGGCCTTCGACGAGGACGGAAGCCCGAGCTTCGGCCTCCTCCAGCGCCGCATGGGCCTCACCGACCTCGGCCGGATCCGCGCGCGCGTCGCGGAGACGCCGGTGACCTACATCGCCTTCGACCTACTGTGGCTCGACGGGCGCTCGCTGTGCGGCGAGCCGTACGAGCGCCGGCGCGAGCTGCTCGGCGAGCTCGACTTCGACGGCCCGGGCTGGCAGGCCCCGCGCCACCACGTCGGCGACGGGGAGGCTCTCCTCGAGGCGGTGCGCGAGCGCGGCCTCGAGGGTGTGGTCGCGAAGCGGCTCGGAAGCGCGTATCGCCCGGGGCGCCGGAGCGCCGACTGGGTCAAGGTCCAGAACCGCCGACGGCAGGAGTTCGTGATCGGCGGCTGGATGCCCGGCGAGGGCGCGCGGGCACGGCAGGTCGGCTCGCTCCTGGTCGGCTACTGGGACGCGACGCTGGAGGAGGCCGAGAGCCTCGGCAGGCGCCAACGCTTCGTCTACGCCGGCGGCGTCGGCACGGGCTTCACCGAGACGACTCTCAAGGAGCTCACCGCCCTGCTCGCGCCGCTTCGCCGGGAGGAGAGCCCGTTCGAGTCCGGCTGGGACCCGCGCGTCAAGTACGCCGGCCGAATCAGGCAGCGCGGCGCGCTCGAGTGGGTCGAGCCGCAGGTCGTCTGCGAGGTCGAGTTCCTGCGCTGGACGCACGAGGACACGATCCGCGCCGCCTCCTTCAAGGGCCTCCGCGACGACAAGGACCCCCGCGAAGTCGTGCGCGAACCGTGAGGTAGGGTCGGTCGCATGGCGGCAACCGGGCCGAGCGCGACTGCGGCAGCGACCGCGGCGATCGTGCTCATCGCTGCCCTCGCGGCGCCCTCGAACGCGAGCGAGGAGACGGCCGCAGCGAAACCGAGCTGCTCGGTGAGTCCGGACGGCAGAACGCTCGAGGTCGCGGCCGTCCTCTCGACGACGATCGTTCGGGAGGGCGACGGGCTCAGGGTCGGTGACTCCTCGGGAGCGGTGAGCTGCGCCGGGACGCCGACGGTCACGACCATCGACACGATCGCGGTCGTCTCCAGAACCGGGGAGCGGTTTCCAGACGTCCGCTTCGATCTGCGCGGCGGTCCGTTCGCGCCTGGCGCGACGGATGAGGGCGATGGCTCCTCGGAGATCGAGATGAACGTCGATCCGGAGGTCGACAGCGTCCGGGTTGGCGGTTCAGGCCGGGCGGAGCGGATCACGGCGGGAAGGACCGCGCCGAAGACCGTCGGGATCAACTTGAACGCCGACGAGGCCACGGCCGATCCGGACCTGATCCTTCGCAAGCCGGCACAGCGGCTCTTCCTGCGGCTCGAGGCGGGCGGCGGCGGCGATCGGCTGTCCGCGAACGGCGGCCCGGGGTTCGACGGCCCGGTCGCCTACGGTCGGGCGCCCATCCTGCTCGCCGGCGGCGGCAAGGATCGCGTGACCGGCTCGCCCGGAAAGGACGTGATCGATGCGATCGGCGGTCCTGACGTAGTCCGCGCGCTGGGCGGCAATGACGACGTCGAGACGCGCGACCGCGGTGACGACCGCGTCGTCTGCGGCCCCGGCGACGATGCGCTCGTCGCCGACCGTGGAGATCAGCGCGCTGGATGCGAGGACGAAACCCTCAGATAAACCGGTCCTGATCGCGGCGCAACCTTTGTTTCGCGCGAGCGATGAGAAAGGTGGGTGCGGGTAGTCTGAAGTACTACGTAGTTATGCCGCGCGCTATCTGGTCAGGATCGATCAGCTTCGGGCTCCTGAACGTGCCCGTGAAGCTCTACTCGGCCGTCTCCAAGAAGTCGGTCAGCTTCCGCGAGCTTCGAGCGTCGGACGGCTCGCGCATCCGTCACAAGCGGGTGGCCGAGGCGGACGGCGAGGAGGTCGACTACAACGACATCGTCAAGGGCTACGAGGTCGCTCCGGAGGAGTACATCGTGATCACGCGCGAGGAGCTCGAGGAGCTCGATCCGAAGAAGACCCGCGCGATCGAGATCCAGGACTTCGTCGACCTCGACGAGATCGACCCGATCTTCTTCGACCATCCCTACTACCTCGGCCCCGACAAGGGCGCCGAGCGCGCCTACTCGCTGCTCGTCAAGGCGATGGCGGACTCGAACAAGGTGGCGGTCGCCCGCTTCGTGCTGCGCAACCGCGAGAGCCTCGCCGCGATCCGACCGATGGACGGCGTGCTGACGATGGCGACGATGCGGTTCGCGGACGAGGTGGTCTCGCCGGACGAGCTCGGCGAGGTCCTCGGAGACGGCGAGAACCCGCAGAAGCGCGAGCTCGACATGGCGAAGGCGCTGATCGACTCGCTGAGCTCGGACTTCGAGGCGAACAAGTACCGCGACGAGTACCGCGAGGAGCTCCTCGCGCTGATCGAGCGAAAGGCGAAGGGCGAGGCCGTGGTCGCTCCCGAGACGGAGGCCCCGAAGCCGACCAAGGCTCCGGACCTGATGGCGGCGCTCGAGGAGAGCCTTGCGGCGGTCAAGTCGGAGGAGGACGGCGGCTCCAAGCCCGCGAAGAAGTCGCCGGCGAAGAAGCCGCGCAAGACCACGACCAAGTCGCGATCGCGAAGCAAGGCGAAAAGCGCCAAGTAGAGGTCGATGGGCGCGAGCTGACGCTCACCAACCTCGACAAGGTCCTGTGGCCGAAGGACAAGTTCACCAAGGCCGCGGCGATCGACTACTACGCCCGGATCGCGGACACGATCCTTCCGCACCTCCGTGACCGGCCGCTGACCCGGGTGCGGTTTCCCGACGGGGTCGACGGGCAGCGGTTCTTCGAGAAGCGCGCGCCGAACCACACGCCCGACTGGGTCCGGACGGCGCCGATCGAGATGGGGTCGGTCGGGACCCTCGATTTCATCGTCTGCGACGAGCGCGCGACGCTGATCTGGCTCGCGCAGCTGGCGGCGCTCGAGCTTCACCCGTCCCTGGCCGCCGCTCGGAGGCCCAACCGACCGACGGCGCTGGCGTTCGACCTCGACCCCGGCGAGCCCGCAACGGCGGTCGAGTGCGCGGTGATCGCGCTCCGCCTCCGGGACCTGTTCGCCGACCTCGGCCTCGAGTGCTTCCCCAAGCACTCCGGCTCGAAGGGGATCCAGGTCTACGTCCCGCTCAACGTCCCCAGGGTCACCTTCGAGCAGACGAAGACGTATGCACGTGCCATCGCCCAGGCGATGGAGCGCTCGGATCCGGACCTCGTGGTCTCCAAGCAGAAGAAGGAGTTGCGCAAGGGCAAGGTGCTGGTCGACTGGAGTCAGAACGACTACTCGAAGACCACCGTCGCCGTCTACTCGCTGCGCTGCCGTGAGGAGCCGTGGGCGTCGGCGCCGCTCCTCTGGGAGGAGGTCGAGGCGCTGGCGGAAAGCGACGACCCAACCTCGGTGCGCTTCCTCGCCTCGGAGGTGCTCGACCGAGTCGAGGAGCACGGCGATCTGTTCGCGCCCGTGCTCGAGCTCGAGCAGAAGCTGCCCAAGTCGCGCGGCTAGACCGGGACCGCCTGCCGGCGGACCGGTCGCGCCTCGAGCGCGTCGATCGCCAGGGCCAGCCGCCGCAGCCCCTCGTCGATCTCCTCCGGCTCGAGGTAGCCGAAGGAGAGTCGCATCCGCAGCTCACCTCGCTCCTCGACCCGCACCGCGCCGCCGGGCACGTAGGCGACCCCACGCCGCACCGCCTCGTCGGCGAGCTCGCGTTCGTCGTGGGGCACGTCGAGCGCGACCCAGAGGTGCCCGCCGCCGAGCGGCTCCGGGTGGGACGCGAGCGGGCCGAGGTGGGTGCCGATCGACCCGCGCAGCGCGTCGAGCCGCTCGCGGTAAAAGCGGCGCGCCCTCTCGGCCTGCTCGGCGTATGCGCCGGTTTCGAGGTAGCGGGCGACGATGAGCTGCGTGAGGGTGGGGCTGTGGATGTCGTGGGAGCGCTTCGCGGCGACGATCCGCGCGAGCACCGGTCCGCTCGCGGCGACCCAGCCGATCCGCAGTCCGCCGCCGACCGTCTTGGAGAGCGAGTCGACGTAGATCACATGCGCCGGCGCCTCGGAGCGCAGCGACGGCAGCTCCTCCCCGGTGAACCTCAGGTCGCTGTAGACGCCGTCCTCGAGCACGAAGAAGCCGTGGCGCCTGGCGAGCGTCAGCAGCCGCTCGCGGCGGGCCGGGACGAGGTCGCGGCCAGTCGGGTTGTGGAGGCGCGACTGGACGACGAGCATGTGGATCTCGCCGCGGCCGAGCAGCGCCTCGAGCGCGTCGACGTCGAGGCCGTCGTCGTCGACGGGGACCGGCACGATCCGGGCCCCCGCGTCGCGCACCGCGCGGGTGATCGAGGGGAAGGTCGGGTCCTCGCAGGCGACCGTGTCGCCGGGGCGCAGGATCGCCGCGCAGGTCAGCGAGATGCCCTGCGCCGCACCGTTCGTGATCACGATGTCGTCGGGGTCCTCAGGCGCCCCGCGGGCGGCCGAGAGCTCCGCGATCTGCTCGGCGAGCCCGGCGAGCCCCTGAACGTCGGAGTACTGGAGCGCCCGTGCACCGTGCTCGCGCAGGGTGGCGGCGGTCGCGTCCGCGATCTCGGCGACCGGGAAGAGCCGCTCCGACGGGTAGCCGACCGAGAGGGGGACGAGCCCCTCCATGGTCGCCTGGCGGTGCATCTCCGCGAGCACGCGGTCGCCGTACGTCTCATCGGCCGCGGGAAGCGCGTAGCGCTGCCATGCGATCGAATCCGGCACCCGCGGCCCGTGCGGCGGCTGCGCGGAGCCGCGGACGAACGTGCCGCGACCGACGTGCGCGCTGACGAGCCCGAGCTCGCGCAGGCGCCGATACGCGCGGACCGCCGTGAGGTGGTTGACGCCGGCGAGCTCGGCGAGCTCGCGCGTGGGCGGGAGCTTGGCATCGGGCGCGAGCTCGCCGCTCTCGATCGCACCCGAGATCACGTCGACGAGCTGCTGGGTGAGCGATCGATCTCCGTCTCGTTGGAGGTTCATCAATTCGTCTTTGTATGACATTGACTACCTCCTGTCTGCGGCTATCATCCGAATCATGCCCCTACATAGTAATACATTTGCCCCCTCCAATTCAAGCCCTGTGACGATTCGGGAAGCGACGGACGCCGACCGCCAGGCTCTCGTGCGGCTCGCCGGGCGCGACTCCGCCCGGGTGCCGGCGGGACGCCTTCTGCTGGCCGAGGTCGGTGGCGAGGTCAGGGCCGCGATCTCGATCTTGAGCGGAGAGGCGATCGCGGATCCGTTCCGCCCCACCGCCGAGCTCGTCTCGCTGCTTCGCCCCCGGGCGCACCAGCTCGTAGTCCGGCGACCGCTGCGGACGATCATCCGCACGGCGGCGCCGGCAAGCGCCTGAGGCTCAGTCGAGCGGCTGGCGGATGACCGGCCTGCGGCTCGCGCGCGCCTCGTCGAGGCGCCGCACGGGCGTCGTGTAGGGCGCGCCCCGCAGGATCTCACGGTCCGACTCGGCCTCGGCGAGAATCGAGTCGAACGCGTCGGCGAGCCGGTCCAGCGACTCGCGAGTCTCGGTCTCGGTCGGCTCGACCATGAGCGCCTCGTCGACGAGCAGCGGGAAGTAGATCGTCGGCGGGTGGAAGCCGTAGTCGAGGAGCCGCTTGGCGATGTCGAGCGTGCGCACGTCGAGGTCGCTCTTCGCTGGCGCGCCCGAGAGGACGAACTCGTGCATGCAGCGCTCGCGGAAGGCGAGCGGCAGGTACTTCCCCGCGCGGCTCGCGCGCATTCGCGCGAGCAGGTAGTTGGCGTTCAGGACCGCCGTCTCGGACGCCTCGGTGAGACCGTCGCCGCCGAGGCTCGAGATGTAGGCGTAGGAGCGCACGAAGACGCCGAAGTTGCCCTGAAAGCCGCGCAGCCGCCCGATCGACTTCGGCCCGGAGTGATCGAGGTCGAACCTGGAACCCGCGCCGTTGCCCGACCCGTCGCGGACGATTCGCGGCAGCGGCAGGTAGGGCTCGATCCGGTCGGAGACGGCGATCGGCCCTGAGCCCGGGCCGCCACCGCCGTGCGGCTGGGAGAACGACTTGTGCAAATTCACGTGGACGATGTCGAACCCCATGTCGCCGGGGCGTGTGTGGCCCATGATCGCGTTCAGGTTCGCGCCGTCGTAGTAGAGGGTCCCGCCCGCCTGGTGCACGATCCGCGTGATCTCGGCGATGTTCTCGTCGAAGACGCCGAGCGTGTTCGGGTTCGTGAGCATCAGGCAGGCGACCTCGTCGGTCGCCTTCGCGCGCAGGTCGTCGAGGTCGATGCCGCCGCGCTCGTTCGTCGCGACCTTGACGACCTCGAGCCCCGCCATCGTCACGGTCGCCGGGTTGGTGCCGTGGGCGGTGTCGGGCGTTAGGACCTTGGTGCGCGCCTCGCCGCGGTCGGCGTGGTAGGCGCGGGTGAGCAGCAGGCCCGCCAGCTCGCCGTGGGAGCCGGCCGACGGCTGCAGCGAGACGTGCGGGAGCCCGCAGATCTCGCTCAGCGCCCGCTCGAGCCGCCACATCAACTCGAGCGCGCCCTGGGCGCGCTTCGGCGGCGTCGCGGGATGAAGCCGCGCGTGCCCGGGCAGGGCCGCGACCTTCTCGTTGAGGCGCGGGTTGTGCTTCATCGTGCACGAGCCCAGCGGATACGGGCCCGTGTCGAGGTCGAAGTTGCGGCGCGAGAGCCGGTTGTAGTGCCGGACGATCTCGGGCTCGGAGACCTCGGGGAGCGCCGGGCCGCGCTCGCGCAGGAACTTCCGTGGGATCAGCTCGCCAAGCGCCGGCTCGGGCACGCCGGCGTCGGGCAGCACCGCGGCGCGGCGGCCCTCGACGGAGTGCTCGTAAATCGTCAGCGCGCGCTCGCGCTGCTGCGGCGTCGGGGCCTCGGCGTGCGCCGGCGGGGCGACGGAGACGTCGCTCATGCGGTCACCTCCGCGGGCCGGCTCGCGCCGACGTCGGTGATCGCCCGTCCGAGGGAGTCGGCGAGCGCGTCGATCTGCTCACGCGACCGTCGCTCCGTGACCGCGACCAGCAGCCCGTCCTCGTACTCGGGATACTCTCGGCCGAGCGCGTAGCCGGCGGCGATCCCGTCCTCCGCGACCCGGTCGAGCACGGCCTCGGCGGGCGCCGCCAGTCGGACCGCGAACTCGCGCGCGACCGGCGCCTCATGGAGGAGCTCGACGCCCTGCACCTGCGCGAGGCGCTCGCGCGCGTAGGCGGTGCGGCGGACGAGGAGCTCGCCGAGCTCGACGATGCCCCGCCGGCCGAGCCAGGAGAGGTAGATCGTCCCTGCGAGCGCGTTCAGCGCCTGCGACGTGCAGATGTTGTGGGTCGCCTTCTCGCGGCGAATGTGCTGCTCGCGCGTCTGGAGCGCGAGCACGAAGCCGCGGCGGCCGTCGATGTCCACGGTCTCGCCGGCGATCCGCCCGGGCATCCGCCTCAGGTGCTCATCGGTGGCCGCGAAGAACCCGAACGAGGGCCCGCCGAAGTCGAGCCGGTTACCGAGCGGCTGCCCCTCTCCCACCGCCACGTCCACACCGCACTCGCCGGGCGAGCGCAGGACGCCGAGCATCACGGCGTCCACCGAGGCGACGCAGAGGGCGCCGGCCTCGTGCGCCGCATCCGCCAGGGCCTCGAGGTCCTCGACCGCGCCGAGGAAGTTGGGGTTCTGGACGAAGAGCGCCGCCGTCTCGCCATCGACGGCGTCGGCGAGCGCCGCGGCGTCCGTGAGCCCGCCCTCGAGTCCGACCTCGACCACCTCGGCGCCGAAGCCGACCGCGTAGGTGGCGAGGGTCTCGCGCGAGTGCGGGTGAAGGCCACGTGAGACGACGAGCTTGCGCCGGCCCCTCGCCGCCCCGAGCGCCAGGTATGCCGCCGAGGCGACCGACGAGGGCCCCTCATAGAGCGAGGCGTTCGCCGCCGGAAGCCCGGTGAGCTCGGAGATCGCCGTCTGGAACTCGAACATCACCTGGAGGCCCCCCTGGGAGACCTCCGGCTGGTAGGGCGTGTACGGCGTCAGGAACTCCGAGCGCGAGATGATCGCGTCGACGATCGCCGGCACGTAGTGGTCGTACATCCCGGCGCCGAGGAAGGACACGGTCGAGTCGGCGTCCGCGTTGCGCGCCGCGAGGGCGGCGAGCTCGTCGAAGACCTCCGTCTCCGGTCGTCCCGCCGGCAGGTCGAGCGGCCGGTCGAGCCGAAGCTCCGGCGGGATGTCCTCGAACAGCTCGTCGATCGACGAGACGCCGATCGCCCCGAGCATCGCCGCGCGATCGGCATCGGTGGCGGACGTGTAGCGGCTCACCGGATTGATGCTAGCCAGCGGGCCGGCGAGGGTTGGCGCTGCCCGTTGGCTGCTGTGCGTCCTGTCAGGGCTGCGGCGGGGCCGACGCCTCCGCCTGCTCTTCGCCGCCATCCGCCGCCGCCGCAGACGCCGGGGCGCTCGGCGGATGCGCATCCGCGTCCGAGTCACCGCCGCCCGGCTGCACCGCCGGGCCCGAAGGCCCGGGGGGTGCGCCATGCGAACTGACATGCGTCGGAGTGCCACCATCCTCGATCGAGTCCCCCTGAGCGGACGAGGTTTCGCCGGCCGAGGCGGAGGACGAGTTCCCGCCGCCGGATTCGACGCCGGCATCGCGGGCGTGGGCCGCCGGGATACCGGTGCCGTCCTCGGCCCGTGTTTTCGATCGGGTCCGATCGTCAGCTTTGGATTCGCGACCGGGGTCTTGGCTCGCGCTCGACGCGCCGAGATCGTCAGCGGCAGGCGCCTCGGTAGCGATCACCGTGGTCGTCGCCGGGCTCTCGGCCTGCTCCTGCCCGCCGCCGCAGCCGATCGCGACGAGCCCCGCCGTCACCGCGGCGACGGCCGCGGTCAACAGCCGCCGAGAATGCGCGGCGGCCGGCGAGGCACCTGGTGCCCCGCCGGCCGCAATCTCACCTTCGTCTCGTCCCGGCCTCAACCCTCGCCTAGGCCGCCAGGCACTGCGCCACTGCCGTGATCGTCCGCGGCGTGGCAGTGCTGTTGTGGTAGGCGACGATCCACCCGTTTCCGGTCTGGAATGTGGTCACCATGAAGACGGTGAAGGCGCTAGTCGTGCCGCCACCGTTGATCACCTGGGTGCCCGCCGGGCATTGGACCGAGACCGCTGCGTTGCCGTTTCCTGCGATCCCCACCGTGTTCGTGACCTGCTGGGTCGCGGCCAGCTGTCCCGCCCGCACCGCGTCGGTCGCGATCTTCGGCGACGTCACCGCGGCGTCCGCGATCTTCGTCTCGGTGACCTTGAGGTCGCCGATCAGCGGCTTGGGATAGTCCCCGGTCAGATCACCGCCGGCCGGCCCCGTCGGCGGGGCTGCGTCGGCGAGGTTCACGTGCGAGCCGGAGACGTTTTTCCTCAGCTGCTTTTTCGCCTGCTTTTTGGCGATCTTCTTGACCGTCGGCTTCGTGATCTTGTTGCTGATTACATCGGGCCCAGCGACAGCCGTTCCAACCATCGCGAACACCAGGGCGAGTGCCGCCAGCAACATCGCAGGCGAGGGCCTGCCTCTGCGCTTCGTCATCCGCTATTCCCTCCAAGGACGAGTGGTAGTTCGGGGAGCCGCCGCGCGTAGTCGTCGTCCCCCGCTATTTCGGCAACCCTCGCCCACCGGCGCGTGCCTGTCAAGGGCGCTCGTAGATCTCAGCCGCTCGCGAGAAGCTTCTTGTATGCGGCGGCGTCCAGGAGCTGGTCGGCCTCAGAGGGATCGGAGAGCTTCACCCGGACCAGCCACCCCCCGCCGTAGGGGTCCTCGTTGATCCTCTCGGGGCTCTCTGAGAGTGCCTCGTTGACCTCCGCGATCTCGCCGGAGAGCGGCGCGAAGACGTCGGAGACCGCCTTCACCGACTCGACCTCGGCGTAGGGCTCGTCCTTGGTGATCGTCGCCCCGACCGCGGGCGGCTCGTAGAAGACGACCTCGCCGAGCGCGTCCTGGGCGTACCAGGTGATCCCGAACGTCGCGTCTGAGCCCTCGATCCGGGCCCAGTCGTGCTCGGTGTGGTACTTGAGGTCCTCGGGATAGCTCTCGTCAGGCAACTGATCTCTCCTTCGGGTCGTAGAGCGGCCTGGACTCTACGCGCGCGGCGCGGCGCCTTCCTCGCACGTCGATCGCGATCTCGGTGCCGGTGTCGGCGAGGTCGTAGCGCACATACGCGATCCCGATCCCCCGCTCGAGCGAGGGCGAGTGCGTCCCGCTGGTGACGACGCCCGCGCGCTCGCCCGCGGCGTCGAGAACCTCGTTGCCCTGGCGCGGGATGCCGCGCTCGCTGAGCGCGAACGGCACGAGCCTCTCGTCGGTCCCGCGCGCTCGCGCCGCGGCGATCGCCTCGGAGCCGATGAAGCCCGTCGCCTCCTTGCAGCACCAGCCGAGCCCGGCCTCGATCGGGTTTCGCGACTCGTCCATGTCGTTGCCGTAGAGGTGGAAGCACACCTCGAGCCTCAGCGTGTCGCGCGCGCCGAGCCCGGCGGGCCTGGCGCCCGCAGCGAGCAGCGCGTCCCAGACCGCCGCGGCGTCGTCCGGCGCGACCAGCACCTCCACCCCGTCCTCGCCCGTGTAGCCCGTGCCGCAGACGAGCGCCGCGCCGCCGGTCGTGAGCTCGAGCGTCGCGGTGTGCATGCGGGGCGGCAGCTGGTCCTCGACGAGGCCGGAGACGATCTGGCGTGCGATCGGGCCCTGAACGGCGAGCATCGCGTAATCGGAGATCCTGTCGCGCACCTCGCAGTCGAAGTCCGCGGCGTGGTCGTCGAACCAAGCGAGGTCGCGCTCGTGGTTGGCGGCGTTCGTGACCGTGAGGTAGCGATCGTCGGCGAGCCGGTAGGTGAAGAGGTCGTCGAGGATCCCGCCGTCGTCGCGGCAGAGGACCGAGTACTGCGCACCGCCGATCTCGATCTTCGCGACGTCGTTGGAGAGCAGGCGCTGCAGGAGCTCGAGCGCGGCCGGTCCCTCGGTCTCGATCTCGCCCATGTGGGAGACGTCGAAGACGCCACAGGCGGTCCGGACGGCGAGGTGCTCGGCGCTGACCCCCTCGTACTGCACCGGCATCTCCCAGCCGGCGAACGGGACGAGCCGGGCTCCGGCGGCGACGTGTGCCTCATAGAGCGGGGTGCGCCGGAGTGCCGCCGCGGATTCCACGGCTTGAGGCTATCGCCGGAGGTGCGGACTCAGGCGCTCAGGTGCCGCGCAGGAAGGGCGGCACGTCGATCTCGTCGTCCGACACCGTCAGCTCGCGCCGCTCGCGGTCGCCGAGGCCGCCGACCTGGCGGCGGCGGCCGCGCTCGCGGACCTGGATCGGCCGCCGGGCGAGCGTCTCGCGGCCCTCGAAGCCGGTCGCGATCACCGTCACCCGCACCTCGTCGCCGAGGCTCGGGTCGATGACCGTTCCGAAGATGATGTTGGCCGACTTGTCGGCGGTCGAGACGACGATGTCGGCCGCCTCGTTGACCTCGAACAGGTTGAGGTCCTGCGAGCCCGTGAAGTTGAGGAGCATCCCGGTCGCGCCCTCGATCGACTCCTCCATGAGCGGCGAGTTGATCGCCATCTTCGCCGCCTCCTGCGCCCGGTTCTCGCCCGCGGCGGTGCCGATGCCCATCATGGCCGAGCCCGCGTCGGACATCACCGTGCGGACGTCGGCGAAGTCGAGGTTGATCTGGCCGGGGGTCGTGATCAGGTCGGTGATCCCCTGGACGCCCTGCCGGAGGATGTCGTCGGCCATCCGGAACGCCTCCTGCACGGAGGTGCGGCGCTCGACGACCTCGAGCAGTTTCTGGTTCGGGACGATGATCAGGGTGTCGACCTTGGCTCGGAGCTTGTCGATCCCGTCGAGCGACTGCTGCATGCGCCGCGCGCCCTCGAACTCGAACGGCTTCGTGACGACACCGACGGTGAGCGCGCCGATCTCCTCCTTGGCGATCTCGGCGATGATCGGGGCCGAACCTGTGCCCGTGCCGCCGCCTTCGCCCGCGGTGACGAAGACCATGTCGGCGCCCTTGAGCGCCTCCTTGATGTCGTCGCGCGACTCCGCGGCCGCGCCCGCCCCGACGTCAGGGTTCGCACCGGCCCCGAGCCCGTGCGTGAGCTGGTGGCCGACCGCGAGCTTGATGTCGGCCTCGCAGGCCTGAAGCGCCTGCACGTCAGTGTTGATGGCGATGAACTCGACGCCCTTGAGGCCGGCATCGACCATCCGGCTGACCGCGTTCGTCCCCCCACCGCCGGCTCCGACGACCTTGATCACCGCGAGATAGGACGACTCGACCATGTCTCCCGTTCCTAAGTTGACCCTTGCTGTTCCGTCCGAGGCTGAAGGCAACCTTGAGCGTTTGCCGCTCTATGCAGCCTAGACGTAAAGGCGACGGTAGGGCATTCCGGTTGCGCTGTCAACGGCCGGCGGCGATTTCGGCACGGAATCCTGCACCGTCACGACTCTCAACGATAGGTCGAGTGTTCTTCGCCGCCCTGGAACCCTTGATGCCCGGTCGAGGGTTGCCCCTATGCCGCCCCTCCGACCGCGGGCCGCTCCGGCACGCGCACGTCGAGGTATGTGAGGGCGGTGAGCTTGGGATCCGCGAGCACGGCGCTCGCGGCGGCCCACTTCTGCGCCGCGCGCGCCCCGCTCCCGAAGAAGACTGGGATGTCGCCGCGCAGCGTGGCGACCACGCCGTGCTCATCGTCGTAGCCGAGCTCGGCGATCAGCGGCCGCAGGGCCCGCGGGGCGGCGCCGGCGACGCGGGCCTGCTCGAGCGGCTCGCCGCCGAGCGCGCCACTCGTCGGCACCTCGTCGAGCTCGATCTTCGGCAGCTCCTCGCGCTCCGCGTCGCTCACGTCGACGCCGGTGAGAACCGTGCCGTCGGCCGCGATCGGCACCAGGTCGTCCCCGGCGGAGACGAGCATCGTGGGGGGACGCTCCGAGACCTCGATCCGCAGGCCGTGGGGGAAGCTCGCGTCAACCGTTACCGACTCGATCGTCGGGAAGCGCGCCGCCGCACGCTCGACGAACTCCGGCTGAACGTGAAGCGTCGTCATCTCCTCACCGGCGGCCGTGAGCTCGGCCACGATCCGGTCGGGATCGCCGCTCTCCACACCGGCCACGTCGACGTCGGTGACCGCGACGAGCGAGGATTCGCGGAGCCAGAGGAAGTAACCGGCGACAAGCGCGGCCGCGAGGACGGCGCCGATCGCGAGGCGAAAGCGCCAGGAACCCCGTCGGCGCGCGCGGGGGCGCTTCGCCGAGGGACGGCGGCGGGCGGGACGCTTCGTCGATGAGGGCCGGCGACCGCGCGGCGCCCGCTGGGAGCTGCGTGCAGGGCCGGCGGCCGATCGCCCGCTCGTTCGGCGCCTGCCGGCAGGGGTCGATGCCCGCGATCGGCTCATCGCGATGAGATTCCGCGCCGGGCGCCTCCCTCCTGCTCACCAGTCGTTCGGCCAGCGTACGTCGCCGAGGAGCTGGACCTCCGGCTCGAGCTCCACGGCGAATACCTCACGCACCCGCCGTCTGCCTTGCGCCATCACCGCGATCACGTCGGCAGTCGTCGCTTCGCCGCGGTTCTCGACGAAGTTCGCGTGCTTCGGCGAGAGGCGCGCGCCCCCCACCTGGAGTCCCTGGCAGCCCGCCGCCTCGAGGAGCTGGCCGGCGGTGCGCCCGCCCGCCCGCGGGTCGTCTGGGTCGGGGTTCTTGAACGTCGAGCCGAAGGTCTTGATCCCCGAGGGCTGCGCCTCGCGCCGCCATGTCCGCATCTCGGCGAGCCTCCCCTTGATCTGCCCCGGCTCCGCTTCGGAGAGCGCAAAGGCGGCGCGGGCGACGACCTCGCCCGGGCGCAGGGCCGAGCTTCGGTAGGCGAAGCCGAGCTCCTCCGGCGCGCGCCGCTCCGTCCCCGCGCCCGTGCATAGGTCGACCCACTCGAGGACGTCCGCGAGCCGGCCGCCGTACGCGTTCGCGTTCATCCTGACCGCGCCCCCGACGGTGCCGGGGATGTTGACCCCGAACTCGAGCCCGGTGAGACCCCAGCCCGCGAGCTTCGCCGAGGCCGATGGCAGTCGCACCCCGGCGCCGCAGACGAGCCGCGTGCCGTCGCGCTCGAGGCTCGCGAGCTCCCCCGCGAGCTTCAGCACCAGGCCTGCGACGCCCTCGTCGGCGACCAGCAGGTTCGACCCGGAGCCGATCGTCTCCACGGCGAGGCCGCGGTCCGCGGCCCAGGCGAGGAGCTCGAGCAGCTCCGCCTCCGTCCCCGGCCGGGCGAAGAACTGGGCGCTGCCGCCGGTGCGCACGGTGGTCAGCCGCGCGAGCGGGTGGTCGCGCTCGACGCCGGCCGGGGGCGCGCTCACGGACCCTCCACCAGCGCATCGGCGAGCCGGTGAACGTCGCCGGCTCCCAGCGTCACCAGGAGGTCGCCCGCGCGAAGCCGCTGCGCGAGCGCCGCGTTCGCCGTCTCGACGTCCCGCAGCCACCAGACGGGCCGTCCGCCGGCTCGATCGGAGGCGGCGCGGGCGACGTCGAGGCCGCTCACCCCGGCGAGCTCGCCGACCGGCTCCTCGCGCGCCGGATAGACGTCGAGGACGGCGATCTCGTCGGCGGCGGCGAGCGCCGCGCCGAAGCGCTCGGCGAGCGCCTTGGTGCGCGAGTAGAGGTGCGGCTGAAACACCGCGATCAGCCGCCGCGGGCCGAGCTCGCGCAGCGCCGCGATCGTCGCCTCGACCTCGGTCGGGTGGTGCGCGTAGTCGTCATAGATCTCCGCCCCGGCGCGGGCACCCCTGCGCTGCTGGCGGCGGGCCATCCCCGGGAACTCCGCAAGCGCCGCCGCGGCCGCCTCGATGTCGAAGCCGGCGAGCTCGAGCGCTGCGAGTGCCGCGCGCGCATTGAGCAGGTTGTGGGCGCCGGGCACCCGGAGCTCGAGCGGCGGGCCGGGTCGAGCCGCGTCGAAGCGCACGACCCGCTGCCCGGCGGCGATCGGGTCGAGCTCGCGCTCGTCGAGGAGCGCGAGGCCGCGGGCGCGGCCCGCGAACTCCCGGAAGGCGTCCGCGAGCTCGGCGCGAGAGCGCCAGCGGGCATGGTGGTCGAGTTCGACGTTGGTCACCACCGCCACCTCCGGTGAGAGCTCGAGGAAGCTCGCGTCCGACTCGTCGGCCTCGGCGACGACCCACTCCCCGGTTCCCCAACCCGCGTTCGCACCGGCCCCGCCGTCGACCGGGAGCTCGCCGCCGACGAAGAACGCGGGATCGGCGCCTGCCGCGCGCAGGGCGTGGACGAGCATCCCGGTCGTCGTCGTCTTGCCGTGAGCACCGGCGATCGCGACCAGTCGCTTCTGCGCGCAGATCTCGGCGAGGAGCTGGCCCCGGTGGATCACACGCTGTCCGTGCTCGCGCGCGCGTGCGAGCTCCGGGTTCGAATCCGGAACGGCGGTCGAGACGACGATCTCCGCGGTCGGCGGCACCGAGTCGGCGTCGTGACCGAGGCGCGCCTCGATCCCGGCCCCGAGGACTCGATCGAGATAGGTGCTCTCGGCCCGGTCGCTGCCGGTGACGCGGGCACCCAGCTCGGCGCAGACGATCGCCAGGCCGCTCATCCCGGTCCCGCCGATCGCGATGAAGTGCAGCTCGCGGCCGCTCCAGTCGCTCATCCGCGGGAAGATTCGCGGATCGCGGCCAGGACCTCCGCGGCGACCCGCTCGGCCGCATCCGGGCGCGCGAGCCCCGCCGACGCGGCTGCCATCCTCGCGAGCCGCTCCCGGTCGCCCAGGAGCTCCGCCGCGAGTTCGCGGAGCCGGACCGGCTCGAGCTCGGCGTCCTCGATCGCGAGCGCGGCGCCGCCCTCCACCATCCACTCGGCGTTCGCGTGTTGGTGGCGCCCGGCGGCGTACGGGTACGGCACGAGGATCGCCGGCCTGCCCGCAGCGGCGATCTCGAAGATCGAGCCGCCAGCGCGCGCGAGGACCAGGTCGCAGGCCGCGAGCGCGTCGGCAAGACCGGGCTCGTACTCGAGCAGCGTGTAGCGCGGCACCGGGGCGGCGCCGGTCAGGCGGTCGAGCGCCTCGGGATAGTCGCGGCTGCCGCTGATGTGGAGGACGTGGAAGTCGCGTTCCGCTCCGTCCGGGGTCACGAATGCGTCGAGCGCGCCGACATTGATCGAGCGCGCCCCCTGGCTGCCGCCGAAGACGAGCAGGCAGCGGTCCTCCGCCGCGATACCGAAGCGCTCCCGCGCCGCCGAGCGGTGCGCCGTGCCGATCGCCGCCGGGACCGGCCGGCCGGTGACGAGGTAGCGCTCCCCTGTGCGGCCCTCGATCGGGAACGCGAGGCAGACCCGGCGGGCCCGGCGAGCGAGGAGCCGGTTCGTCATCCCGAGGTGGCGGTCGGCCTCGGTGAGGACGAGCGGCAGCCTAAGGGAGGCCGCCGCGAGGCCCGCGGGCGCCGCGACATAGCCGCCGCCGCCGAGCACCGCCCCGGCCCCGCGCCGCCGCAGGACGCGACGGGCCTCGGGTACGGCCGCGCCGGCGAGGCCGAGCGCCCGCGCGGCGCGCAGCGGGTTCGAGCGATCGAGCCCGCTGACCTGGAGCAGATCGATCTCATAGCCGGCCTCCGGGACGAGGCGCGCCTCGCTGCGGTCGGCGGCCCCGAGGAAGGAGACGCTCGCGCCCTCAGCGCGGAGCGCGTCGGCGACGGCCAGCGCCGGCACTACGTGTCCGGCGGTTCCGCCCGCTGCTATGACGACCCTTGGCTGCGCCATCGACGACGCGCAGTTTCCCATCGCGGCTCGACGGCTTGGTCCCGGATCGCACGCTGCCGCCGCGGGCGATGTTGAGCAGCAGTCCCACTGCGGCGAGCATCACCAGCATGCTCGAGTTGCCGTAGGAGACGAACGGCAGCGGCACGCCGGTGAGCGGCGCGAGCCCGAGCACCGCGCAGAGGTTGATCACCGCCTGGACCAGCACGAGGCAGGTGAGCCCGGCGGCGAGCAGCTTGCCGTAGCGGTCGCGGGCACCCTGTGCGATGCGCAGGCCCGCGTAGCCGAACAGCCCGTAGAGGCCGACGAGCGCCCCGATCCCGAGCAGCCCGAGCTCCTCGCCGATCACCGCGGCGATCATGTCGGTGTGGGCCTCGGGCAAATAGAAGGCCTTCTGGATGCTCTCGCCCAGGCCGACGCCGAACAGGCCGCCCGAGCCGAGCGCGATCTTCGCCTGGATCGCCTGGAATCCGGAGCCGTTCGGGTCCGAGCCCGGATTGATGAACCCGGTGAGGCGCTCCACCCGGTAAGGCTCGATCAGGATCGCAAGCACGACGACGACGCCCACGGCGAGGGCGAGCACGCCCAGGTGACGCATGCGCACACCGGCGGCGACCAGCACGGCCGTGGTCGCGAAGCAGGCGACCATCGCCGTGCCGAGGTCGGGCTCGATCACCACCAGCAGGCAGGCGAGGGCGACCACCGCGAGGTACGGGACCAAGGTCCGGATCTCGCGCACGATCTTCGGTCGCGTCGCAAGGAGCTGGGCGCCATAGAGGACGAGCGCCACCTTCATCAGCTCCGAGGGCTGGATCTGAAAGCCTCCGACGCCGATCCAGCGCTGCGCCCCGTTCACCTGCATGCCGATGCCCGGCACGAGGACGAGGAAGCAGAGCGCGAAGGCGACGACGAGGATCGCCGGGGTGAGGCCGCGGACGATCGCGACCCCGCGCACAGAGAGGACGCGCATCACGAGCAGCCCGATCGCGGCGAAGAGCACGGTCCGCTTGAGGTAGTAGGCGCTGTCGCCGGAGTCACCGAGCAGCGCGGTGGTCGAGCTCGCCGAGAACACCATCACGGCGCCGAATGCGAGCAGGCAGAGCGTCGCGGTGAGAAGGAGCGAGTACTCGACCGAGGGGGCGCCCTTGGCGCGCTTCGCGGGCCGCGGGCGGGCGGCGCTCACCGAAGCCCCCGGACGAGCTCGCGGAAGCGCTCCCCACGCTCCTCGAAGTCGCGGAAGGCGTCGAAGCTCGCACAGGCCGGGGAGAGCAGGACCACCTCCCCGGGCCCGGCGTCCGCGGCCGCTGCGCGCACCGCCTCGGCGAGGTCGGCGCACCGCCGCGGCTCGACGCCCGCGAGCCACGCCGTCGCCAGGTCGCGCTCGAGCGGTTCGGCCGCGGGGCCGATCAGATAGCAGGCGAGGCAGCCGTCGGCGACCGGCGCGGCGAGCTCGCCGAACCCGCCGCCCTTGAGCGAGCCGCCGAGGATCGCCCGCACGCCGCCCTCGAAGGAGCGGAGCGCCGCCGCGGCCGCGGCCACGTTCGTCGCCTTCGAGTCGTTCACGTAGAGGACGCCGTCGATCTCCGCCACCCGCTCGAGCCGGTGCGGGACGCCGGGGAAGCTCCGCAGGGCCTCGGCGATCGGCCCGCGCTCGATCCCCATCGTCGCCGCGGCGGCTGCCGCGCCCGCGGCGTTGGCGCCGTTGTGGGGGCCGATCAGCGAGAGCTCGTTGCGGGCGAGCAGCGGCTCCCCGGAGAGCTCGAGCGCGTCCTCGGTCAGGGCGGCGTCGCAGGCGGCGCCCGGCTCGGAGCAGAAGGCGACGCGGCGGCCGCGGCCGCCGAGCTCGACCCCGCGCAAGGCCGGGTCCGACGCGTTGTAGACGCAGAAGTCCTCGGCCTCCTGGTTTCGGAACACGTTCAGCTTCGCGTCGCGGTAGGCCTCGAGCGTGCCGTGGCGGTCGAGGTGGTCCGGAGCGACGTTCAACAGCACCCCGCACTCGGGGGCGAACGCCTCGGAGTCCTCGAGCTGAAAGCTCGACGCCTCGCACACGATCGTCGCCTCCGCCTCGACCGCGTCGACCAGCGATGCGAGCGGCGTGCCGACGTTGCCGGCCACCGCGACGGGCTCGCCCGCGGTGCGCCAGACGTGTCCGAGCAGCTCGGCCACCGTCGTCTTGCCGTTCGTGCCGGTGACCGCGCAGAAGCGGTTCGGCAGCAGCCGCCAGGCGAGCTCGAGCTCGCCGATCACCGCCAGCCCTCGCTCGCGGGCGGCGACGATCGCCGGCGCCTCGGCGGGCACCCCAGGGCTCTTGACCACGCTGCGCGCGCGCGAGATCGCGTCGACTCCGTCCGCATCCAGGATGACTTCGACGCCGACCTCCGAGAGCCTTTGCGCCCCCTCGGGCGATCCCGCGTCGGCGCCGATCACCTGCTCCCCGCGACGCGCCAGGAGCTCCGCCGCGGCCTGGCCGGAGCGGGCCAGCCCGACGACCGCGTAAGGCCCGTCGGGAAGCGGCGGCCGGGGCTTCGCGGAGGCGCGCACGCGGGTAGTGTCGCGGGTACCCTCGGACGCATGGACGAGCGGGTGAAACGCGCGTCGGGCAGGACCGTCCGCTTCTTCTGTGAGATCGCCGCGGCGGCGATCGTCGGGATCGGCGTGCCCCTGTTCTGGATCTGGATCGGCTCGCAGATCCAGAGCGCGCGCGGCGCCCAGCACGTCGAGGCCTCGACCGCCGTGATCATGGTGGTCGGGATCCTCGTCAGCTACGTCATCGTGCTGGTCGTCGCCGGCGCGATCCAGGCGCGCTCGGGAGAGGAGCGCGAGCGCGGCCCGACCCGTTATCCATGGCTGCGCAGCATGCGCGACGAGCCCTACAGGCCGGGGACGCAGAAGCTGACCCCGGTCGAGGCGGTCTTCGTGGGCACCGCGATCGTCGCGTCGGTCGCGATGATGGTCTGGTTCTTCGCCTTCGCGGGCTCGCCGCTGCCCACATAGGCGTGTTCGAGGCATCGGAGTCGGCGAAGCTCGGCGCACCGGCGTCGGCCGTGTGGCCGCTGTGGGCCGAGCCGTCGCGCTGGCCGGAATGGAACGCCCAGGTCCAGCGGGCGGAGCCGGCGGGCGGTGAGCTCGGCAAGGGCGCCCAGGTCAGGGTGAAGTTGCGTCGCGGCGGCACCGTTCGCCACACCGTTATCGAGCTCGAGCCGCGGGCCGCGCTGGCGACCGAAGTCCGCTTCCCCGGCGCGCGCGTCCTCTACGAGCACCGGGTCACCGACATGCACCAGGGCTCGGAGGTCACCCACCGCATCTCGGTGAGCGGCCCGCTCTGGGCCCTGTGGGCGCCGATGCTGGGCCGCAGGCGGATGCGCGAGTCCGTCGCCGGCTACATCGAGCGCGAGCGCGAGCTGCTCGGGCCCTACAGCTAGCCGACCGAGTTCTGGTACAGCACGTAGCCGATCCCGGAGCACACGGCGGCGATGATCCAGAAGCGGAGCATGATCTTCGTCTCCGACCAGGCGAGCAGCTCGAAATGGTGGTGGACTGGCGCCATCAGGAGCACGCGCCGCCGGAACATCTTGAAGCTGATCACCTGGACCGCGACCGAGAGCGCCTCGATCACGAAGATGCCGCCGAGCACGATCAAGAGGAGCTCCGTCTGCGTCATCACAGCGAGCGCCCCGATCGCACCGCCGAGCCCGAGCGAGCCCGTGTCCCCCATGAATATCGACGCCGGGAAGGCGTTGAACCACAGGAAACCGACCGAGGCGCCGACGAGGCAGGCGGAGAGCAGCGCCAGGTCCGCCTGACCGTTCGTGATCGTGATCGCCATATAGGCGAGGAGCACGATCGCGCAGGAGCCAGCGGCGAGGCCGTCGAGCCCATCCGTGAGGTTGACGGCATTCGAGGCGCCGGCGACGACGAGGTAGATGAACACCAAATAGACGATCGGTCCGAGATAGATCTGGGCGTCGAAGATCCGCGACTGGAGCGCGGGCTCGAGCCCGAGGTCCTCGTAGGCGACGTACCACAGGACGAGCGCGAGGCCGATCTGCCCGAGCAGCTTCCAGCGGGCACCGAGCCCCAGCGAGCGGCGCTTGGAGATCTTGATGAAGTCATCCGCGAAACCAAGCGCGGCGCAGCCGAGCGCGACGCCGAAGACCGCGAGGCTTGCCGTGTCGCGCTCCGACAGAACCAGGTAGGGAACGGCGATCGCGAGGAAGAGGATCAGTCCGCCCATCGTCGGAGTGCCGGCTTTGGCGTGGTGCTCCTGCGGGCCCTCCTCGCGGATCTGCTGCCCGAACTCCTTGACCCGCAGGAAGGCGATGAACTTCGGCCCGAGGAAGATCGTGATGAGCATCGCGGCCATGCCGCCGATCAGCACCTGGCCTCGGTCGATCGAGTCGGATGCGATGTCCGCGAGGTTGGTGGTCGGCTCCATCAGGCCAGCCGGCGGATCAGCTCTTGCGCGAAGGCCTCGAGCCCGACCGACCGCGAGCCCTTGACGAGGAGCGCGTCGCCCGCCGCGACGCTCCCGGCGACGAGCCCGGCCGCGGCCTCCGGGTCCGGCGCCCAGCGATCCGGAGCGTAGTCGCGCGCCAGCTCGCCGACCCCGACCAGCTCGTCGATGCCGAGCTCGCGAGCATGTGCCGCGGCCTCGCGGTGGTAGGCGGGGCCGTCGGGACCGAGCTCTGCCATCCCGCCGAGGACGGCGACCCTGCGGCCGGCGTCGAGCGATGCGAGATGGTCGAGCGCGGCGCGCATCGAGATCGGGTTCGCGTTGTAGCAGTCGTTCACGAGCACGGAGCCGCCGGGCAGCTCGATCACCTCGCCCCGCAGGCGCGAGAAGGATATGCCCGAGGCCCGACGCGCCATCTCGGCGGGATCGGCGTCGAGCGCCACACCGATCGCGACCGCGCATGCGGTGTTCGTGACGTTGTGGCTCTCCGTGAACGGAAGCTCGAAGGTCGCCTCGCCGTTCGGCGTGCCGATCACGGCGGTGGTGCTCTGACCATGGCGCTCGGCACGCTCCACGAAGACGTCGCCGCCGGCCCCGAAGCTGAGCGCGACGAGCCGGTCGTGCAGGTGGGGCGCGAGCGCCTCCGCGTCGGCTGGGACGACCGCACGTCCGCGTTCCCCCAGCCCGGTGAGGATCTCGGCCTTGGCCTCGGCGATCGCCTCGATCGTGCCGAGGAGCTCGAGGTGCACGGGGCCGACGTTGGTGATCGCGCCGACCTCGGGCTCCGCGATCGCGCAGAGCTCAGCGATCTGGCCCCGGCCCCGCATCGCCATCTCGAGCACGAGGAGCTCGCTCTCCGGCGGCGCCGCGAGCATGGCGAGCGGCAGGCCGACCTCGGTGTTGTAGTTCTCGGGACTTGCGTGGGTGCGAAAGGGAAGGATCGCGCGGGAGATGTCCTTCACCGACGTCTTCCCGGTCGAGCCGGTGATTCCAACCACGCGGCAGCCGAGCTCGCGCCGCCATGCGCGGGCGAGCGCCTGGAGGGATCGCAGCGGATCGTCGACCGCGAGCACCCAGCCCCCTGGCTCGGTGGCGGCGAGCTCGCGGGCCCGCTCCCGATCGACGACGGCGCCCCAGGCGCCGGCCGCCAGGGCCCCCGCCGCGTGCTCACCGCCATCGGTCCGTTCCCCGCGAAGCCCGAAGAAGAGCTCCCCGCCCAGGAACCCGCGCGAGTCGACGGCCCCCCGCTCCGGCCGACCGGGGCCGCCCTCGCGGACGATCTCCGCCCCCGCCTCCTGCGCGATCCGCTCGGGCGCGAGCTCGATCACGCCGAGGCCGCGGTCGCCAGCGCCCGCAGCTCCTCCCGCGCCACCTCGCGATCGTCGAACGGGATCTTTCGCCCGTGCTCGAACTCCTGCCCCTGCTCGTGGCCCTTGCCGGCGATCACGACGGTGTCGCCACGGTCGGCGCGGCCGAGGGCGAGGGCGATCGCCGCCCGCCGATCCGGCTCAACCTCGACCTCGGCCACGGCGTCGCCCATGCCCTGGCGGATCTCCTCGATGATCGAGACCGGGTCCTCGGAGCGCGGGTTGTCGGAGGTGACCACCGCGACGTCGGAGAGCCGGCCGGCGATCTCGCCCATCAGCGGCCGCTTGTCGCGGTCGCGGTCGCCGCCGCAGCCGAAGACGCAGATCAGGCGGCCCTCGGGCGTGATCTGGCGGGCCGAGCCGAGGACGTTGTCGAGCGAGTCGGGGGTGTGGGCGTAGTCGACGAGGACCGCGAAAGGCTGGCCCTCGTCGATCGGCTCGAACCGGCCCGGGACGCGCTCGGCGTCGGCGAGGACGGCCACGGCGTCGGCGAGCTCGATCCCAAGCGCCCGTACGCAGGCGAGCGCGCAGAGGGCGTTCTCGACGTTAAAGCGCCCGGGCAGCGGGACCGTCACCGGGAGCTCACCCTCGGGCGCCGCGAGGACGAAGCGCGCCCCGGTCGCGTCGAACCTGAGCTCGCGCGCCCTCAGCTCGGCGCGCGCGTCGCCGGCCGCGGAGTAGGTGATGCAGTCGAGCTCGGCGATCAGCCGTGCGCCGTACTCGTCGTCGAAGTTGACGACGCTGGTGCGGGCACGGTGGCCGACGAACAGCCGCCGCTTCGCCTGGAAGTAGTCCTCCATGTCGGAGTGGAAGTCGAGGTGGTCCTGCGTCAGGTTGGTGAATGCCGCGACGTCGAAGCGGATTCCGTCGGCCCGGTTGAGGGTGAGCGCGTGCGAGGAGATCTCCATCGAGCAGGCACGATCGCCGCCGTCGACCATGCGGCGGAAGGTGGCCTGGAGGTCGATCGCCTCCGGCGTCGTGCGCTCGACCGGCTCGACCTGCCCGCCGACCACACGCTGGACCGTGCCCAGGAGCCCGGTCCGGATGCCCTGGCGCTCGAGGATGTGGCGGACGAGGAAGGCCGTCGTCGTCTTGCCGTTCGTGCCGGTGATCCCGACCACGTCGAGGTCGTCGGTGGGGTCGCCGTAGAAGCGCACCGCCGCGTGGGCCATTGCAGCGCGCGCGTCCGCGACCCGCGCCTGGACGACGTGCGGCTCGAGCTCGAGTGGGCGCTCGACGACGACCGCGGCGGCGCCGGCCTGGACGGCGTAGGGGGCAAACCCGTGGCCGTCCGCCGTGAAGCCGCGGGTGGCAAAGAAAAGGAACCCGTCGCGGACCTGGCGGCTGTCGTAGGCGAGCCCCGAGATCTCGATGTCGGCGTCGCCCGCGATCTCGATCACGTCAGCGCCGGCGAGAAGCTCCCGAAGCGTCATCCTGGCCGATTCTAGGAAGGCGGGATGCCGAGGTACGGGAGCGCGTACTTGGCGATGTCCCCGAAGGCCGGAGCGGCGACGCTGCCACCGTAGTAGTCGCCCTTCGGATTGTCGACCACGAGCGCCACCAGCAGGCGCGGGTCGTCGGCCGGGGCGAAGCCGACGAAGGAGGCCACGAACTCGGTCTCGGAGTAGGTGCCGGTCTCCGGGTCGACCTTCTGCGCGGTCCCGGTCTTGCCGGCCAGCGTGTAGCCGGGCACCTCGACCTCGGAGGCGGTGCCGCCCGGCGCCAGCACGCCCTTCAGCATGTCGCGGAGCTCCTCGGAGTACTTGCGGCTGATCACCCGACTCCCCGGATCGGCTGGGATCCGGTCACCGTCCTCGGAGAGGAGCAGCCGCGGCGTCCGCAGCACGCCGCCGTTGGCGATCGCCGAGTAGCCGGCGGCCATCTGCATCGGCGTCACCGAGAGGCCCTGGCCGATCGGCAGGTTTCCCATGGTCGAGCCGGAGTAGTCGTCGACCGGGATCACGATCCCGCGTTCCTCGCCGGGGAAGTCCACCCCGGTCGGCTCGCCGAACCCGAAGGTGCGGATCCACTTGTCGAACTTGTTTGCCCCGAGCTCGAGCCCGATCTTGACCGCGCCGACATTCGACGAGTACTTGAGGATGTCGGCCACCGACAGAGTGCCGTAACCGACACCTTCGTGCGACTCGCCGATGACTCGGTCTGCGACCTGGATCGTCGGCGGAAGCTCGAAGGGCGTGCTCGGAGTGACCAGCCCCTCCTGAAGCGCGCCGGCGACGGTGAACGCCTTGAACGTCGACCCCGGCTCGTAGTTGAAGCCGGTCGCCATGTTCGCGAGCTCGTTCGGCGCCGCGCCGCCTGGGTCGGAGGGGTCGAACGTCGGCCAGTTCGCCATCGCGAGGACCTCAGAGCTGCGGGGGTCCATGACGATCGCGGTCGCGCCCTCGGGCCGGTAGGTGGAGCCGAGCCCGGCCAGCACCTTCTCCGTCTCCGCCTGGACGTTGGCGTCGATCGTGAGCTTCAGGTCGCTGCCGGTCTGCGCCCGCGCGACGGTGTTTCGCTCGAGCTCGTCCCCGAGCGCGTCGCGGACAACCTCCCGCTCGCCGTCGGTGCCGTGCAGGAGCTCGTCCTCGGAGGCCTCGATCCCCGTGAGGCCCTGGTTGTCGATGCCGACCGTCCCGATCACCTGAGCCGCCAGCTCTCCCTGCGGATAGATGCGGCGACTGTCAGGGAGCGTCCCGATCCCGGGCAGCTTCAGCTTCTCGATCTCCTCCGCCTTTCGCAGGTCGACCTTGCGGGCGACGTAGGCGAACCCGGAGCTGCGATCAGCGAGGTTGCGCAGCACCTCGTCCTGGTCCAGGTCGAGCACCTTCGCGAGCTTGTGCGCGGTCTCCTGCGGGTCCGTGACCTGGTAGGGCGTCGCGTAGATCGTCGCCGCGTCCTCGGAGACCGCGAGCTCGCGGCCGCCGCGATCGCGGATCGTCCCGCGGGAGCCCGGTACGACCACCTCCTCGACCTGCTGGCTCTGCGCCTCGGCGCTGAGGCCGGCGCCCTTGACGCCCTGCACCCAGGCGGCTCGGACGACGATCAGCGAGAGGAGGAGGACGAACGCCGCGAACAGCAGGCCGAGGCGGCGGTCGACCAAGCTCATGGTGCCCCGATGCCCCCGCCCGAGGTCGTGGTCTCGGCCGCGGCTAGCTCGGTGGCCACCGGCTCCGTGGCGGCGGGCTCCGTCGGCGGGGGCGCCGTCTCCGTCGCCACAGGCTCGGTGGCCACCGGCTCGGTCGCGGGCTCGGCCGGGACCGTGGTCGCGGGCTCCGTAGCCGCGGTGGTGTCCGTGGTCTGGGTGGTCGTGGTTGTCGCCGGCTCGGCGTAGACGTCGGTGCTCAGCTCGCCGTCGCGAAGCCGCTGCGCGGCCTGCTCGGCGTCGTTCGAGCCCGCCTTGAGGTAGTCGATCGCGCCCGCCGCCGGCATCACCAGGCCCAGCGTCTGGGCCTCGGTCTGGACCTGCGCGCGCGAGAGCTTCGTTACGACCTCGGCGCCCAGGGTCGAGTTCTCGAGCTCGAGCCGGTCGGCGCGGCGGCCGGCGTCGCTCTCCGACGCGCTGAAGCTGAGCGCCATCACGTTCAGGGCCACGATCCCGACGAGGAGCGAGCCGAGGAGGCCGATCCACAGCCTGCCGCGAGTGAGCCAGACGAACAGGCCGGAGTCCGCAATCCCCCCGACCGCGTCCGCCGTGCGTCCGACCGCAACCGGGACGAAGCCGGTAAGGGGCGTCTGCTGGCGCCGGCGGCGGGCTGGTGCGCTGCGCCGCGCCGGCTTTGAAGCCGGGGCGCGCCGCGCGGGCGCCGTCCTGCGAGCTGGTGCCGTCGCCGCCATCGTCACCTCGGCCGTTTTTCTTGCTCCGAGCGGGGACTTCCTGCCGCATCGGCCTTGCGGGCGACCCGCAGCCTCGCCGAGCGGGCGCGCGGGTTCCGCTCGATCTCGGCCTCGCTCGGCTTCACGGCGCGGCGCGTCACGAGCTCGGCCTCGGGCTCGCGGCCGCATTGGCAGACAGGGAGCTCAGGGGGGCAGATACAGCCTCGCGCGCGGTCCGCGAAAAAGCGCTTCACGCGCCGGTCCTCGAGGCTGTGGAAGGCGATCGCGCCGAACCGCCCGCCGGGCGCGAGCGCGGACCAGGCCGCGGGGAGCGCGCGGTCGAGCGACTCGAGCTCGGAGTTCACTGCGATCCGGATCGCCTGGAACGTCCGCTTCGCCGGATGGCCGCGGCCGAACCTGTAGGCGGGTGGGACGGCGGCGCGGATCGCCTCGACGAGCTCGCCGGTGGTCTCGAGCGGGCGCCGGCGCGCGATCTCGGCGGCGATCGACCGCGCGTGGCGCTCCTCGCCGAGCTCGCGGATCGTGGTCGCGAGCCGGTCGGCGCCCCACTCGTTGACGAGCTCGCGCGCGCTGAGCTCCTGGCTCGGGTCCATCCGCATGTCGAGCGGTGCGTCATATGAGTAGGAGAAACCGCGCTCGGCCGTGTCGAGCTGAAGGGAGGACACGCCGAGGTCGATCAGGATCACGTCCGCGCTGCCGCCGTCGGTGGCCATCTCCTCGAGGGCATCGGCGAAGTCGCCGCGGACGAAGGTGGCCTCCGCGCCGAGCTCCGCCTTGATCTCCGCGAACCGACGCTCGGCGTGCGGGTCGCGGTCGATCGCGACGACGCGCCCCGTCGGCCCGATCCGCTCGGCCGCGAGGCGGGCGTGACCACCGCCGCCGAACGTGCAGTCGACGACCACGTCCCCGGGCTCGGGGTCGGTGAGCGCGATCAGCTCGGGGGCGAGGACGGGGACGTGCTCCGTGGTCATGTAGGTCAGTGTGGCCATCGCGTAGCTAGGAGCCGGCTGCGGAGGTCGCGAGCTCCTCGGCGAGCCTCTCCGCCTGCTCGTCGAGTTCGGCGTAGTGCTCGGACCAGCGCTTCGGGTCCCAGAGCTCGATGTGGTCGCCGACGCCGACCACCATGCAGGGACCGTCGAGCCCCGCGTGCTCGATCAGGTGCTTGGCGAGCCGCACCCGGCCCGCGGAATCGAGCGCCTCGTCGGCCGCCGAGGCGTTGAAGCGCCGGTACATCATGCGGCCCTTGCGGCCGAGCCGGTTGAGGTCGGCGAGGAAGCGCTTGCTCCAGTCGTCATAACCCCGCGGCGAGAAGACCTCGACGCAGGGGTCGAGCCCGGCGACGAGAACCACGCCCTCGGAGAGCGGCTCGCGCCAGCGAGCCGGGACCGTGAGCCGATCCTTGGAGTCGAGGTTGTGTTCGTACTGCCCACGAAAGGCCATGCGATAGGTGCGAGCGAGAAATCTGGACCGGAGTGGTGAGGTGGGAGGAGCCTCACCACCCCGGTCCCTGGGTCAACTCGTTGGGCCACGCTAACCCACTTTGCCCCACTTTGCAACACCGCGTCGGCGAGAATTGGAACCGATCCGTCGGACGGAGTTGATACGTGGGAATCTCGAGGGCGGCGTTTCGCCCATCGCCGTGCGGGTTCGGGCGACGCCGGACGCTCGCCTGAGCGCGCGCACGGCGCCCGTTTCTGCAACCGCCCTTGCAGCGGCTAGGCTGCCGCCCGGTGACGACCGAGCGACCGTCCGTGAGCCAGACGCGGCCCGCGAGCACCGGCGAGATGCGGGAGCCGCGGGACCTGCCGTCGGTTCCCGACGACGCCGACGACACGCGCGGCGTGCACCTGCGCCAGCTCCTCGTCCACCCCGCGACGCTGATCATCACCGGCGTCCTCGCGGCGCTTGCCCTGGTCGTGGTCGGAGCGCAGGTCGGCTTCGGCATCGGCGCCGCGGCTGCCGGCGGCATCCTGTTGATCGCCTGCGTCGTCGTCTGGCTGATCGCGACCTCGAAGGCCGCGGCGGACTTCTTCAACGCCTACGCGCAGGGGCGCGGTCTGACCCGGATCGACGGCAAGAGCTCGCTCCCCGCGGTGACGCCGCTGCTGCGCAAGGGCAAGCGCCGCTACGCCGAGCAGCGCTTCAACGGCGTCTTGCCGGGTGGCCTCGAGGGCAGCCTCTGCCTCTACACCTATGAGGACGAGAGCACGGACTCAGACGGCGACAGCCAGACCACCTACATCCATTACACGATCGTGATGACCGAGCTGCCGGACACCGCCCGCCTCCTGCACGAGCTCTACTGCCAGCGGCGGTTCGGGTTCCGGTTCATGGACGGGATGGAGGACTCCTTTCGACGGCGCCAGCGAGTGGAGCAGGAATCAGCGGAGGTCGACAGAAAGTACGAGATCTTCATCGGCAAGGACGACGACATGGCGATGGCGCGCCAGGTCCTCTCCCCCAGCTTCCTCGTCTGGCTCGAGGAGCACTCGCCGGACGCGTACGCGTTCGAGCTCTGCGCCGGCAGCCTCGTCTGCAACGTCAAGGGCCACAAGAAGTCAGCCTCCGAGCTCGACCGGATCTGCCAGGCCGCCGCCGCCGTCGCCCGGCGCCTCCAGGAGGAGGCATCGGAGACCGTGGCCTCGGCCTAGAACGGCAGCCCGCCGGCGGTCAGGTCCGGGACGACCCAGTCCGCGCCCGCGTCGCGGAGCTGGTCGACCGAGTACTCCCCGGTCGCGACGCCGAGCACGCGGATCGCCGTGTCGTGGCCGGCGGCGATGTCGAGTGGGGTATCGCCGGTGGCGATCGAGCCGTCGCGGTCGAGCCTGCCACCGGCCGCCTGCTCCGCGCGGCGCAGCGCAATCCGGCAGACGCCGGGACGGTCGTCGGCGTCGGAGCCGTACCCGCCGAAGGAGAAGAAGCGGTTGAGGTCGGCGCGCCCGAGCTTCGTGTGCGCGGCGGGCTCGGTGTTGCCCGTGATCAGGCCGACGAGCCGCCCCTCGCCCGTAAGCCGCTCGAGCATCTCGACGACCCCCGGCATCACGCGGTACCCGGGCGAGCTCTCGACCTCCTCCGCGAGGTAGCGCTGGCGGAGGGCCATCAGCCGCGCCATCTCCTCGCCCTCGGGCTCGCGGCCGAGCGCTCCTCGGAAGCAGGCGACGCCGACCGCCGGGTCGGGCACGCCCTTGCCCGTGTAGTCGGGCACGTTCACGTCGACGTCGTGGAGCTCGCGGAACGCCCGATGCCAGGCCCGGTCGCTGGCGCCGCCGGTCCTGATCAGCGTTCCGTCGATGTCGAAGAGGAGCGCCGCCGGCGCGGCCCGGTCAGCCACCCTGGCGGTGTGCGCGGTAGCGACGGATCAGGGCGTTGGTCGAGCTGTCGTGTGCCAGCTCCGGCTCCTCGGGCGCCTGGAGCTCGGGGATGATCCGCCTCGCCAGCACCTTCCCGAGCTCCACCCCCCACTGGTCGAAGGAGTTGATCTCCCAGATCGTCCCCTGCGTGAAGACGCTGTGCTCATAGAGTGCGACCAGGCTGCCGAGAGTCGCGGGATCGAGTCGCTCGGCGAGGATCACGTTGGTCGGCCGGTTGCCCTCGAAGCGCCGGTAGGGCTCGTCCGCCTCCTCGCCGAAGGCGAGCGCCTCCGCCTGGGCGAAGACGTTTGAGATCAGCAGGTCGTGATGATCCGAGAGCGGGTTGAGCGGCTCCATGAACCCGATCAGGTCGCATGGGATCAGCTTCGTGCCCTGATGGATGAGCTGGTAGAAGGAGTGCTGGCCGTTCGTCCCGGGCTCGCCCCAGTAAACGGCACCGGTCTCGTAATCCACGCGCTCACCCGTGAGCGTCACGTGCTTTCCGTTGGACTCCATCGTGAGCTGCTGCAGGTAGGCGGGAAAGCGCTTGAGATACTGCTCGTACGGCAGCACCGCGACGGTTTGGGAGCCGAAGAAGTCGCCGTACCAGACGGCGAGCAGGCCCATGAGGACCGGCAGGTTCGATTCCGTCGGCGCCGTCCGGAAGTGCTCGTCGATGGCGTGGAAGCCGGCGAGCATCTCCCTGAAGCGCTCGGGGCCGATCGCGAGCATCGTCGAGAGGCCGATCGCGGAGTCCATGGAGTAACGGCCGCCGACCCACTCCCAGAACCCGAACATGTTCCCGGTGTCGATCCCGAACTCGGCGACGGCGTCGGCGTTGGTGGAGACGGCGACGAAGTGCTTGGCGACCGCGGACTCATCGCCGCCGAGGCCGGCGAGCGCCCACCCGCGCGCCGTGCGCGCGTTGGTCATCGTCTCGAGCGTCGTGAACGTCTTCGAGGAGACGATGAACAGCGTCTCGGCCGGGTCGAGGTCGCGCGTGGCCTCGGCGAAGTCGGTGCCGTCGACGTTGGAGACGAAGCGGAACGTCATCTCGCGCGCCGAGTAGTGGCGCAGCGCCTCGTAGGCCATCACCGGGCCGAGGTCCGAGCCGCCGATGCCGATGTTGATCACGTTGCGGATCCGCTGGCCGGTGTGGCCGCGCCACTCGCCGTCCCGGATCCGGTCGCAGAAGGCGCTCATCCGGTCGAGGACCTCGTGCACCTCCTTGACGACGTCCACCCCGTCCACCACGAGCGAGCGGTCGCGCGGCATCCGCAGCGCGACGTGGAGCACCGCGCGGTCCTCGGTGGTGTTGATGTGCTCGCCGCGGAACATCGCCTCGCGGCGCTCCGCGAGCCCGGACTCGGCCGCGAGCGTGACGAGCAGGCCGAGCGTCTCGTCGGTGACCCGGTTCTTCGAGTAGTCGAGGTGGAGGCCCGCCGCCTCGGCGACCAGCCGCTCGCCGCGCCCGGGATCCTCGGCGAAGAGCTCACGGAGGTGGCCGCCGGCGAGCTCGGCCTGGTGTTGGGAGAGGGCGCGAAAGCTCTCGCGTTCGCGAAGCGGCGTCATCCGCCGCTATCGAATCACGAAGCGACCTTCTCCCGCTCGCCGGAGATCGTCTCGAGCATGTCCTGCCAGGATGCCGAGAACGCGTCCTTGCCCTCCTCCTGCAGACGCTCGGCGAGCGCGTCGGTGTCGATGCCCGCGTCCGCGAACGCGGCCAGCGTCTCCTCCGCGTCGCCGCCGTCGGCGGGAATCGGCTCGCCCACCTCACCGTGGTCCGCGAAGGAGAGCAGCGTCTTGTCCGGCATGGTGTTGATCGTGAACGGGGCCGCGAGACCCTCGACGTAGAGGACGTCCGAGGCATCCGGGTCCTTGGTGCCGGTGCTCGCGAAGAGCAGGCGCTGCGGCCGGGCGCCCTCGTTCAGGAGGCGCTGCCAGCGATCGGAGTCGAGCAGCTCGCGGTAGGCGCGGTAGGTGCGCTTGCCGATCGCGGTCCCGAGCGTGTTGCGGAGGTCGTCGCCGACCTCGTCGGCCACCGCGACGTCCCATCGGCTGATGAACACGGAGGCGACCGAGGGCACCGCCGGATCGAGGCCGGCCTCGATCCGGCGCTCGACGCCGCGCATGTAGGCGTCCGCGGCGGCCAGGTAATGCTCGCGCGAGAAGAGCAGCGTCACGTTGATCGGTATCCCGGCGAAGATCGACTCCTCGATCGCGGTGCCGCCCGCCTCGGTTCCCGGGATCTTGATGAACACGTTGCAGTCCGCCTTCGAGTGCAGCTTTGAGGCCTGCTCGATCGTCGGTTCGGCGCCGTCGGCGAGCAGCGGCGAGACCTCGAGCGAGACCCAGCCGTCGACCCCGTCGGTGCGCTCGTGGACCGGCTCGAAGAGGTCCGCGGCGCGGCGCAGATCCGTGGTCGCCAGCTCGAAGAAGAGCTCCTCGCCCTCCAGCCCCTGGTCCACCAGCTCGGCGATCTGCTCGTCGTAGGCGTGACCGCCGCCGATCGCCTTGTCGAAGATCGTCGGGTTCGACGTCAGTCCGGTGATCGAGTACTCGTCGATGTAGCGGGCGAGCGTGCCGTCGTCGAGCATGTCGCGGGTGATGTTGTCGACCCAGAGGCTCTGGCCGAGCTCGTGCAGTCGCTGATTGGGATTCATACCTTGATCTCCTTGCCTTCCAGTAGGGCGCGGGACGTCTCGACCACCTTCTCAGGCGTGAACCCGTACTTGCCGAGCACATCCTTGAGCGGGGCCGAGGAGCCGAACGTGTGCATGCCGATCATCCTCCCCTCGGAGCCGACGTAGCGGTCCCAGCCGATGGTCGAAGCCTCCTCGATCGAGATCCGGGCGGTGACGGAGGGCGGCAGAACGCTCTCGCGGTACTCCTCCGGCTGCTGGTCGAAGAGGTAGAACGACGGCAGGCTGACGACTCGCGCCCGGATGCCGTCGTCGATCAGCTTCTCGTGGGCCTGAGCGGCGAGCGCCACCTCGCTCCCGGTCGCGATCAGGATCAGCTCGGGGTCTGAGCCCTCGGGGTCCGCCAGGACGTAGCCGCCGCGCCGCAGCCGGTCGGCCGACGCGTAGCGGGTGCGGTCGAGGATCGGCACGTTCTGCCGGGTCAGCACGAGCGCGACCGGCTGGTGGTGCTGCTCCATCGTCAGCCGCCACGCCTCGGCGACCTCGTTCGCGTCAGCCGGCCGGATCACGTTGAGCCCGGGGATCGCGCGCAGCGAGGCGAGCTGCTCGACCGGCTGGTGGGTCGGCCCGTCCTCGCCGAGCCCGATCGAATCGTGGGTGAAGATGTGGATCACCGGGAGCTCCATGAGCGCCGAGAGGCGGATCGCGGGCCGCGCGTAGTCGGAGAAGACGAGATAGGTCGACCAGGACGGCCTGAGCTTCGAGATCGAGAGCCCGTTGGAGATCGCCGCCGAGACGTGCTCGCGGATCCCGTAGTGGAGGTTGCGCCCTGTGCGGCGGTCGGGCTGGAAATCCGTCACTTCGTCGAAGGCGAGCCGGACCGACGTCGAGTCGGTGAGGTCGGCGGAGCCGCTCAAAAACCAGGGAACCTGAGGCGCGAGCGCGTTCTCGACCCTGTTCGAGGCCTTCCGGGTGGCGAGGCCCTTCTCGTCGGGCTCGAAGCTCGGGATGTCGCGGTCCCAGGCGTCGGGGAGCTCGCGGCGCTGCATCGCGTCGATCTGGCGCGCGAGCGTCTCGTGCTCGCGCTCGTAGGAGACGAGCAGCCGCTCCCACTCCTCGCGGAGCGTCGCACCGCGGGTGCCGAGCCCGGAGTCGAAGTTCTCCCGCACCCCGTCCGGGATCAGGAACTGGGCGTCCTCGGGCCAGCCGTACGCGCGCTTGGTCTCCCGGACCTCCTCCTCGCCGAGCGGCTCGCCGTGGGCCTCGGCGGTGTCGACCTTGTGCGGGGCGCCGTAGCCGATGTGACTGTCCACGATCACGAGCGTGGGCCTGTCCGTGGTCGCGCGGAAGCCCTCGAAGGCGCGCGTGAGCATGCCGAGGTCGTTCGCATCGCCGACCCTGGTCACGTTCCAGCCGTAGCTCATGAAGCGGCCGGCGACGTCGTCGCCGTAGGTGATGTCCGTGCGGCCGTCGATCGAGATGTGGTTGTTGTCGTAGATCCAGCAGAGGTTGTCGAGCCGCTGGTGTCCTGCGAACGAGGCGGCCTCGTGGGAGACGCCCTCCATCAGGTCGCCGTCGCCGGCGATCACGTAGACGTCGAAGTCGAACATCTCGAAGCCGGGCCGGTTGAAGTGCGCGCTCATCCACTTCGACGCGACCGCCATCCCGATCGAGGTCGCAACGCCCTGACCGAGCGGCCCGGTCGTCGTCTCGACGCCGGAGGTCCAGCGGTACTCCGGGTGTCCGGCGGCCTTCGAGTCGAGCTGACGGAAGCACTTGATGTCGTCGAGGGTCACCGACTGGCGGCCCTCGACCTCGTAGTCGGGATCGACGGCGCGCACTCCCGTGAGGTGCAGGAGCGAGTACAGGAGCATCGAGGCGTGACCGGCCGAGAGGACGAAGCGGTCTCGGTTCGGCCAGATCGGGTTTGCCGGGTCGAACCGAAGGAAGCGCTGCCAGATCGTGTACGCGACCGGCGCCATCGCCATCGGCGTGCCGGGGTGGCCGGAGTTCGCCTTTTGGATCGCGTCGATCGAGAGCGTCCTGATGGTGTTGATCGAGAGCTGGTCGATGTCCGGCATGAGTCATACATTGACGCATCGGTGAGCTCCCTAACCGATGCCGAGAAGAGGGCGGCGGCGGAGGCCGCGGCGCGGCTCGTCGAGGACGGGATGCTCGTCGGGCTCGGCACCGGATCGACCGTCGCCTTCCTGCTCCCGGCGCTCGCCGAGCGCGAGCTCGACATCCGCTGCGTGGCGACCTCGGTCGCGACCGAGGAGCAGGCCCGGGAGCTGGGGATCGCGGTGGAGCAGTTCGACTCACTCGAGCGCCTGGACATCGCGATCGACGGAGCGGACCAGGTCGCCCCGGACGGCTGGCTGGTCAAGGGCGGGGGCGGCGCGCATACACGCGAGAAGATCGTCGCCGCGGCCGCGGACCGCTTCATCGTGATCGCCGACTCCTCCAAGCCGGTCGACGAGATCGCGGCTCCGATCCCGCTCGAGCTACTCGAGTTCGGCCTCCCGTCCACGCTCGGCCGGCTCGGCGACGTCGAGCTGCGCGACGGCGCCGCGCGCTCGCCGGACGGCGGCGTGATCGCCGACTACACCGGCGGCGTCGACGATCCGAGCCTGCTCGCAGCGCGCCTCGCCGCCACTCCGGGAGTCGTCGACCATGGCCTCTTCGCGCCGCAGATGGTGAGCGAGGTGCTGATCGGCCGCGACGCGGCGGTGGATCGGATCGAGGTCTGAGCTACGCGGCTGCCTCCCGGTCGGCGAGGAGGATCGCGTTGGCGGCGCGCAGCCGACCGGCAGGGATCGATTTGTCGCCGGCCCGAAGCTTCGCCAGGGCCTCGGGCTTGTCAGCCCCCGTCACCAGCCAGAGAACCGTCCGCGCGGCCTCCAGCACCGGATAGGTGAGCGTCATCCGTCGGCGCCCGTGATACTCGCCCGTCACCGCGACCTGCCGATCGCGCACGTCGAGCACCGGGTCGCCGGGAACGAGCGACGCGGTGTGGCCGTCGGGCCCCAGGCCGAGGTGAACGAGATCGATCCGCTCGGGCAGCTCGGCGGCGTAGCGCGCGGCGGCGGCCTCCGGGTCGGGGTCGGTGACCGGCATCGGCCGCAGGCGCTCCAGGGCCTCGGCCGGCAGGCTGTCGCGCAGGCGGGTCAGGTTCCGGTCGGCGTCACCGTCGGGCGCGACGCGCTCGTCGACCTGCAGGATCGTCACGCGCCGCCAGTCGAGCTCTCGCTCGCCGAGGAGCTCGAACATCCGCCACGGCGCGTGGCCTCCGCTGACCGCGAGCGAGAACGAGCCACGCTCGCCGATCGCCGCGTCCGCCGCCTCCGTGATCAGCTCGGCGCCGCGCACCGCCGCCGCCTCTGAGTCCGCGAGGACCTCCTCGGTCAATCCTGCTTCTCTTCGTGGCCGCCGAACTGCCTTCGCATCGCAGAGAGCACCTTGTCGGCGAAGTCGTCGAGGCCGCGCGAGGCGAAGCGGGAGTAGAGCGCGTTCGAGAGCACCGGCGCCGGCACCCCCTCCTCGATCGCCGCGATCGAGGTCCAGCGGCCCTCGCCGGAATCCGAGACGCGGCCCTCGAAGTCCTCCAGCGTCGGCGAATCGGCGAGCGCCGCGGCGGTCAGGTCGAGGAGCCAGGAGCCGATCACGCTGCCGCGACGCCAGAGCTCCGCGACCTCCGGGATGTCGATCTCGTACTCGTAGAACTGCGGGTCGGTGAGCGGCGCGGTCTCGGCGTCGGCCTCGCGCGGGTGCTTGCCGGCGTCGGCGTTCTTGAGGATGTTGAGGCCCTCGGCGTATGCCGCCATCACCCCGTACTCGATCCCGTTGTGGACCATCTTCACGAAGTGCCCGGCGCCGCTCGGCCCGCAGTGCAGGTAGCCGTGCTCGGCGGTCGAGGGGTCGCCGCTTCGCCCAGGTGTCCGCTCCGCGGCATCGACCCCGGGCGCGATCGTCGCGAAGATCGGGTCGAGCCTCCTCACCGCCTCCTCCGGGCCGCCGATCATCAGGCAGTAGCCGCGGTCGAGGCCGAAGACGCCGCCGGAGGTGCCGCAGTCGATGTAGTCGATGCCCCGCTCGGCGAGCTTCGACGAGCGGCGGATGTCGTCGCGGTAGTAGGAGTTGCCGCCGTCGATGATCGCGTCGCCGGCCTCCAGTCGCGCACCGAGCTCGTCGACGGTGCTCTCGGTGATCCCGCCCGCGGGCACCATGACCCAGACGGCTCGCGGCGCAGACAGCTTCGCTATGAAGTCGTCCAGCGACTCGGCGCCGGTGGCCCCCTCCCCGGCGAGCGTCCCGATCGCCTCCGGGTTGACGTCGTAGACCACGCAGTCGTGGCCGTCGCGCATCAGCCGGCGAACGAGGTTCGCGCCCATCCGCCCCAGGCCCACCATTCCTAGCTGCATCCGTCCGGATACTAAGCGTAGATTCCCCGCGCAGATGGCGGAGCAGGCCGACACGCTCGTGGTCTTCGGGATCACCGGCGACCTCGCGAAGAAGATGACGTTCCACGCGCTCTACCGGCTCGAGCGCCGCGGCGAACTTCACTGCAAGGTGCTCGGCGTCGCGCGCAACAAGTGGAGCGAGGTCGACCTGGACAACTACGCCCGCGACTCGATCCACGCGACGGTCAAGGATCCGGACGAGGACGTGGTCCGGCGGCTCGAGGACCGGCTCGAGTACGTGTACGGCGACTTCGACGACGACGACACCTACCAGAAGGTCGGGAAGGCGATGGGCCGCTGCAACCAGGCGGTCTTCTACCTCGAGATCCCGCCGTCCCTGTTCGGCGACGTCGCGCGCCGGCTCCACAGCGCCGGCCTCACCGACGGCGCGCGGGTGGTGTTCGAGAAGCCGTTCGGCCACGACCTCGAATCGGCTCAGGCGCTCAACCGCGAGCTCCTCACGGTGCTCGAGGAGTCGCAGATCTACCGGATCGACCATTTCCTCGGCAAGGAGCCGGTCATGGACATCCTCTACCTGCGGTTCGCGAACGCGATCCTCGAGCCGATCTGGAACCGCGGCTTCATCGGCTCGGTGCAGATCACGATGGCGGAGAACTTCGGCGTCGAGGACCGCGGGAGCTTCTACGACCCCGTCGGAGCGCTGCGCGACGTGGTCCAGAACCATCTGCTTCAGGTGATGGCGCTGGTCGGGATGGAGCCGCCCTCGGGCGCCCCGGACGACCACGACGCGATCCGCGACCGCAAGACGGACTTCTTCCGTGCCATGCCCACGGCCGACCCGAAGCGCTACGTGCGCGGCCAGTACGCGGGCTACCGCGATGTCAAGGGCGTCGCAGCGGACTCGGAGACCGAGACCTTCGTCGCGCTCCAGCTCGATGTCGACAGCTGGCGCTGGTCCGGCGTTCCCTTCTACATCCGCGCGGGCAAGTCGCTGCCCCTCGAGGCGACCGAGGTGAGGGTGGTCTTCCAGCGCCCGCCCCGGCTCGGGATCGGCGGGCGCATGGTCCCGCCTCCCGACGAGCTCGTGATGCGGATCAAGCCGGATCCCGGCGCGCAGCTCGTCCTGATGTCGAAGAAGGCCGGCGAGGAGTCGTTCCAGCCCGTGCACCTCGACATGGAGTTCTCGACGCAGATCGGCGACCAGCCGGAGCCCTACGAGCGGCTGCTTCGTGACGCCCTCCTCGGCGATCCCAGCCTCTTCCCCACGCAGGAGGCGATCGACGAGACGTGGCGAATCGTCGAGCCGCTGATCGACCAGCCGTGCGGCATCGAGACCTACGAGCCCGGGACATGGGGGCCGGAGTCGGCGAACCGCCTGCCGAGCTCTCGCGGCGGCTGGCGCGAGCCCTGGATGCCGGCCTAGCGGCTACTCCTCGTCGAAGAGAAGCGACGCGCCGATCGCTCCGCCGAGGTCGCCGAGCTCCGCGAGGTGAACGGCTGGCGGGTCGTCGCTTACGAAGAGGTGCGGGTGCATCCGGTGCTCGATCTTCTTCACGCCCGGCTTGCCGAAACGGATCCCGAGCCCGCCGCCGATGATCACCGCCTCGGGGTCGACGAGGTTGACCGCGGAGGCGACGCCGACGCCGAGCGCGCTGTAGGCGCGATCGACCAGCTCCTCCGCCAGCTCGTCGCCCTCCTTGAGCGCGTGCTCCCAGACGCTCGACGAGAGCCGGTCGTGGCCGCGCTTCTTCATGATCTTGAAGAGGCTCGTCTTCACTCCGAGCTCGTGCTCGTGGCGCGCCTTCGCCTCCATCGCCCCGCGGCCGGCGTACGCCTCCATGCATCCGCGCCGCCCGCAGGGGCAGCGCGCGCCGCCTCGCTCGACCACCATGTGTCCGATCTCACCCGCGGCACCGCGCCCCACCCAGCGCTTGCCGTCGAGGATGAGACCGCCGCCGACGCCCGTGCCCCAGAACACGCCGAGCAGCGAGCGGTACGGCCGGCCGGCGCCGAGCTTGAACTCGGCGTTGGTCGCGACGTCGACGTCGTTGCCGATCCGCACGGGCGCCCCGAGGTCCCCGGCGAGCGTCTCGCCGAGCGGAAAGCTCCCCGCCCAGCCGGGAAGGTTGCGCGCTCCCGAGACGACCCCGGTCGACTCGTCTGCGTCACCGGGCGAGCCGACGCCGATCCCCTCGAGCGCTGAGGTCTCGACGCCCGCCTCCTCGGCGGCCAGCCGCATCGCCTGAGCCATCTCCGCCGCGACGTCCTCGGGCCCGCCGTCCGTTGGCGTCTGGCGTCGCGCCTCGCCGCTCACCTCGCCGTCGGAGCTCACCACCGCCGTCTGGATCTTGGTCCCGCCGAGATCGATCCCGCCACGCAGTGCCGCCATCGCGGCAGAGCCTAGAGGCCTATAGGCCGGCCAGGAGGGCACCGGAGTGGGCGACGATCGCCGCGAGGATGATCAGGAGCACGGAGGGCACGAGGACGAGCGCGACGACGAGCTGGATCTTCGGAGCCGCGCGAGCCGCCCGGTCCTCGATCCGGCGGCGCGCATCGCGGCGAAGCCCCGTCGCCTGGACGTGGAGCTGGTCGGCGAGCGGCGAGCCGTAGATGCGCGAGCGCTCGATCGCGGCGGCGAGCGCGCCGACCTCGGCTCCGGGAACGCGCTCCCGCAGCGCCTCGAGCGCGTCGCGGACCGGGGCGCCGCACTCGATCTGCGCGACGGCCGAGCCGAGCTCCGCGGCGAGCGGGCCGCTGGTCCCGTTCGAGATCTCCGAGAACACAGTCGCTGGGGAGCGCCCCGACGCGGCGCCGACCGCGAGCATGTCGAGCGCGTCGGGGAGCGCCTCGACGAAGCGCTCGGCGCGCCGGCGCGCCCGGCGCTCGAGCAGTGCGTCGGGTGCGAGAAACCCGGCCGCGACCAGCAGGGCGCCCGCGACGAGCCCGAGCCGCGTTGGCAGCACCGGCGCGACCCCCAGCCCCAGGGACAGTCCCGGCGAAGGCCCCGCCGAGCTTCGCCGCCACGACCGCGCGCGGCTCGAGCGTTCCGGCGAGACCGGCGCGCGCGATCCGCTCCGGGAGCCCCAGGCGTCCCGCAGCGCCGGCGAGCGGCTCGCCGCCGGGGCCGCCGAGAGCCCGGCGGGCGCGTTCGCCCAGCGATCCGGCGAGCTCCCAGATCGCGCCGAAGAGGAGGAGGACCGCGACCGCCGCGAGCGCCGGCGTCATCGAACGGTGACGCGGCTGAGACGCCGGATCGCCGCGAACCCGGCGAGCTGAAGCGCGGCAGCGATCGCGAGCAGCGTCGCCGACGCGGGATTCGAGAACAGCCCGCCGACGAAGCCCGGGTCGAGGAGCTCGGCGAGCATGGCGGCGCCGGCGGGCATCGCGGCGACCAGGAGACCGGTGAACCGTGCCTGGGCGGTCGCGGAACGCGCGTCGGCCTCCGTGCGGTCGCGGTCCGCCGCGGCCGCGGCGAATCGGCGCAGGAGCGTCGCCAGGTCGCCGCCAGCGAGCTGCTGGGAGAGGAGCGCCGCGGCGAACGAGTCCACTCGGGGCGACTCGACGCGCCGGCGAAGCGCCTCGAGCGCCTCCCGCGTCGGCGCCCCGAGCGAGAGCTCAGCGCGCACGCGCTCCATCTCGCGGGCCGGCGGACCCTCCAGCGAGCTCGGCGCCGCAGCGAGCGCCTCCCTCGCCGAGCGGCCCGATGCAAGCGCGTCGGCGACGGCGAGCGCGACGCCGGGAAGCCCCCGTTCGACGGCACGACGGTAGCCGGCGCGACGGCGCGCGATCGCCGCCCCGGCCGCCGCAGGACCCGCGGCGGCGAGGACGGGCGCCGGGCCGGGCCCGAGGATGAGGACGGCCGCGGCGAAGATCGCGGCACTACCGAGGACCGCGAGCCGCCGCCGCTCGCGCTCCGTGGGCGCGTAGCCCTCGCGCCCGGCACGTCTCAGCGGCTCGAGAGCCCCGGCGAGCCACCGTCCAGCCGCGGGCGTCGCGACCACCGCCTCGCGCGCGGCGACCGCAGCCAGCCCGCCGGCGGCGGCCGCCAGCGCCACGGCGAGAGCCTCGGCGGCGCTCACGGACGCCGCCAGAGCTCGCGGACCCCGACACCCACCGCCGTCCGCGTCACCTCGGCGAGCTCGACCACGGTGCGCGAGCCGTCGCGGCGACGGACGATGTGGCAGACGAGCTCGACCCCTCGGGCGAGCTGCTCCCGGATCGCGTCGTGCGGGAGCCCGACGCCGGCCATCAACGCGAGCGTCTCGATCCGCCGCAGAGCATCCTCCGGCGAGTTCGCGTGCACGGTGGACAGGGCGCCCTCGTGGCCGGTGTTGAGCGCGGTGAGGAGGTCGAGCGCCTCCGGCCCCCGCACCTCGCCGATCACGATCCGGTCCGGGCGCATGCGCAGGGCGTTGCGGAGCAGGTCGCGGATCGCGACCTCTCCGGTGCCCTCGATCGAGGTCGGACGGCTCTCCAGCCGCACCACGTGCGGCTGGCGCAGCCGAAGCTCCGCGGCGTCCTCGATCGTCACCACCCGCTCGGCGGGGTCGAGCCACGCCGAGAGCGCGTTCAGCAGCGTCGTCTTGCCCGATCCGGTTCCGCCCGAGACCAGCAGGCTGCGCCGCTCGCGCACCGCCGCCTCGAGCAGCTCGCGAAGCTCCGGCGCCACCGTTCCAGACGCGACCAGCTCGTCGGGCCCGGGGCGACTGGCGCCGAAGCGCCGCACCGAGAGCGCCGGCCCGTCAACCGCGAGCGGCGGGATCACGACGTTCACGCGTGAGCCATCGGCGAGCCGCGCATCCGCCATCGGGCTCAGCTCGTCGACCCGCCGCCCGACGGGCGCCAGGATGCGCTCGATCGCGTCCCGAAGCGCCTGGTCGGTGTCGAAGCGCACCTCGGTGCGCTCGATCCGTCCCCGCCGCTCGACATAGACCGTCTCGTGGCCGTTGACCATCACCTCCTCGACCTCCGGGTCGGCGAGGAGCTCCTCGAGCGGTCCCAGCCCGACGGTGTCGCGAAGGATCAGGTCCGCGATCCGATCGCGGCGCGCCGCCGGCAGGATCGCGGCCTCCTCGTCCACGAGGTCACGCACCGAGCCCTCGATGTCGGTGCCGGCTTCACCTGCCGCCGCCGCGGCTCGACGACGCTCGATCAGCCGCCCGCGGAGCTCCGCCGCGAGCAGGCGGGAGTGGTCCTCGGCACTCGCCATTTGCCACCTAGAGAGCGCGCTCGCGGCCGACTCTCCCCCGTTAAGCTTGGTCTTGCATCGGATGCTCGAGCGCTGCCGCCGCAGTGCGCGGGGGCACCGGAGATGGCCGCGCAAACCCAAACCTCAGCCGAGACGCGCTTGATCAAGGCGCTCGCACACCCACTGAGGTTCCGGATCCTGGCAAAGCTGAACGAGGGGCCGGCGAGCCCGAGCAGTCTTGCGGAGCAGCTCTCGGAGCCGCTCGGCAACGTCAGCTACCACGTCCAGAGGCTGCTCCAGCAGGGCGCGATCGAGCTCGTCGACACGCGCCCCGTGCGCGGCGCCGTCGAGCACATCTACCGCGCCACGACGAGCGCCGCGTTCGGCACCGAGCACTGGACGAAGCTCCCGGCGTCGCTGCGCCGCCAGTTCCAGGACGCGGCGGTCCAGAGCCTCTGGGACCACCTCGTCGAGGCGACCGAGGCGGGCAACCTCGACGACCCGCGCACGCGGATCAGCTCGGCCGCCCTCGACCTCGACGACGAGGGCTGGGAGGAAATCTCGACGCTCCTGAGCCAGACACTCGAGCGCGCGCTCGAGATCCAGGCGAAATCCTCGCGGCGCCTGGCCGATGTCACCGCCGAGGCGCGCGAGAGCGAGAGCGAGAGCACCGAACTCGCAATCCTCCACTTCCAGCGCGCCTAGTGGCGGACCTGGGGGTCGTCGACGGCGACGTCACGCGGCTCGACGTCGACGCGATCACGAACGCCGCGAACACCGAACTCGCTCACGGCGGTGGTGTCGCCGGCGCCATCGTTCGCGCCGGCGGGCGCTCGATCCAGGAGGAGAGCGATCGCCTTGCGCCGATCGAGCTCGGCGCGGCCGTGGCCACCGGGGCCGGCTCGCTGCCGGCGCGTTGGGTGATCCACGCCGCGACCATGCGACTCGGCGGGCCGACGTCGGCGGACGTGATCGGCACGGCGACGGAGAGCGCCTTGCGGTGCGCGGACGAGCTCGGCGCACGGTCGCTCGGCGTGGTCGCATTCGGAACCGGCGTCGGAGGCTTCCCGCTGGCGGAGGCCGCGCGGATCGAGGTCGAGGCGGTCCGCGCCCACCTGCGGTCCGGCTCGCGGCTCGAGCGGGTCGTCTTCTGCGTCCGTGGCGACGAGGCGCGCACAGCCTTCGAAACCGAGCTCAGTCGCTCGGGCTGAGCGAGCGGTCCTCCGATTGCGGCGCGGCGGCGACCAGGTACCTCGCCAAAGCGCCGTTGGCGATGTCTCGCAGGACGAAGCCACTCGGGCTCGACGGGCGGCGCTCGAGCTCCACGCGGACGGCCTCGACCTCCCCGTAGGTCAGCCGTTTCACCCGTACGGACGCGAGGTCCTCTCCGATCTGTCGCCCGGTGACTGGATCGCGCGCTCGTAGCGCAAAACCGTGCTCGAGAGCGGCGGCAGCGGTGTCGGCGCGCGCGGCGTCGCCGGCCATGACGCACAGCACCTCCTCGGCGGCGTCTCGTCGGAGCGCCGCTGCGATCAGATCGACACCGAGCTCCGTCGACTGCAGGAGCTTCGCCGGTACGAGGCGCGCCGCCACGACGTCGCCAAGGCAGTCGGCTGCCGCGACGTACTGGGGTTGCTCGATCAGCCGCCCACCGCCGCCCAGCAGGGATTCGCGAGCGCGCCCCGAGATGGCGAGGACGACGCCATCGGCGGAGAAAGCGTCTCGCGCCCCCAGGCCCCGGATCCCGAGCTCGAGGAGCGGGGACGGGACAGAGGCATAGCCGCCGATGTCGAGGAGCCTCCCGCCGTCGCCGGCCGGCTTCACTCGTCCCCCAGCCGCGATCAGCGCTCGCGGAAGGCGACCCGCGCGCACGCCGTCGAGTCGCAGGCCGAAGGCGTAGGAACCGCCGATCGAGACCAGCGTGTGGGCGGCGAGCGGGTCGAAGCCGAACCGCCTGCGAAGGGCCGCTGCCTGCTCGACGACACTCGAGGCGTTCGGCGCGAGCGCCTGCTCGAGGTCGCGCCCGCGGGTCGTGCGAGCCGCCTGCCCGTCGACCCAACCCACGCCCAGGGACGCCCCCTCCCCGCCCCCGCCGACCGTCTCGAGCGCCTGCGCGAACGCCGTGGACGGCGCCGGCGGCGGCTCCTCGTCCGTCCCGCCGCAACCCGCAAGCAGCGCGCAGGCGACGAGCCAGCCGCCCAGCACCGCACGCGCCGCTCCCGTCATGCACTCAGAGTATGAAAGGGCTCAGCGCTCGATCAGCCGCAGCTCGCGGGCAAAGCTCTGCGCGTGGATCAGGCGAAGCGCCTGCTCGCGAGTGAGCGCCAGGGTCGCGAGCGAGGCATCGGCGGAGCCGGTCAGCGGATCGCCGCCCTCGACCTCGGAGGCAGGGCGCAGCTCGAGCAGCGCGACGGCCTCCGCGGCCACGTACGTGCGCCCGGGGCCGCTCCCGGGGCCGGGCTCGGTGGTGACGACGACGTCGACGAGCCGCGACGCGGCGGGAGCTCCGGCGAGCGGGGCGGCGCCGGTGACCGCGATCTCCACCGGGCGGCGGCCGGCGTCGAGCCGCGGCGTCGCGCGCTCGTGATCGTCCGCCGCGAGGCTCGAGGCGAGCACGTAGGAGCCGGGCGGAAGCGGGGCAACCGGCTTGCGGCCGAGCGCCTGCGCCGGCGTGGTGAGGACGCCGGGCGGCAGGAAGCGCTCCGGGACCCGGCGCAGCTCGAGCGCCCGCCGCGCGGTGCGCCGGCCGATCGGCCGGCGCGCCGGGAGCACCTCGCTCGTCACCACCACCTCGCGCAGCGGCCCGAGCTGCGTTGCGAGATCCGCCGGGCGGCCACCGGTGGCCGCCGCGGCGAGGCCGGCGCAGACGGCGGCCGCCGCCGCGAAGCCGGCGGCGCGCGCCCTCCGGCTCACGCGCTGTGTCGCGCCGCCGCGCCGCCCGCGAGCGGCAGCTCGATCACGGCGCTTGCCCCGGCCGCGTGGCGGCAGGCCGCGAAGCGGCCGCCGTGCGCCGCGACGATGTCCGCGACGACTCGAAGCCCGTGCCCGCGGCGCGGATCGCGCCGCCGGGCCGGGGCGAGGCCCGCCGCTCGGATCGCTTCACCGCCCACGTCGGCGCCGTCGGCCACCATGAGCCGCAGCCGGCCGCGACGTGCGACGCCCTCGAGCCGAATCGGACCGCGGCCGTGCTCGAGCGCGTTGGAGATCAGGTTGTCGAGCGCGCGGGAGATCGCGGCCGGGTCGCACCGCACCGGTGTCCCGTTCGCCTGCCAGCGAAGCTCGAGCGGGCGGCCGTCGAGCTCGGCGGCCTCGCGCCAGCGCGCGACCGTTCGCTCGGCGAGCGCGCGGGCCTCGACCACCATCTCCTGCGCGAACGGCTCGCCGCCGTTGATCGCCAGGTCGAGCTCGGCGAGCGCATCGACGGCGAGCGCCACCTGCTCGGACGCGACGCGCTCGCGCACGGACAGCGCCAGCACCTGGAGCGGCCGGCGCAGCTCGTGCAGAGCGCGATTCAGGCGCTCGCGCCGGCGCGCGGCGCCGATCCGCAGGCGGACGGCGTCGCCGAGCGCCACCAAGGCCCCGGCGAGGAGGAGCGCGCCCGGCTCAAGCGGCGGCTCGATCATCGGTCTCGGGCGCGTCGACGAGCCGGTACCCGACGCCCCAGCAGTTGACGACATAGCGGCCGAACTCGGGGTCGAGCTTGCGACGCAGCCGGCTCGCGTGCGAGTCGAGCGTTCGCGTGCGACCCAGCGAGCGGTAGCCCCAGACATCGCGGAGGAGCTCGGCCTTCGTGAACACCCGCGTCGGCTCCGAGGCGAGGGTCCGCAGGAGCGTGAACTCCTTGTTCGCGAGCTTCACCGACCGCTCGCCGACCCGCACCTGCCGGCGCGCCGGATCGAGGAAGAGGTCGCCCACGCGCACGGGGCCGCCGCGGCGGCGGTCGCCTCGCCGGAGGACCACCTGAATGCGCGCCACGACCTCCTGGACAGCAAAGGGCTTGACCACGTAGTCGTCGGCCCCGCAGGAGAGCCCGCGGATGCGGTCGACCTCGCTGCCGCGCCCGCTCACGATGATCACGGGCAGGCCCGGGTCGCAGCTTGCGATCGCGCCGTCGGTGGCGCGGATCTCGCGCAGCACATCGAGCCCGGGCGCGTCAGGCAGGTTGAGGTCGAGGAGCAGCAGGTCAGGGGCCTTGAAGTGGCAGAGCCGCAGCGCATCGGCGGCGTTGCTCGCCGGCAGCGCCCGGAACCGGTCCGCCTCGAGGTGATCGCAAAGAAGCTCGAGGGTCGGCCCGTCGTCGTCGCAGACGACCACGGTCGCGGTCGGCTCGCGCGGGCTCAGCATCCGCCCACCGCGTCGCTCGAGCGGATCACCGGCAGCTCGACGACGGCGTCGGCGCGCCGGTCGCTCAGGACGCGACTCGGCGGCACCGCGCCGCGGACCGAGACCGGCACGCGCTCGGAGTCGAGGAAGACGACGTGGATGCGGAACCGCATGCCGAAGGTGTGCACGCTTCGGCACCGCGGGATCAAAAGGCCCTCGCCCGCCCGCTCGGGCCGCAGGAGCGCGAGCCCGAGCAGGCGCGAGAGGAGGGTGACCGCCACCGGGACCCGCCGTGATGCGACCTCCGCATGGGGCAGCCGGCGGAAGCGGAGCGGACGAACGGTGGCGGTCACGCGCCCTACAAGCCCGGGTCCAGCAAAGGCGCCCCCTTCGACGCGATCGCTGCAAACCCTTTTTCAACCCCACCCCCTCGGATGCGCCGAGGGCCGCCGTCCGCAAAGATGCACATCACCTGGGCCGGAGGAACGCAGAGCAGTGGAGAAAGCAACACGCAGAGGCAACTACGAATCGGGTTCCGATTACGTCCTCGAGTACGGCGAGCTCCGCTTTTCCTTCAACGAGCGGGACTTCGCGCAGCGGGTCGAGCAGGCGGCGGTGAAGCTCGACTTCGTCGACGGCGGCCTCGAGGGCGACGAGACCCACGACCTGCTCGAGCTCGCGGTGAACGGCGAGATCCGCGAGCCGTCCTCGCCGCTCGGCGAGCACATCAACACGCACTGGACCGAGCTCGTCGGCCCCGCGAACCGCAGCCTCGTCCACTGGATTCGCCGGCTCGTGTTCCGCGGTGCCTGGCTCGACCAGCGTGTCAAGGAGGGCGAGCTCGACGTCGTCTTCGACGACGAGACGCACACCTTCGGCTATGTGCAGCCGGACCGCGACGCGGAACCGATCGAGCTCTCGCGCGAGCCCTCCTGGGCGACGCTCGCCTACCGCCGGTAGACCGCGGGCGCTAGAGCGACGCCAGGAGCTCGGCGTTGGACCGGGTCGCCTCGATCCGGTCGCGAAGGAGCACCGCCGCCTCGGCCGGCTCGAGCTCGGCGACCGTCGCCCGCAGCCGCCGCGCCGCCTCGAGCTCGGCAGGCTCCCGGATCCCCTCCTCGTTGGAGACCGCGCACTCCGCGGCTCGCAGCGCCGGGGTCACGCCCCGTGCCGCGAGCGCCGGGTCGAGGACGACGAGCGCAGTCTCGGTCGTGATCACGGCACGCTCGGCCTCGCCCTCATCGCTCGAGTCGGCGAGGACAGTCGCGACCACGGTCAGCGACCCGCCGCCCGCGAGATTGCGCCCCGAGCCGAACAGCCGCTTCACCTCGGCCGCGTCTCCGGCGGCGGTCGCGAGGCGCGAGAGCGAATCGCAGATCAGCACCGCGTTCACCCCGGCCTCCGCGAGCCGGCGGGAGCGCTCGAGCGCCAGCTCGGCGATTCGCACCTGCTCGGCAGGGGCCTGGTCGGCCGTCGCGATCGCGAACTCCGCCGCCGGAACGGCGTCGCGCCAGGCGGTCGCCTCCTCCGGCGCCTCGTCGACGAAAAGGCCGACGACCCGCGCGGAGTCGTCGGCGGCCCCCGCGCGCGCGATCGAGCGCAGGAGCGTCGTGCGACCGGAGCGCGGGGCGGCACGGACCAGGACCCGCTGGCCGAAGGCGAGCGGCGCCAGAAGGTCGACGGCCCGCACGAGGATGTCGTCAGCCACTGCGTCGAGCGCGATCCGCCGCTCGGGCAGGACCGGCGCCAGTGAGTCGAAGTCCGCACGGCCGGCCTCCTGCGGGTCCGCGCCGTTCACCTGGTCGACGTGGACCAGCGCCCGGTGGCGTTCCCCGCGGCGCGGCTCGCGGGCCGGTCCCAAGACCTCGTCCCCGGGACGGAGCTCGCACCGGCGCACCTGGGCGGCCGAGATGTAGACGTCGCCGTCGGCCGGCGCCAGCCCGCCCAGGCGCAGGAAGCCGTAGCGCTGCCGGGTCAGCTCGAGCACGCCGCGGACCTCCTCGGTCTTCGGCTCCTCGGTGCCGACGGCGGTCTCTGGCTCCTCGCCGGCGTCCTCGAGCATGGTGCCGACCGCCTCGAGCTCGTCCGTGTCGGCCTCCTCGGCGGCTGGCTCGGGCTCGGGGGGAGACGGCTCGCGGTCGCGCCTTGGGCGTCGGCCGAAGCGCCTCCGCGGCGTCTTCCCCTCCGAGAGCGCCTCGATCAGCTCCTCGCGGCGCAGCTTGCGGTAGCCGGGGATCCCTGCCTCGGCCGCGCGCTCGTGAAGCTCCGCCAGGTGCAGGTCGTTCAGCTCCACTGCCATCGGCCGCGCAGGCTAACGGACGATCAGGGCGCAGCGTCTGGGTCGGCCACGCTGCGCCCTAGGGCACGGATAGGAGCGGATCGTCTCGCAGCGAATCGAGCTCGGAATCCCCGACCGCCCACTCGCGGGTGCGCGGATCGTTCGCGAACGCCGTTCGCAGATGCTCGAGCGCGTCCGAGCGGCGGCCGAGCAGCGCGAGCTCACAGGCGATCGCATAGTGGATCGTGCCGTGATCCGGGTAGTGCTCTAGCCCCTCGGTGACGATCTCCAGAGCCCGCTCGTGATCGCCCGCCTCGTGCGCCGGAATCGCTGCGTACCAGTACTCGAACGGCGATGGCGGCAGGGCCGACCCCGGGCTGCCGCCGACGACGAGCACGGTGCTATGGGCCTCGGTCGCGACGGCGCTTCGCGTGACGGCGGGCTCGATCAGGACCATCGTGCCCGCCGGGGCATCGAGGCGAGCGCCTCCGATCACAAACTGCGCCGCCCCGCGGAGGACGACGTAGAGCTCCTCGTGTCCGCCGGCCCCCGGACTGCGCTCGTCGTGCTCCTCGATCAGCGGCGCGCCGGCCTCCTCCGCGGTGTAGGCGTTGACGCCGAACGCGGTCACGCCGAGTGCTCGCCGCACGGGGCGCCAGACGCCCTCATCCAACGGCACGCGGTCGAGCGCGTCGAGCGAGGTCACCCGGTAGGGCGTCCGCTGCTCGGGCTCCACGGTCACGCGAGCGCCGCCGGGTCGATCCCCTCGGCCGCCGCGTCGGGGAGCCAACGCTCCGCCTCGGCGTCGATCCGCGGCTCGCCCCAGCCGAGCTCCGCGCCGAGGAGCTGCGCCACCGGGCGCACCGAATCGGCGGTCCGCAGGGCGGGCGCGGTGAGCAGCGCGACGCGCGTTCGCCTCAGGAGGACGTCGGCGACCGAGCTCGCCTGCTCGCGGCGCGCGGCGATCACCACCTCGGCGAGCAGGTCGGGGTGGCCGGGGACGATCGGCCTCGCGAGCTCCGGGCGCTCGGCGCAGAGCCTCAGCACCGAGCGGGCGGCGTGGCCGTAGCGAAACGCGAGCAGCTCGCGGTAGCCGGGCGGCAGGTCGGACTCCTCTAGCTCGTCCGGCGGGTCGAGCTCGCCCTCGCCGGCTCCCATCCCGAGCGGGATGTCATCGGTCCGGCACGGGGCGACCCGGCCGTCGCGCTCGACGAGGCGATCGACGACCTGCTTGGCCATCCGCCTCCAGGTCGTGAGCTTGCCGCCGGTGATCGTCAGCATCCCCGAGGAGGTCTCATAGAGCTCGGCCTTGCGCGAGATGTCGACCGACTTCCGAGGGTCCCCGGTCGAGATCAGGGGCCGCACGCCCGCGTAGGCGCCGGTCAGGTCGCCGACACCCAGGGCTGTGCCGAAGAACGCGTTCACGGCCTCGAGCAGATAGGCGATGTCGTCGGAGGCCGGGCGGACGTGCCCGAGCTCGCCGTCGTAGTCGTTGTCGGTGGTGCCGACCAGCGCCTGCCCGTACCACGGCAGCGCGAAGATCGTCCTCCCCTCCCCCGCCGGAACGACGCACGCCGCGTGGACGACGGCGAGCTTCTCGATAGGAACCGTCACGTGGGTGCCGCGGCTGGGCGCGATGCGCGGCACCTCGGCCTCGTCGTGGATCTCCTCCGGGCGGATCCGGTCGGCCCACACGCCGGTGGCGTTGACGACGTTCTCGGCCTCGATCTCGAACTCGTTCCCGGTCTCGACGTCCACGCACGCGACGCCACCGGCGCGGCCGCCACGGTCGAGCAGGCGGACGACCTCGGCGCGGTTGACGCACACTGCGCCGAACCGCTCGGCCTCGCCGAGGATCGTGAGCACGAGGCGAACATCGTCCGTCTGGCAGTCGTAGAACAGGTAGGCCTCGCGCGGGGCGCGACCGGCCAGCGCCGGGACCAGCTCCACGACCTCATCGCCATCGATCGTGCGGTGGCGGTTGGGCGCCCAGTAGTCATCTCCCTCGATCCGCTCCGAGCGCTCGCGGCGCGACATCCCGACCCGCGTCGTCGCCATCGCGTCGTACATGTTGAGGCCGATCCCGAGCGCGCGGCTGCGCCGCTCGTCGCCCAGGGTGGGGACGAGGAAGGGCGTCGGGTAGACGAGGTGCGGCGCGAGCTGGACCATGAGCTGGCGCTCGAGCAGCGCCTCGCGCACGAGGCCGAGGTCGAAGTTCTGCAGGTAGCGGAGCCCACCATGGACCATCTTCGAGGAGCGGCTCGAGGTCCCGACGGCGTAGTCGTCGCGCTCGACGAGCGCCACCGAGTAGCCGCGCGAGGCGGCATCGAGCGCGACTCCGGCGCCGGTCACGCCGCCGCCGATCACGACGACGTCGAACCGCTCGTCGGTCACCGCCTCGATGGCGTCCGCGCGCGAGAGCATCAATCGAGGTACTCGGTGACGCTCGCGGCGGGCTTGCGCTCGGGCGCGGGCTTCTCCTGAACGGGGTGGCCGAGGTGGATGAGCGCGACGAAGCGTTCGCCGGGACCGAGGCCGACGGCCTCGCGGCCGGCCTCGGTGCGCAAGACGTCGGGGGTGCGCCAGTAGCCGACGAGCCCCCGCGCATGGGCGGCGAGCAGGACAATGTAGACCGCGCAGGCGGTCGCATGCAGGTCCTCCTCGTCCTGTAGCTCGTCGCCGGTGAGCAGGCACGAGCAGACCACGAGGGTCGGCGCCCGCTCGAGCTTCGTCGCGGCCTCGGCGCCGGCGGCGCCCTTCAGCCGCTCGAGCGCCTGGGGCCCGAGAACCCGAAAGCGCCACGGATTGGTCAGGTGGTGGTTGGGCGCCCAGCGGGCCAGGTCGAGGAGCGAGTCGACCGTCGGCCGGTCGACCGGCTCCGGGCGGTAGGCCTTGTGGGTGCGGCGGGTCCGGATCGCCGTCTCGACGTCCATGGCGAAAACGCTACCGAGCGGCTCAGGCTCGCCTGCGGCGATACCACGCAAGAGCCGCTGCCGCGGCCGCGACCGCGGCGGTCGCGGCGCCGATCGCGTAGAGGACGCCGTCGGAGCCGTCGTCGCCGCGCTCCGCCGCGTTGGTCGCCACCGTGAGCGGCGACGCAGCGTTCTCCGTCGGCTCCGTTGCCGCCGGCGTCGTCGCGGATGCTCCACCGGCCTGCGGCGCCTGGGCCGCAGCGGCGCTCGGCTCCGCTGGGCTCGGGCCTGCGCCCGGGCTGCCGGCGGTGCCCGCGGCGGGCGAGCCGCCGGAGCCGCTCGCCGCGGCCGTGCCGGCGCCCGCCTCGGCGCTCGACGATGCAGCCGAGGCGCCCGCACCGGCGCCCTCGGCGGCGCGGCGCTCCCGTCGGGGCGTCGCCGCGAGCGGCAGCGGCCGGCGCTCGACGGCGAGCACGACCTGCGCCGTCACCCAGACCGGCGTCTGGTCACTCGACGGCGAGTAGCGATAGTGGCCGTCCGAGGCCCGCTGGCGCTCGAGGTAGGCGATCGACTTCGCGGTCGTCGACCCGCCACCGCCCGCGGCGACGAGGCCCTGCACCGCCCACGCCGTCGACTGCGAGTTGACGACGCCGCTGCCGGCGAGCGCGAAGCCGCCGTTCGCGCGCTGGGCACGCCGCAGGTAGCGGACGCCGCGGGCGCTCGTCCGCCCGCCCGAGCCCGCTGCGGCGAGCGCCTGCAACGCCGCGCCCGTCGAGTCGGGATCGCTCGGCGCCCCGGCCTGCACCCCCCAGCCGCCGTCGCGCGCCTGCGCGCGGCGAAGCCAGCCGGCGGAGCGCGAGAGGGATCCCGCGTCCACGCCGGCGGCGCGCATCGCGATCACATAGAAGGCGGTCCGGTTCACCTGGCCGTCGATCGAGCCGTCGCCATCGCGGTAGCGGCGCAGGTTCGCGACCAGGTCCTTGCCGGCGAAGTGACGCGGGTCGACTCCGGCGCCGCGAAGCGCGAGGATCGTCCGCTCGAGATCGCCGTCGGAGCGCAGCCGCGAGATCTGCGAGCGCAGGTAGGAGATCGGGGCCTCCCCGCCGCGGCGGACATCGAGCGGGTTGCGCCCCGCCCCCTCGAGCCCCAGGATCACCCAGCCCGTCATCGAGGGATTGGATGGGTACTCCGGCGTCGCGCCGAAGCCGCCGTCGGAGTTCTGAGTGGAGACGAGCCATGAGCCCGCCGCCTCGGCATCGCGCTTCGCCTCCGCCGCCGGGGCATGCCATGGCAGCGCGAGGAGTGCCGCGAGGAGGAGCGGCGCGGCGGCCGCTGGCCGCCAGGTGAACTTCATGCGCGTTCGATAGCGAGAGATCATCCGCACCAGCGCCGGGCCCGCGGCCAGCGCGATCGCGAAGTTCCCTGCCGCGTGGACGACGTTGAAGGGCAGCGAGCGCGTCGAGATCGCGAGATAGCGATCGAGCGACTGCTCGCCGCCGTAGCCGACCATCACCGAGAGATCGAGGAGCGCCCCGTAGGCGAAGCCGGCTAGGCCGCAGGCGAGCGCGAGGCCGAAGCGGCCGAGCCGTCGACTCGTCAGCACCGCGAGCGCGGCGCCAGCCAGTCCGACCATGCCCCAGCCGGCCATCTGCCACGCCGTCCACGGCCCCTGGCCGAGCCAGATGTTCGAGATCGGCGCGGCGAGCGCGCCGACGGCGAAGCCGGGGGCCGCGCCGAGGGCGTAGCCGGTGATCAGGACCACGTCCGTCGTCGCGACCAGGTTCGGGATCGGCGCCAGGACGAGGCGGCCGGCGACCGCGAGGGCCGCGAGCGCGGCGACCAGCGCGACCAGCCGCGCGGTCGGGCGCGAACGCTCATACCAGGCGAACCCGCCGATCAGCGCGAGCCCGAGCCCGGCGAACGTGACGGCCTGCCAGCTCACCCGCGGACCCCCGACCCGACCGCTTCGCGCAGGCGGGCGGCGCCCGTCTCCGGCGTCACCGCGCCGGTGCCGCCGAGGATCCGTGCCACCTCGGTCGCGAAATACCAGCCACCGGAGAGCACCTGATCGGCCGGCCCGTCGGCGAGCAGCTCGCCGTCGCCGAGCAGCAGCACGCGCTCCGCGAAGCGAGAGGCGAACTCGACGTCGTGGGTCGCGACCATGACAGCGGCGCCGGCGCGGGCGAGCCCGCCGAGCCACTCGACGAGCTCGCGCTTCCTCGCCCCATCCATTCCCCTGGTCGGCTCGTCGAGGCAGACGATCCCGGGGCGCTCGCCCCCGCCGCGACCGGCCATCACGATCGCGAGCGCGAGCCGCTCCCGCTCGCCGCCCGACAGGTCACGCGGGTCGCGCTCGACCGCCCACTCGAGCTCGACGGCGGCGAGCGCCCGCCTCCCGGCCTCGCCCGGTAGCTCCTCCCCGACCCGCTCACGGACCAGCATGTCCGTGGGGCTCTGCGGCAGGAGCGCGCAGCCTCCGGGTGCCTCGATCGCGCCCCGCGCCGGCTCGATCAAATCGGCGGCCGCGCGCAGCAGGGTCGACTTGCCCGCGCCGTTTCGGCCCATGAGCGCAACGCGCTCGCCCGGCCTCACGACGAGCTCGAGCCGTCGCAGGACCTCGCGGACCGCGTCGCCGGCGCCGCGCTCGAGCCACAGGTCGTGCGCCACCAGCGCGACGGGGCCGGGGGCCTCGCGCGAGCGTCGCCACGGACGCCGCCGCTCCGGCGGCGGGTCGGCGGCCGCGGGCGGCGCCTCGGCCTCGATTCCACGGGCTTTCAGCTCCCGTCGCGCCTCCTTCACGGCGACCGGCAGCGGCCGCAGGCCGACGAGCGCGAAGAGCCGCGCCCCCGGCGGCGCCAGATCGGGATCGGCGGCAATCGCCCACTCGCAGAATCCAACGGGCGCGCCATCGAAGGCGATCGCTCCCTCTTCGAGGGCCACCACTCGGTCGGCGGCGCCGAGGCAGCGCTCGAGCCGGTGCTCGGCGAGGACGACGCCCATCCCCCACTCCTCGTTCAGCCGTCGCAGGAGCCCGACCAGCTCGTCCCCCGCCACCGGGTCGAGCTGCGAGGTCGGCTCGTCGAGCAGGATCAGTCGAGGGCGCAAGACGAGCGCCGCGGCGAGGGCGACCCGCTGGAGCTCGCCGCCCGAGAGCGAGTCGGTCGGGCGGTCGAGGAGCGCGGCGATGCCGAGCGCCAGTGAGACCTCCTCGATCGCGCGCGACCGGGCGGCGCGCGGCTCACCGCGCAGCTCGAGCGGCAGCTCGAGCTCGCCCCGCACCGTCGCCGACACCACCTGCGTCTCGGGGTCCTGCCCGACGAGCCCGACCAGCCCGCCGAGCTCGGCGGGGCCGTGCTCGCGGACGTCGAGGCCGCACACCTGCAGCGCGCCCGCCGCGTCACCCCCGTGGTAGTGGGGCACGAGCCCGCAGAGCGCGCGCAGGAGCGTCGACTTGCCGGATCCCGAGCGCCCGGCGAGGACGACGAGCTCGCCCTCGGCGAGCTCGACGTCGATCGAGTCGAGCGCCGTCTCCGCCGCGTCCGGATAGCGATAGTCGAAGCGCTCGAGGCGGGCGATCGGCTCAACCATGGCGCCCCCGGAGGCCCAGGAAGGGCGCCGCCGCGAGCAGCGGAAGTGCCGTGGCAAGCGCCAGGGTCCAGCCGCTCGCCGCGATCGAGATCGTGGGGTAGGCATCGAAGTCCCCGATCCCGCCGAGGCGCGCCACGAGCACCACGGCGACGATCGCCGCCCCCGCGGCGGCGAAGCGCCAGGAATGGCGCGACGTCGGACGCGGCCCGGCGTCGCGCGGCGCGCCGCGCGCATAGCCGCGCAGCTCGAGGGCGGCGGCGACATCGACGGCGCGGTCGAGCGAGCCGGCGACGAGCCGACGGACCAGTGCCGCGCGCCCGGCGGGGGCCGCCGCCGGGCCGCGCAGCGCCGCCGCCTCGCGAAGCCGGGCGTGATCGGCCGCAGCGAGCGGGACGAGGCGCGTGATCAGGGTCGCAGTGAGGGCCGAGTGGCGCGCGAGCGGACGCAGCATGCGCAGCATCCGGTCGGGATCGACGCAGGCCGAGTGGACCGCGAACGCGGCGAGAACGACTGCGATCCGCAGAGCCAGGACGCCGCCCTCCACCAGCGCCTCCGCGCTCACGTCGATTTGACCGAGCACCGGCACCTCGCCGCCGCGCACGAGGATCGTGTCCCCGCGCTGCGCGGTGATCGCGTTCACGGCAACGATCAACACTCCGAGGCCGAGCGAGAGTCTCGCGGAGGCCGCGAGCGCCGCCGCCGCCCGGGCGCCGAGCCCGGCGACCACGACGGCTGCGCCAGCTCCGGCGAGCACGATCGGATTCGAGAAGGCGAACGCGGCGACCGCGAGCGCGCCCAGATAGAGCGACGCGGCGCCCGCGCCGACGCCGCCGAACGGGCCGCCGCGAGGTGCATAGGCAAGCGGCGAGCTCATCAGCCGCCCTCCGGCAGCGGGATCTCGTGACCGCCGGCGGACGCGATGGCGTAGCGGTGCGCGAGCGAGTCCGTCCGCAGGAGACCGACCGCGGCCTCGACCCCCGCACCGTCGGTGCCGGTCACCAGCCAGGTGGCGGGATCATCGCCGGCGCGCAGCCCCGCGACCAGCCCCGCGCCGGCCCCGAGCCGCTCGACCGGCGCCGCGCTCTCGTCGAGCGCGGCGAGCCGCCAGCCGCTCGCGGCACGCTCGAAGCGCGCGAAGACGCCGCTCGTCGCCGGCTCGTGCTCGAGCGTCGCGGCGACGCGATCCGAGCGCACCCGCGCCCACGGCCCGACCAGGACGCGCAGCGCCTCGGCGTCCGCGTGGGCCACGGCTCGGCGAGGCTCGATGCTCGCGTCCACGCCCTCGGCGGCGAGCCGCTCGACGGTATCGCTGCACGGGCGCCGCACCGTCAGGCAGACCACCCGCACCGGCAGCCGCTCGGTGCCGGCCGAGACCTGCGCGAACGGCTCGGGCCAGGAGCCGACCACCGCGGGCGTCCGCAGCGCATCGGTCCAGTCGCGGTAGTCCCACCAGATCCGGTCGCCGCCGTGCGCCGGTACGTCGGCCGCGCCGCGCGGCGACTCGATCCCGTTCACGAAGAAGAACCAGTCGATCGAGCGTCCGTCGGCGACGGTGCCGGAGATCCCGTCGATCGACTGCACGAACCCGCCTCCGTAGCGCGTCGTGAGCTCGGTCTCGCGGTCGAGGAAGCGGATAACGGTCTCCGACTCCGCCGGGTCCTCCTCGCTCGTCTCGATGAGGACGTTCGCGCCGTAGTCGCGGGTCACCGTGAGCGTGACCTCGCCGCTCGTCGACTCGCCGGGGCCGAAGCCGCAACCAGCGGCCGCGGCGGCGAGCGAGACCGCCGCCGCGACCGTCGTGCTGCGGCGTCGGCTCATCTCCTGCGGACTCGCTCGCAGTCGCGCGCGATGCTGTCGCTTCGGTCCGAGCGCTTCAGGCGCACGGTGTCACGACCCGGCCCGCAGTCGAGCTCATCGCTGCCGCCCTTGCGAAGGTCGATCTTGTCGTCGCCGCCGCGGCCGCGGATCGCGTCGTCTCCGCGGGTGCCCTTGATCCGATCGCCGTCGCGGCTGCCGACCAGCCGCTCGCCGTGCACCGGCGGGCACTCGTCGAGCGCTGCCGCGACGCACACGGGCACCTTCTCGGAGGGAATGTCGGCGCCGCGCGTGGCGGTCAGCTTCAGCTTGTCGCCGGAGCCGGCCGTGATCTGGGCGGTGCCGTCGGCGCCGGTGATCGCGCCGCCGACCGTCGCCCCGGCCGCGGGTTGCGTCTGGCACGTGATCTCGAACGTGGTCTGGTCGGTCGTGCAGGCGTGCTCGAGGACCTGGACCGAGAACGAGCTCCCGGTCTTCGCGCGCGCCGGGGCGATCAGCTCGAGCTCCTCCGGGTTCGGCGCGGGGAAGTTGTCGGAGGCGAGGTAGAAGAGCACCTCGTCGCCGTCATGAACGGTGAGCTGGTCGGCGCCCACCGAGGCCTCCTCGTGGTTGGCCTTCAGATACCAGAACGTCTCGCCCGAGCTCGCCTCGGCGCCATCGATGCCGCAGACCAGGAGGCTGAAGCCGAACTGGTCGCTGAGCGCCAGCGGCCGCAGCTTGCGGCTCGCGCGCGCGGCCGTCGCCAGCAGGCTGAGCGCGTTGCGGTCGTCGTAGCTGTACTCGGCGCCCGAGCCGCCGGGAGGGCCGAGGCAGTCGGCCTCCGGCGTCGTCGGCACGGTCACCGAGCCGTCGAAGAAGTACGTCGTGCCGGCCTCGAGCACGCGGTCCGGGGTCAACACGCGAAGCTCGGCGCTCACGGTCGCAGCGCCGGCGCCTGCCGGTGGGAGCGCGAGCGCGCACACGGCGCAGAGCAGTGCGACGCCGAGACCTGCCGGCGGGATCCTTGTGGTCATCTGAGAGCCACCCTTTCCTCGAGGGACATCGTTGGCTGGCCGGCGACAGGTCTCCTGGCTCCCGGGCTCTCGGTCGTCGCGCCTTCCCGAGGCGGCTGGGGCCGCCTCAGTGGCCGACTCGCGTCATGCGACGCCGTCTTGCCCGATCACAGTGGCGGGACCGCGCCGGATTTGCACCGGACTTCCCTTGACCACCGACCGTTATGTGCGGGCGAGTCTATCCCGCGGCGGGCGCTCCGACTAGCCCGAGCGTTCCTCGACCTTGCGCCGGAGCTCCTCGACCACCTCGGGCATCGCCTGGCGCATGCGCGCGAGCTCCCAGTGCTCGATCTTGATCAGGCGAACCGGAGACGTTGCCGTCACGGTTGCGGACCGCGCCTGCCGCTCTAACAGGCCCTGCTCGCCGAAGACGTCGCCGGCCGCGAGGTCGGCGACGTGATCGCCCTCGCGCTCGACCTTGACGGTGCCGTCGTCGATCACGTAAAAGTCGTTCGAGTAGCCGCCCTCGCGGATGATCGTCTTTCCCTCGGCGACCGACTCCAGCGTGGCGAAGGTCGCGACCTTCGACAGCGCCTCATCGGGCACGTCGGCGAACAGGGGGGCGTTCTTGAGGGCGCTTACGTCCACGGCTACCTCCGGTCGGGATTGGCGCCGAAGAACCTAACACTGCTAACCGATCGGAGGGTGGCCTTCACCCACCGATCGCGCCGCTCGCGGTCTCGACGAAGATCGAGCGCGCCGCGCGCAGCTCCTCGTTGTTGCCGCGGTCGAGGCGCTCGAGCGCGAATCCCTCGAGCCCAGCGATCAGGTAGACGACCGCGGCTTCGAGCTCGCGCCCACGAGGCCCGTCGGGCAGGCCGCGCAGGAGCTCGCGCAGGATCGTGCGGTAGCCCTCCTTCATCTCACGCATGATCTCCCCCACCTCAGGCTCGACCACCGACTGCGAGACGAGATCGAAGTAGACGCGCTGAAGGCCCTCGTCGCGATTCATGGCCTGCCACAGCCCGTCCGCCACCCCGCGCACCAGCTCGGCGACGTCCGCCGGCTCGCCGAGGGCGCCGAGCACCTGCTCGATGATCGTCTGCGAGACGCGCCGCGCGACTGCGGCGACGAGGCCGCGCTTCGACCCGTAGTAGTAGGAGATCAGTGCCTTGTTTTGGCCGGAGGCGGCCGCGACCTTGGCGATCGTGAGGCCGGCGTAGCCGTCGCGCTTGAGGACCTCGTACGCGGCCGCGAGGATCCGCTCCGGCGCGTCGGACGGGGGGCGTCCAGGCCGGCGCGCGGGTGCCGCTGTGCTCAAACCGGTGCTCCCGCCGCCGCCGGCTCCATCCCCATCGCGGCGAGCTTCTTGGAAAGGGACTTCATCGCGTACTCGAACAGCTCGGACGAGTGGTAGCCGAACGGCGTCTGGAAGTTGAACCGGTCCTCGACCCACGGCGGCGAGAACGCGAGCACGCCGACCGGCAACGTGTCGGAAAGCGTCTCCTGGACGACCTCCTTCATGCGCTCGTCCTGCTTGATCGCGTCGGCGAGGAACTTGACCCCGAAGCCGACGTGCCGCGACTCGTCGCGGTTCACGTGCGTGAAGCCGTCGCGGAAGCCGGGCAGCCTGTCCATCTGCTTGAGGCTCCGGAGGATGAACCGGGCGCCAGTGAGGGCGAGCGTCCCCTCGATCACGATCATGTAGACGGTGATGCCGCGGACCAGCGCCTCGAAGTTCGAGGGGTCGCGTCGCAGCTCCTCGGCGACGTCGTGGAGGATCCCGTCGAAGAGGCGCTTGAAGTCGTCGTTCACGTTGGCCCGCTGGACGTCGAGGTTGTCGGCGATCGTCTGCGTGTCGGAGCCGATCACCTCGCGGTAGAAGCGGTCGAAGAAGACGCAGTGCCTCGCCTCGTCGGCGATCTGGGAGGCGAGGAAGATCCGCTGGTCGTCCGTCGGCGCGGCGATCGCGAACGGCAGGAGCTCCGTCGTGACCCGTTCCTCGCCCAGGAAGAACTCCGACAGGCTGAAGAGCATGAACCGCCTTTGCTCGTCACTAAAGAGCGAGGCGTCGTTCCACTGCTCGGCGTCGACCGTGAAGTCGAAGCTCTCGGAGTTCCAGCCCTGGTTCTCCCAGCGCGAGATCAGCTTCCCGTAGGACGGCGCCGCCTCGACGATCCGGTCGAGGTTCGCCATCACCCTGTCGATGTCACCGTCGAGCAGGACGTCGAGCGCGGATTCCGTAGTGGTCATCTTCGTTTGCCTCCTGGGATGCCGACGGGTCGATGGAATTATTAGTCGGACGGTTAGTTAATGTCAAGGGGCGCCGGCGCGCCGTTTCTCGATACCGGCGCCGGGTAGTCGAACCGCATGGCCAAAGACCACGGATCCAGCGTCAAGGACGACAAGCAATACGAGGGCCTTCGCAAGAAGGGGATGAGCAAGGAGCGCGCCGCGAAGATCGCGAACACGCCCGGCGCCTCGAAGAAGGGCGGCAAGAAGTCGAAGGGCGGCAGCGGCGGCGGCACCAAGGAGGGTCAGCGCACGGGCGGCCGCAAGAGCGGGAGCAAGTCCTGATGTGGGGATCTTGGGCCGGCTTCACCCTCGCCGGCCTGCTCGTCTTCCTGCTGCTGGTCGGGATCGCGTTCGGCACCGCGCCGCTGATCTTCGCGGTGCTGATCGGCGGGCTGATCATGGGCGGCATCGCCGTCGCCCAGGTGCTGCGCCGCGCCGGTGGCGAGCCGCCGCCGGGTGCGGAGCGCCGCCAGAACCCGCGTTCCGGCGCCGCGCCGGCGGCCGGGGAGGGCTCGACGCCCCCCTCCTCGGCAGCCTGAGCCTCAGGGCGTAAAGACGACCTTGATCGCCCGGTCCTCCTTCTTCTGGAAGGCCTCGTAGGCGTGCGGCGCCTCGCTCAGCGGGACCTTGTGCGTGACGAGGTCCTCCGTGCCGAGCGGATCGTCGTCGTCGGTGACCAGCGGCATCAGGTCATCGATCCAGCGCTTCACATGGGCCTGGCCCATGCGCAGCTGTAGGCCCTTGTCGAAGAGCTGCATCATCGGCACCGGGTCGAGCGCGCCACCGTAGACGCCGCTGATCGACACGGTGCCGCCGCGCCGGACGCCGTCGAAGCAGGCGTTGAGGGCGCTGAGGCGGTCGACGCCGGCCCGCTGGAAGACCTGGCGGGCGATCGCGTCCGGCAGCAGCCCGGCCGCCCGCTGGGCGAGCTCGCCGACCGGCGCGCCGTGCGCCTCCATCCCGACCGCGTCGATCACCGAGTCGGTACCCCGCCCGTCGGTGAGGTCGCGGATCCGGTCGCCGATGCTGCGATCGCCGTCGGCGCCATCGGAGACGTCGATCGTCTCCATCCCGTATTGGCGCGCCTTCTCGAGCCGCTCCGGGACGAGGTCGATGCCGATCACGCGCGCGCCCTTGTGCCGAGCGATCCGTCCCGACATCTGCCCGATCGGCCCGAGCCCGAAGATCGCGACCGAGCCGTCCTCCGGGATCGGTGCATACTCGACCGCCTGCCACGACGTGGGCAGGACGTCGGACAGGAAGACGAAGCGCTAGTCCGGCGGCCCCTCCGGCACCTTGATCGGGCCGAAGTGCGCCATCGGTACCCGCAGATACTCCGCTTGGCCGCCCGGCACCTGGCCGTAGAGCTTCGTGTAGCCGAGCAGCGAGGCGCCGGTCCCCTGCTCGTGGTTCTGGGTCGTCTCGCACTGCGCGTAGAGCCCCTGCCCGCACATCCAGCAGCTTCCGCAGGAGACGTTGAACGGGATCACGACGCGGTCACCGGGCTTGATCTGCTCGACCTCCGACCCGACCTCCTCGACGACGCCCATCGGCTCGTGGCCGAGGATGTCACCGGGCTCGAGGAACGGCCCGAGGACCTCGTAGAGGTGGAGGTCCGAGCCGCAGAGCCCGCTCGAGGTGACTCGGATGATCGCGTCGGTCGACTCCTCGATCGCCGGGTCCGGGACCTCCTCGACCCGCACGTCGCGCCTTCCCTGCCACGTGACCGCCTTCATCTTCGCCTCGCTTCCCTCGCTCGCTCCGCTGGCTTCGCGAATCGGGTACCCGGTCGGGTCGTTGCTACGCGAGGCGCGAGCGGCTTAGATGGCGCTCGGTGGCGACCTTCTGCCTCATCCACGGCAACTGGCACGACGGCTCGTGCTGGGCACCGCTCATCGGGCCGTTGCGGGAGCGCGGCCACGACGCCGTCGCGCCGGATTTGCCGCTGGAGGACCCGGCGGCGAGCTGGGAGCTGCGGATCGACTCGCCGCTGCGCGCGCTCGATGGCGTCGAGGGGCAGGTGGTGGTGGTCGCCCACTCCGCCTCATCCGGCTACGGGGCGCTGGTCGCGGACCGGCTGAGCAATCCGCTGCTCGTCCACCTCTGTCCCCGGCTGGGTCAATTCCGCGCCCCACCGGACGCGCCATCGGTCTTCAGGCCGGGGTTCCCGTTTCCACCGCGGCGTGCCGACGGCGCGAACGTCTGGGACCCGGAGGCCGCGATCCCGGCGATGTATCCGCGGCTTCCCCGCGACACCGCGGAGCAGCTCGCCGGCCGCCTTCGCCCCGCCGCGCCGCCGGCCGGCGCCTTTCCGTTGCCGTCGCACCCGGAGGTCCGCACCGCTCTGATCTACGCCACCGACGACGAATTCTTCGAGCCGGATTGGGAGCGGTTCATGGCCCGCAACGTGCTCGGCATCGAGCCGGTCGAGATCGACGGCGGCCACTTCCCGATGCTCGAGGACCCGGAAAGCTTGGCCGCCGTCCTCGACCCGCTCGTCAGCCGCTCGCCTCGCGCGTGAACTCGGCCGTGTGAACCTGACCACGGTGCTTGAACTGAAGGAACAGGCGGTAGCTGCCGGCGCTCGGGAACTCGGTCATGAAGCGGATTCCGCGACCTGAGCCGGACCCCTCGTCGCCCCCGCCGGTGATCGGGTGAACGTGCAGGAACGCCAGATCACCCTCGCGGAGCGCCACGAGGTGGCCGTCGGCGCCGAGGTAGGGCTCGACGTCAACCGGCTTGCCGTCCCGGAGCACGTTGAAGGTCAGCTCCCTGGGCTCGCCCGCGGCGGCGGCCTCGCCCTCGAGCCCGACGTCGTACCCCGAGCCCGTGGTGGTCTCGGTCTGCTGAACCGGCAGCTCGTGGTCGTCGGCCTGACCGTCGACGCTCAGGTCGGCACCGAGCGTCATGCCCTCGCCGTCGTGGCTGAAATCGGCGAAGACGCGGTAATCGCCCGGCTCATCGAGGGTGATCGGCGTCGACCAGGTGCCGTCGTTCGCCATCGCCGGATGCAGGTGCTGGAAGCCCGTCAGGTCACTGCGCACCACGATCAGGTGCATCCGGCGCGCATGTTCGACGTCGAAGTCGGTGACCGCTGAGCCCCGCTCGAGGATCCGGAAGCTGAGCTCGCCCTGCTCCCCGCGCGCCAGCTGGCGCTGGTCGAGCTCGACTCGCAGCCCGCCCGCCGCGCTGCTCAGGCCCTCTACACCCTCGGCGCCGCCTCCAGCCATGGCGCTCTCCTCGCTATGGCCGCCGTGCTCGCTCTCGGAAGCCATCGTCCCGTGGCCCATGTCGTCGCCCGAGATCGCCTCCGCGATCAGGACCGTGGCGCCGAAGACGGCGGCCACGGCCAAGACCGACCCGACCAGCCGCGGCGACGGCCCACCGTGGATGCCGGTCTCGTGGACGGCAACATGACCCTTGCCACGGGAGATCAGCCAGCGGTTGACCGGCAACGCGGCCAGGAAGGCCAGGAAGAGCGCAAACGACAGGGCGCCCCAGAAGAGCAGGTCACCCAGCCCGGCCTCCATCGCCCCCGGGATGAGGACCATGATCAGGTTGTCGATCACCTCCATCACCGCGATCGAGAAGGTGTCCGAGGCGAAGGCGATGGGGATGACCGCACCGAGTGCCAGCCCGGCTCGCAGAAGCGGCAGGCTGGTCAGGCTGTAGCCGAAGAGGAAGGCGAGCGCGATCGCGAGGACGACCGTCGCGAAGTTGCCGAGGCCCAGGGCGGTGCCGATCGCCATTCCCGTGACCTCGCCGATCGCGCACCCGGTGAGGCAGTGGAGGGTCGCGCTGACCGCGACTCCGGTGAGGGCCCGCCCCTCGGTCGGCATCCGATGATGGTCGTGGCCGGGGGCATCGTGCCGGCCCTGGGGTTCGCTGTGCTCCCGATGCTGGATGGTGTGAGTCAAGTGGATTCCTCCTCGTGCGTGCGGTCGCTCACGATATCATACCCCTAGGGGGTATCATCAACTCGGCATGAGAGGATTCGGTCTCGGTGTCGGAGGCCTCATCGACGGAGCGGGCGCTGCGCTGGATCCCGGCTGTCGCGGCGTTGGCGGTCGCCACCCTTTACTGCGTGGGGGCGCTGCTGACGGCCGCCGGGCTCCGTGGCGCCGGTCTGTCCGTCAGGGACACGCTGCCCCTGTTCTCGCTGGAGAAGCTCCTCGCCCGCGGCATCAGCACCTTGATCGGCTCGATCCTGCTGCTGGCATTGCTGGCGCTCCTGGCGATCGGGGCGGTACGGGCCGCGAGCGTCCTGAGGCGCCGGGATACGAGTCACCGGAGGACGATTGCCGCAGTCGTCGCCGGCGCCGTGCTGCTGATCCTGGTGCTGGCGTTCAGCAGCCCGGTGCTGGCCGTGGCATTGCTGCTCAGCCTCGAGATGGGTGTGGCGGGCAGGAGGTGGCTACCCACCGTGCCTCGCGCCTGGATCTGGGGCGCGCAGTACATCGTCGTGCTCGGTGGGTTGATCGCCAGCGCCTACGCATATCCGCAGCCGTTGCCGGTCGCGCGCGTGGACGTCGTGGGCGGCGGCGCGACGGTGGTCGGCGACCTGGTCACGACCACGGACTTCTCCTGGTATGTGGCCGGCTTCGACGACGACTCGGTCCGCGCGATCCCGTCGGCCCGTATCGAGGACGCGCAGTTCGCCTCGCGCGAGCGTGAGGACCCACCGATGCTCAAGGACCTCGTCTCCGACCTGGTCGATTAGTGCCCGATGGCGCCGAGGCGGCTCTCCACGGCCGCTACTTCTCGTCGCTCTGCCTGGGGCTGGCGGCCCTCTCGCTCCCGGCCGCCACCGAAACCTGAGCGAGCCATGTTTCGCCGGGATGACTTCGGGAACGGAGGACATTCTGGCTCGCGGCTGGTCACCGGCCAGCGGGTTAGGACGGGCGAAGGGACTGACCGAGGAGGTGCCATGGGCGCAACCGCGGCGCGACTATCGCCGCTTGATGATTCGTTCCTGGCCGTCGAGAGCCCGACGGCCCACATGCACGTCGGCTGGGCCGCGGTTTTTGAGAGACCGAGTTCCGGCCGCGGGCCGAGCTTCGAGGAGCTTCGCGCGCACATCGGCAGCCGCCTCGCGCGGATGCCGCGCTGCCGCCAGAAGCTCTCCAGCACGCCGCTCGATCTCGATGCTCCGTGTTGGGTAGACGATCCCGACTTCGACCTCTCACGTCACATCGTGCGCGCATCGTCATCCGACTTCGACGAGGTCGTGGCCGATTGCATGTCGGGGCAGCTCGACCGGGAGCGGCCGCTGTGGGAGCTCCGGATCGCCGACCGGCTCGAGGACGGGCGGATCGGTGTCGTCGGGAAGGTCCATCACTGCATGGTCGACGGGATCGCGGCCGTCGAGCTGGCCTCGCTGCTGCTCGATCCGACCCCGGAGGCACCGGCCGAGCGCGACGACGAATGGAATCCGCCGGCGACCGAGCCCGGCGCGGCCAGCCGCCTGCGGACGATCGCCGAGGCCCGGGTCCGCGATCAGATCGAAATCGCGCGCTCCGCGCTTGGGACCCTCGCCTCGCCGCTGCGCCTGGTCCGCGTCGCGTACCGGAGCACCCGTGCCGCCGCAGGCTCCCTTCCCAGGGCGCTTCGTCCAGCGACGCCGGTGGCGCCCCTCAACGAGCCGCTTTCCGCGGCGCGCCACCTCGCGCGTGTGAGCTGGCCGCTCGACGACCTTCACCGCGTGCGCAAGAGCTTCGGCGCCACCGTGAACGACGTCTACCTGGCGGCCGCTGCCGGCGCCCTGCGGCGCCTCATGCTCAGCCGCGGCGCGGAGCCGGTGGCGCTGAAGACGATGGTCCCGGTGAACGTCCGCGGCGACGGCAAGCCCGACGAGCTCGGCAACCGGATCTCCTTCATGTTCATCGCGCTGCCGTGCGACGAGCCCAGCGCGATTCGCCGCCTGCGGCGGATCAAGCGGGCGACGAGTCAGAGCAAACGGCGTGGCGATCCCGGCGCCGCCGACCTGCTCATGCGGATGGTTGGTTTCGGGCCGCGGACGCTGAGGCGGCTGGTCGCAAAGGCGGTGGCGAGCCCGCGGATGTTCAACCTCGTCGTCTCCAACATCCCCGGGCCGCGCGACCCGATGTACATGCGCGGCTGCGAGCTCGAGGAGGCCTATCCGGTGGTGCCGCTCGCCGAGCGCCACGCGCTCTCGATCGGGATGACGACGATCCGGGATCGCGCCTGCTTCGGCCTCTACGCGGATCGCCGCTCGCTTGGGGACATGGAGCGCTTGAGCACCTGCCTTGAGGAGGCGACCGACGAGCTGCTGGCGCTGGCGGCCGGCACCGGACGCGACCCGGGCGCCGCCTTCGTGCATGCAGCCTGAACCTGTCGGTTCGGCTTCCGGGCTGGACCGCGTCGAGCGGCGCGGGTAGGCTCGCTCGATGCGCCTGGCTCGATTGACCGCCCTCGCGGCGACCGCGGTGGTAGCGATCGCCTGGTCGGCAACGGCGTCCGCCGCTTCCGACGAGCGCCTTCAGACTGCGCTCGACAAACTGGTCGAGATCAAGGGCGGACCGCCCGGTGTCGGCGTCGTCCTCGTGCGGGGACACCGGGAGACGTTCCTGCGCGCCGGCGTCGCCGACGTCGAGACTGACAAGCCGTTCACCCGCCGCAAGCACATGCGGATCGCCAGCGTCTCGAAGGCGTTCAGCGGAGCGGTCGCGCTCTCATTGGTAGATCGGGGACTGCTGTCGCTCGACGACACGATCGGCGCCCGCTTGCCGGCGTTGCCCGCGGCTTGGGGCTCGGTGACGCTCCGCCAGTTGCTCAGCCACACCGGTGGCGTTTCCAACTACACAGAGGACGAGGGCTTTCAGCAGTACTTCGGCGACCACCTGCAGGACGACATCACCCTGCTCGGGCTGATCGACTTCGTGCGCGACGAGCCGCTCGAGTTCGCGCCCGGGACGGGCTACCGCTACTCGAACACAGACAACATCATCATCGCGCTGATGGCGGAGGCGGTGACCGGGACGCCGTATGTGGATTTGCTCAAGCGGGAGGTGGCTCGACCTCTGGACCTTCGCCAGACGGCCCTCCCGAGGGGCGTGAACGTCCCGAAGCCGCTGATCCGCGGCTATAAGACACGCTGCCCGAGATCGAGGACCTGACCGAGTGCTGCAGCATGGCCTTCGTGAGCGCCTCGGGTGGCATCTACTCGACCCCGCACGATCTGACGCGGTTCACGCAGGGCTACGTCGGCGGCGAGCTCTACGGGGCCGCCACTCGCGCGGCCCAGTTCAGCTTCCGACCGGGGGCGGGATCTGAGCCGCCCGGGCCCGGTAAGCAGTCGGGGGGCCTGGCGCTGTTTCGTTACAAGACGCGCTGTGGCACCGTCTTCGGACACACGGGGAACTTCCCGGGCTACGCCCAGTTCACCGCCGCCACTCGCAACGGAAAGCGCGCCCTGACGGTCTCGGTGAACCGCCAGCTCGCCCCGGATGCCCCGGGGATCAAGGCGCCGGAGGCGTTCAAGGTCCTCCGCCGTGACTACACGCTCGCCGTCTGCGCGCTGCTCAACTAGCGCGCGTCCCCCGCCACGTGAGCCAGGCGAACAGGCCCTGGACGGGCAGTCGCGCGTACAAGAGTCCCCGCTTGACGCGCGGGAACCTCTCGGGCCGCAATGCCATGTGTACGTTGGCCCAATAGATCGCCAGCAGCGTGGCCAACAGCCACCAGCGGGCGGCCGGGCGCGTGCGGTCGGCCAGCACGGCCAGCCCCCCGGCCAGCTCGGCGACGCCCGAGGCCATGTTGACTTCGGCTCTCCACGGCTCGAACGGCGGCGGCACGATCGACTCGTAGAACTTCGGGGCCCGGAAGTGGTTCAGACCGTTCGCGATCCAGAAGGCCGCAGCGGCGTATCGCCAGGCCCGTGAACCGGTCATCCCGACAGGCCGGCGGCCTCGAGGGCATCCTCGGGCTCGAGCTCGACGTCTTCTTGGGACACGCGGCGACGAGTATCTCGATGTTGCGCCTTCCCCGCAAAGGGGCCGCGGCGGTGCGCTACCGGGATTCGAACTGCGTAGTTAGTGGCTTCACCCGGCCTACTCCGACATCCCGGCGGCTTCGAGAGCCTCGACCGCGCCATGCGCCAGGGCGTCATGAGCGGCGAACGGCGGCGACGTTCCCATTCGAGATCGCCTACTCCCGCAGGCCGGCGGCTTCGAGGGCTTCGTCGCGCTCTTGGTAGAGGCATGCCCTGACGATGGCGCCGTGGCGAATCGTCCATACGAACGTGCCGCGGCCTTGGAGTTCGATCCCGTAGCGGCCTCGAGCTCGGTTGGTGAACGGCACAACGACGTGATCCCCCGCGTCGATGAACTCGTCTGCCCCGAGCTGGAAGGACTCCCAGCTGCCCACATACTGGTCGAACAGATGACGGAACTGCTCGAGGTCGTAGATGGCCCGGTCGACGTTGATGCCAACCGCCCGCGACATATCGCACTCGAACTCCGGCGCGAAGTCCTTGAACGCGGCCTCGACCTCGCCTCGGTTGAAGGCCGCGTAGCCCTCGCGCACCATCTCGACGTTCTCCTGCGACATCCCTACGCCGACAATCCGGCGGCTTCGACGACGGCGCGTCTAGTGCCTCGTCGCGTCGGGGCGCGGAGCGGCAGGGTCATTGTCCGCCGTTGTCCGTTACTCGGGCTGTTCGGTGGGGCACGACGCGGCCATGAGCCCCGCCGCGAAGCCGAAGCAGAAGGACGCAGAAGGCGTCGTGCCGAAAGTCAGGAGAACGGTTCCCACTGCGATCGCGATGTTCGCTCGCTCGACCGCCTCATCGCAGGACATCTGCTTCTTGTCGTCACCGCCGCCGCTGCCGCCGCTCGACTTGGCGGCGACCGCGCCGTAGTGCCCGAGCGCTAACCCCGTGACCCCCGTGAGGAGTACTTCCGGCTTGAACTCAATGCGCATGGAGCTGCGCCCCTTTCTCGGATGTCGAAGCGCTAATCCGTCGAGGGAGTCTCGCAGGCGATGGCGCCTCCCTGCGGCTCGCGAACGGACGATTGCCCCGCCCGTTGTCCCGCGGTGCCCCGTAAACGACAAAACCCGCATCAGCATGCGGGTCTCGGAGCACCGCTACCGGGATTCGAACCCGGGTTTCCGCCGTGAGAGGGCGGCGTCCTAGTCCCCTAGACGATAGCGGCGCGAGGGGGCGATTCTAGCGAGCGCCCCCTCGCCTCCTTTAGGCCAAATCGCTCAGGCCGGGTGCGCGTGCGGCGGCCGGCGGCCCGGGCGCTGGTGCTCCGCGTAGCGGCGGCCGATCAGCACGGCGGCGCTGCCGCCGGCGACTCCGGCCACGAGCGCGCCGATCGCCCAGCCGGCGCCCGTCAGGTCGAGGCCGAGCGCGTGGTCGAGCGTCCACTCGCCACCGCCGGCGCCCGCGAGCATGAACGCCGCCGCGGCGAGCGCGAGGTTGTACTCATAGCCCGAGTTCGTGTTCCAGAACCCATTGGGGTAGTGGACGGTCGCGACAGCGGCCGTCATCACCGCGATCACGGCGGCGGCGGCGAAGGGCACGAGGAACCCGAAGGCGATCGCCATCCCGCCGAAGAACTCGGCCGCGCCGGCCGCCGGGGCGTGGACTTGGCCGGGCCTCAGGCCCATGTTGTCGAAGGTGCGGCCCGTGCCGTCGAGCCCGCCGCCGCCGAAGGCGCCGAACAGCTTCTGCGCGCCGTGGCCGGCGAAGATCAGTCCGATCGTCAGGTGGAAGACGAACAGCGCGAGGTTCATGTGGGACATCTCCTTCCCGCTTGGAGACTCTCGTTCGGTTCACGATGCCCATTCCCGCCGGTGCGGGCGATCGAACGTCCGTGCGCCTCACCCGCCCTCTGGCGACCGAAGCCGCGGGAGGCTCGGGCTGCACTCCCGTGCGCCGCGGCAGTCCGCGAGTCTGCGGAGCGTTGCCGCGAGCGCGTCCTTGACTTGCGCGTAGTCCGGATCGCCCGTGCGTGATTCGAGCTCGAGCGGGTCCGCGGCGAGGTCGTAGAGCTCCTCGTCCCCGGTGGAATAGCGGGCGTACAGCCAGCGGCCGTCGCGGATCGCCTCGTACGGAAAGCCGTAGTCGGCGGAGCGATCGCGCACGAGCGACTCGATCAGGAGCGGCCGGTCGTTCTCGCGCCGCGGGTGGTCGGCGAACGAGAGCAACGAATGCCCATCGACCTCGATCGTCGACTCGGCGTCGGCGATCCCAGCGATCGTCGGCGCCAGGTCGATGTTCCCGACGATCGCGTCGGAGGTCTCACCGCCCGGGATCCCGGGGCCGCGGACGAGCAGCGGCATGCGGGCGGAGGCTTCGTAGGGCAGGCCCGTTCCGAACTCGACCCGGTGCTCGCCATCGATATAGCCGTTGTCGGAGGTGAAGAGGAGGTAGGTGTTGCCGAGCTGCCCCTTGCGCCGCAGCTGCTCCACGATCCGGCCGACCTGGCGGTCGACCTCCAAAAGCGACGCGAGCGCCCGGTCATATCGCGCGTCGATCCGGGCGAGAGCGCGCCGACTGAGCGGTGGGCGGTCGCGGATGAAGCTGGGCTTGTCGTCGACGTTCGCCTCGTCGAACGCCGGGGTCCTCGGCGCCTTCGCTTCGGCGAACGATCGGGAACTACGCGGTGGCGGCGTGCTGGGCGCGTGCGGTGCGTTGAAGCCCACGTAGAGGAACAGCGGGCGCTCGCCGCGGACGGCGTGGTTGATCGCGTCCACGGCGAGGTGACCCAGGACGCGGGTCTTGTAGTCGTCCTGCTCGTCGCCGTAGCGACGGAGCTCGCCGTTGTTGTTGACCGTGTAGTCGTAGTAGCCCTGCGTCGTCGGGTCGACGAGCGCGTGCCACTCGCTCCAGCCCGGCGGCACCTGCTCGCCCTCCTCCCCGCCGTAGCCGCTCAGGTACTCGCCGACGAATGCCGTCCGATAGCCGGCGTTCTGAAGCCAGACGCCGAGCGTGTCGTCCTCCTCGAGCGCGGAGAGCGCCGTCGGATCACGGTTCGAGATCACGCCGCTGTTGTGCGCGTACTGGCCGGTGAGGAACGTCGCGCGTGAGGGCGAGGAGAGCGGATCCGTGACGTAGAAGCGGTCGAAGCGGACCCCCGTGCGGGCCAGCAGGCGCTTCGTGTGCGGCATCGCGCGCATCTGCGAGAGCGTCTGGTCGTCCGTCATCAGGACGACGACGTTCGGCTTGGCCGCCGCTTCGCTCGGCTCGACGCGCGCTTCGCGACCGGCCCCCTCGTTCTCTTCGCGCAAGGCGACGCCGAGGGCGAATGCACCGAGGAGGAAGAGGGTGAACGCCGCGAGGCCCAGACGGCTCAGCGATCGATCAGTGCCGGCCGGGCTCTCCACCGGCGGCACGATAACCGCCGGTCAGGGCATGGGAGTGCGGCTGAGAGGATTCGAACCTCCACGTCCTTGCGGACACGGCGACCTGAACGCCGCGCGTCTACCAGTTCCGCCACAGCCGCGTGGGGCGCTCAAAATCTAGCGAGCGGATCGCTGCACGCCAACGATCTCTCTGATCGGGGGTAAGCTCGGCACAGCGCGTCACGAGGAGGAGAGCAATGACGATCACCGATCCGACCGCGATCCGGTCTTACGAGCAGGCCTGCGCGGAGCACGAGTGGCGGGTGCCCGCGCGGTACAACATCGCCGCCGACGTCTGCGACAAGCACCCCCGTGAGAAGCCGGCGATGGTCTGGGAGCGCTTCGACGGCGCCTCACGCAAGCTCGCTTGGGGCGAGCTGCAGGACCTCTCGAACCAGGCCGCGCACCTGCTCCGAGCCCACGGCATCGAGAAGGGTGACCGGGTTGCCGTCGTCCTCCCGCCCACGCCCGAGGCCGCCGCGATCTTCTTCGGCACCTGGAAGCTCGGCGCGATCCTGCTCTCGATGTCGGTGCTCTACGGCGACGAGGGCATCCGCCATCGCCTCACCGACTCGACGCCGCGAGTGCTGGTCACCGACGCCGCCAACGCCGCGCGCTTCGACCGTTCCCTCGTCGACACATTACTCGTCGTGGACGAGGGCGACGGCCTCCTCGCCGGGCAACCGACGGATCACATCTGCGAGGACACGTCCGCCGAGGACCCCGCGCAGCTCTACTACACCTCCGGGACCACGGGCATGGCGAAGGGCATCATCCACGCCCACCGCTACATCCTCGGCCACGAGGAGTTCACCTACTGCCACCAGGTCGAGGACACGGAGCCGTTCCACGGCATGGGCGAATGGGCCTGGGCGGCGGGCATCTCTCCGCTCCTCGGCCCGTGGCGCCTCGGCGCCGTCCAGTACGTCTACCAGCGCGAGGGCGGCTTCGAGCCGCATAAGCAGCTCGACTTCCTCTCCCGCCACGAGGTCACGAACGTGTTCACGACCCCGACGGCGATGCGGTCGATGATGGCCGTCGAGGACGCGGGCCGGCGCTACCCGCAGCGCTTTCGCCGCGTCTGCTCGGCCGGCGAGCCGCTCAACCCGGAGGCGATTCGCTGGTTCCGCGAGCAGTACGGCATCACAGTGCTCGACTACTACGGCCTGACCGAGTCCTATCCGTTGTGCGCGAACTACCCGTTCATGGAGGTCCGCGAGGGCTCGATGGGGCGCCCGATGCCGGGCTGGGACGTGCAGATCCTCGACGAGGACGAGCAACCGGTCGGCCCCGGCGAGCGCGGCGAGATCTGCCTGCGCGCGCGGTCGAACCCGCACTACCCCCTCGGCTACTGGAAGCTGCCAGAGGCGAGCGAGGAGACCTTCGGCGGCGAGTGGTTTCACACGAAGGATGCCGCGACGACGGACGACGACGGCTACTTCTGGTACTCGGGCCGCGCCGACGACGTGATCATCGCCGCCGGGTACCGCATCGGGCCGTTCGAGGTCGAGTCGGCGTGCATCGAGCACCCCGCCGTGCCCGAGGCCGCCGCCGTCGCCTCGCCTGACGAGATCAAGGGCAACGTCGTCAAGGCGTTCATAGTGCTCGCCGAGGGCCACGAACCCTCGGACGAGCTCGCCGAGGAGATCAAGCACTTCGTCCGCGACCGCCTGTCGGCGTACGCCTACCCGCGCCGGATCGAGTTCACCGACGGGCTGCCCAAGACGCTGACGGGCAAGATCAGGCGGATCGAGTTGCGCGAAGCAGAGCGCGAGCGCCAGGGCGGCTGATCGCGTCCCCGGCGGCCGAGCCGCCGGGACAGCCCGTACGCTCGTCCGCGATGAAGGTTGGCCTCGTCCTCGGCGCCGGCGGCGTACAAGGCGGCGCTTGGCTCACCGGAGGACTCGACGCGGTCGCGGGCGAGACCGGCTGGGACCCCGCCGACGCCGACCGGATCGTCGGGACCTCGGCCGGCGCGATGCTCGCCGCGCTGCTCGCCGCCGGCGTCCCGCCGTGGTTCATGGTCGCGCACTCGGCCGGCGAGACCTTCGCGGGGATCCGCGACGCGAGCGGCCGGCCGGCCGCCGAGGCCGACCGCGCCGGCGGCGCGCGCTTTCGGGTTCACCGCGGCTGCCCGAAGGTCGGTCCGGGCTCCTGGAGCCTCGCGACGCGAACGCTCGTGCGCCCGCACCGCCACACGCCCTCGGCGACGATGAGCGGATGGCTCCCGCGCGGCCTCATCTCGACCGAGCCGCTGCGCGAGCAGGTGCGGCGCGTGGTGCCCAGCGGCTGGGCGCCCCACCCGGGCCTCTGGATCATCGCGTGCGATTACGCCACCGGACGCCGGGTCCCATTCGGCCGCGCCGACGCGCCTCCGGCGGACCTCTGCGACGCCGTCGCCGCCTCGTGCGCGATCCCGGGCTTCTACCGACCGGTCAAGATCGGCGGGCGAAGCTACGTCGACGGCGGCATGTACTCGACCTCGAACCTGGACGTGCTCCGCGACGACGACCTCGACCTCGTCATCTGCCTCAACCCGACCTCCTCCCTTCACCCGATCCGAGCGCTGGACCCGCGCGAGTGGCCGACGCTGCTCTTCCGCCGCGAGGCCGGCAGGCGGCTCGGCCGCGAGGCGCGCAGGCTGCGCGAGCGTGGCGTTCCGGTGGTGCTCGTCCAGCCGCTGCGCGAGGACCTCGAGACGATGAGCCGCAACCTGATGAGCACCCACAACCGAAACCGCGTGATCGCCGTGGCCCGCCGGACCGTCGCGCGGCAGCTCCGCGACTCCGAGCACGCCGATCTCCTCGAGACGCTGCCGAGCGGCCGCCCGGAGAAGGTGCAGCGCCCCGACGCGCCGCCGTCGGAGTGGCCGCCCCTGACCGAGCTTCAATCGCGCTGAGCGAGGAGGATCGAGGCGAGGACGCGCCCGTCGGAGGCCGCGATCCAGCGGCGGTCCCCGTCGCGGATCACGGAGTGCTCGCCCCGCCCGCCGGCGTCGCGGTACTCGATCTCGGCTTGGAGCGGCCCTGGATCACCTTCCGCGAGCTCCTCCTCGAGCGGCGCCCAGTAGTGAGAGTTGTTGACGTGGCCCGCGACGTCGATGTCGGTGGCGCGGAACGCGAACGAGGCGCCCGCCGCGGCCGGCGGCGGGTCCGGGTGGCGAAGCCGAACCGGCGCGCCGCGACCGGCCGCGCTCTCGGCGTAGATCTCGACGAAGCGCTCGGGGAAGCGCCGGGGCCGCCCGGACTCGTCGAGCCAGGCCCAGAGCGCGACTGACTCGACCGCCGCCGACCCTCCGCGGATCGTCGTCGTCCGCTCGGCCGAAAAGCGTCCGATGCCGCTGCAGAAGGTCCGCAGCTCGAGCTCCTCCGCAAACCGTGGCCAGGCCTCGATGCGAAGCCGCGCCCGGCGGACGATCCACACGCCGCGCTGATCGAAGCCCGCGTCGAGCAGGTCCAGGTAGGCGATGTCCTGGAGCCACCGCGCCACCGCGTCGAGGCGGACGCGGCCGTCGCCGCCCGCGTCCGCGATGCCCGGCCGGATGGTCCTCTCAAAGACGCGGCCGCCCGCCGGCGGATCGACGAGCTCAGCGGACGACACGCGCGCGCCTTCGCCCCGCGCGCAGCTCGCGCGCGGAATCGCGCATCCACTCGTCGAAATCGACCTCCATCGTGTGGCGCTTCGAGTGGTAGAAGCGCTGAGCGTGCGCCTCACGGGCCGCCGCGATCCATGTGCGCATCTCCTCCTTCGACGGCAGGGCGTAGCGTCCGACCAGGAGCTCGGCGACCCACTTGGCCTGCTGCTCGGCCATTGGCATGATCGCGCCGAGCGGCTGCGCGAGGCCTAAGAAATAGACGCCCTCGATCTCCGGGTGAAAGGTGCGCATGTAGAGCGGCAGGTCGTTGGCGGGCGCGGAGACGAAGCCCGCGTCGAAGAAGGGGAACGTCACCCTGTAGCCCGTGCAGTAGACGATCAGGTCGACGCGCTCCTCCGAGCCGTCGTCGAAGAGGACCGTGTCCCCGCGAAGCTCGCGGATGTTCGGCTTCGGCACCACCCTGCCCGACGCGAGCCGGTCGT
>Ga0126307_10000021_pt1 | contig 91118 bp, 98 predicted proteins | sample Plot28_FD_89955 | JGI IMG/M metagenome (GOLD analysis project Ga0126307, IMG submission 89955) | Serpentine soil microbial communities from UC McLaughlin Reserve, CA, USA - Plot28 | ecosystem: Environmental > Terrestrial > Soil > Grasslands | place: USA: UC McLaughlin Reserve, Lake County... | reverse complement strand
CTGGCGCAGGATCCACCGCAGCCGCTGGATGTCGTCCTCGTAGAACTTGCGGTAGCCCGACGGCGTCCGCTCCGGGTCGAGCAGCCCCTGGCTCTCCAGGAAGCGGATCTTCGAGATGGTGACGTCGGGGAACTCGTCCTGAAGCAGGGACAGGACCTCGCCGATCGACAGGTGCGACCGATCGGAGGAGCCGCGCATCACGCGGGCTCTCCCCTCCCCGTGAGGAACACGAGCTTGAACGTGCCGATCTGGAGCTCGTCGCCGTCCTTCAGCGTCGCGGACTCGACCCGCTCGCGGTTGAGGTAGGTGCCGTTCAGCGACCCGGCGTCGCGCACCACGTAGCCGTCCGCCTCGCGGACGATCTCCGCGTGGCGCCGCGAGACGGTGATGTCGTCGAGGAAGATGTCGCTCTTGGGGTGACGGCCGGCGGCCACGACGTCGGCGTCGAGCGCGAAGCGGGAGCCGATGTTGGGTCCACGCTTGACCACGAGGAGCCCCACCCCCGCCGGGATGGCGTCGAGCTCGACGGCGAAGTCGCCCTCGCCCTCGAGCTGCTCGGGCACGAAGACGACCGTCGTCGAGTCCTCGCGGGCGGGGGCGAGGGGGGCGCCGCACGACGAGCAGAAGTTCGCCCCTGAAGGGTTGCGATGACCGCAGCGGCTGCAGAAGACGTCGTCGGCCACGTGGTCAACCTTCGATCAACGCGCGATAGCCCTCGGCGTCGAGCAGCTCGTCGAGCTCCGCGGCGTCGGTGACGGTGATCGTGCAGATCCACCCGTCACCGTAGGGATCGTCGTTCAGGCGTTCGGGGTTGTCGGCCAGCTCGGTGTTCACCTGAGCCACCGTTCCCGAAACGGGGGCGTAGATCTCGGAGACCGACTTGGTCGACTCGACCTCGCTGCAACTGTCGCCCCGCTTGACGGTGGCGCCCACCTCGGGGAGCTCGACGAACACCACGTCGCCGAGGGCGTCTTGCGCGTAGTCGGTGATGCCGACGCGGACCTCGCCACCATCGACCCGGACCCACTCGTGGTCGGTGGAGTACCGGAGGTCCTCGGGGATGTCCATGGGCAGGCAGGCTAGCGAACCGTACCGGGCCTCGATGCCTGGTTGAGGCCTCGCATCGCGGCGATGTCGCGAGCATGGCCCCCGACGTGGGCTTCCGCGCGGACCGCACCCTCGACCTCCACCTGAGGTCGAGGCCGGATGGGGCTGATCAGCGCAGCAGCTGGCGGATGCGCCGGGCGTACTCCTGGGCGAGCCGGCGGGCGTCGCCGCCGGTCGCGGCCTCGGCCCAGATGTGGGTGACCGGCTCCTCGGGGTCGGGCAGCGCCAGCGCCCACCCGCCTTCGTGGTGCACCTTCACGCCGTCGACGAGGTCGACCTCGCGGTCCTTGGACAGCTCGACGAGCGTGCGCATCACCGTGCCCTTCTGCTCCCACGGCGTCACCACAGTCTCGCGCACGATGTGGACGGCCGGCAGCGTTGCGACGACCTTCGACAGCGACGTGCCCTCGACGGCCAGCAGCTCGAGCATCTTGACCATGGCGGCGGCGGCGTCGAAGGCCGGCAGGAAGTCCGACACGATGAACCCGCCCGACGCCCCGGCGGCGAAGTGGACGCCGGGATCGGCGGCCGCCTGCATGAGCGCGGCGTTCGATAGCTTCGTCCGGCGCACCTCGACGCCGTTGCGACCGGCGATGCCGTCCGCGTGGCCGGTGGCGTTCAGCGGCAGGGCGATCGCGCCGCCGTCGATGTGGGCCGTCACGAGGGCCACGTAGGCCAACAGCGCCTGGTCGTGGGTGAGCACGTGGCCGGTGTCGTCGACGAGCGTGAGGTGCTCGCCGTCGGGGTCGACCACGGCGCCGAGCGTGGCCCCCGAGGCCCGCACGAGGCGGGCGACGCTGGCGGCGTGCTCCTCGCGGTCCCACGCCATGACGCCGGCGGTCGAGGCGAACGGGTTGACGGCCAGCACGTCGGCGCCGAGCTTCGACAGCACGTTGGGCATGACGAACGACGTGGCGCCGAACGAGTAGTCCACCACGACCTTCGAGCCGCTGGCGTTGATGCGGGCGATGTCGACCGCCGCCTCGAGGGCGACGCTGTACTGCTCGAGGTGGCGGGGCGGGAAGCCGATGTCGCCGATCTCGCCCGGGAACACCCGCCGGAAGTCCTCGCGGAGGAACAGCCGCTCTATCTTGCGCTGGGCGTCCTCGGTGATGTCGGCGCCGGTGGTGTCGAAGAACCGGATGACGACCGACTGCGGGTCGTCCTCGATCAGGCGGATCGTGATGCCGGCGTCCGCGTCGGGCCGGGCGACGGCGAAGCGCGTCACCGGCACCGACGCCACCTCGAGGTCGCGCACGTTCACGCCGGCGGCGTTGAGGCCGGCCATCATCGCCCGCTTGAGCATGCGGGCCGACCGGCTCGAGTCGCGCGACGTCACCACGGTGGCGTCCTTCTTGAGGGTCGTGCCGAACGCCATCGCCACCCGCGTGGCCAGCTCGGGCGTGACGTCGACGTTGGCCAGGCCGGCCACGCCGAGGCGGCCGAACAGGGTCCGCGATCCCCGCGACTCCCACACGATGGAGCTGTTGATGACGGCGCCGCCCTCGACCGTCTTGAACGGGTACACCTTGACCCCGGCGCTGAGCACGGCGTTCTCGCCGATGAAGCACTCGTCGCCGAGGACCACACCCTCCTCGCCGCGCACGCCGTTGCGGAGGTCACAGGCCCGGCCCACGGTCGTGCCCCGCAGGCGCACGCCCTCGCCGATGTAGGTGTTGTCGTGGACCACGGCCCGCTGGAGGTCTGCACCGGACCGGACACGGACGTTGATGCCGAGCACCGAGTACTCGCCGAGTCGGGCGTTCGCCTCGATGCGGCAGTAGTCGCCCACGATGGCCGGCCCGTCGATCCGGGCGTCGGGGTGGATCTCCGCCCCCTCCCCCACGTAGACGCCGTCGCTGATCTCGAAGCCGCCGATGTCGAGCTGCACCCGGCCGTCCAGCACGTCCTTGTGGGCTCGGACGTAGGCGTCGAGCGTGCCCACGTCCTCCCAGTAACCCTCGACGACGGCACCGAACAGCGGCTTGCCGTCCTCGAGCACCCGCGGGAACACGTCGGAGCTGAAGTCGATCGACCGGTTGGGCTCGATGTAGGCGAAGATCTCGGGTTCGAGCACGAAGATGCCGGTGTTGATGGTGTCGGAGAACACCTGGCCCCACGTGGGCTTCTCGAGGAACCGCTCGATCGAGCCGTCGTCCCTGGTGATCACGATGCCGAACTCGAGGGGGTTCTCGACCGGGGTGAGGCCGATGGTGGCCATCGCCTGGTGCTCCTCGTGGAACCTCACGATGGCGCCGAGGTCGATGTCGGTGAGCACGTCGCCGGAGATCACGAGGAACCGCTCGTCGAGCTCGTCGCGGGCGTTGAGGACCGACCCGGCCGTGCCGAGCGGCGTCTCCTCGGTGGCGTAGACCATGCGGACGCCCAGCTCGGACCCGTTGCCGAAGTAGTTGCGGATGTGGTTCGCCATGAAGGCCACGGTCACGACGATGTCGTCGAAGCCATGCTGCTTCAGCAGCTGGATGATGTGCTCCATCATGGGCCTGTTGGCGATGGGCATCATCGGCTTGGGGGCGTTCGAGGTCAGCGGGCGGAGACGGGTGCCCTCGCCTCCAGCCATGATCACTGCCTTCATGCCCCCGACGGTACCGGTTGGGCTTCTCGAACCCCGAAGTCACGGGTGCGTCGACCGCCGCCACGCGTCGGCGTCAGTCGAAGTCAGACCGGCGCGCCGGGCGGCGACGCCGGTGGACCGGCGAGCCTGTCCTCGCGGCCCTCGCGCAGAGCGCGGCGGGCGAGCGGCACGTAGAGCACGGCGGCGTACAGGCTGAGGACGAGGCCAGGGATGCCGAACAGCCAAGCCAGAACGCCGGCGGTGTCGCTCCAGCCGAGGGTGGAGCGGTGGGCCAGGAAGAACGGGAACGCCACCATGAGGCAGAACGTGCCCGCCTTGCCGAACCACGTCACGTCGATCCGGCGGGCGCCCATGAGGCCCAGCAGGACCGTCGTGCCGCCGACCAGCACCTCGCGCACCAGCACGGTGATCGCGAACCACGCGGGCACCGACCCGTCGATGAGGATGGCTCCGCCGCCCACGATGAACAGCAGGCGGTCGGCCACCGGGTCGAGGATCTTGCCGAGCGTGGAGACCTGGCCCATGTGCCTGGCGAGGTAGCCGTCGACCCAGTCGGTGGCCCCGAGGGCGGCGAGCAGCCAGGCGGCGGCCGCCCGGTTCTCGTCGACGAAGAGCAGCCACAGGAAGATCGGCAGGCACGACAGCCGGACGATGGTGATGACGTTGGGCAGCGTGAGCACCCGGTCCATGGATGCACCCTCGTCGGGGGCAGGGTCCGGGTCCTGCACCTCGTCGACCCCGTCCCCGTCCATCGCCCGGAGCGTAGGGCCCGATCCCCGCAACGGCTCGTTCGCCATTGGCGGAGCTTGCCCGGTGGCGGCGGTTCCCAGCCGGCCGTGCGGGCCGCGTAGGGTGCGCGGCCATGGCGACGCTGTTCACCCGCATCATCGAGGGCGAGATCCCCGGGCGGTTCGTGTGGCGCGACGACCGGGCGGTGGCGTTCCTCACCATCGCCCCCATCACGCTGGGCCACACGCTCGTGGTGCCGATCGCCGAGGTCGACCACTGGATCGACCTCGACGCCGGCCTCGCCGCCCACCTCATGGTCGTGGGCCGCGACGTGGGCCGGGCGATGCAGGCGGCGTTCCGCCCGGTCCGCGTGGGGATGATCATCGCCGGACTCGAGGTCCCCCACACGCACCTGCACCTGGTCCCGATCGACTCCGAGGCCGACCTCTCGTTCTCGAAGGCCGACCCCGACCCGGACCCGGTCGCCCTCGACGACGCCGCCGATCGCCTGCGGGCCGCGCTGCGCGAGCAGGGCCACGGCGACCGCGTACCGGGCGCCTGACGAGGGGCGCGCCAGCTCCGCTCAGGGCGGCGCGCGGGTCGGCCAGGCGACGTCGACCCTCAGCCGAACAGCGTCTCGGGCTCGGCCCGCACGAGGAGCTCGGGGCCCTGGTTGCGCACGCTGTTGACCAGTGTCGAGACCAGACGGGTGGCCACGACCTCGGGAGGGGCCGGCACGAGCAGCCGACCGAGCGTGTCGAGGTCGTCGTTGTCCGTATCGAGCCACTCGTCCCACACGGAGGCCGGGAGGATCACCGGCATGCGGTCATGCAGGGCGGACATCGGCTCGTTGGCCGTCGTGGTCACGATCGTGCAGGACCGTAGGCGCTCACCGTCGGCCCGCCGCCGCCAGACCTCCCACAAGCCGGCGAACGCGTACGGCTCGCCGTCGGGCCGGTGGATGAAATGTGGCTGCTTCACCCTGCCTCCCGCCTTCCGGGTCCACTCGTAGAAGCCGTCTGCCGGCACGATGCAGCGCCGCCGCCGGAACGCCGCCTTGAACGCCCCCTTCGTGGCCAGCGTCTCGGCCCGGGCGTTGATCATGCGCGCGCCAACCTTCGGATCCGGCGCCCACGACGGCACGAGTCCCCAGTGGAAGGCGTCGACCCGGCGTAGCGCGCCGTCCGCGCGCACGGCGTAGACGTCATCGGTGGGAGCCACGTTCCAGTTCGGCTCGAGCACGTCCTCGGGCGCCTCGGCGTCGAAGTACCGGGCGATGTCGTCGGGCGTCGACGCGGAGACGTAGCGGCCACACACGCCGCTGCACGGTAGCGGCGGCGCCCCCCGGCTCCCGGGGGCGGGCCACTACGCTTGGGACCCGAACGAACCCGCTACGGGTTCGCCCGACCCGCCGACGTAGGGGACGCGCCGTGGAGCGCAGGAGGCTGTACTGGATCGGAGGCCTCGTCGCCCTTGTGACCGTCGCCTACATCACCGACAACGACGACGACCCCGGTGAGCGCCTCGAGGATCAACGCGAGGAGTTCCGCGAGGACCCGCAGCCGCCGTCGTACTCGGCCACGATCCGGTCGCGCAGCGAGATCGACGTGCTGACCGACGCCACCGACGCGACCGGCCTCCGGCTCGTGTTCGACGAGCTACGCGAGCAGCGCAGCGACGGCGACTGGTGGGAGGTCACGATCAGCTGCGCGTCGATCCCCGACTCGGCCGGCGTCGACACCCGTCTGGCGACCGGGCGCTTCGCGAACACGAGTCACGGGCTGGCCGTGACCGGGCTCGACAGCGTCGACGACGTCGACTTCGAGACGACGGGGCGCACCGACTGCGCACCGCTGGCGCCCACCACGCCGGGGACGGTGACGGCCGATGACGTGTTCGCGGCGATCGAGGCCGCCGGCCTGCGTGTCATCAACCCCCGCGACAGCTCGAGCGTGTGTGCCGAGCTCGACTGCGTGAGCCGCACGACCACCGACCAGTTCACGGTGATCGTGTGGCCCGACGGGGACGCGGCCGACCGGTGGGCCGACAACGTCACGCTCGACGTCGTCAAGCTCGGTCCGGTCACGACCGTGCAGTTCAGCGACGCCGGCTTCGACCCCGAGGGGCCGGAGCGCGAGGCCTACGAGCAGGCGATCGTCGACGCGTTCCCGGAGGCGTTCGCCTCGAGCGACGCCGACGGCGACGGCCGCCCCTCGTCCTGACGGCTGCCCGCCGGTCTGACTCCCCGGTCGCCCCCGCCGGGGCGACCGGGCGGACCGGGTCAGACCTTCTCGAGCTCCCGCTCGGGCTCGGGCTCGCCGGTGCGCTCGTCCGCGTGGCCCTCGACCTCGATGCGGGGCAGGATCCGGTCGAGCCAGCGGGGCACCCACCAGTTCCTGTCGCCCAGCAGCTCCATGGTGGCAGGCACCAGCAGCATGCGGACGATGGTGGCGTCGAGCAGCACGGCGGTGGCCAGGCCCAGGCCGGCGAGCTTGACCGTGCGGTCACTCTCGAAAAGGAAGCTGCCGAAGACGAACACCATGATCAGCGCGGCGGCGGTGATGACTCGGGCCGTGGCGGCCAGGCCGTCGGCCACCGAGCCGTGGCTGTCGCCGGTGCGGTCCCACTCCTCCTTGACCCGGGAGAGCAGGAAGACCTCGTAGTCCATCGACAGGCCGAAAACGATGGCGAACAGCATCATCGGCATGAACGGCTCGATGGGCCCGCCGTCGACGCCGAGGAGCGAGCTGCCCCGGCCCCACTGGAAGACGACCACGAGGATGCCGTAGGCGGCGCCGATCGACAGCAGGTTCATCACGACCGCCTTGAGCGGCACCAGCACGGACCGGAACACGACCATCAACAGCAGGAAGGACAGGCCCAGCACGGCGGCCAAGAAGTACGGCAGCCGGGCCGCCAGGTACTCGGAGAAGTCGACCTGGATGGCCACCGGTCCGGTGACCGCCGGGTCGAGCCCGGTGCCATCGACGGCGGCCGGCAGCACGTCGTCGCGCAGGTCGTGGACCAGCGTGTTCGTTTCCTGTTCCTGGGGTGCCGTGGTCGGGATGACCCGCCAGATGGCGGCCGTCCCGTCGTCGCTGAGCTGGGCCGGCGAGGCGAACTCGACGCCCGGCGTGACCCGCACGGCGTCGGTGACCGCCTCGAGGGCCGCCGGGTCGGTGCCCTCGGGCACCTCGGAGGCCAGGGCGAAGGGCCCGTTGAAGCCGGGGCCGAACCCGTCGGCCAGCAGGTCGTAGGCGATGCGGGTGTGGGTGCCCTCCGGGTAGTTCCCCTCGTCGGAGAAGCCGAGCCGCAGGCTGAACACGGGCAGGGCCAGCACGAGGAGCACGACGGCCCCGGTGATCGCCGCCCGCCACGGGTGGTGCTGGATGGCCCGGCTCCACCGGTAGGCGGTCGTCTGGTCGAGCGGCTTCTGCGCCCGGCGGGGCACCTCGCGGCGCAGCGGCCGCACGGCGAAGCTGGCGACGACGACGACCACAGCCAGCGGCAGGCCGACGAGCAGGGGCGAGATGGACAGGCCGGCGCCGACCAGCGCCACGGCCACGAGGCCGGCGGCGATCAGGCCGCGCCAGCGCGTGACCTCGACCCTGTGCCCGGCGAAGCCGAGCAGCGCCGGCAGCAGCGTGAGCGAGGCGATCATCGTGACCGCCACCACCGTGGCCGCTCCCACGGCGAGGCCGGTGATGAAGCTCATCTGCATGATGATCATGCCCAGCAGCGAGATGACGACCGTGGTGCCGGCGAAGGTGACTGCCCGGCCGGCGGTGTCGATCGCCACGGAGGTGGCCTGCTCGACGCTCATGCCCTTGTGCAGGTTCTCGCGATAGCGGGTGACGATGAACAGGGCGTAGTCGATGCCCACGCCGAGGCCGATCATGACGCCGAGCACGTTGGCGAACTCGGGCACGGTGAGCACGTGGCTGAGCAGCCCGGCGAGGATCGTGCCGACGCCGATGCCGGCCAGCGCCACGCCCACAGGCAGGCCCATGGCCAGCACGGAGCCGAACGACAGGATCAGGATGACGATGGCGAAGGCCAGGCCCAGCACCTCGGAGGAGGGCTCCTCGAAGTCGGCGAAGATCGAACCGCCGAGGTAGATGTCGACGCCCTCGACCTCGGGGACCATCCCCTTGATCTCGTCGACGATGTCGACGGCCTCCTCCTGGGTGATGTCGGAGGGCATCTCGACCGAGGCGTAGGCGATCCTGCCGGCGCCGGGGCCGCGCTGGGCGATCTGCCGCTCGCCGCCCTCCTCGGCGTACGGGCTGGTGACCAGCAGCGAGCCACCCTCGTCGAGGTCGATCTCGCCCACGTCCGCGAAGAGGTCCTCCATGGCGGAGCGGACCTCGGGGTCGTCGACGCCCTGGTCCGCCTCGACGACGATGGTGCCGTTGACGCCCGAGCCCATGCCCCCGAAGTTGGCCTCGAGGATGTCGGTGCCTCGACGGCTCTCGACGTCGGGTAGCTCGAACTCGGAGCGCGACTCGGTGCCGACCGAACTCAGGATGGCGCCGCCGGCGATCAGGACGACCAGCCAGGCGGCAACGACGATTCCGCGCCGCTGGTAGCACCAGCGGCCCAAGCGTGCGAACACAGGGACCCTCCGGGGGGATGAGAGTGGCCCCCTCCCGGGGGCCTCCGCCGTGCTTGGGAAGCTAATGCGGTCGGTCCCGGACCCAACCGCGGTTTGCCGACTTCATGCCATGACAGTTGTCACAATGTCACCAGCGGCCGGGGCCGCCCGCTAGCCCGCGTCCTCGGCGTCGTCGGGCAGCTGCCATGCCGTCTCCGGCCAGGGGCGGGGCGCGCCGCCGCACCACAGGCCGCCGCCCGCGGCCGAGATCACGGCCGCCGCGTTGCCGAGCACGCTTTCGAGGGCGACGAGGCCGGTGGCCTCGCGAAGCTCGTAGAGCACGTCGTCGTCCGCCACGGCCCGACCGCCGACGGCCGACTCGAGGTCGACCTGCTCACGCATGAGCACCGTCGCCTCCTCGAGCAGGCGGCGCGCCCGGAGGTGGGCCGCCGCGATGCGCCGGAGCACGTCCGGGGCCACGTCCTGGACCACGTCCGCCGCCGTCGCTGATCCCCACCCGGTGGCCGCCATCGCCCTCTCCTCGTTCGTCGTCACCGCTTCATCTCCCGCCGGGGCGGCGGCGAACGCCGCCGTTCCTCGGACCGAGGCCCATGGCGCATCTACCCGTGCCGTCGTGGTTCATGCCACTCTCCGCCGACGTGAGGTGGGCGGCCCCCGGAGGACCTCGCCGAGGCCCTCCGGGGGCCGCACCCGGTCGCGAGGACGGCGGGGTTGCCACCGCCGCCGGCCGCCGCCTCGCTCGGTGCCCTTCGCTCGGGTGAGCTTCCACGCCGCCCGGGCGAACCCGTCCACCAGCACGGTGCCGGGTACGACGGCGTTGCGCATGGCGAGCCGGGGGCGGTGCTCCTCGGCCACCACCCACGCCTCCAGCCGGTCGTCCCGCCGCGGGCGCGGTCGGGTGTCGGGCGTCGGGCGGGCGATCGAGAGGATTGGGGCGGTCACGGACAGTGCGGTCCTCGGGTCGGCATTCCGGTGAAGGCACACGGGACGCGGCGCCGGCGCGACCGTAGGCTGGCCCGGGGCGCGAGGAGGCCGCCGTGATCGCCACGCCAGCGCAGTACGCCGCCATGCTCGACCGGGCCAGCGACGGCGGGTTCGCCTACCCGGCGGTGAACGTCACGTCATCGCAGGCGCTGAACGCTGCGCTGCGCGGGTTCACCGAGGCCGGCAGCGACGGGATCGTGCAGGTCTCGGTGGGGGGCGCCGAGCACCTCTCGGGTGCCTCGGTGGCCGACGCGGTCACGGGGGCGGTCGCGCTGGCCGAGCTGGCCCGTGTGGTCGCCCGCAACCACCCCGGGCTCGTCGCCCTGCACACCGACCACTGCCCGCCGGCGCGGCTCGACGACTACCTGCGCCGGCTCGTCGAGCTGTCGCGGCGGCGGGTCGAGTCCGGCGGCGACCCGCTGTTCGGGTCGCACATGTGGGACGGCTCGACGCTGCCGCTCGAGGAGAACCTCCGCATCGCCGCCGAGCTGCTCGATGCGTGCCGGCCGCTCGGGATCGTGGTCGAGATCGAGATCGGCGTGGTCGGCGGCGAGGAGGACGGCATCGTCGGGGCGATCGACGAGCGCCTCTACTCGACGCCCGCCGACGCGCTACGGGTGGCGGACGTGCTGGGCCTGGGCGAGCGCGGGCGGTACATGCTCGCCGCCACGTTCGGCAACGTCCACGGCGTGTACCGCCCTGGTCACGTCGTGCTGCGGCCGGAGGTGCTGGCGGAGATCCAGCGGGCCGTCGGCGACCGCCACGGACGGGAGCGGCCCTTCGACCTGGTGTTCCACGGCGGCTCGGGCTCGTCGCCCGAGGACGTGCGGGCCGCCGTGGCCCACGGGGTGGTGAAGATGAACGTCGACACCGACACGCAGTACGCGTTCACTCGGCCGATCGCGGACCACATGCTCCGCCGCTACGACGGCGTGCTGCGGGTGGACGGCGGTACGGGCGAGAAGAAGGCCTACGACCCGCGTTCCTACGGGGCGGCCGCCGAGGCGTCGATGGCCCGCCGCGTGGTCGAGGCGTGCGAGCTGCTGGGCTCCGCCGGTCACTCGACGGGTGCCGCGAGCCCCGATGGCCCCGCCACCGACGCCGTGAGTGCTGCGGGCCGACCCGGCGGGTCCGCCGCCAGGACATAGGTTCGACGCAGACCGTCTCACGGAGGTGGCCGTGGCCACGGTCAGCGCCCGCTCCATCGTCGACGACATCGACGCCGCCGTGGCGTACGACGCCCCGCCGGGAATCCCGTCGAGCTCGTCGAGCCGGCGGGCCGAGACGGCGTGCGGGCCCCGGAACCCACGGTCCCGGCAGGCGGCCGTGTGGGGTCGACCGGCCGGCAGCGGGTAGCGGAGACGCGGCAGGCGATCCCGCCGGCAGCAGTGGAGGCGCACGTGGCCACCGACGATCACGACGAGGACGAGCGACCCAGCGCCGCGCCCGGGTCCGGCGAGACCGGTGCCCCCGCCGAGCCGGCGAGCCCGCCGCCGGCGGCGGCCGACGACCTCGGGGCGGACACGGCGGCCGCCGACGACCTCACTGCGGCAGCGGAGGGGACGGTGGAGGACCTCGCCGCCGAGGCTGCGGGCGGCCGGTCGAGCGATCCCGTCGCCGATGCGTCCGGGACCGGCGCGCCTGACATCGAGGCCACCGACGCCCTCCGCACCGGCGGCGAGGGAGGCACCGACACGGGAGGCGCTGGCGGCGGGGAGTTCAGCTGGGGCGGGTTCGACCCTGTCGCGGGCGTCCGGGCCCTCGGCGAGATGCAGCTGCGGGGGCTGCGCGCAGCCGGCGAGATCGTCGAGCGCCTGGTCTCCATGGTCGACGGGGACGAGAACGGCACAGCCGAGCCGGCCGCCGACGCGGGCGCAGGGTCGGGCCCCCGCGCCACCGGCCCATCGGCCGCCGGCCGCGCGGGGGCCGGCGCCGACCGTCCCTCGGCGAACGCAGGGTGGATCACGGGCGCACTGGGGGAGGCCGTCCCGTGGGCCACGGGCCGCGGCCGCCGGACCGGCCCGTCGGGCGGCGACCGCCTCGCCGAGGGGCTGGCCCAGGTGTGGGGCGAGCTGGCCACCCGGTCGCTGCAGGGCGTCGTCGCCTCGGCGCTCGGCGATCTCGCCGATGCGCTGACGGGCGAAGGCGCCGAACGTGGCAGGGGCCGCTTCCGGACGGACCCGCCGACTGCCGCCACCCCCGGGGGCGGCGCGGAGGGACCGCTGGCCGTCGACGTCGGCACGGGCACGGCGTCGGGCCGGATCGACCTCGTCGTGTCCGGACGACCGGGACGGTCCGGAGCCCCGGGCCGGGCACGCGCCGCCACTGTCGAGCTGTGGCTGCACAACGCCACGGGTCACGTCCGGCGGGACGTGCGGTTCGACGCCGGCGAGCTGCGCCGCCACGACGGCCGCGTCCTCGGCGCCACGCTGGCCTGCGACCCCACCGTCGTCGACGAGATGCCCGCCCGGTCGAACCGGGGGGTGGCCGTCACGCTCGGGCCGCTGGCCGACGACGACGCCCCCGGCACCTACCACGGCGTGCTGCTCGTGGCCGGCCTGCCCGAGGTGGCCCTGCCGGTGCGGGTGGTCGTCGACACCTGACCGCGGTCCGGCACCTGGCCGCGGTCAGGCAGCCGCCCCGCGTCCCGGCGGACGAACCGCCGGGTAGAACGGGTGCGTGGGCGAGCTGCCGGTGATCGACGTGGCGCCGCTGCGGGCCGGTGGGCCGATGGCCGACGCCGTGGTGCGCCGGCTCGACGCGGCCTGCCGCACGACCGGGTTCTTCTACATCGTGGGCCACGGCGTCGACGCAGCGCTCCAGGCCCGCGTCGAGGCGCTCGCCCGCCGCTTCTTCGCCCTGCCCGAGGACGAGAAGGCCGCCATCGCCATGGAACGGGGTGGTCCGGCGTGGCGAGGCTGGTTCCCGCTGGGCGGCGAGCTGACCTCCGGCGTGCCCGACGGCAAGGAGGGCCTGTACTTCGGCGCCGAGCTGGGCCCCGACCACCCGAGGGTGGCCGCCGGGGTGCCGCTGCACGGGGCGAACCTGTTCCCGGAGCGGCCGCCCGGCCTGCGGTCCGCCGTGCTCGCCCACCTCGACGCCATGACCGGCCTCGGTCACCTGCTCGCCGGCGGCCTCGGCCGGGCGCTCGGCCTGGGGGCGGACTGGTTCGCCGCCCACCTCACCGCCGACCCCACGGTGCTGTTCCGCATCTTCCGCTATCCCCCGGCGCCGGCCGAGGAGGGCGCCGGGGGCTGGGGCGTCGCCGAGCACACGGACTACGGCCTGCTGACCATGGTCCGCCAGGACACGACCGGCGGGCTCGAGGTCCGCACGCCGCAGGGCTGGGTCGACGCCGCGCCGGTCCCCGGGTCGTTCGTCTGCAACCTGGGCGACATGCTCGAGCGCCTGACCGGCGGTCTCTACCGCTCGACGCCGCACCGGGTCCGGCCGGGGGCGGGGCCGGGCGACCGGTTGTCCACGGCGTTCTTCTTCGACCCGGGCTGGGACGCCGAGGTGGCACCGCTGCCGCTCGGCCCGGCCGTCGCGGCGCCGGCCCCGCCCCGCTGGGACGGCGCCGACGTGCTCGCCGGCGGCGGCACGTACGGCGAGTACCTGCTGGCCAAGGTGGCGAAGGTGTTCCCCGCGCTCGGCGACCGGATGCTCGGTCCGTAGCGCCGCCGCTCCTCAGGCGGGCTCGGCGGCCGGGGCGAGGGCGGCCACGGCGGCCAGGGCATCGGCCCGGACGCGGGCGATGTCGTCGACGATCGTCCGCCCGGCCGTCGACAGGATGCCGCCCGCCGCGAGCGACACCGGCACCATCGTGAGCATGCTCGCCTGCACGCCGACCGAGTCGGACAGCGCCCCGATGAACGGTAGGAACAGGGCGATGCCCGGCACGGCGAAGACCGACAGCGTCGAGAACGCGGCGGAACGGACGTGCGGCGGGGCTATCAGCGACAGCATCGAGAAGAACGCCGGGGCCAGCGTGCCGATCGACCCCGCAAGCAGGGCATGGACCGCCACGGCCGTGGCCACGTTCGGTGCGTAGGCCAGAACCACGAGCAGAGCGCCGTCGACCACGCCCACGACGGCCACGAAGCGCAGGAGGAACTCGGGGCGGGACTCGGCGATGCGGGCCACGATCGGCAGCGACGCCACGACGCCGATGATCTGCAGCGGCTCGACGCCGGCGGTGATGAGCCCGCGCTGGGCGGCGTCGAGCCCGAAGACGTCCTCGTAGACGAGCGACAGCAGGTTCGGCACCCCGAACAGGGCCACGCCCAGGAATGGCACCGACAGCCACACCCGCCGGAACGTGGGGAGGCGGCTGAGCAGGCGCATCGTCGCCCACGGTGACTCGGGCGCCTGCTCCACGGCGGCGGCCACGTCGTCGGCTCCGGCGGCCCGGCGCTCGTGCTCGCCCCGCACCGGCTCGCGGAGGCGCAGCGTGAGCAGCACGAACACGAACGTGGGCAAGGCGAAGAGCAGGAACGGGCTGCGCCAGCCCAGGTAGTAGGCGATGATGCCGGCCGAGGCGGGCCCGACGATCTGGCCGACCGAGTTGGCGAGGCGGTGGACGGCGAAGACCTTCACCCGGGCGGCCGGCTCGTACCAGTCGGAGAGCAGCGAGCTGTGGGTGGGGTTGACGACCGCCCGACCCACGCCGGCACCGATGCGGGCGACGACCAGGGCGACCACCGTGGGCGCCAGGCCGGTGCCGATCGAGAACAGCCCCCACACGGCGGCGCCGGCGGCGGCGATGCGGACCCTGTTCGACCGGTCGCACACGAACGACAGCGGAACCTCCACCAGGATCACGGCGATCGTGGTGACCGCGACGAGCGAGAGCGCCGCGCCGTTGCTCAGCCCGAAGTGATCGCGGATGTCGGGCAGCAGCACGGCGAACGCCGTGCGGTCCAGCTCGTCGACGGCGTTGAGGCCGAACAGTACGCCGAGCGGGAACGCCGAGCGGCCCAGTGTGACCGCCGAGGGTCGCCACTCGTCGCGCACCCGCGCCAGCAGTCTGCCCAACGGTCCTCCTCCCCGCCTCGTGCGTGTCGACCCTAGGCGGACGGATCGCCGGGCTGCGAAGCCGCTCACGCCGGGCGGGCGCAGATACGGCCGCGCCCGCCGGACCTCATCCCTTGGCGTCGGACCAGCGGGCGATCACGCCGATGTCGGCCACGAAGCGCACTGCACCGCCGGGGGCCCACCGCTGGGCCGTCTCCTGCAGGCACGTCTCCAGCAGGCGGGCCACGGCGTCGCCCCGGTCCGACGGGGCGTGGACGAGCAGCTCGTCATGCAGGCACAGCACGATGCGCGCCCCGAGCGGCGCACACCGGACCCGCACGAGCGCCGCCCACACCTTGAACATCTCGGCGGCCGCGCCCTGCACGAGGGCGTTCCGGCCGTAGCGTCCTTGGGCGGCGGCCCGGCCCCGGGCCTCGCGCTCGCCCATCTCGGGAGCCGGGCTGTGGAGGCGGATCAACCGCCCGCCGTGCGTGCGGATGTCGCGCCCCGCCTGCCCCGATCGGTCCGCCTCGTCGAGGTAGGCCATGGCGACCGGGTATGCGGCATGAAGGCGGCGGAGCGCCTGGGCGCCGTGGCCGGTCGTCTGGCCGTACATGGCCCCGAGCACGGCGACCTTGGCGGTGGGCCGGTCGACGCCGAGCTGGGCGGCGATCGGCGCGTACATGTCGTCGTCCGTGGTGGCCCGGGCCAGCGCCGCGTCGCCGGAGACGGCGGCGAGGACCCGGGGCTCGATCTGGCCGAGGTCCGCCCGCACGAACACGTGGCCCGGTTCGGCCACCACGGCTCCGCGCATGTCCGCCGGCATGTTGTGCAGACCCGCCGACGCGGTCATCCGCCCGGCGGCGCCGTCCGACCCGGACCACGCGCCCCGCAGCCGGCCGTCGGCGCCCAGGTGCTCGTCGAGCCAGCCGTAGCCGAACGTCGTTGCCACGCGCTCGGCCTTCCGCCAGGCGAGCAGCGCCTCGACGGCCGGGTGGGCGTCGCGCACGGCCTCGAGCCGCCAGGCGCGGGTGTCGGGGACCTCGACCCCCACCCGGCGCAGCAGCGACTTCACCTGCCCCGGGCTGCGCAGGTCGAACGCCGCCGGCGGGGGCACGTGCCGCAGGACCTCGTCGTCGCGCCGGGCCCGCTGCTCGGCCGCCTCGGCCTCGCTGCGGGGACGGGGGCCGACGACGGCGGCGACGATCGCCTCGGCCGCCGCCCGGTCCATGGGGAGGCCGTCGGCGGACATCTCGGCGCACAGCAGCTCGGCCGCCGACTCCGACAGCGCCGTGGCCGGGGCGGCCGGCCGGTCCTCGTCGGTGGCCAGGCGGGTGAGCCGGGCCTGCTGGACCCGAGCGGCGGCATGGGCGAGCTCGGCCCACCGGCGCAGGCGCTCGGGGCTCCCAGCCCACCCGCCGCTCGCCCACCCGGCCCGCAAGTGCCCGTCCGCGCGCACCGGCCCCTCGCCGTCGCTGCCGTCGTCGGCCTGGCTGAACAGGTCGAGCGGCCCGGCTGCGGGGACCGTGGCCGGGTCGAGGTCGTGGAGCTGGGCCCACACCCGGGCCGGATCCGCGCGCCAGCCCCCCGCGAGCAGGCGCTGGACCGCGGCCACGTCCCAGCACCGGGCCACCCGCAGGCCACCGGCCACGAGCGTCCCCGCCGTCTCGCCGGACCACATCACCCAGCGGGGCGCGAACGCCTCCTCGACGGCCCGGACGATGGCGACCGGCTCGTCGGAGGCCACGGCGAGCGCCACGGCGACGGGGCGCATCGCCGGAGGCGGCGCCGGCCCCGGGCCCGACTCGCCGGCCGGGCGGGCCGCCCCGGACCCGGCCGCCGCGCCGGCGACGCGGCCTTCCCTGCCTGCGCCCGCCGCCCCCGGTGTGCCGGCGGGCTCCGCGGCGGGCCACTCCCCCACCGCCAGGCCGACGCCGACCCCGGATGCGACGGCGACGGCGACGGGGTCGCCGGGCCCGACGCCGGCGCGTCGGAGCCGATCCACCACCTCGGCGCCCACGTCTCCCATCCCCGCACCCTGCCATCCCGGGCCGCCCGTCCGACGCGACCTCGGTCACCGCCGGTCCCGTCGTCCGCGACGTCCTGGCCGCCGGCGACCGGTCCGGCGGGGGGATGGCGGGCAGGGCCGGCGGCGGCGGGGCCGGACGCGGAGGGGCGCCCGTAGGGTGGCGGACGTGGCGCTGCTCGCCGGCCTGTTGGCCGCCGCCGTGATCGGCACGGCGGTGGCCTGCCGTGGCCCGATCGTTCGCCGGGTAACCCGCCGGCGCGGCGCCCCGCACCGGACGACGGGCTGGGAGCCGTTCCCGCCCGACGACCAGCCCGCCGTGCACCTGGTCGTCGCCGGCGACGTGGGCGACGGCGGCCCGCCCCTGCGGGCGATGGCGGCGGCGGTCGCGGCGCTCGACGCCGACCAGCCGCTCGACGGGCTCGTCCTGCTCGGCGACCACGTGTACCCGCGCGGCGACCCGGCCCGGCTGGCCGACACCGTGTTCGGACCGTTCGCCGCCGTCCTCGACCACGTGCCGCTCCACGCCGTTCTCGGCAACCACGACGTCATGCGGCGGCGGGCCGCAGCCCAGATGGCGGCGCTCGGCATGCCCGGGCGCTGGTGGGTCCGGCACCTCGCCGAGGTGCTCCTCGTGGGCCTGGACTCGAACCTGGCCGGCGACGCCGAGCAGCGGGCCTGGCTCGACCGCACGCTCGCCGGGGCGACCGAGCCGTGGCGGATCGTGGTGGTGCACCACCCGCCGTTCTCGGCCGGCTACCAGGGCTCGGACCGCGCCACCCGCGACGCCTTCACGCCGCTGTTCGCCCGGCACGGCGTGCAGCTCGTGCTCGCCGGCCACGACCACGACTACCAGCGCAGCGTGCCGATCGACGGCGTCACCTACGTGGTCACCGGCGGCGCGGCCCGCACCCGGCGCACCGGCGCGGACGATTTCACGGCGGTGTCCTTCGGTTGGCACCACATCACCGAGCTGGCCGTGTGGCCCGATCGCCTCGTCCTCCGGGCGATCGACCCCGACCGCCGCGTCGCCGACGAGGTCGTCCTCCACCCCTGAGGCCCGGCCCACGGCCGCGTACCCGCCGGGCACGCCAAGCGGGGCACCGCATACTTGAGCCGTGGACGACGGCGACGGGACCGGCACCGACCCCCATCTGTGGCTCGAGGAGATCACCGGCGAGCGGGCGCTGGCCTGGGTGCGCGCCCGCAACGCCGAGACGTTCGCCGAGTTGGCGGCGAGCGAACGCTACGCCGAGCTGAAGAGCCAGATCCTCGAAGCCCTCGACGCCGACGACCGCATCCCGTACGTCACCCGGTACGGCCCGCATCTCGTCAACTTCTGGCGCGATGCCGCCCACCCGCGGGGCCTGTGGCGGCGCACCACGCTCGAGTCGTACCGGACCGGGGAGCCCGAGTGGGAGATGCTGCTCGACGTCGACGCCCTCGGGGAGGACGAGGGCGAGAGCTGGGTGTGGCAGGGCGCCACCGTGCTGCGCCCGGACCACGACCGGGCGCTCGTGCACCTCTCGCGGGCCGGCGCGGACGCCACCGTCGTCCGTGAGCTCGACCTGGTCGAGCCGGCCTTCGTGGCCGACGGCTTCACGCTGCCCGAGGCCAAGACCGACGTCGGCTGGATCGACCGCGACCACATCTACGTGGGCACCGACCTCGGTCCCGGGTCGTTGACCAGCTCGGGCTACCCGCGGGTCGTGAAGCGCTGGACCCGGGGCACGCCGCTCGCCGAGGCGGAGGTCGTCTACGAGGGCCTCGTCGACGACGTGTCGGTCCACGCGTTCCACGACCCGACCGAGGGCTACGAGCGCGACATCGTGGGCCGCTCACCCGACTTCTTCACGAGCGAGCAGCACGTGCTGCGCCCCGACCGCAGCCTGGCCCTGATCGACGTGCCCGCCGACGCGGACACGGACGCCCGGCGGCGGTGGTTGCTGATCCGCCTCCGCTCGCCCTGGTCGATCGACGGCACCGAGTACCCGGCCGGCGCGCTGCTCGGCGCCCCTTTCGACCGCTACCTGACCGGCGAGCGCGACGTGACGGTTCTGTTCGCGCCCGACGAGCACACGTCGCTGAGCTACCACGCCTGGACGAGGAACCACCTGATCCTCGCCACGCTCCAGGACGTGAAGACCCGCTTGCACGTCCTGACGCCGGACGCGGACGGCGACTGGCGACGCGAGGAGCTGGCCGGTGTCCCGGAGTTCGCCGAGGCCGACGTCGTCGACACCGACCCCGACGCCAGCGACGAGTACTTCCTCGACACCCAGTCGTTCACCGAGCCGCCCACCCTGCGCCGGGGGGTGATCGGCGGCGATGTCGAGGTGCTGCGCCGGGCCCCCAGCTTCTTCGACGCCTCGGGCCTCGATGTCCGCCAGCACTTCGCCACCTCCGTCGACGGCACGTCGGTGCCGTACTTCGTGGTCGGCCCGGCCGACCCGCTGGCCGGTCCGACCCTCCTCACCGCCTACGGCGGCTTCGAGGTGTCCTTGACGCCCTCGTACAGCGCGGTGATCGGGCGCGGTTGGCTCAGCCGGGGCGGCACCTACGTGGTGGCGAACATCCGGGGCGGCGGCGAGTACGGCCCGGCGTGGCACCGGGCCGCCATGCGCGAGAACCGCCCCCGCGCCTACGAGGACCTGGCTGCCGTGGCCCGCGACGTCGTCGAGCGGGGCATCACCACGCCCCCGCGGCTCGGCGTGCAGGGCGGCAGCAACGGCGGGCTGCTCACCGGCGTGATGCTCACCACCTACCCCGAGCTGTTCGGGGCCGTGGTGTGCCAGGTGCCGCTGCTCGACATGCGCCGCTACCACCTGCTGCTCGCCGGGGCGTCGTGGATGGCCGAGTACGGCGACCCCGACGATCCGGCCGACTGGGCCTGGCTACGCACGTTCTCGCCGTACCACCTGCTCGCGGAGGGCCGGAACTACCCGCCGACGCTGTTCGTCACCTCGACCCGCGACGACCGGGTGCACCCGGGCCACGCCCGCAAGATGGCGGCAGCCATGTCCGAGCTGGGCCTCGAGCCCCGCTACTACGAGAACATCGAGGGCGGGCACGGCGCGGCCGCCGACAACGAGCAGGCGGCGGTCATGTGGACGCTCGTGCTGGAGTTCCTCTGGCAGCGGCTTGGGGCGCCGCCCCGTTGACGTTGGCGCCCGCCGGCGGGAGCCGCCCGCCGCTCGGGGCGACGCGTCGGCGCGTCAGCGGCTGCCGGGGAACCGGCCCATCCACCGCAGGCACTCGGCGTACCCGCCGGTGAGTACGACACGGCCGTGCCGATCGACGATGGCCCAGCCGTCACGCTCGGGGCTGGCGATGATCGTGTGCTCGATGGCGTCGACGACGTCGAGCTCGAGGGTGTCGGACATGGCGGGCTTCTTCGTGATCGAGGTCTGTGGTCGGCGGGCGGCGAGCGCCCACGCATCCGTTGTGCCAGGCGGCGGGCGGCAGGACGAAGGGGTGATCCCCCGGATACCTGGCCCCGCTCCCCCTCGGTCGAGGTGGTGGCGGGTCAGCGCCCGTCGACGGTGGCGGCGGCTTCGGTGAGCCCGGGGGCAACGGGATCACCGCTGGTCGCCCGGCGAACGACCGGTCCCGGGCGGCCAAGGGTCGGGGCCGCGCTCGGAACTCGGGGCATCGTACCGCCGTCGACGCTCCACCGTCGCGCACATATCCGAAGAGGCGGCGCGTCCGACGCCCGCGTACGCTCCCCCGCCGGAGCGGCCCCATCTCGGGTCGCCGTCGCCGGGATGCGGGGAGCCGGGCTGCCGATGATGCGAGCGAAGCCGGGAACGATGGCGGCCGGGGCCGCGAGCCCCGCGCCTGACCGGTACGCGCAGGGCGACGAGGTCCTCGCCGACGACGGCGCAGAGCTCACCGGCGGGCGGCTCACAGGCCGGGCGGTGTGGGTGCTTCTGGCCGTGGCGCTCGTCCCCCTGGTCGTGGCCGCCGCCCGCGCGCTGGTCGACGGGTGGGTGCCGGTCGGCGACAGCGCCCTCATCGCCATACGGGCCGGCGACGTGCTCGGCGGCAGCGACCTCCCCCTGCTCGGCATGTGGGCGTCGACGTCGTGGCAGGTGGGCTTCGACCTGAACCACCCGGGACCGCTGCTCTACGACGCCCTCGCGCTGCCCACGACGCTGTTCGGCAACGCCGCCGGCTCGGTGGTCGGGGCCGTGGCCGTCTCGGCCGTGGCCGTGGTGGGCATCGTGGTCGTCGCCCGACGGTGCGGCGGGCCGCTCGTCGCGGCCGTGGCCGCGGCGGTGGCCGCCACGCTGTGCTGGTCGATGGGCAGCGCCGTGCTCGTCGAACCGTGGCATGCCAGCACGCTGCTGCTGCCGTTCCTCCTCCTCGTCCTGCTCGTCTGGGCGCTGGCCTGCGGGGACATCGCCTGCCTGCCGTGGGCTGCGCTCGTGGCCAGCTTCGTGGTCCAGACGAACCTGAGCTACGGGATCTTCGTGCCGGTGCTCGCGGTGTGGGGCCTGGTCGGCCTCGTCCTGGCCCGGCGCCGGGACGGCGCCGCAGGGCGGTCCGCCCTCGGGCGCCGCCGGGTCGTCGCAACGGGTGCGGCCACCGCCGCGGTGCTCGTGCTGTGCTGGCTTGCGCCGATCGTCGAGGAGGTGGCGGGCGAGGGCGAGGGCAACCTCAGCCGGTTGGCGCGGGCCGCCGGCGGGTCGGGCGCGACGCTCGACCCGATGCGGGCGCTCCGCGCCGTCGCCGCCGTGGTCGCGCTGCCCCCGTGGTGGGGCCGGCCGTCGTACCACCGGGCGTTCCGGTTCGGGGCGTTCGGCAACCCGCTGCCGCCCGGGGCCCCGTCCGTCGTCGCGCTCGTCGCCCTGGCCGGCGTGCTGGCGTGGTGCTGGCGGACCGCCCGCCGGCGCAGCGACGCGGTATCGGCCGCCGCGGTGTCGACGGCCGGGGTGTTCCTGCTGGCCGCTCTCCTGACGGCGAACGCGACGCCGACGAGCACGAGCTTCGGCACGGTCGCCTACCAGGTGCGGTGGTTGTGGCCGCTCGGCGCCTTCGTCACCTTCGCCATCGCCACCACGCTCGTCCGCCGGTTCGCCGGCGCAGCCGGCGGTGCCGGCCCGGGCCACGGTCCCGGCACAGCGGCCGGCGGCACTGCGGGACACCGTCCGGCCGCGCCCGCACACCCGCCCGCGGGGGGACGGACCCGTCTCGTCCTGGGCGCGTGCGCCGCCGTGACCGTCCTGGTCGCCGTGGCCAACCTCCCGACTTCGAACCAGGGCACGACCGCCCCGGCCGCCACACTGCCAGTCGCCCGGGCCCTCACCGCCGCGGTGCGCGACGCCGACCTCACCGGCCCGCTGCTCGTGAAGTGCTCGGAGGGCGTGTTCGACCCGTACTGCGAAGCGGTGATGGCCGGCCTTGAGCGCGACGGCATCCGCGTCCTCGTCGATGACAGCATCGGCGTCCGCCAGCTCGGAACCGGCCGGCGCGGCGACGCCGGCGACGCGGCCGGCACCGTGACGGTGCTGACCGGCGAGCTGGCCGCGTTCGGCCCGCCCGGCGCCCGCCAGCTGACGCTGCACGACGGCGTCGACGCCGACGAGCTCACCGAGCTGGAGGGCCTGCGGGACCGGATCGCCGCGGCGCTGGCCGGCGGGGAAGTGACGCTTGACGACCGGGGCCGGCGAGTGGCCGCCCGCGGCGACCTGCCGAGCGTGTCCCTCGGGCCCGAGGGGGAGGCCACGGTCGACGGTGAGGCGGCCGTGGGGCTGCGCCCCTTCCTGTTCGGAGAGCACCGCCGTGACCTGGTCGCCATGGTGGCGGAGGACCTGCTCGCCGCCGACGACCGCTGGCACGCCGTCCTCGACCGCTACCTCGAGCTGCAGCGGGCCCAGGACGAGGAGACCAGCGCCGTCTACCTGACCCCTGGCCCGTCGTGACCGCCGTCCCGCCCACCGGTGGCGCGACCCGCCCTCGAGCTCGCGAGGGTGGCCGTGCGCATCCACGCCACCGTCCATCGCCCGACCCTCCGAGAGCGGATGGGCACGCGCCCGTCGCAGCGCTCGCCGGTGTGCGCGAGGGTGGGTCATGCCGTCGCTGCACACCGCAGGCCGGGCCGCCGCCTTGGCGAGCGCCGCCACCGGTGGAGCCGCCGCGGTCTACGTCGGGTTGGTCTCCGGGGCGCTGCACCTGGACCTCGGCGTGGGACGGACGCCCCGGCCGCTCGGTCCGCAGGTCGTCCACATCGCCGCCCCTCGGGAGGTGGTCTTCGACGTCGTCGCTCAGCCGTATCTCGGGCGCGCCACCCGGGCGATGCACGAGAAGGTGCAGGTGGTCGAGCGGGGCGACGACATGGTCCTCGCCGTGCACCACACCCCCGTCCACGGCCGCCTGACCGCCCGCACAGTGGAGACGGTGCGTTTCACGCGACCCGAGCGCGTCGACTTCCGGGTCGTGCGCGGCCCCGTGCCCCACGTCGTCGAGACGTTCATGCTCAGCGAGCAGGGGTCCGGCACTCGCCTCACCTACGAGGGCGAGATGGCCGCCGACCTGTGGGGCCTCGGCTCGTGGTGGTCCGCCAGGGTGGGAGCGCGCTGGGAGGAGGCCGTCGCCGGGACGTTCACCTCGATCCGCGCCGAGGCCGAGCGCCTCCACGCCGTGGCCGACCGTCGGCACTCACAGTAGGGGCGCCGCGGCGGTGCCCGTCGCCAACGGTCAGGCGGGGACGATGACCTCCGCCAGGGCGACGATCTGCCCGGGGGACGCCTGGCCCTTCGGGCTGAGGATCACGAGCGTGGGCCGCTCGGGATCGGGCGGGGCGTCCAGCGTGAGCAGCCCCACGGTGTCGGTGAAGTCCTTGCAGCCGTCCACGCACTCGAAGTAGGGCTGCCGCAGGGTGGTGAGGCTGCCCGCCGGCACCTCCTGCTGCTGGACCTCCGACGGTTCGGGCACGTCGCCAAGGGTCACGTACGTGCCGTGGTCCCCGTCGCCGACCTGGCCATTCCCCGTCGCGCCGGCGCAGGAGGCGGTGTTCAGCTCGAGGTCGATGCGCGGCTCGCCGACGCCCAGCGACGCCCGCCGCGACGAGCAGCCCGGCGGGCTGCTCTCCGAGGGCGTGACATCGGCGAACCGGGTGACGCGCCACGCCTCGGGCAGCTCGGCCTCGAGACCGTCGCCCAGGTCGAACGTCTCGGTGGCCCCGCCATCGCCCGGCCACCCCACATCGACGGGGACGGTCTGGTCGGGTGCGCCGGCGTCCCCGCCGCACGCGCCGGCCATCAGCGGGACGAGGACGAGCGCGGGGATGATGTGAGCGGTCCGGCAGCGCACGTCGTGACACTACGCCGGGCCCAGAAGCCGCCGACGGTCGAGCACCACGTCGGGCGGATCCTCCGAAGGTCGGCCTGCGCAGCCGGGCAGAGGCGGCGGCCGGCCGGGGACCGCGCCGACGGGCTGGACCCCGTCGGACGGGTCCCGGCTGCACGCGGCCGCCGCCGTCTGGGTCTGACCCCGGCCGGAGAGGCGCCGACGGGCGTCACCGCGGGACGTCGACCAGCTCGCCCACCGGGCCGTACACGAACCCCCGGGTGCCGGCGATCATGTCGGTCGGGAAGCCCGCATCGATGGCGCTGACGGCGTCGAGCCGGGCGACGGCCGCGTCGGGCAGCACCACGTCCACCGCACCGAGGTTGTCCCGGAGCTGGCCGACCGTGCGGGCGGCCACGATCGGGTGCACGTCCGGCGAGTGAGCACGCGTCCACGCGATGGCGGTCTGGGCCGACGAGACGCCGAGCTCGGCGGCCACCGCCGCCACCTCGCGGGCGATGGCCTGGTCGCGCTCGCTGATGTCGCTGCCGGCCAGCCGGCTGGAGGGATCGACCGTGCCGCCGTCGAGGTACTTGCCGGTGAGCAGACCCCCGGCCAGCGGCGACCAGGCGGTCACCGCCATGCCGAAGGCCGCAGCCATCGGCAGCAGCTCGCGCTCGGCCTCGCGCTGGGCCAGGCTGTAGGGGACCTGCAGGCCCGTGAAGGGCGTCCATCCCCGCAGCTCGGCCAGCGTGTTGCCGCGGGCCACCACCCAGGCGGGCGTGTCGGAGATGCCCACGTAGAGGACCTTCCCGGCGCGCACCGCGTCGTCCAGGGCGCGGACGGTCTCCTCGATGGGCGTGCCCGCGTCCCAAATGTGGACCCAGAGGATGTCGACGTGGTCGGTGCGGAGCCGGCGGAGGCTCTGGTCGAGCGAGCGGACCAGGCTCTTGCGATGGTTGCCCGAGGCGTTCGGGTCGCGCCCGTCGTTGGTCACCGTGTACTTGGTCGACAGGACGAAGCGCTCGCGCTCCCCCGCCACGGCCTCGCCGACGATCTCCTCGCTGTGGCCCCCGGTGTACCGGTTCGCCGTGTCGATGACGTTGCCACCGGCCTCGGCGTAGGCCTCGACCAGGGCCCGGCACTGCTCGGGCGGCGTGCCCCAGCTGCCGCCCCATCGCTCGTCGTGGCCGAAGGTCATGGCCCCGAGGACCAGCTCCGACACCCGCAGGCCACTGCGCCCGAACGTGCGATACCTCATGGTGCACCCTCCTTGGGAGCTCCTCCAGACACCTTGTCTGGACGTTCTATCTATACAGGGCGTACGGACGTGTTGCTACCGTCCGGGGATGGCACGTTGCGCTCCCGCAGGTCGGTCCCGTTGACGCCGGGGCGGCCGGCGCGGCGCGACCGGCCGGCCGGTGAGGTCGAGCCGGGGTCCGAGCGGGACGTGCGCCAGGCCATCCTCGATGCCACCGAGGGCCTGCTCGCCGACCGGCGCATCGCCGAGGTCAGCGTGGCCGACGTGCTCGCGGCCGCCAGGGTCTCGCGGGCCAGCTTCTACTTCTATTTCGAGGGCAAGGGCGCCGTGCTGGCCGAGCTGGTCCGCCGCGCCGTGGCCGAGGGTCACGACGCCGCCGTCGCCTGGGTCGACCGGCCCGATGCGGACGATCCCGCCGCCGGCGTCCGCCACGGCATCGCGGAGGGCGCCCGGCTCTGGCGGGAGCGTGCCCCGCTGCTGCGAGCCGTCGTGGAGACGTGGCGGGCGGACGACGTGGTCGGCGACCTGTGGGCCGACCTGATGGGCACCTACACCTCCGCGTCGGCCGAGCGCATCGCCCAGGACCGGGCGAGCGGCCTGGCGCCCGACACCGGCGTCGAGCCCTTCGCCCTCGCCAGCACGCTGACATGGCTGGGCGAGCGCATCTACTACCTCGCGGCCATCGGTGTCCCGCCCTTCGACGACGAGCAGGTGGTCGTCGACGTGCTCACCGAGGTGTGGATGGCGACCGTCTACGGCCGCCCCGGTGAGGGCGCCGCCCACGGCTCCGCCATGTGACCCGCGGCTGACGCGGTTCGGCCCGTTGTGGTGGCCCGGCGCGCGGACTGGCGGGCCGGCATCGAGGGGTCCCTACTGGTGGCCCGTCAGTCCGAGCTCGTGCCGGCCGGCCGTCGGCCTCCCCGAGCGGGGGCGAGGTCGGGCTTCACGTCGAGGACGGGGGTCCCGTCGAGCGCCTCTAGGCCGCTGACGTGCACGGTAAGGCCCTCCACGGCGAGCACCTCGACGGGGTGCAGGCCGATGGGGTTCGGGCGGTCCGCTGATCGGGTGCTGAACACGCCCGTCAGAGGGGCGGCCGGGTCGTCGCGAGGGTGGACCACGAGCGTGTCCCGGCGGGCCCGGTCCAGCCAGGTGATCACGACGACCCGGTCGCCCGGTCGGAGGTCGCCCAGGCCGTCGCGCACCGCGTCCTCGAACAGCAGCCACGCGTCCGGTGCCCCCTCGCTCCCCTGCTTGGGCGCGGCCGCCGCCTCGGTCAGCGTTGAGCGGACCGTACCGATCGGCCGTGCCACCATCCGTCCATCCATCACGTCTCCTCCATGCGACCGTCGTCACGGGGGAAGCTAGCCACCGCGGGCACGCCGACGGCCGTCGTTGACACGTGACCTTTTGGTCACCTATGGTCCGTGCGTGAGCGACGACGACCCGGTGTTCAAGGCGCTCGCCGATCCCACGCGGCGGCTGCTGCTCGACCGGCTCTTCGAGCGGGACGGGCGCACCCAGGGCGAGCTCGAGGCCGAGCTCGAGATGACGCGCTTCGGCGTGGCCAAGCACCTGCGCGTGCTCGAGGAGGCGGGCCTCGTCGTCACGCGCCGGTCGGGCCGGGAGAAGTTGCACTTCCTGAACCCCGTGCCGATCCGGTTGCTCCACGACCGCTGGATCAGCAAGTACACGGAACGCCAGGTGTCCGCGCTCGTCGACCTGAAGAACCAACTGGAGGACGAGGCATGACCACCGACGCGCACCTTGCGTTGCTGGTCGGCGGCGTGCGCGAGCACGGGGGCGCGGGCGGCGGTTGGAAGCGAATGCTCAGCGGCCTCGAGGCGCGGCTCGAGACCGGCGAGCCGCGCGACCGCTGAGGCGCGCGGGCGCTGAGCCGCGGGAGCGCCGAGCCGTCACGGCCCGGGCGTAGGGATTCGTCGGCTCCACCGATGAGTTCCGCGCCCCGGCGCCGTCGAACCCATCCGACAGACCACGACACACACTCCCCGGGAGGAAGACCCGTGTTCACCCGACTCGGCACCTGGTGCCACGACCGCCGGAGGCTCGTCCTCGGGCTCTGGTTGGCGGTGCTCGTCCTGGGCGGCGCCGTCTCGGGCGCCGTGGGCGGAGCGTTCCGCGACGAGTTCAACCTGCCCGACGTCGAGTCGCGGCGGGGCTTCGACATCCTCGACGACGCCTTCGGCGGCCAGGGCACCGGCCAGGTCGGCACGATCGTGTTCCGGGCCGATCAGGGCGTCGACGACCCCGAGGTCCGGGCCGACATGGAGGCCCTGTTCGACAGCGTCGCTGGCATCGACGACGTCATGCGCGTGGAGAGCCCCTACGCCGACGGCGGCGAGGACCGGATCGCGTCAGAGGGCCCGGAGGCCGGCAAGATCGCCTTCGCCAACATCGAGATGCCCGAGGACATCGAGTTCGCCCGGGCCGGCGAGATACGCGACGAGATCCTGGCGAACGCCCCCGAGATCGACGGCTTGGACATCGAGCTCGGCGGGTTCATCTTCGCCGAGTTCGACGAGCCGTCGTCGGAGGTGCTCGGACTCGCCTTCGCGATCGTCATCCTGATCGTGGCCTTCGGCTCCGTGCTCGCGATGGGCCTGCCCGTCGGCGTCGCCCTGTTCGGCATCGGCCTGGGCAGCGTGCTCATCACGCTGCTCAGCAACGTGCTCACGATCCCCGACTTCGCCACGTTCCTCGGCCTCATGATCGGCCTCGGCGTGGGCATCGACTACGCCCTGCTGATCGTCACCCGCTACCGCGAACAGCTGCACGCCGGCCACACCGTCCGCGAGTCGGTGGCGATCGCGATGGACACGGCCGGCCGCTCGGTGCTCTTCGCGGGCACCACCGTCGTCATCTCGCTGCTGGGCATGCTGCTGATGGGCGTCAGCTTCGTGCAGGGCCTGGCCGTGGGCGCGGCGGCGGTCGTGGCCGTCACGGTCGTGGCCTCGCTCACGCTGCTCCCGGCGCTGATCGGCTTCGCCGGCGCCCGCGTCGAGCTGACCCGCTGGCGCGGCCTGATCGCCGCCGCCCTCGCCGCCGTCGCCCTGGTCGGCATCGGCCTCGACATCACGCCGCTCACGGTCGGCCTGCCGCTCGCGGCGATCGTGCTGATCGCCGGGTTCTTCGTGGGCCCGCTCAAGCGGGAGGTGCCCCGTCGGGCCGCGAGGCCGCTGCGTGAGACCACGGCCTACCGGTGGAGCCGGGTCATCCAGCACCACCCGTGGATCGCCGCCCTGGCCGGCGCGGTGGGCCTCGTCGTGCTGGCCATCCCCGTGCTCGGCCTGCGGCTCGGCTTCTCCGACGAGAGCAACTACGCCGACGACACCACGACCAAGCAGGCCTACGACCTGCTCGTCGACGGCTTCGGGCCGGGGTTCAACGGCCCGCTCATCCTCGCCACCGAGCTGCCGGCCGGCACCGACCTCGACGGCTTGTCCGCCATCACCGACGCGGTCGCCGCCGACCCGGGCGTGGCGTTCCTCTCCGAGCCCCGCCCCGACGACCCGGACGACCCGACCGCCGCCGTGTGGCAGCTCGTGCCCACGAGCGCACCGCAGGACGAGGCCACGACCGAGCTGGTCGACCGCCTCCGCGACGACGTGCTGCCGCCCGTCGAGGCCGACGCCGGTGTCGACCTCGCCGTGACGGGCACGGTGGCGGTGAACCTCGACTTCTCCGACTACCTGGCGTCGCGGCTGCCGTACTTCTTCGGTGCGGTGCTCACGCTGTCGTTCCTGCTGCTGATGGTGGTGTTCCGGTCGCTGCTGGTGCCGCTGAAGGCGGTCGTCATGAACCTGCTGTCGATCGGGGCGGCGTACGGCATCGTGGTCGCCCTGTTCCAGTGGGGCTGGCTCAGCGACATCACCGGTGTGCAGCCGGCACCGATCGAGCCCTGGATGCCGATGATGCTGTTCGCCATCGTCTTCGGCCTCTCCATGGATTACGAGGTGTTCCTCCTGTCCCGGGTCCGTGAGGAGTGGCGCCGCACCGGCGACAGCCACACCTCGGTGGCCGACGGCCTGGCCGCCACCGCCAAGGTCATCACCGCCGCGGCGGCGATCATGGTGTTCGTCTTCGGCAGCTTCATCCTCGAGAACGACCGGGTCGTGAAGCTGATGGGAACCGGCCTGGCCTCCGCGATCCTGCTCGACGCCACCATCGTCCGCATGCTGCTCGTGCCGGCCACGATGGAGCTGCTCGGCGACCGCAACTGGTGGCTGCCCCGCTGGCTCGACCGGATCCTGCCCGACATCGACGTCGAGGGCCACGCCGAACCGGTGGTCCCCGAGGAGGAGCCGGCCCCCGTGCCGGTCACGACCGGCACGGCCTGAGCTGCCGGCCCCTGCCCGTCCACACCTCCCCCGGCGCCCGCCGGGGGAGGTGACGCGTCCGGGCCCGGCTCAGCGCCGGCCGGGTGGAGCCCCGGAACGCATCGCGCCGATCGCGCCGGCGGTCAGAGCCAGCCGGCGTTGCGGGCGATGCGGATGGCGTCGATGCGGTTGCGGGCGCCGACCTTCGTGATGCCGTTCGACAGGTAGTTGCGGACGGTCGCCGGCGACAGCGACAGCTTGGCGGCGATCTCCTCGGTCGAGATGCCGTCCTCGGCGGCCCGCAGCACGTCGGTCTCGCGCTGGGTGAGCGGGCTGACGCCCGTCTCCAGGGCGGCGGCCACCAGGTCGGGGTCGATGACCCGCTCGCCGGCGGCCACGCGGCGGATGCCGTCGGCCAGCGTGTCCGCCGGAGCGTCCTTCACGATGAAGCCACGCACGTGGACCTTGAGGGCCCGGAGCAGGTTGCCCGGCTGGCTCAGCCCGGTCAGGACAAGCGTCCGGCAGGCCGGCAGCTCCTCGTGCAGCCGCCCGGCGGCGGTAAGTCCGTCGAGCCCCGGCAGGTCGATGTCGAGCACGGCCACGTCGGGCCGGGTCCGCAGAGCGGTCTCGACGATGGCGTCGCCGCGCTCGAGCTCCGCGACGACCTCCATGTCCTCCTCGAGCGACAGCAGGGCGACGAGCGCCCCGCGGATCAGGTGCATGTCCTCGGCGATCAGCACCTTGATCACGTGCGCTCCTCGGGGATCTCGACGACCATGCGGAACCGGCCGTCCGAGGTGTGCCCGGCCGTCACCGAGCCCGACAGCTCCCGGGCCCGCTCGGCCAGGCCGTCGAGGCCGCTGCCGGCGCCGGCCGGCCCACGCACCCCGTCGTTGACGACCTCGAGGCGGACCGTGCCGTCGCGGCGTTCGGCCGTGATCGTGCACGTCCGGGCGTCGCTGTGGCGCAGCATGTTCGTCGCGCCCTCGCGCACCGCCCAGGCCACGACCCGCTCGACGCGGGGCGCCAGGTCCGGCAGGTCCACGTCGAGCCGGGCGTCCATGCCGGCCGCGCCGAGCAGCGCCGCCGCCGCGTCGATCTCGCCGCGCAGCGACACGGCGTGCTCGTCCCGGGCCACGGCGCGGACGTCGCGCAGCGCCCCCCGGGCGACCCCGGTCAGGCTCTCGATCTCCGCGCGCGCCGCCGCGGCGTCCGTGGTGAGCAGCCGGATCGCCAGGTCACCCTTCAGCGAGACCGCCGACAGGCTCTGGCCCAACAGGTCGTGCAGATCGCGCGAGACCCGCAGGCGCTCGCGCCCGACGGCCAGCTCGGCGGCCTCGATGCGCGCGGCGTACAGCTCCTCGAACACCTGGACCAGGCGGGCAGAGCCGTACAGGGCCACGGCCCCCATCAGCAGGATGACGAACTGGTAGAGCGTGAAGACGATCACCTGTGTCGGCCGCGCGTGCTCGGCGACGGTCTCTTCCACGGTCACGACCGCCGTGCCCAGCGCGGGCGCCAGCGCCAGGACGGCGAGCCGGCCCCGCAGCAGCATGGCGATCGAGGCTGCGACGAACCACTGCGAGACGGCCCAGTCCCAGGTGAACCACCACAGGGGCACGTAGGCGAGCGCGAGGAGCGCGGCCAGGCTGAGCGGCCACCGGCGCGGGCGCCGACCCTGTGACGCCGCCAGGCTGTGGCGCAGCTGGAGGCCGCCGAGGCCGACCGCGGCCAGCACGAGCAGCGCCGCGGTCCCGGCGTCCATGTCGGGCCGGCGGGCGATCGTGAACAGGGGCGCGGCCACCACGAACGGGACATGGAGGGCGACGAGCAGCCACGGCGCCCGCCGCACGTGCCACGGCGGGAACCCCACGGGACCGCGGTCGTCGGCACCCGCGCCGTCGCTCCCGGACGAGGCGCCCCCGGACGGGGGCCGAGCGCCGCGGTCGACCAACATGGTCACGGGGTCCCCACCCGCGTGGGGGGCTCGGCGTCCTCGCGCCGCAACTGCAGCTCGGCGCGCCCGTCGACCGGGATGACCGTGATCACGCATGCCGGGACGGTGTCGTCGCGCAGGACCCGCGCCGTCGCCGTCCGCAGCGCCGTACGCGCCGAGTCGTCCATCGTGGTCGGGAGGGCGCCGGCCGGCAGCACGACCCGCGTGCGGACGCCGGCGGCCGTCAGCAGGGCCGCCGCGGTCTCCACCTCGGCCCTCAGCGAACCCTGCTGGAATCCGGTGACGAGTTGGCGGGCGTCGGCCAGCGCCCGGCGCGCCCTGTCGACCAGGTCGCGCAGCTCGCGCTCGACCGCCCGCTCGTCGCGGCCAACCTGCGCGCCCGCCCGGCCGCCGCGGTCGACGATCGCGTCGAGGGCCGTGCCCAGCGTCTGGCGCAGCTCGGCGTCGATCCGCACCCGCTCGCGGACGACGGCCTCCTCGGCGAGCTGGCGGCGCGCCTCCTGGAGCTGGCGGATCGACGCGACGAGCCACAGCGGCACGAACACGGACGAGGCCCGCCAGATCACCGTGAGCGTGTAGTACGACGGCGCGTCGATCAGGTCGCTGCCGACCGCCACAGCCAGCGGTGCCTGGGCGAGCACCACCGCCGCCGCGGCCGCGAGCGACCACGGCGGGCGCAGCACGATGAGCGCCGAGACCAGCAGCGCGTGGAAGCTCGGCAGCCACAACGTCCCCGCGAGGGGCAGAACGCCGACGATCATCACGGTCATCGCCAGCAGGGTCCACCCGCCGTGCCGTGGACGGGTGCCACGCACGAAGTGGCCCACGTGGCGGAGGTGCAGCGGCAGGTAGCCGGCCGTGGCCGCCAGCGCCCACGCGCCCTTCACGGCCCCGGGCTCGAACGACTCGGCGATGACGCCGACCTGCAGGATCGGAAACACGGCGCAATACGCCACCGCTCCCGGAGCGGCGAGCCGCGTCAGCCGACTGGATCGCTCGAGATCGCTCAGCGTGACCACCACCGATGACCGGTACCCGTGCCGCCGCCACATTACGAGCTGGCGCGCCGGCGCGGGTTGCGCGAGCGGCAACGCCATGGCACCCATGGCCACCAGCGTCGGCGACCCGGCGGCGCGCCGGTAGATGCCGATGTCACGGCGCCCCGGTGATGTCCGTCACGGTTCCGCGCCCCTCAGGCGTCCCGGGCATCTGGCGACATCGGCATCTACCGGCCGGAGCCCTCCCGTCCGCACACTGCGGATCGGCCGCCCGCCGGCGACGACGTCGGCCGGCCACCGCATCGACAAGGGGAGCTCGACGATGACCAGGCACGCCGTGACGGCCAGCGCGGTCCGGACGGAGGACCACGACGCCCTCGTGGCCGCGGTCCGATCGGGTGACGAGGCGGCGTTCTCCGTGCTCGTGGAGCGCTACGGGCGCGAGCTGCAGGCGCACTGCTACCGGATGCTCGGCTCGAGGTCCGAGGCGGAGGACGTGGTGCAGGAGACGTTCCTGCGCGCCTGGCGCGCCCGCAGCCGCTTCGAGGGCCGCTCGACGCTGCGGACGTGGCTGTACCGCATCGCCACGAACGCCTGCCTCGACGTACGCAAGGGCCGGGCGCGCGGGGGTGTGGGACCGGTGGGGGTTCCCGGTGACGACACGGGGCCCGCGGCGGGACGCCACCCGCTCGACGTGGTGGCGCCGAGCGAGGAGCAGCCCGACGCCACCCTCGTCACCCGCGAGTCGGTCACCCAGGCCCTGCTCACGACGATCGAGGTCCTGCCGGCGCGCCAGCGTGAGGTCCTCATCCTGCGCGACGTGTTCGGGTGGTCGGCGGCGGACAGCGCGTCGTTCCTGGCCACGAGCGTGGCGGCCGCGAACAGCGCGCTCCAGCGAGCAAGGGCGACGATGCAGGCGGCGCGGGTGCAGCGCCCGGCGCCGCGCGGCGACCGCACCCCGGCCGCGGGGCCGACCGGTCGCCGGGGTGCGGTGCTGCGCTGCCTCCTCAACGCCCACGAGCAGGCCGACGGGGCCGCAGCGGCCCTGCTGGCCCGGGCGGCCGGGTAACGCCGGGGCATCCACGCCGCCGTAGCGCGACGACGATTGCCGTCAGGCGGCCGGCTCGTCGGCCAGGTAGGGCGGTGCCGGGTCGTACTGGATGTAGCGGCGGACGGCGCGGGCGTGGGGCCGGCCGTGGATCCGGCCCACGAGCCACAGTGCCATGTCGATGCCGGCCGACACGCCCTGGCTCGTGACGAGGTTGCCGTCGACCACGTAGCGGGCGTCGCGCACCACGGTGATCTCCCCGCGGGCCTCGAGGGTGTCCTCGAAGGAATGATGGGTGGCGACGCGCCGGCCGCGGGCCGGGCCGGCCTCGTGCAGCAGAAGCGCCCCGGTGCACACGCTGGTGACCCACGTGGCGGTGGCCGCGACCGTGCGGATCCAGTCGATGACCGCGGGGTTGCCGACCTCACGCCGTGTGCCCATCCCGCCCGGGACGACCAGGACGTCGAGGGGCGGGTGGTCGTCGAGCGCGTGGTCCGGTAGCAGCCTCAACCCCTTGGCGCAGCGGACCGAGTCGGTGCGCTCGGCGACGGTCACGACGGTGTCGACCGGGCCGCCGGTGGCGGGCCCGTCCGTGGCGCCGGCGAGGTCGCCGGCTCGGAGCATGGCCGAGGCGGTGAGGACCTCCCACGGGCCGACGAGGTCGAGCTCCTCGGCGCCGTCGAAGACGAGCAGTCCGAATGTGGTCACGCGGTCTCCCTCATGGGTGTGCGGCGGAAGCGGGTGCGGTACTCCGACGGCGGGATGCCGAGGTGGCGGTGGAAGGCACGGCGCAGCGTCTCGGCCGTTCCGAAGCCACAGCGGGCGGCGATCACGTCCACCGGGTCGTCGCCGTCCACGAGGGCGCTGCGGGCCGCCTCGATCCGGACCTGCTCGACGTAGGAGGCGGGCGGCACACCGAGCTCGGCGGTGAACCGGCGCTGGAGGTGGCGGGGGCTGAGGCGGGCGTGGGCGGCGAGCTGGGCGATGCCGTGGGCCGCCCCGGGGTCGGCGTGCACCGCCGCCACGGCCGACCGGATCGGGTCGCTGGAGGGCTGGGCCGACCAGAGCGGCACGCTGAACTGCGACTGGCTGCCGGGCCGGCGCAGGTGAAGGACGAGCTCGCAGGCCACGGCGTGGGCCACCTCCGCGCCGAGGTCGTCGTCGCATCGGCAGGCCGCTGGACCCCCGCACCGGTCCGGAGTCGACCGCCGCGACCTCGCAGCGGTAGCCCGTGTGGGGGACACCACGCCGGCGTGGTGGAACACCTCGTGGGGCCCGACGAGGTCGAGCGGCTGGAAGCCGTGGAAGACGACGAAGACGACAAGGCGCGGGGGCACCCGCCCAGCATGCGACGCCTCCGGTCTGGCGTCCACGCCGTGGTCCCCACGGATCACGCCATCGGCCGCTGCCCCCGGGCGGTGCGGCTCTCCCGGCTCCGCCGGGGCGCCGGGTCGTCGGCGGCCCGAGCGGCCTCCCAGCGCGCGGCCCGGTCCACGGCCCGCTCGATGGTCTCTGCGAGCGCCACCCGGTCGGCTTCGGCATCACCCGGGAACGGTGGCCAGTTCTCGGTCGTCTTGGCGGCCCACACCGCCCAGCGGTCGACCGCGTCGAGGAAGTCGTCGAGGAACCGGCCGACGAGCACATTCACGGCGGCCCGCTCGGGGAACGGCCCCCGGCCCTCGAGCTCGCTGCGCCCGACCTCGATGTTCAGGACGGTGCGCTCCTGCGCCCAGGCCCGGGCGTCCTGGAGCGTGCGGCGCAGGTCCTCGGTCGTGCCGTTGTCGGCGAAGAACACCTTCATGAGCTGCTCGAACTCGAGCACGGGACCCTGACCGGGCGCGGCGACCCAGTCCGCTAGCGCCCGCCGGCCCGCCGGGGTGATGGCGTAGATCGTGCGGCTGCGCCGGCCGACGGCGTCGTCGGTGGCCGACGCCAGCCCGCGGGCGACGAGCTTCTTGGGCTGCTCGTAGAGCTTGCTCCTCGCCCGGGGCCAGAACCGGCTTACGGTCCGGTCCATCTGGATGGCGAGCTCGTAGGCGGTCCACGGCTTGATGGCCAGCAGGCCGAGCAGGGCGTAGGAGGTCGGCGTCAGGTCGGGCGTCGTCGGCATGTGATCCCTTTGGGCCGACAGCATGACTCCCGTGGGAGCACCTCGCTCCCGCAACGCTGAAGAGCGGCCGTGTGACGGCACCGGGCGGCAAGACACCGACAAGGACCTGCCGTAACGGCCGCTATCGGGTCGGCGTTTGGACAGGTGTACCGGAAGATAGGGCCGGTCGAAAGGCGGACACATGCACACCATCTGGGTGCTCACCTATGAACCGCGGGTCGGCAACGGCGGCGTCCTGCTCGTCACCGACGATCTTGCGCAGGTCGTGGAGCGCTATCACGAAGTGCTCCCGGCGGCCCGGGAGCGCGACGGCGACCTCCAGCTCCAGGAAGGGCCACTCGGCGGGGTCCTGCGGGCCATCGTCGGGCCCTTCGACGTGTCGGAGTATCCGACCATCGAGGCGTACCTGGCGAAAGAGCACCGGAGCCGACCCCGGCTCTGGCTCACGGCGTGACGGTATAGGGGCGGCGGGCACGCGTCGACACGGCGGGCGGGTGCCCGCCACGCCGGCGCGCGTCCGATCCGTTCAAGACGGCGGGCGCCGCGCGGGGTTCGATGGGGGCATGACGCCACACCTGTACGCCATCGGACTCGTCGTCGACGACCTGCGCCGCTCGCTCGCGTTCTACCGTCGCCTCGGCATCGAGGTCGCCGATCCTGACGAGGGCCAGGTCCACGTGGAAGCCAGCGTGCCCGGCGGCATGCGCCTGCTGTGGGACACGCCCGAGACGATCCGGTCGTTCCACCCGGACTGGCGGCCCCCGACCGACGGCCCCCGGGTCACGCTCGCCTTCCGCCTCGACGATCCTGCCGACGTCGACGCGCTCTACGTCGGGCTGGCCGATGTCGGCGGCGACGGAGCGGTGCCGCCCTGGGACGCGCCATGGGGCCAGCGCTATGCCGTGGTGCACGACCCGGACGGCAACAGCGTCGACCTGTTCGCCCCGAACGCGTGAGCGGCCGGCGGCGCCGGCCGGCCTGGCTCGGCCCGCGCCAGGCGGTCACCGCGCCCGGGCGAAGATGTCACGCCCCGGGTGACAGCCCGTAGGCTCGTCGCCGTGCGGTCGTCCGGGAGCATCGACAGCCCTCGGGGGCGACGGCACGTGTGCTGGCCCCAAGCTGACGTCGACGGCCTGCTCGGCGGCGTCGTCACGTTCCTGGGCGAAGGTCTGGCCCGCGGTGAGCGCCTGTCGTACTCGATGCCGCGGGTGCGCGTGGGGTCCTCCCGATGAGGACCGGTGCGGCCGCCGGGCACGACGGCTACTTCCACGAGGCGGCGTTCTACGGCTCCGACGCCGAGTTCCTCGCCATCACGGTCCCGTTCGTCCGCGACGGCCTGGCCTCCGGTGAGCCCACCCTGGTGAGACTCGATGCCCAGTGGGCCCTGTTGCTCGGCTCGGCGCTCGGCGACCTCGACGGCGTCACGTTCATGCCCGCCGCCGACCGGTACGCCCGCCCCACCACGACCATAAGGTCCTACCGGGAGTGGCTGGCCAAGCACGTGGCCGACGGGGCCCGGCAGGTCCGGGTCGTGGGCGACGTGCCGCACCCCGGCACCGGCGCCTCGTGGGACACGTGGGTGCGCTACGAGGCCGTGATCAACGACGCCTACGACGAGTTCCCGCTGTGGGGACTCTGCCCCTACGACACCCGGACGACGCCGGCCGACGTGCTGGCGGACGTCGAGCGGCTCCACCCCCACGTGGCCACGACCGACGAGCGCCACCTCGGCAACGCCCGCTACGAGGACCCCGCCGCGTACCTGCGCTCGCGCACGCCGTCCACCCCGTTCAGCTCGCCCGGCGCCCGTCCGGCCGTGACGATCGTCGACCCCTCCCCCACCACGGCGCGCCGTGCCGTCACCGACCTGGCCCGGGCCGAGCGGCTGTCGACCGACGCCGTCCAGCGGCTCGAGCTCGCCACCAGCGAGATCGCCGCAAACGCCGTCGTCCACGGCCGGGGCCCGGTGCGGCTGCGGGCGTGGGCGGGCCCGGACCGGATCACGGTCGCGGTCACCGACGGCGGGCCCGGTCCCGTCGACCCGTTCGTCGGCCTCGTGCCCAGCACGACCCGCCCCGATGGCGTCGGCGGTTACGGCCTCTGGCTCGTCCACCAGCTCTGCACCGACGTGGCGCTTGCGGCCACCGAGGCCGGCTTCACGGTCCAGCTCACGCTCGAGCGGGCCGACACCCGCACCTGAGCGTCGGGCCCGGGCCGGGTAGGCGAGCCCGACGGCCTCGCAGCAGAGGGGCTGAGGCAGGATGGTGGGGCCGCCGCGCGGGTCGGTGCTCCCGTCGCCGCCATGATCGGGGTGAGAATCCGGCGACGGTCGCTGGCCCGGTCCCTCCTCCCCTCGGGCGGTGTGACGGCGACGAGGTCGAGGACGGCGACGACGACTCAGGGGACCACCCCTCCCGGCCGGGAACGAGGTCTGCGGCGATGAGTTCGCGCCGCCCGCAACGTCTCAATGGCATCGGAGCCCGTGCGGGCCAGGCGTTGGAGGCCGGAAATGAAGAACGTCGTCGCGAAGCTGTCGGAAACCGTCGACCGGGTCGTCGGTGCTGCGGACGGAGCCGCCCGGGTCCGTCGACCACCCCACCGCCGGCGACTGGCGAGCACCGACGTGGTCTACGTGACCGCCTCCGGTGCGACGCTCATCGCCGCAGCGCCCTCGGGCCGCCCGGTGCGCCGCCTGCGCTCCACGGTGGCGTGGCGCCCCGCCGTCACCGGCTGACCGGCGCGACGAGCGGGCCGCCCTTCTGTGCTGCGGTCACCGGCTGACCGGAACCCGGCAACCAGCTGCACGTCTCGGTCTCGAGACGGGCTCGGACGCCGGCTCGGGTGCGCGGCTTCGTGGGGGGCTCACCCCGTCCGGGGAACCGGGGCCGGGACGGTCGCGGCGACGAACGCCGTGACGAGGAGGTGTGGATCCTCCGGCGTGCTGGACGCCTGTGGCACGAACAGCGTCGCCACGAAGAACGGGTGGTCCGGCAGCTCGACGATCCGGACCTCGCCGTCGGCGTCGGTGCCGGTCACGCAGAGGCCAGCCGTCACGAGCTCGCCGAGGCGCTCGGGGTCCCGGTACGCCAGCTGACGGCCTCGCGGTGCTCGTCCGTCAGCTCCCGTCGGCCGAGCGCGTCGTCGGTGGCGACATGGGTCGGGTTGGACGGGTCGTGCTCGCCGATCACGCCGATGCGGGGCATGGCGCAGTCTCCGGGACGGCCGCGCGCACCGCCAAGCGAATTCCGGGCGGGCCGCGTGACCCCCGGATCGCGTCCGGCGCCGCTTGCTCGATCCGGGGGATCGAGGTCGACGCCTGAGTCGGGCAGGTCAGCCCTCGCCGCGGAGGTGGTAGAGGCGCACGAGCGCGACCAGGGCGTCCACGTCCAGGCGGTGGAAGGCGTCGACGATGCGGTCCAACTGCTGGCGCTGGACGGCATCGCTCGGCCCTGAGGCGCCGGGGCCCGCGGCCGCCAGCCGGGCCCGGGCCCGCTGCCGCGCGCTGTTGACCGATGCCACCGTGCAGCCGAGCAACCGGGCGATCTCCTCGGCCCGCCAGCGCAGCACGTCGCCGAGGATGAGCACGGCGCGCTGCCGGGGCGGCAGCAGCTGCAGCGTCGCCAGCGCCTGGTGAACCGACTCGCGTGACACGGTCATGTCGGCCGGGTCACCCGTGCCCGGGCCATCGTGGCCGGCGGCGTGCGGGTCGAGCGACCCAGAGGGGAACGTGCCCGGGATCCCACCCGTCGCCTCGGCGGAGGTCATGTCCACGACGAGCTCCTTGCGCTTGCGCAGCATGTCCACGCATACGTTCGTGGCGATCTGGTAGAGCCACGAGCGCATCGTCGCCCGGCCCTCGAAGCCGTCGAGGCCGCGCCAGCCCCGCACCAGCGTCTCCTGCACGGCGTCGTCGGCCTCGAACGTCGAGCCCAGCATGCGGCGGCAGTGGGCGCGCAGCTCGCTGCGATGCCGCTCCAGCCGGTGTTCGTCCGGTGCCCACACCGGCCCGGCGTCGGCCGGCCGGCCCGGCCGGGCGCTCGGAACCGTCGCCCTGGCCCGGCGCCTGTGCGTCCCCGTCCGGCTGTCCGCCGCGGCGTGTTCCCTCACGATGGTCGTCACATCGGGCAGGGTCGCGCCGGGCCCGGTGGGCGACATCGTCCAGGTGGCCGATCCCGGTCCACCGGGTGGCCGAGCGTGCGGCCGGCGGCCCTGCGACCCCCGGAGCAGGGCGGGGCGGAAGGCGCGCCTCAGCACGCATCGGACGGTCCGTCGAGGCGCTTCAGCTGCAGGTTCACGATCGCCCACCGGCGCCCGCGCCGCACGGCGACGAGCGTGGCCTGGAACCGCCCGCTGCAGTCCGCCCCGCGGTACGCGCCGGTCTGCGCCACCACGCCCATGGCGACGACGGCGCCGTCGTGGGCCCGGACGCGGGTCGGCCGCCAGTCGAACGCGTCGTTGACGAGCTCGCCGCCGCGGTAGCGGTCGAGCCACTCGACCTTGGTGAGCACGTACCCGTCGAGGCCGTCGCCGCGGAACTCATCGTCCAGCAGGGCGTCGAGCGTCGCGGCATCGCCGCGGGCCTCGGCGTCGATCCACCGGGCCAGGACGTCGTCGAACCGTTCCAGGCCTCCGAGGCTCGCACCGGTGACCGCCCGGGACATCGGCCACCTGGCCGATGTCCGCAGGGTGGGGTGGGTCGGGAAGACTGGTCGGGATGTCGTGGGAACCGGGAGACGCGACCGTCGGTCCCGGGGAGCGGGCGTCGCTCCTGCCGGCGGGCACGGTCACGTTCCTTCTGGCCGAGGTCGAAGGCGCGGCCCGAGCGGACCTGTCCGCGCCCGGCGCCCTCGCCGGGGTCCTCGAGCGGTTCCGCCAGGTGGTCCGCGCGTCCGTCACCGCGCACGGCGGCGTGCAGCCGGACGACCAGGGCGACGGTGGCCAGGCCGTCGCCGGGTTCGGCTCGGCGACCGACCCCGTGGCCGCCGCCCTGGCGCTCCGGCGGACGACCGGGGCGGACGGGCGGCGCGGCGGGCCGGCGCCGTCGGTCCGGGTCGCCCTGCACACCGGCGAGGCGCTGCTGCGCGACGACCGGCACTACGCGGGCCCGGCCCTGCACCGCGGCACCCGGCTGCGCGACCTCGCTCACGGCGGCCAGGTCATCCTGTCGTCGGTGACGGCGTCGGTGGTGGCCGACGCCCTGCCGCCGGAGACCTGGCTGAACGACCTCGGCTTCCACCGCCTGCGCGACCTGTCGCGTCCGGAGCAGGTCTTCGAGCTGCGCGACGCCGGCCAGCCCGACGCCTTCCCGCGACTCCGCTCGCTGGACGCGCTGGCGACGAACCTGCCCGTCCAGCTCACCAGCTTCGTGGGCCGGGGCGACGAGCTTGCCGCCGTCGAGCTGCGACTCGACGGCGAGCGGCTGGTGACGCTCACCGGCTCGGGCGGGTGTGGAAAGACCCGGCTGGCCATGCAGGCCGCAGCCGAGCTCGCCGACCGCTGGCCGGACGGCGTGTGGTGGGTCGACCTCGCCCCGGTCACCGACACAGGCCTGGTCGCCGAGCTGGTGGCCTCGACCATCGGCGTGCTGGTCGAGCCGATCGGCGGCCCGCTGGAGGCGCTGGCCCGGCAGCTGCGGGACCGCCGCCTACTGGTTTGCCTCGACAACTGTGAGCACCTCCTCGACGTCGCCGCCGAGGTGGCCGAGGCGCTGCTGCGGGCGTGCCCCCAGGTATCGGTGCTGGCGACGAGCCGCGAGCCCCTGGGCGTGGCGGGCGAGACCGTGTGGCGCGTGCCGTCGCTCGGTGAGGACGAGGCCGTGTCGCTGTTCACCGAGCGGGCCAGCCGGGTCCGGCCCTGGTTCACGCTCGACGACACGAACGAGGCGGCCGTGCGCACACTGTGCCGGCGCCTCGACGGCATCCCCCTGGCGATCGAGCTGGCGGCCGCCTGGCTGCGGACCCTCACGCCCGCGCAGGTCGCCGCCGGCCTCGACGACCGGTTCGGGCTACTCGTGCGAGGCCCGCGCGGCGCCGTCGCCCGGCACCAGACGCTGAGGGCGTCGATCGAGTGGAGCCACGACCTGCTCGACGAGGCCGACCAGGTCGTCTTCCGCCGGCTCGCCGCCTTCGCCGGCGACTTCGGCCTCGACGCCGCCCGGGCCGTGTGCACCGGCGGCGGCGTCGACCCGGCCGAGGCCCTGCCGGCGCTCGGGCGCCTCGTCGACAAGTCGCTGATCTCGATGGACGAGCACGGGGGCGAGGCCCGCTACCGGCTGTTGGAGACGATCCGCCAATACGCCGCCGACCGGCTGGAGGCGGCCGGCGAGGCGGACGCCACGCGGGACCGCCACCTCGATCACTTCCTCGCGTTCGCCGAGGCGGCCGAACCCGAGCTCATCGGCGCCGACCAGGACGCCTGGCTGGCCCGCGTCGAGGCCGAGCACGACAACCTTCGCGTCGCGCTGGGCTGGGGTCTGGCCGCCGCGGACCCGGAACGCGGCCGGCGGCTCGCGGCCGCGCTGTTCTGGCTGTGGTACAAGCACGGCCACGCCCACGAGGGCATCGAGTTCCTGCAACGGGCCATCGAACGGGCGCGGGACGACCGCACCAGCGTCCAGGCCACGCTCCTCGCCGGCATCGCCGCGGTCGCGGTGGGCAGCCGCCACTTCTCCCTGATCGTCGACTACGCCCAGCGGGGCCTCGAGGTCGCCACCGCCATCGGCGACCACCGCAACCGGGGTCGTTGCCTCCTGCTGCTCGCGGTCATCCAGCACTACCTCGACCATGCGGCGGCGCGGCGGCTGCTCGCCGAGGCGGCCCGGTCCGCCGAGCTGGCCGGCGACACGTTCGTGGCCGATCGGGTCGTGGTGATGGACGGCGTGCTGTGGAGCTGCCGCGACCGGCACGACGAGGCCGCCCCGATGCTCGATGAGGGCCTCCGGCGCTGCCTGGCCAGCGGCGACCGCGGGTTCGCCGCCCTGGCGCTCGACTATCAGGTCGACGCGGCCGTCCGGGCCGGAGACCTGGCGTCCGCCGACCGGCTCGCAACCCAGGCGCTGGCGGTGGCCGAGCCGCTCGGCGACTACTTCTCCGTGGGGCTCGCCACGAGCCATCTGGCCTACGTCAAGGGCCTGGCGGGCGACGTCGACGGCGGGCGGCGCCTCATGGAACGCGTCGTGCGCTCGGTCGAGGGTGTCGACCACGAAGTGTTCGTGCCGAGGATGGCCCCCGTCCTCGGCAGCCTGGTCCTGTGGGCCGGCGACCCCGCCGGGGCCGTGGGCTGGTACGAGCGCGACGTGACCGACACCGGTCCGATGGCCGAGGGCCGCATCGTCGCCCGCGCCCTGCCCGGGCTGGCCGGGGCGCTGCGCCGGTTGGGCAGAGGCGAGGAGGCGGCGCGCCATCTGGAGCGCTCACTCGCCCTCGCCCGCAAGCTCGACGTGCCCCACCTCGTGGCCGAGTCGCTCGAGGAGACGGCCCACCTCGTCGCCCACGACGACCCCGAGCGGGCCGAGGACCTCCACCACCGGGCGCTGGCCGTGCGCGTGGAGCACCGGCTGCGCCTACCCAGCGTCGCGAGCCTCGAGGCCCTTGCCGCCCTGTGTGTCCGTGCCGGGGGCGAGGCCGAGGCGACCCGCCTCCTGGCGGCGGCGGACGTCGCCCGGGCCGAGATGGGCCATCCCCGCCCGCCGGTCGACGAGCCCGGGCACCGGGCCACGACCGGCGCCCTGCGCAACGCGCTGGGCGACGACGGGTTCGCGGCGGGGTGGGCCGAGGGCGCCGCGCTGTCGCTCGACGAGGCCGTGGCTCTTGTCCGCCGGGCACGGGGCGCCCGGGGCCGGCCGTCACGGGGATGGCCCAGCCTCACGCCCACCGAGCTGGACGTCGTGCGGGCCGTGGTCGACGGCCTCAACAACCCCGAGATCGGCGCCCGGCTGTTCATGAGCCGCAGCACGGTCAAGACGCACCTGTCGCACGTCTACGCCAAGCTCGGCGTCGCCAACCGGACCGAGCTGGCCACCGTCGCCGCCCGTCACGAGCGCGGCTGAGGCCCAGCGGCCATTCATCCGGTGCCAGTGAACGTCACGACCAGGGCGACGATCGCGACTGCGACGACGACGCCGGTGACGACGGCGGTGAGCGACGACCCGGTCACCGGCTGGCCGGCGGCTAGCGCCCGCTCGCGCGCCCGCCACATCCGGTGGCTGAGCAGGGCCAGCACACCGCCCGTCACGATGAGCGTGGCGCCGATCAGCCGGCGGCCGCCGGGCACGTCGAGCCTGTCCGAGAGCTGCGTGACGGCCAGACCGCCTGCGACGAGCGCGAGCGACGTGCGCATCCAGGCGAGCAACGTCCGCTCGTTGGCGAAGGTGACGCGCGGATCGGGCTCGACGGACCCCTCGGCGTCATCCTGCGACGTGCTCACACCGCACCCTGCCACGCCGGACGTCACGGCGCGCGCCTCCATTCCTCTGACTAAGGTCAGAGAAATGGAAACCGATTCCGTCCGTCATGTCCGCAGCTTCAACCGCACGGTGACCCAGCGGATCGGCGCCCTCGACGACGGCTACCTCGGCCGCGGCCGCCCCCTCGGTGCCTCGCGCCTGCTGTGGGAGCTCGGCCCGGACGACCGCGACGTGCGGTCGGTGCGTGCCCGGCTCGACCTCGATTCCGGCTACCTGAGCCGGCTGCTGCGAACGCTGGAACGCGACGGTCTCGTGACCGTGACCCCGGCGCCCGGCGACAAGCGCGTGCGGCTGGTCCGTCTCACCGAGGCCGGCCGGGTCGAGCGCGAGGCGCTGGACGAGCGGAGCGACGACCTCGCCTGGTCGCTGCTCGCCCCGCTCGACGCCCCCCGACGCGCCCGGCTCGTCGAGGCCATGGGCGTCGTCGAGCGGCTGCTGACCGCCGGCCTCGTCGAGACGCGCATCGAGGACCCGGCCGGCGAGGTCGCACGTTCCTGCCTGCGGGCGTACGCCGCCGAGCTCGACGAGCGGTTCCCCACCGGCTTCGACCCCGACGCCAGCCTGCCGACCGAGGCGGCCGATCTGACCGAGCCGGCCGGTCTGCTGCTCGTCGGCCGGCTCCACGGCGAGCCGATCGGCTGTGGCGGCCTGAAGCTGCATGGCGACGGACCGGCCGAGATCAAGCGCCTCTGGGTCGCGGCGCCGGCCCGCGGCCTGGGCGTCGGCCGGCGGATCCTGATCGAGCTGCAGGACCACGCCCGGCGCCGGGGCGCCCCGGCCGTCCGGCTCGACACGAACCGGGCCCTGCGCGAGGCGATCGCCCTCTACCGCTCGGCAGGGTTCGTCGAGGTCGAGCCGTTCAACGACGAGCCCTACGCGCACCACTGGTTCGAGAAGGATCTGCGTGCCGGGCAGGCGGGGCCGGCCCGGCACGCCTGAGCTCGCGGCCCTACGCGGTCGGGCAGACCAGGTCGGCGGTGCAGTCCAGCAACCAGTTGCGCACGATCGGGATGTCCACCCTCTGGTAACCGCCGAGGTAGCGGCAGTTGTTCGTGTAGCCGTAGCTGGTGACGCCGACCACGTAGTTGTCGATCAGCACCGGGCCGCCGGAGTCGCCGAAGCACGTGCCGCCGCCGGCCCGGATGTCGTGCTCGTTGCCGTTGGTCTGCAGGATCTGATCGGTCAGCTTCTGGCCGATCTCGGTCGTGTAGCGGCGCACGATGGGCTGGCGCTGGGGCGTCGGCGTCTGTGGGCCGGACTCGGCTCGGCGCACCTCGGTGCCGTAGCCGATCGTCAGGAACTCGGTCCTGTTGAGCACAGGCTGCTCGAACTGATCGAGGTAGTTCTCCGGCGCGAGCGTGGCGGTCGGGAGCGCGACCGGCTCGTCGAGGATGATGACGCCCACGTCGTTCCAGTTCGCGAGGTCGGTGAAGTCGCTGTAGTCGGGGTGGGTCAGCGGCGTGCCGAGGACCCAGGTCTGCTCGCCCTCGTAGGCCGGGGCCGTGATGTCGGCCTCGGTGAAGCCGATCGCCGAGACGGCGTCATCGGGCCCGGTGTCGTCGGCGGCCCGGGGGATGTCGCGCTCGGCCTCGGCCTCGGAGCGTGAGATCACCGGGTCGAACGTCACCACCACCTGGCCGATGTCCTGGAAGGTGCAGTGTGCGGCGGTCAGCACCACCTGCGGTTCGATGAGCGTGCCGGAGCACCGGAAGCGGCCGTCTGGCTGGTAGAAGACGATCATCCCCACGTTGGAGTACGTGTTGGCGGTGTCCTCTGTGCCCCCCGTGACCGCCGACGCGGGCAGCGTGGCGGTCACGAGGGCCGCCAGGCCGGCGATGGCGGCAATTACGGCGACGAGCGTGCGACGGTGCGTGGTTCGCATAGGACGGCGTCTCCCCGGGGACTCGTGGGCACTGGCCGCGCTGGTCACGGCTCACGTGGGGGCGGACGCTATCTCAGAGAGTGGTGGCTCACCCGAACCTTGTGCAGAAGCTCGTGCTCACGCCGCACGGTCTGCACACCATTCGCCGGCCGGGTGGCGGCGCGCGGCCTGGCGCTGCGAGTGTGGCGCCATGAGCCGGCGAGGGACCGACGTCTGGATGCAGGCCGTGGCGGGCGGCCTCCACGAGCCGACGGACAAGCACGTGCGGGTCGAGCTCGGGGGCGAGGTGGTGGCCGACACGGCGCGGGCCCTGCTCGTGTGGGAGCCGCGCCGCATCGTGCCGTCCTACGCCGTGCCGGACGATGACCTCCGCGCCGAGCTCGTCCCGGCCCCAGGCGGCCCCGACGACGGCGCCGCCGCGGCGCCGGTGCTGCACCCGGGCATCCCGTTCGCCGTGCACTCGTCGCCCGGCGAGGCCCTGACCGTTCGGACGGCCGGCGGGGCCGAGGCCGCCGGCGCGGCGTTCCGCCCGGCGGCCGCCGAGCTCGACGGCTATGTCGTCCTCGACTACTTCGCGTTCGACGCCTGGTACGAGGAGGACGAGCGGATCGTCGGCCACCCTCGGGACCCGTTCAAGCGCATCGACCTGCGCCGCAGCTCCCGGCCGATCCGCGTCGAGCTGGACGGGGTCGTCCTCGCCGAGTCGGCCCGCCCGTTGCTGCTCTTCGAGACGTGGCTGCCCACGCGGTCCTACCTGCCCGCCGCCGACGTGCGCACCGACCTGCTGCGCCCGAGCGCCACGCGCTCGCGTTGCGCCTACAAGGGCGAGGCTTCGTACTGGTCCTACGACGGCCCGGCGGGCGTCGTCGAGGACATCTGCTGGTCGTACCGGCACCCGCTGCCCGACGTCGCCCCGATCACCGACCTGATCGCGTTCTTCGACGAGCGGGCGGACGTGATCGTCGACGGCGACGCCCGGAGCCGGCCGCGCACCGTCTGGTCCGACGGCGTCACGCCGGAGCCCTCCCGCGACTGACTCGCGGTCATCGCCCACACCCGCCCACCCGCGACTGAAGCGGCTGATCCCGCCTCTACGCCTGGGTGATGTTGACCAACCAGCTGACGCCGAAGCCGTCGACGCACATGCCGAAGGTGTCGCCCCAGGGCGCCTTCTCGAGGGGCACGGTGACGGTGCCCCTGCCGGAGAGCGCGTCCCAGTAGCGGCGGAGCCGGGCATCGTCGTCGCCGCTGAGAGAGACGGAGAAGCCGGCGCCGGGGGTGTAGTCCATGCTGTTGGGCGTATCGGCTCCCATCAGCACCAAGCCGTCCTCGGTCTCGAGCATCGCGTGCATGATCTTGTCCTGCTCGGTCGGGTCAGTGCTGGCATCGAAGTCGGCGAAGGTGCTGACGGCCAGCTCGCCGCCGAAGACCGAGTGGTAGAACTCCATCGCCTGCCTGGCGGTGTCGCGGAAGCCGAGATACGGGTTGAGTCGAACGGTCATCCTGCTCCCTCCCTGGGCTCGACATACGAGCCTCGACGTGTTCGATCCGGCGCTTCGGGACGGGTGCAGGTCCCGAGGCGGTGTGGGGACCTCGCGACTGAGGGTGTTCGACGCCTTCAGGAACGGAGCCCCTCTGACCGTGGACCCTACCTCGTGCACGGGCCCGGTGATCGTCCTCGGGCGCGCAGCGGATGACCGCTGGGCGACCGCCGGGTGACGGTTGTGCCGGGGACGCCCGGAACCGTGCCGAGGTCAGAGGATGCGGGTGCTGCGCACCGAGTAGTGCCAGGGGCGCCCCGGCTGCGACGCGTGGCAGGTGAGCTGCACGGGATCGCCGAGCGAGCGGCCGACCACCACCTCCAAGGTCGGGCCGTCCGGCTGGGCGACCCGAACGGTCGCCTCGCCGTCCGTACGCGCCTCGGCGGCGACCACCGTGACCCCGTCGATCCGCCGCTCGCCCAGCTCTCTCCGGGCGTGGGCCTCGGCCACCTGCACGAGCGGTGGATGGAAGGAGCGGCCCCGGTAGCGGTCGAGGTCGAGGAGGCCCCGGCGGTAGTCCCGGACGACGTCGGGGGCGACGTCCTCCTCGACGCGCCCGAGGTACACGCCGCCCGGAAGGCACACCAGGTTGCCGGCGAAGCGGTCGCCGCCGACGTGCGAGCACTCCCACACGTCCGGGACGTCCAGGGCGGCGAGGCGGCGCACGACCGGCCGCCCGTGGTCGGCGCAACAGGGATCGTGGCGGCCGTTCGTGCACACGAGGACCAGCGATGCCGGACCCGGCGCACCGACGCCCGGCGGCTCCGGCCGGGCGAGGACACGGAGGTCGAGGCTCAGGAGGCCGGCGTTGTCGTCGGTCGGCAGGTCCACCTGCTCGATCCAGCGCGCCCCGGCCCCGGTGTGGGCCAGGAAGATCCGGCGGACGTCGCCGCCCTTCTTCCAGCCGAGCCGGCGGGCCAGCAGCACCCGGGCGCCGGCGGCGCGGGCCGCCTCGGCCAGAGCGCGGCCGACGTCGGGACCGAGCCCGCTCTGCGTCACGGCGTCGTGACCCCACGCCCCACGCTGCTCGACGACCAGCCAGCGGCGTACGCGGGAGGCCGTACCGGCCTGGGGCTCGTCCCGGGCGGCGGACTCGAGGGCGCAGCGGTGGGCGAGCGGCTCAGCCACCAGGGCCCCGACCGGGCCCGGCACCGATGGACCCGGCCTCCTGATCGGTCACGAGGGCGCCCTCGCGCACCAGCCGCCGCGCGAGCACGGCCCGGCTGCCCTCGTCGAGCAGGTCGCCCAGATCAGCGACGGCGTGGGGCTCGCCGTCGAGCAGCCGCCGTAGGGCCGGCTCCAGCGCCGCGGGCAGGCGGAGCTCCCGGTCGCCGAGCGTGACGCCCACCTCCGGCCGGACGCGTCCTCCCCCGTCGCCCGGCTCACCGCCGTCGCCGTCCGCGTCCTGGTCCCCGTGATCGTCGTCCTCGGCAGCCGTGGTGGTGGCGGTGGCCCCGGTGGTCGTGGCGTCGGCGTCGCCGGCGGCGGCGAGCTTGATCGTGCACAAGGTGCCGGGACGTCGGCGGACCACCGTGCGGTCGTCGATGGTGGCGAGGCCCGCCAGCTCGAGTAGGTGGCCGCCCAGAAGGGGGCCCCGGTGGGTGAGGAACGACTCGACGAGCTCGTCGGCGACCTCGGCCGTGTCCAGGCGGTCGAGCCAGGCGCCAAGCTGCTGGACGACCTGGGCGACGGCCTTGCGGGCGACGTCCCGGTCGAAGGCGTAGCCGGGTGGGAGATCGCCGCGAAACGTCACCTCGTCGGCCGCCCGGTCGAGCACCCGCCGGGCGACGTCATATGCGGTCGTGGCCAGGACGCCCACGGTGAGGTGCAGGGACAGGCCCTGTTGGGTCGCCGCCGAGTGGACGACGCCGCGGGGCAGGTAGAGGGCGTCGCCCGGGCGCAGCTCGGCCTCCAGCAGGACGGGTTGCCCGGCGGCGGTGTCGTGGTCAGAGGGGTGGCGGGCGAGCGGTGCCTCCAGGACCGGCTCGCGCAGCGTCCACCGCTTGGTGCCGGCCACCTGCAGCACGAACACGTCGTGGGTGTCGTGGTGCGGGGCCAGCCCCGCCGCCCCGGGCGGGGTCAGGTAGGCGTTCGCCTGCACCGGGTGGCCCAGCGCCACCTCGAGGTCGCGGCAGAACCCCGTGACCGGCGGCCACCACCGCTGCAGCGCCTGCAGCACCAGCGTCGCGCCGTCCGCGAACAGCTCCAGCAGCCGGCCTGCGTCGACGAGGTCGTCGACGTGGGCCCGGCCGCTGCGAGCCGAGCGGGTGAACAGATGGCGGTCGACTACCTCGCCGTCACGGACGGCCCGGACGGCCGGGTACCGCAGGCCCCGACCGGTCAGGGCCTCGTCCACGCCCTCGAGCGACAGCAGATCGTCGAAGGGCGCGCCGGCTCGGCGCAGGTGCGGCCGCGCCCCGTGCGGCCCCGCCAGGAAGGCGACGGGATCGCCGACGCAGCGGGCAAGGGCGGCGTCTGCCGCCGCCCGGTCCCGGTTCGTCACCGCGGGGGTGGCGAGATCCGGCACCACCGCCGGGGACCGCCGGTGGTGACCGTCGCCGCGGCGCACCCTCTCAGACGTCGGTCCCGTCGGCGTCGCCGTCTGAGGTGTCGACGGCGTCGTCGTCCGCTTGCTCGGTTCCGGTGTCGCCGTCCGACTGGTCGACGGGGTCGCCCTCGCCGACGTCGGTCGCGTCGTCGTCGGCGCCGACGTCGGAGGCGCGCTCGCGTGGCCACGCCGTGGTGATGTCCTCGTCGTCGAGGCCTCTGATGATCTCGGTCATGTCCGCTCCCTCGGGGACGTGCGCCCGCGGCCACGTGATTACCCCGTCACGGCCCGGCGAACCATTCTCCGACCGCGAGGGACGGAATGAGGGTGAACGGCTCTACGGAAGAGCTGCCGCCGTCGCGAGCCACCCCTCCCGGGCGCTGGTGTAGCGGGGCGCCCAGCCGGTCGCCGAGCGGAACGACGCGTTGCTCACCCGCAGCGAGCGGGTGAGCGAGGTCGAACGGTCACCGAGCAGCAGGGCTGCCCGGCCAGGGACCCGGAGCCACATGCTCGTCCGGGCCGCCTCGGCGAGCGCCTCCGCGTAGCTCCGCTTCGTCAGGGGCTCGTCGTCGACGACGTTGTACGTCCCCGCCGGGGCCCGCAGCGCGGCGGCGACGGCCGTACCGCCATCGACCATGTGGATCGACGACACGAACCCGTCGGCTCGGCCCATCTGGACGCAGATGTGACGGCGGGCCAAGGCGAGAAGCTGCTCGCTGTGGGTGGCGCCCGGCCCGTAGAACCACCCGAACCGCAGCACGACACCCGTCCCGCCCGCGTCGCGGAACCGCTGCGTGTTGGCCTCGGCGGCGAGATTCGCTCGCGCCATCGGGTACCGGTCGGTCGGCACGGTCTCGTCGATCCATTCCGCACCGCGATCCGGGTAGAGCATGCTGACCGACTCCTGCACGACCCGATCCGCGCCTGCGGCGAGCGCCGCGTCGACGAGGGCCGCGGAGCCCTCGGTGCGGACACGGTCGGCGTCCCGCCACGCACTGGTGCGCATGAACCTCGTCATGGGCGGGATCGCCGTCGCCAGGTTCACCACCGCAGCGTGGCCCGCCATGGCCTCGGTCAGCGCCGCCCGATCGAATAGCGACACCCGGACGGGTTCTGCTCCTCGCTCGCTCAGCTCGGCCGCCTTCTCGGGCGAACGGGCGAGCGCTGTGACCGTGTGGCCAGCAGCGATCAGGCCCCGGACCGCGTGACCGCCGATGGCGCCGGTCCCGCCGGCGACGAAGACCTTCATCCGGGAGCCCCCGCCATCACCAGGACCACCTAGAGCCTTGTCGTGGTCGCGACCTCGTGCTGGTCGACGCGGGCGTCGCGGATCGCCGCCGCCTGCTCCGACGACGGCCCGGAGCCTCTGAAGACCTCGACGGCCGCGGTCGAGTCCCACTGCTCGTAGACGTTGATCCGGCCGGGCTCGATCGGATCGGCGACGAGGTAGAAGTCACGGCACCCCGGCGTCTGCCTCGCCGCCACGATCACCTCGCGGCAGCCCTCCAGGTAGGCGCCACGAGCTGCCGGATCGACCTCGAGCTCGCCGGACACGATGATCACGGCCCCGATCCTGGCACAAGACCGGCGGGCCCCCGACGCGCCCCCTGAGGCCCGGCGTCGCCCCCCGCCCTCAGGACAGGGCGAGGGCGAAGGTGGCGGTGAAGGCGTCGCCGGAGGCCACAGTGGGCGCCGTGCCGGCGACGAGGGCATCGGTCGGGGCGGCCATGGGCTCCAGGGCGGCGAAGGGCTGCCCGGGCGGCACCCACACCTGGGCGAACGGGTAGCCGGCATCGGCGTGCAACTCGACGGCGGTGCCGTCGTCGAGCGCGAACGCGAGGCGCCGGTCATCGCCCAGCTCGTAGAGGTCGTCATAGGACCGCTCCCCGAGCGGGCCATCCTCGGCCGGCGCCGGCTCGCGGGCGCCGGTCGGGATGCCGCGCTCGTCGGGAACCAGGTGCGTCCGCGCCGGGGCCCGCAGGTGCCACGCCGAGCGCGGCGCCTCGGGCAGGGTGAGGTACGGGTGCCAGCCGACGGCGACGGGCACCGGCCTGTCGCCCGTGGGGATGATCGTGGTGTCGACGCGCAGCCGGTCGTCGCCGACCCGCGCCGTCAACGCGAGCCGGTGCGGGAACGGAAAGGCGCGGTCGTCGAGGAGGCGCGACGCCCGCAGCTCGGCCCCGGCCCCGTCGGCCACGAGGCCGTCGACGGACCAGCCCGGCTGCCCGACGACCAGACCGTGGATCGGCAGGCCGGTGTCCCCGTCGACCCGCAGGGGCAGGCCGTTCAGGTCGACGTCCACGCCGGCGGCCGTGTAGCGCCATCGCGAGAGGCGGTTGGCCCACGGCGCCAGAAGGGGCAGGCCGGCGGTCTGCCCGGCCCGCAGCGTGTCCAGCCCGCCGCGCAGCGCCAGACGCTCGCGGCCGCGGTGGCGCAGGGAGACCCCGGTCATGCCGACGTCCGGCAGGAAAGTGGCCGTCACCGCGCCGGCGGCGAGCTCGACGGCGGGTTCGCCCTGGAAGCGGGACTCCTCGGCACGTGCGCGGTCCGTCACGCCCGCAGCCTTGCCCATCGCTGCAGGGCGCCGCTCGTCCGACGGTCGCCGTCTCCGGGGGCGCACCCTCTAGGGTGGTGCAGCCGATCGGCGAGCTGGGAGACAGGAGCGTGAGGTTCTCGAGGTGGTCGAGCGGCGATCGCGACGACTGGATCTTCGATCCGGGGCACCGCACGCCGCCCGAACCGACGGGCGAGGAGCCCGAGCCGCCCGGCGACGAACGCGCCGGTTATTACCGCGCCGGTGACGACGGCGCACGTGGCGACGGCGCCCGTGACGACGGGGCCGGCGCCGAGACGCCGTCCCGGTGGCGCCGGCGACGGTGGCTGGTCGTCGGGCTCGTGGCCGTGTCCGTGGCGTTGGCCGTCTCGCCGCTCTCCCCCTTCGACTCGGACGGCGCCGACGAGTACGCCCGCGTGCCCCTCCCCGAGGTCGCGACCCGGCCGAGCACCGACACCCGCCCCGAGCCCCCGGCCAAGACGACCACGACGACCGCGTCGACGCTCCCGCCGGCCGCGCCGCCTCCGCCGACGGCGGCCCCCGCGCCGGTCCCGCAGATGGCACCCCCAGCCGCCGTCACCGCCCCGGCGCCGATCCGCGACGCGGGCTACCGGCCCGTCTTCGCCGACAGCTTCGACGGCGGCGCACCGGACGGCTCCGTGTGGGCCATCGCGCCGTTCGGCAACCCGCTGCCGGCCACCGTGTCCGACGGGCACCTCACGATCAGGGCGCGGACGGACAACGGCGCCAGCTGGGGGCACATCGCCAGCACGGGCCCCCGCACCGAGGGCGAGCCGAGCTACCCCGACGCCCGGGCGTGGGAGCAGGGCTACTTCGAGGCCCGCATCCGCTACACCGACGATCCCTGGTCGTGGCCGGCGTTCTGGATGTACAGCATGGCGAAGACCGAGGCCTGGCCCGGCGAGAACTGCTCCGAGCTGACCTCCGAGTGGGACATCATGGAGAACGGCGTCGAGAACGGCGACGGGGCCCGGCCGGCCGGCAGCTGGTACTTCACCAACCTGCACCGGAACACCACCGACCACACGTCCGACGGCTACTGCGCCACACCGGACGACGAGCGCCGGTTCAGCCAGAACATCACCCATACGAACCTGTCGGACTGGCACACGTGGGGCGCCTACTGGGCCGACGGCGCGTTCTGCACGTTCCTCGACGACGTCCAGCTCCAGTGCACGGAGCCCTTCGACTCGACCTCCCAGCCGATGCACCTCGTGTTCACGATGCAGTACCTGACGCAGTGCAACGGTTGCCCGCCACGGCCGGCGGAGCTGGAGATGCAGGTCGACTGGGTGCGGGTCTGGCAGCCCTGACGCGGCACCATCTGGGCGCCAGCGCGCCACGCTGGCGGTGGGCGCCGCGCCGGCAGCGTGTTCAGGTGGCGTCGGACTCGACGTTGCGCAGCACGAGGAACACGGGGTCGGGCGTCACCGCCTGGAGCGGCAGCGGGTCCTCGGTCCGCATGAGCCGCGCAGCCGAACGCAGCGTGGTGGCGGGCTCGACCGTGACGAGCGGCCGCCGGGGAAGCTGGTCGATGCGGGGGGGGTGTGGGTGGTCGTCATCGTTCGCTCCTCACTCGACCACGACGGCGGTGACCATGCCGTACATTCCGGTCTCGCGCTCGACGTGGTTGAGGATGTGGCAGTGCCAGACCCATGTGCCGGGCTGGTCCAGGTGGACGAGCACCGAGTAGCGCTCGCCGGGGGCCACGTTGACCGTGTCGGCCAGGTACGGGCTGTCGAGCGAGAAGCCGTCCTTCGCCACCACGATCTGGTCGAACTGGTGCAGGTGCATGGGGTGGATCTGGCTGCCCTCGTTGACGTAGTGCACGAGTATCCAGTCGCCCTCATCGGCGGCGATGGGGCGGTTGCCGGGAAGCTCTTGCCGTTCAACGAGTACCCGATGACGCCGCTGTCGTTGAGGACGAGCGGCAGCTCCTGGCTCAGTCGCAGGTCCGCGGGGATCGCCTCGCCGCCGATCGTCTGGCCCCGGGGCAGGGCCATGTCACCGACGAAGAGTGTGCCCAGCAACCCGTTCGGCACCTGCATCTGACCGTGGTGGTGGGCGTGGTAGTCCGACGTTCCCGCCGTCCGGGCGCCTCGGCCCACCGGGCGGCGCGGGGCTCGCCGACGGCGTCGCCCGGCGCGCGCCGTCGGGACTGCCGTTGGGGCCGGGGCTGCGTTCGCCGGCGGTCGGCTCGATGGTCTCCACGGATGGGCTCCTCTCCGAGAAAAGGTGGGCTCACCGTGCCCCGGCCGACCCGCCGGCCGGCAGGGACCGGGGGCCGCACCGGGGCGGGTCCTTGGTCCCTTCGCGCGTCACGCCGGGCTGCGGCCCGCCCGCGACACCACATGGCGCTGTGCGCCGCGCGCCCACGGCGTGGTGCGGGTGAGCTCAGGCCCCGGCGAGCGGGCCGGCGATCGGGGTGCCGGACGTCGGCCGTCCGGCGACGATGCGCCTCCCCGAGACCACATCGGTGGAGATGGCGACCACGCGGCCGTCCTCCCCCGGCGCCCACCGGGCGAGCCGCACGCGCTCGTCGGGGTGGACATCCTCCGGGTCGACCTCGCGGGCGACGCCGGTGACGACGACGCTCCAGCCGGTGTGCTCCATCGGGTCTATGTCGTCGACCTCGAAGGCCACGACAGCGTTGCGGGTGGCGGCGTCGAGCTTCGACCCCCGGCCCGTGCGCACGAGCACCCGGTCCCCGACGAGGCGGAAGTTCACCGGCAGCACCGTGGGCAGGGCGCCGGATGACAGCCCGATGCGCCCGATGGTCGCCAGGCCGAGCAGACGCAAGCACTCCTCCCGATCGAGCACCTCGAGTCCGTTGCGGTCTATCTGCACCCAGCGATCGTGGACCGTCGCGCGCCACGACCGGCAGGGCCGAACGTCACAGCGCTCGGGCACGGAGCGGGCCGTTCGGCCCTACCCGATGGTTTGGATTCCCTCGCATGCTTGAGTTGAGGCAGACGATCCCCCTCGGAGACGACGACCATGGACCCCAGTACGACCCGTACGGACGACGCGGCGATCCTCGTGCCCCTCCCCGCGGAGGAGTGCTGGCGGCTGCTCGGCGGGGCACCCATCGGCCGCATCGGCGTGATCACCCGCCATGAGCCCGAGATCTACCCGGTGAACCACATCGTGGACCGGGAAACGATCGTGTTCCGGGTCGGGCCCAGCGACGCCCTGCTCGGCCTGTCGATGCACCCCCGGGTGTCGTTCGAGGTCGACGGCGTGGACCCCGACCGCCGCACCGGCTGGAGCGTGCTCGTCAAGGGCGAGGCCGAGGTGCACTACGAGCCCGACGCGCTCCGCCGCCCCACGACCCAACCGGTCGAACCGTGGCCCGACGGCGACCGGACCCGCTGGATCCGGATCCTGCCCACCGAGATCACCGGCCGACGCATCCGCCGGACCGGCGGCGCACCCGTCGACGAGGCCCGCACAGAGTCCGGGGCGGCGCCCGCCCCCACCGCGGCCCCCGCGCCGGCGGCCGGCTCCGGTCCGGCCGACGAGGTCACGCCCGCCACACCCGTCCCCGAGGCCGCCGCCTCCCTCGCCGCAGCCGGTGGCCGGGCGATCGTCGTCAGCCTCCACGGAATCCCCGTGGGCGTGCTGACCGCCGAGGCGCTGGCCGAGGACGCGGCCACCGCTCCCGGCGCCACCGTCGAGGAGGTCATGGATATCGAGCTGGTCAAGGTCGGCCCGCACGACGACGAGATCACCACCCTGCACGCCTTCACCGAGGCCGCGTGGCTGTCGCTCCTGCGACGCCGGCCGGGCCTGTCCGCCGACACCGCCGCCCGCCCGTAGGAGGCCGCCATGGGCACCATCGACGCACGCACGAACATGGAACGCCTGAGCCGCGCCGAGTGCTGGAAGCTCCTCGAGCAGGCCCCGGTGGGACGGCTCGCCGTCATCGTGGACGGCGTTCCCGTCGTCTACCCGGTCAACCACATGGTCGAGTGGGATGCGATCGTCATCCGCTCCGATCCCGGCAGCAAGCTCGCCGGCCTCACCGAGGGGGCCCCGGTCAGCTTCGAGGTCGACGACCTCGAGCCCGACGGGCGCCGGGGGTGGAGCGTGCTGGTGAAGGGCCGGGCGCGACCGATGCGCGACCCGGCGATGGTGGCGCTCGCCGAGCGGCGGCCGCCGGCCATCTGGACGACCAACGAGAAGCCCCACTGGATCCGCATCGTGCCCACGCAGGTCACAGGCCGGCGCATCTGGCGCACCGCCGACGACATCGCCGGTCGCGACCGGCCCGGCGCCGTCGTGCTCAAGCCCCTGGTCGGGCCCGAGTGGGCCGAGGAGGGACCCACGGCGACGCCGTGAGGGCCTGGTGGGTCGCCCGGCCCGGCCCGATCCCGACCGGCCCCCTCGTGGCCGCTCCCCCGCTGAACGCCGGCATCAGCGCGGCGATCCTCGTGGTCGGCGACCACCCCGGCTGACGACCCGTCGACCGGTCAGCTGGGGCCGAACGCCTCCAGGGCCTGGCGTAGACCCTCGGCGGGGCCGCCGCTCAGCCACGCCCGTCGGCCTGGGCCGACGGGCCGTTGGGCCCTACCGGTCGCGCCGACCCCCGTGCAGGCTCGTCCCAGGACGACCACAGGGAGGAGCCACCGTGGACGAGAGCGACGCCAGCACCTGGGTCGAGTACCTGGCCCCGGAGGAGTGCTGGCGGCTGCTGGCGATCACGCCGGTCGGGCGGGTCGGCGTGCTCGTGAACAGCGCGCCCGAGATCTATCCCGTGAACCACCGCGTCGACGGCGAGACCGTCGTCTTCCGCACGGACCCCGGCACGAAGCTGGCCGGGCTCGCCCGCAGCCCCGCCGTGTGCTTCCAGGTCGACGGCATCGACGCTGACGACCACACGGGGTGGAGCGTGCTGGTGAAGGGGCGAGCGGACCAGCTGCGCGACCCCGAGGAGCGCGAGCGGGTGACGTCCGAGCCGCTGGAGTACTGGTCCGTGGGGGCGAAGGCCCACTGGATCCGCATCGTGCCCGAGGAGGTCAGCGGTCGGCGGATCCGCCACGGCAGCGAGGACGACGCCGAGCGCACGACCGCGGCCCGGACGTAGGCCGAGCCCGTCCCGGCGCGGCCCTCCGGATCAGCGGAGCGGGACCTGCCAGGTGATGATCGTCCCCTTCCCGCCGGACCCGAGGTCGGACCGGAACGACCCGCCGAGGCTCTCGGCCCTATTGCGCATGTTGACCAACCCGTGTCCGCCCGCCACCGCGGCGGCCGCCAGGTCGATGCCCCGGCCGTCGTCCGTGACGGTCAGGCAGAGGCTGCCCTCCGAGACGGTCACGTCGACCTCTGCCCGTTGGGCGTCGGCGTGGCGGACGATGTTCGACAACGCCTCACGCACCGTGTTGAGCAGGTGACCGGACAGCTCGGGGTCGACGGCGGTGTCGACCGGCCCGTCGAAGCGGACCACGGGGTCGAAGCCGAGCGCCCGGGCCTCCTCGATGGCCACGGCCAGGAGCTCGCGGCGCACGCTGTCGCCCGAGGCGGACACGGGCTGCAGCTCGAAGATAACCGAGCGGATGTGGCGCACCGTGATGTCGAGGTCGTCGACCGCCTGCTGGATGCGGTCCGCGACCTCGGGCCGGGCCGTGAGCCGGTGGGCGCCCTGCAGCAGCAGCCCGGTGGCGAAGAGCCGCTGGATCACCGTGTCGTGCAGGTCGCGGGCGATCCGCTCACGGTCCTGGAGCACGGCGACCGCCTGGACCTGCTCGTGCAGGCGGGCGTTCTCGATCGCCACGCCCGCGGCGGCCGCCAGGCCGAGTACCAGCTCCTCGTCGACGTCGGTGAACACCTCGCCGTCGCCCTTCTCGGTCAGGTAGAGGTTGCCGAACACCTCGTCGCCCACCCAGATCGGCACGCCGAGGAACGAGCTCATGTTCGGGTGGTGCGGCGGGAACCCGTAGCTGTCGGGGTGCTGGGTGAGGTCCGGCAGCCGCAGCGGCCGCTGGTCCACGATCAGCTTGCCGAGGATGCCGTGGCCCTCCGGGAGGCGGCCGATGGCGGCGATGCCCTCGTCGTCGATGCCGACCGTGATGAACTCCACCAGCCCGGTGCGGCTCCGATCGAGCACACCGACGGCGCCGTAGCGGGCGTCGACCAGGTCGATGGCCGCCTCGGTGATGTTGCGGAGCACGACCGGGAGGCTCAGCTCGGACCCGAGGCTCGTGACCGCCTCGAGCAGGCGGCGCAGCTGCTTCGCTCCGGCGACATCGCCCATCTCGGGTGATACTACGGAGCGGGACGGCGCTCCTGTCGTCCACCCAGCCCCACCGCCCTGCGAGGCCCACCCGTGTCCATCCGCATCTTCCTGCTCGACGACCACGAGGTCGTGCGCCGGGGCCTGCGCGAGCTCCTCGAGTCGGAGGACGATCTCGAGGTCGTCGGCGAGGCCGGCACGGTCGACGAGGCGATCCGCCGTGTCCCGGCCGCCGCCCCGGACGTGGCCATCCTCGACGTGCGCCTGCCCGACGGCAACGGCGTCGAGGCCTGCCGTGAGATCCGCTCGCACCACCCCGACACACGGTGCCTGATGCTCACCTCGTTCTCCGACGACGAGGCGCTGTTCGACTCGATCATGGCGGGGGCGGCCGGCTACCTGCTGAAGCAGGTCCGCGGGGCCGACCTGGTCGACAGCGTGCGCCGCGTCGCAGACGGGCAGTCCCTGCTCGACCCCTCCCTCACGGCCAAGGTGCTCGAACGCCTCCGCCACCCCCCCAAGGAGGACGACCACCTGTCCGCCCTGACGGACCAGGAGCGCCGCATCCTCGACCTGCTCGCCGAGGGGCTCACGAACCGTCAGATCGGCGAGCGGCTCTTCCTCGCGGAGAAGACGGTCAAGAACTACGTGTCGAACCTGCTCACGAAGCTCGGCATGCACCGGCGCACCGAGGCGGCCGTCTACGCCGCCCGGCTCGCCGAGCGCCGCGACCACCCCGGCCACTGACCCCGCCGCTCGCTGGCCATCACGATCCTCGTGGCGGCCGAGAGGGCGGGAGCCGTCCTCAGTCCGTGCACGCGATCGAGATCGAGCGCACGTCGACGCCGGCATCCCGCAGCGCCCGGTGCGCGTGCACGGCGGTCGCCCGTCGAGGCCCGCCGCGGCGGGCGGCCGGTGGACCAAAACGTGGAGCTCGCCGTCGCGGCGCTCGATCTCGGTGCGGACCGCGGCACCCGGCCGGTGCTCGGCGCCGTCGTCGTCGAGCACGCGGCAGACCGCGATCGACACGGTGGCACCGAGGTCGGCGAGGCGCCGCTCGATCGCCTCCTCGCAGGCGGCGACGATGTCGCCACCGCCGTCTACCGCCACCGTCGTCCACCGCGCATGGGGATTGGGCCATCCGCATGCCCGCATGGTGCGCCGCACCCCCGGCGCCGGGGCAGGGTCGAGGGCCGTCTCGCTTCCGGGACCTTCGCCCCTGCGATCGCGGGCCCGGGGGTTTCAGGACCTTCGGCACTGGTTGTGACGCCGTTGGACCCCCACGCTTGGTGCCATGCGGATCACTGGCTCCATCGGCGCGCTCGCGCTCGTGGCCGGCACGCTCGCCGGGTCGACCAGCGCGGAGCTCGGCGCGGCCCCGGCGGCGGCGACGGCGGCCGGCACGGCCGCGCTCGCCGCCTCGGCGCTGGCGCCGGCGGAGGCGCCATCCCCCGCGGTGAGCAGCCTCCGGGACGGGCGCTCGGACGTGTTCACCCGCTCGGCGGGCGGCCACCTGCTCCACCAGTACCGTCCGCCGGGCGGTTCCTGGACGCGCAACGTCGACCTCGGCGGCTCCCTGGCGTCGCAGCCCGCCGCAGCGAGCTGGGCTCCCGGCCGCGTCGACGTCTTCGGCCGCGGCACCGACGGGGCCCTGTGGCACCGGTGGAACTCCGGCGGGACCTGGTCGCGGTGGGAGTCGCTCGGCGGCCAGATCGCCTCGGCGCCGGCCGTCGCGGCCTGGACGTCCGGACGGCTCGACGTGTTCGCCCGCGGCACCGATGACGCTCTGCTGCACAGGTACTACGAGCGAGGCGTCGGCTGGTCCGGCTGGGTGCGGTTCGGCGGCCTGGCGCTGACCTCGTCGCCGGCGGTGGCGGCGTGGGAGCCGGGACGGCTCGACGTGTTCGCCCGCGGCAGTACGAACCGGATCCACCACCTGTGGTTCCGTAGCAGTGCCGGCTGGTCGGCGTGGGAGGACCTGGGCGGCGCGTCGACGTCGCAACCGGCGGCCGCCGCACCCGGTGTGGGCGTTCTCGACGTCGCCGTGCTCAGTCCCGACGGCACGATGTCGCTCCGCCACTACCAGCGGGGCGCCGGGTGGTCGGGGTGGACGTCGCTGGGCGGCCATTTCACCTCCGGTCCCGGCGCCGCGGCGATCGGCGACGACGTGAGGATCGCCGGCCGGGCGACGAACGGGTTCCCACACGAGGCGGTCCGACCCAGCCCGACGGCCGCCTGGACGCCATGGACGATCATCGACCCGTACCTCCCGTTCCGGGGCCTGGGCACGTGGGTCGACGTGTTCGACTACCCGTCGCTCGACCCGGCGACCGCGGTGCCGGCGATGCGGTCCCGCGGCGTCCGCGTCCTCTACCTGGCCACCGCCCGCTTCAACGGCACCACGGACCTGTTCGACGCGGCCGAGGCGGGCCAGTGGCTCGACATCGCGCACGCCAACGGGATGCGGGTCGTCGGCTGGTACCTCCCGGCGTACGGCGACATGGACCGCGACGTCCGGCGGACCGTCGCCGTCGCACAGTTCGTCAGCCCCGGGGGCCAGCGCTTCGACGCCGTGGGGGTGGACATCGAGCGGCTCGACGAGGTGTCGCTGGCCCAGTTCAACACGGCGCTCGTGACGCACCTACGCTTCGTCCGGGAGCTCGTCGACACCTCGATCGGCGCGATCGTGCCCTCGCCGTTCGGGACCGACGCCGGGAATCGGTGGGCCGGCTTCCCGTGGGCGGCGGTCGGCCAGAACAGCGAGGTCGTCGTGCCGATGGCGCTGTGGTCGTTCCGCTCGAACCCCGACGGCAGCGCCTACAGCGCCGACCAGGTCTACACGTGGGTGCTCGACCAGGTGACGCGGGCCCGGACGATGACCGGCCGGCGCGTCAGCGTGGAGGGCGGTGTGCTGGGCGAGCCGAATCCCGAGCGCACGCCCGTGACGCTCGACCGGGTGCGCCGGTTCGTCGACGCAGCACTCGACGGCGGGGCCATCGGGGGCAGCAACTACGACTACCTGACCACGCTGGACACGTTCTGGCCGGAGCTCGCCCGGCTCAATCGCTAGGCGCGCCGCGAGCCGTGGGCCGTCGCGGCGAGACCCGGGGACCAAGGGCCCTACCCGCCGCCCTCGCCCGGTTCCAAGCTGATGTCATGACCACAGAGGACCGGCACCAGATCGTCGTCGGGGTCGATGGGTCCCACCACGCCCGCAACGCCCTCCGCTGGGGGGTCAGGCTCGCCCGAGTGCTCGCCGACACCGTCACGGCCCTGCACGGCGTCGGGCTCGTCGAGCACATCGGCGACGCCCTGGTGCCCGCCCACCCGCACCGCGCCGAGGTGCGCGAGACCGTGGAGCGCGAGTGGTGCGGCGCGCTCGCCCGGGCCGGCCTGCCGCACCGCGTGGAGGTCATCGAGCGGCCCGCGGTCGACGCGCTGCTCGCCGCGGTGAACCAGCGGCCCACGGACCTCGTCGTCGTCGGCACCCGGGGCCTCCGCCTCGCAGGCGCCCAGGCCCTCGGCAGCACGGCGCTGCAGCTCTTGCGCCTGGCCCCGGTTCCCGTGCTCGTGGTGCCCGACCCGTCCGACGGCCGCTCGGTCGAGGCCCGCCGCCTCGTCGTCGGGTTCGACGGCTCGGAGGCATCGTTCGCCGCCCTCCACTGGAGCGCCCAGCTCGCAGCCCGCAGCGGCGCGTCATGCGAGGTCGTGGCGGTGGCCGAGGAGACCCCGGTGTTCCCGCTCGGACCTGGGACGACCGCGTCCAGCGCCGGCGAGGAGCAGGCGCCCTCACGCCTTCGGGGACTGGCCGAGGAGGCGTGCGCACCGCTGGACGCGGCGAACGTGCCCCACCGGGTCACGGTGCGCCGCGGCCAGGCCGCAGCCACGCTGGTCGCCATCGCCCGCGCCCATCACGCCGACCTCATCGTCGTCGGCAGCTCCGGCGCCGGCTCGCGCGGCGACCCCTTGCTCGGAAGCGTCAGCCGGCGCGTGGCCCACGATGCCGACCGGCCGGTCGCCGTCATCCCGGGCCCGGGCACCGACCGGCGCCGCACCGGGTCCTTGGTCCCAGCCGGTGTCGCCGACCGGCACTCGTGATGGCCGCCGGTCGGGCGCACACTGACCCCATGACGGAGATCGTGACCGGCGTGGACGGCTCGGACGGCTCCGCCGCGGCGCTGCGGTGGGCCGTACAGGAAGGCCGGCTGCGGGACCGCCCGGTCACGGCCGTGCTGGCATGGGGGCTGCTGGACCAGCACCACCTGCCCGGCCACGAAGCCTTCGACCCCAGCTACGGCGACAAGGAGGCCCAGGAGGCCCTCGCCGCAGCCGTCGAGGCCGCCGTCGGCGCCGAGACCGCGGCCACGGTGGGCCAGCGGGTGGTGTGCGACCTGCCCGCCCGGGCGCTGATCGAGGCCTCCGCCCGCGCCGACCTACTGGTCGTCGGTGCCCGCGGGCTCGGCGGCTTCCACAGCCTGCTGACGGGCTCGGTCAGCGAGCAGTGCCTGCACCACGCCACCTGCCCGGTAGCGGTCGTGCGCGCCACCCCCGTCCCGACCGTCGGCGTCGAGCGCATCGTCATCGGGACCGACGGCTCCGACGCCGCCCAGGCCGCATTGCACTGGGCGCTCGGCGAGGCCCGGCTCCGCCACGCCACCGTGCAACTGACCCACGCCTGGCAGCCGGCGTTCGTGGGCGGCGACTCGTTCCTGCCGGTGCCCGCCGACTCCGACGCCATGGCCGAGGTGGCCGAGCACCTGCTCGAGCGCGCCGTCGCCGCCGAAGACAGCGACGGCATCGCGATCGAGCGCACCGAGGTGTGCGCCGCCGCTCCCTCCGCCCTCATGGACGCTGCCGCCGGCGCGTCGCTCGTCGTGGTGGGGTCGAGGGGCCGCGGCGGGTTCGCCGGGCTGCTACTGGGCTCCGTGAGCCAGCAGGTCGCCCAGCACGCCCCCTGCCCCGTCGTCGTGATCCCCACGGCCGCTGATGGGAGGAACCGTCATGCCCCCGACCACAATCGATACCCCCGAACCCCGGTCCCGGCGCGCGCCCGGCGGCCCCGAGCCCCGGTCCCGCCGCACGCCCGGCGGCCCCGCACCCCGGTCCCCGCGCACGCCCGGCGGCCCCGAGCCCCGGTCCCGCCGCACTCCCGGCGGCACGGAGCTGCGGCTACGTCCCGTCCTGGCCGGCGACCTCGACGCCCTGGTCCGGCTCCACCGGCGCCTGTCGCCCGACACGCTCCGCCTCATCTACCTCACGCCGTCGCCGCAGCTCTCGCCCGGCCGCATCGGTCGCCTGACCGACGTCGACGGTCCGGGGCGGGCGGCGCTCGTCGCGCTCCCCGGGCCCGAGGGCGAGGACGAGGACGACGAGCTGATCGGCATCGTCCGCTACGAGCTGGCGGGCACGAGCGGGGCGGCCGACGTCATGGTCGTCGTCGACGATGCCTTCCGTGGCGCCGACGTCGAGGCGACCCTGCTGGAGGAGCTGGCGGCTCTCGCCGCCGCCGAGGGCATCGAGCGCCTCGTGCTCGAGGTCGACCCGCGCGACCGGCAGCTCATCGAGGCGCTCGACCGCTCGGCGCTGCGCACCAACCGGCACCTCCTGCACTGCGGCACCGTGCAGGTCACCGTGCCCGTGGATCCCGACATGACCGGCACCGTGCCCACGGGTCACCGGCTGTGCCGTCCCGCCACACCCGCCGCCCGTCGGGTCGTCGACAAGATGACCGTCGCCGCCGCCATGCGCGCCGACCCGGTCACCGTGCCGGGCGGGGTGACCGTCGAGCAGTTCGTCGACGACTACCTGATCCCGCAGCGGTGCGCCGCCTTCCCGGTCACCGGGCGCGACGGCGAGGCCATCGGCCTGCTCACGCTCGACGCCATCCACGCCGTCCCCCAGGCCGCCCGGGCCCGGACCTGCGTGGACGCCCTCGCCGCGTCGCTCGCCGACACACCGACGGCCCGCCCCGACGAGCCGCTCGCCGACCTGCTCGAGCGGGCGGAGGGCGCCGACGCCGAGCGCGCGCTCGTCCTCCAGGGCCGCTACGTCGTCGGCGTCGTCACCGCCGCGGACGTGGTCCGCCTCGCCCGCGGCGACTGACCTCAGGGGGTGCCGGTGACGCGCTGGCCGGTCACTCTCTCGGCGACTGACCTCAGGGGGTGCCGGTGACGCGCTGGCCGGTCACTCTCTCGGCGACTGACCTCAGGGGGTGCCGGTGACGCGCCGGCCGGTCACCCTCTCGGCGACGAGGCGGACCCAGTGTGTGCGCTCGCCGCCGGCCCACGGGTCGATCGGCAGCTCCCGTGCCCGGTCGAGCGCGGCGGCGTCGTACTGGGTCAGCTCCTCGAGCCGGCCGGTGGCGACGACGCTCCAGCCGCTCCGCCGGGCGCGGTCGATGTCGTCGACCTCGAACGCGGCCCGGCTGCGGCCGACGTGGTCGAGCTTCGTGCCGGGATCCGTCCGGAACACCACGCTGGTGCCGTCGAGCACGTAGTTCACCGGGAAGAGCGCAGGCGTGCCGCCGATCACGATGGCGAGCCGGCCCACCTGGTCCGTGGCCAGCGAGCGCCGGCAGGTGTCGGGATCGAGCACCTCGACCGCCGGCCGTCGCTCGGTGGGGGTCATCGCGGATCCTCTCGTCGGGACGGCTCGGGGCCGTCGGGGGTGGGGTTCGCCCGGCCCCCCGGCGACGGTCCGGACGAAGGCCACGGTGGCCGCATCGCCCCCTCGTCGGGGAGGCGGGGCGCGGGGCGTGCCGCCCGCGTGTCCGGGATCCGGTCTCCAGTGCGGGTGCGCGAGCTCATGCCTCCACCCTCCCGCCGGCGCCCCTCGCGGAGCAGGGCCGTTGGACCCGAGCCGTCCGGGCCTCGAGGTAGATCGCGCGACGTTCCGTCGTGACGCTCCGCGGTCGGCTAGGGCTCGATGACCGGTAGCCGCCAGCGCACGTCCGTCCCGCCGGTCGGTGGGTGGGCGACGTGCAGCGTCCCGCCGTGGCGTTCGGCTCTCGAGCGCATCTCCGCACGGTGGTGGCGGCCGGGGTTCTGGCCGTCGGAGGGCATCTCGTCGCCGTCGTCACTCACGCGCAGGGTGAAGGCATCGTCGGTGCTGAGCTCGATGTCGACCTGCGAGGCCCGACCATGGCGAGCGACGTCGGTGAGGGCCTCACGCAGCGTGATGAGGAGATCGGAGAGGCGACGACCGGCGACCGTGGCGTCCATCGGGCCGCTGAAGGTGATGTGGGGCTCGAAGCCAAGCTCGTGGCTGGCGTCGTGGGCGAGCTCGAGGATGCGGGCCCGGATGCCGACGGCCTCGGGACTGCCCGGAGCGTCGAGGTCGAAGACGACGCCTTGCACCTCGGCGACGGTCCGGGCGAGCTCGTCGACGGCGCTGCCGATCCGCTCGGCGGCGTCACCACTGGTCATGTGCTTCGCATTCGTCAGGGTGAACCCGGCCCCGTGGATCCGCCGGATGACGCTGTCGTGGAGCTCGCGGCTGATCTGTTCCCGATGCCGGTACAGGGCCATGCGCTGCCGCTGCCGGCGGTTCCGCTCGTCCAGCTGCGCACTGTGGATGGCGATCCCCGCGGCCGCGGCCAGGCCCGCGGCGAGCTCCTCGTCCACCTCGCTGAACGCCTCGCCGCCGTCCTTGTCCCTGAGGTACAGGTTGGCGAACACCTCGCCGCGCACCCGGATGGGGACGTCGAGGAAGGACGTCATCGGCGGGTGGTCCGGGAAGAAGCCTGGGCCGTCGGGATGCTCGGAGATGGCGGCACGGGCGTCCGCGTCCAGGCCGACGGTGACGAGCTCCGCGAGTCGGTCGCCGGTCTCGTCGAGCACGCCCAGCGCGCCGGAGTGAGCGTGGACGAGGTCGGCGGCCGCTGCGACGATCCGTTGCAGCATCGCCGGCAACTCGAGGTCGGCGCCGATTACGGCCACGGCCTCGGCGACCCTGTTCCGCTGCCTCGGTGCGTCCATGGGGCCATCGTGCCCCCTCACGGCGTCCCTGGCCAGCCCATCCCCTCAGGCCGGGAGCCAACGCGCTCATCCGTAGCCCCAGGCAGTGGCGGGAGCGCCGCACCGACCGCAGCGCCACCGCGAGCGGCTCAGTGCCGTGCGGGGACGACGACGACGGGGCAGGTGGCGTGGTGGGCGACCTGCCGGCTCGCCGACCCCAGCAGCAGGCCGGTGAACCCGCCGTTGCCCCTGGATCCGATCACGACCAGGTCGGCGCCCTTGGCGGCCTCCAGCACGGCGGCCGCCGCCCCGCTGCACACGATGGTGCGCTCCGGCGGCGCGGCCAACCCGGAGGTGTCGGCCGCGGCCATCGCCTCGTCCATCGCGCACTCCGCGGCGGCCGTCAGCGCCTCGATCTCCCCACCGAGCGGGGCGAAGGGCGCTCCGGTGAGCGCGAGCGGCTGCCAGGCGTGGACCGCCTCGATCCGGCCGTTGCGGGCCCGGGCCTCGTCCAGCGCCCAGGCGAGCGCCCGGCGCGCCTCGTTCGAGCCGTCGATGCCCACGACGATCCTCTCCCCGCCGTCGTGGTGGGCGGGAGGCGCAGGCAGGTCGTGCGCGATGGCGATCGGGCAGGGCGTGTGGTGCAGGCACTGGTCGCTCACCGACCCCACGAGCAGGCGGCGGAATCCGCCGAGGCCACGAGCCCCCACGACGAGCAGCTCGGCGCCGGCGGCGGCGTCGAGCAGGGCCGGGACGGGGCGCTCACGGGAGACGTGGCGGCGCACGTGGCCCGCCGCGTCCTCGCCGATGGCCTCGACCACGGCCGACTCCAGCGTCGCCTCCATGCCCAGGACGTCCCGGCCGGTGTCGAGGTCGGCCTCGCCACCGGGCGGCCGGCCCGCACGCGCGCCACCCCGCGCCGTCATGACGGCCGTGACCGGCCAGCCGCGGACCAGGGACTCACGGAGAGCCCACCGCAGGGCCGTCGCCGACCCCCCCGAGCCGTCCATCCCGACGACGATGCCTTCCACGGGCTCACCATCCGCCGCCGCCGCCCCGGGCGGCAGGGCCATGGGGTGCCCCGACTCGGGACCTTGGTCACTGATGCGTGCGGCACCGGCTCGCCGTGGCCGAAGAGGACCTGCCCGGTGACCGGCCGGGCCAGGTCGGCGAGGTCGGCGAGGTCGGGGAGCGCAGGCGCCCCGTGGGGCGCGGTGCGCACAGCACTGGGCGGCCGGGACATTCGGCTCTTCCCCGCCGCCCGGCGAGGGGGGATCCTAGGGGGAGCACGAGGACGTGGAGGTGCACCATGGACGCAGGAGTGGGTGACCGCATCATCATCCGAGGCCACCGTGTCGGTGAGCCGGACCGGGGCGCCGAAGTGCTCGAGGTGCGAGGCCCCGCCGGCGGGCCGCCCTATGTGGTCCGCTGGGAGGACGGGCACGAGACCCTGTTCTTCCCGGGATCCGACGCCGTGGTGGAGCACCTCGGCGGCCAGGCGCGCGGGCGCTCGCTCCGGTAGGCGCGGCGCGGGCGGTCACCGTCGGGGAGCCGGGACCAAGGGCCCTATCCACGGGCACCGGGACGTTGCCACGGTAAGGACACGACTCCAGGAGGTGACCCGATGGCAGGACTGCTCAAGCGCCAAGCGCAGGACGTGGAGGCGACCGACGCAAACGAGAGGTTCGAGCGGCTCGACCGGCTGTTCGAGGACTGGATGCGCGCCGTCCCGCTCCGCTGGCCGATGTTCGGCGGCAGGGGGTTCAAGGCCGGCGGCATGATCCCGATCGAGGAGTACCAGGACGCCGGGTCCCTCGTCGTGCGTGCCGAGATACCCGGCATCGACCCCGACCGGGACCTCGAGCTCACGGTGACCGACGACACCCTGCGCATCCACGCCGAGCGCCGGGAGGAGGAGAAGGTGGAGGAGGGCGACTACGTCCGCCGCGAGGTCCGCTACGGCACCTTCACCCGGACCGTCCCTCTCCCGCCGGGCGTGACCGACGCAGACATCACCGCCAACTACAAGGCCGGGGTTCTCGAGGTGCGCGTTCCCACCCCCGACCGCGGACCGGCGAGAAAGATCCCGATCACGAAGACCTGACCCACCGCACGGTCAGGTCACCGCAGAACCCAGCGATGACCTCGCTGCCGACTCGTGGACATGGCCCTGTTCGATCGGTTGGGCCGTCGCCGGACCCGCAGTCGACGTCAAGAGCGCGACGGCCAGTCCCGTCGCCAGCACGAGCGTGGGTGACAGTCTCACAGCCCTCCTCCTATCCCGAGTCCGTCCCCGGGCACGGCCCAGGGTCCGAAGTCGATTGTCCGCTCGGCCCACCGTCGCGCCGACCACCGCGGTGTCCATAGGCACCCAGCGTGGCGGGCCCGGACGGCATGCGTGGCCGTCACCCGGCCGCGCAGGGCCGAAGGGCCCGGGCGTGACGTCCCACCGCCCCTGACCGTCCCGCGGCGGCGGGCGCACGGTGGGGAAAAGCGATGCGAAGGAGACCCCCCGGGCCGCCGAGACGGACGCGATGAAGGTGGTCATGGCCCGCTGACGGGCCGACCTCGCAGCACCATCGGCGCCGGCCGCCGGCCCATCCGAGGGCCGGCGGCCAACGCCGCGACGCGGATCGACCAGCTGCGGTGCTCCCGGACCGCGAGCAGCTCGACGGCCCGGCCGAGGCGGTCGGGCGTCAGCTGGCGCTCGATGAGCGTGATGTGCGGCGTCCAGACCCGGGGGTCGGTGAGCCCGACCGTCTCGGCGCCGGCCCGGGACAGCGCCCGGTGGACGCGGCCGTGGAGATCGTCGAGCGCCGTGGTCCGCACGACCATCACGTGCAGCGACAGGTCCTCCGGCCGGTCGCCGGTGAACATGCCGTAGCCGTGAGCACGCACGGTGAAGGGCGCAAGCGCTGCGGCCACGGGAGCCAGCGCGGCGACGGCCGTCGCCGGCGGCACGCCCCGGTACGACGCGAGCGTCACGTGGGGATGCGCCGGAGCCGCTGCCGGGGCGCACCCGACGGCCGTCGCCAGGCGGCCCGCCAGATCGGCGACCGCCCGGGCGTGCATGGCGTCCAGCGGCACGACGATGTGCTCCACCGGTTCACCTCACCGAGGGACCCGACGGGCGCACGCCCTTGCCGTCCCCACCGGGTGGACGTCACACGGCTCGGCCGGCCCGTCGCCCCCCGGCTCGCCCAGCGTTCGGGCGCCGTCGTCGTGGAACGACCGGTCCTGTGGTGGCGGTGTCGCGGTCCTCATCGTCGCCCCAGCCTGCACCAGGACCGCCTGCCATCCGTAGGGCCGAAGGGCCCACCGACGCCGGACCGCCGCCCCTGAGGAGGCGGTGGAGGCGCACACTGCGGTGGAGACCAGGAGGCGCCCCCGATGGCAACCACGCTCCCCCGCCCGTCCGCGGGAGGCGGCGGCGGCGCCGACGCGCGCGCGTCGCACTTCTCTCGCGGCGTGCGCTGGGGCATCCCGGGCCGCGCCCGGGACCGCATGGGAGCTGTCATCAGCGCAGGCCGTCGTGGCCCTCGGCCTGCCACTGGTGGGAAAGGCAGAACCGGGTGGCCGGCACGGCCACGAGCCGCTCGTCGGGGATCGTCCCGCCGCAGACGTCGCATCGCCCGTACCTGCCCTCCGCCAGCCGCACGAGCGCCCGCTGCACGGCGTCGATCTCGGCGTTGACCTCGTGGAGCAGCGACAGATCGCGTTCCCGCTCGAAGGTCTCGGTGCCGAGTCGGCCGGGTGCTGGTCGACAGCGCTGAGCTCGGCCACGTCCTGGGCCTCGGTCATCGCGTCCAGCCCCTGGCCCCACAGCGCCCGCCGGACCGCCTCGGGGCGGTCCAGCTCGCCGGCCAGGCGCCGCCGGGCGGTGAACGGCTCGGCCGGGGGCGCCGGCTCGTGGACGGGCGTGACCGCCCCGTAGTGGCCGTCCCAGCGGCGGTGGACGACGAGGGCCCGGCCGGTCCCCGGGTCGCGCACGGCGACGAAGGGCTCGTGGCTCAGCCGGAGGCGCAGCCTCCTGCCCGTCCTCGTCCGCCGGATCGGGGTCGCGCCTCAGAGGTAACCGAGGGCGCGGGCCTCCGTCGTGAGGGCCTCGCGGAAGCGGGGGTCGGCGATGGCGATGAGGCTGCGGGCCCGCTGCGAGATCGACCGGCCCCGCATGTCGGCCACGCCGTGCTCGGTCACGACGTGGTCGACCGTGTTCTTGATCGTCGTCACCATCGAGCCGGGCGACAGCGTGGCCCGGATGCGCGACACCTCGCCGCCCCGCGCCGTCGACCGCAGCACCACGAACGCCCGGCCGTCCCGCGAGTACATCGCCCCCCGGGCGAAGTCGGCCTGTCCGCCGCTGGAGGACCAGTACCGCCCGGCCACCGTCTCCGACGCGCACTGCCCCACGAGGTCGACCTCGGTCGTGGCGTTGATCGACACGAAGCAATCCTCCTCGGCGATCACGCGGGGGTCGTTGACGTGGTCGACCGGCAGCAGCTCGACCGCAGGGTTCTCGTGGACGAAGTCGTAGAGGCGGTCGGTGCCCAGCACGAACGTGCCCACGACCTTGCCGGGAGCCAGCCGTTTGTGGGTGCCGGTCACCACGCCCTTCTCGACGAGCTCGATCAGCCCGTCGGACAGCAGCTCGGTGTGGACGCCCATGTCGCGGTGCCCGCGCAGGCCCGCCAACAGGGCGTTCGGAATCGATCCGATCCCGGCCTGGATCGTCGCCCGGTTCGGGATCCGCTCCACGACGTGGGCCGCGATGCGCTCGTCGGCCGCCGACGGCTCCGCGGGGTGGACCTCCACGAGGGGCCGGTCGACCTCGGTCCACCCCAGCACCTGGCTCACGTGCAGCTGGTTGCGCCCGAAGGTGCGGGGCATGCGGGCGTTGACCTCGAGGAAGAACGGGACCCGCCCGATGAACGGCGCGGCGTAGTCGCAGTTGGTGCCGAGCGAGAAGTAGCCGTGGCGGTCCAGGCGCGAGGCGGCGGCCAGCACGAGGGAGCACCGGGTGGTCTCCCTCAGCAGGCGGGGCACCTCGCTGAAGTTGTTCGGGACGAGCTCGAGCCCGCGCTCGTGGAACGCCGGGCGTGTCACCGTGGACAGGAAGTACGAGACGTGCAGCAGGCGGTCCCGCAGCGTGCCGTGCAGGTAGGGCCGGTCGTGCAGGACGTGCATCTGATGCACCTTCACCCCGGTGAAGCGGCCGGCGGCCGCGGCCGCCTCGACGGCGTCGAGCACCGACACCGGCTCGCCGTTCGCGAGGGGGACGATCAGGTCGGCGCCGTCCGTGATGTGGTCGAGGACGGCCTCGGGGGCGACGGGCTCGGCGGTCATCCTGATGGTGTAGCCGCGGGGGCGACCTCGTGGAACGGCTCGATCGCGCGCACGGTGAATCCCATGGGGCCTCCCGGTCCGTTGTCCACGCCAGCGTGCGCACCGGCGCCGGGCGCCCGACAGGTCCGAACAACCCGCCGCACCGGGACCTTCGGCCCGTTGGCACCGGGCCGCCGCCCGACGACGATGGAGCCGCAGCGATCCCGCGAAGTGCCGGTGTCCGAGTCCGACCCGACCGACGTCCCGCGCGGGACCTTGGTACGCCCGGGACCTTGGTCCCTGCCACAGGCCGGAACCGAGGACCATCATCGGGCCATGGCACCTGACACGATCCACCAGTGCCCACTCTGCGAACTCCGCTTCGCCCATCGCACGGAGCTGAGCCACCACGTGGCCGTCGACCACCCGACGGCCCCCGACGACGACCTGCCGCCGCCCTGGCGGATCGACGGTCTCGTCACCGTGCCGCTCGACCCGGCGCACGCAACCTCGCCCGCGCTGCCCGTCGGCGTCGCCCTCGCCCGGCAGGGGGGCTTCGGCGTCGAGCTGGTGGCGGCCCCGGCGCCCGGGCTGCCCACCGCCCCGTACCTGACCGCCCGCCACCGCGATCTGGCCGCCGCGGAGGTGCCGACCGCGCCGCCCCGGGAGCTGGTCGGGCGGCCCGCCGACGCGATCGTCGCCCACGCCGCCGGCGGCGCCACCCGGTTGCTGTGCCTCGCCACCCACGCCCGGGGCCCGCTCGCCGCGCGGGCGCTGGGCAGCGTCAGCACCGACGTCGTCCGCCGCTCGCCCGTGCCGGTCGTGCTCGTGGGACCGGTGGTGCGGCGCACCGGCGTGCCGATCCGGCGGGTGCTGGTGGGCATCGACGGGTCACTGCTCGCCGAGCAGGCCCTCGAGATCGCGGCCGACCTCGGCGAGCGGCTCGGCGCCGACCTCGAGCTGGTCGAGGTAGCCACGCCGATGCGCACCGGCGGCGATGTCCCAGCGGGGGCGGACCTCCGCCACGCCGTCGAGAGCCTGGCCACGCCGCCCAGATCCTACGAGGTGCTCCACGGCCGCGACGCCGCCCGGGTGCTCGCCGACCACGCCGGCACGGCCGGCGACACGCTCCTCGTCGTCGGCACGCACGGCCGCACGGGCGTCGAGCGGGCGGTGCTCGGCGGCATCGCCCTCCACCTGGCGCGCCACGCCGCCTGCCCTGTCCTCGTCGTGCCCCGCACGGCGGTGCCCGCCCCGCCCCTCACGGACCGAGGCACCCGGGTGTGACCCGCCGGGCGCCGCGCGGCGCCCGATCGCGGGTGTCAGGAGCCGGCGGTGCCGGCTCGCGCCGTGGTCAGGTCGTCACCCATCACGATCTCGCCGGCGAAGTGGGCGGCGGCCAGGGCGCGCCACTGGTCCTCGCTGCCTGGAGCCGGCGCCGGCACGTAGTGGGTGAGGACGAGGGTTCGGACGCCGCCCCGCGTCGCGGTCCGAGCCGCCTGCTCGACGGTCGAGTGGTAGTCGACGATGTTCTGGATGCGGGCGCTGGGCAGCTTCCGCACAAGGTCGTCGCGGATGACGGTCTGGACATAGAGGTCGGCTCCCGCGCACAGCTCGTCGAGACCCGCACAGGGCACGGTGTCGCCGGCGATGGCCGCCGCGGCCCCGTCGTGTTCGACCCGATAGCCGACGGTCGGCGCCACCGGCCGGTGGTCCGTCTCGTGCACGGAGATCGCCGCCGCCCCGACCGTGAAGGCGTCACCGGGATCCACCTCGCTGACCTCGACCGCCGGCGGGCGGAGGTCGGCGTGGTGAGCCAGCCGGTAGCCCTGGTCGAGGGCGAGCATGTCCAGCACCGCGTCGACGACCTGGCGGGTGCCCGGGGGGCCGTGCACCTGCAGCGGGAGCGCCTTGCGGGACATGACCCAGCGGGTCGTAACGATGTCGTTGAGGTCGGTGATGTGGTCGCTGTGCAGGTGGGTCAGCAGCACCGCGTCGAGACCGACCGGCAGCACGCCCGCCGCCGCCAGGCGCATGACCACCCCGCGACCGCAATCCACCAGCACCGTCGCGTCGCCGGCCCGCACCAGCGTGGCGGGCCCGGCCCGGTCCGCGCTGGGCAGCGGGCTCCCGGTCCCCAGAAGCGTCACCTCGACCGTCATCGTCCTCCCCGGTGGCGGAGAGGCTGGCGTCATCCAGCCACCGATCGGCCACCGCCACATGATGGCACATGTTGTGCCACTACTTGCGCGTCAGAGCCCGGGTGCACGCCGTGGACGTCCGGCGCCGTCGAGCTGGTCCAGCACGAGCGCGAACAACACCGCGTGCGCCGTGTGCAGGCAGGCCTCCGCCTGGTCGAACACGACCGAGCGCGGCCCGTCGATGACCGAGGCGGCGACCTCCTCGCCGCGGTGGGCGGGCAGGCAGTGCATGAAGACGGCATGGGGCGCCGCCGCCGCCATCAGCTCCTCGGTGACCTGGTAGGGACGCAAGACGCCCTCGCGGGTTCTCTGCTGCGCCTCGTCGCCCGTCGGCATCCGGACACCGGTGTAGACGGCGTCCGCCCCGCGGACGGCCGCGCGCGGGTCGTCGGTCACCTCGATCGCGGACCCCGAGCCGCCCGCCAGCCCCCTCGCAATGGCCAGGACCCCGCCGTCGGGCTCCTCCCCCGGCGGGGCCGCCACAACGACGTCGACGCCGGCGAGCGCGCCGGCCTCGAGGAGGCTGTGCGCGACGTTGTCACGGGTGCCGACGTACGCCAGGCGCAGCCCTGCGAGGCGGCCGAACCGGCGTCGCAACGTGGCCAGGTCGGCGAGCGCCTGGCACGGGTGGTGCCCGCCGGTGCGGGCGTTGACGACGGGGATCGTGGCGGCGCCCGCTAAGCGGCGGATGTCGTCGTCCTGGGGGGTGCGGATCACGAAGGCCCGGGCAAAGCGGCTGATTACCTGCGCGGCGTCCTCCATCGTCTCGCCGTGCCCCAGCTGCAGGTCCGCAGGCCCGGTCACCTGGGTCCGGCCGCCCAGGTGACCGACGGCCACCGCGAACGAGAGCCGCATGCGCGTGGACGGCTCGGCGAAGTGCAGGACGACGGTCTCGTCCCTCAGGACCTCGGCGCGCCGGTGGTCCCCGGAGCGTACGCCGTCCGCCAGGAACAACAGGTGGGACAGGTCCTCCGCGCTGAGATCGGCGATGCGCAGAAGGTCCTTCACGACAGGTTCCTCCGGGGGCGATGTCAGGCCGGGGCGACGAGCACCGGATCTGCAGAGGCTGCCACGACGGCGCGGATGACGTGGTGCAGCGTCCCGGGGACGAGGCCCTCCGGGGGCGCGGAGCGGCTGCCCACGACGATCAGCGGATCGTCCATCTCCGCCGCCGCGGCGAGGATCCCCGCCTCCGCGGAGCGCGCGGCCACGACGTCCCAGCCGGCCGGCACGCCCTCGGCGTGGATGGCGCCGGCGGCGACGGCCGCCGGTCGGGCGCCGCCGGCGCAGTCGTGGCCCTCCTCGACCTGCAGCACCCGCACCTTCGTCCCGAGCCACTCGGCCCAGGTCCGGGCGACCGACGGCACGGCCGGCGAGCCGGACCGCCCGTCGACGCAGGCGAGCACCTCACGCGGACCCTCGCCGTCCCGGCGGGCGTGCGGGCCGACGAGCACCATGGGTCCGTCCCGGAGGACGAGCCGCCCGGCGATGCCGTGGGCGACCAGGTCCGCGAGGTGGCCCCACGCATGCGTGGCGATGCACAGCGTCGCGCCGGTGCCGACGGCCTCGTCGGCGAGGGCGGCGACGACGTCCTCCCCGCCGGTCCGCAGCCGGATCGCGTCGACACCGACACCCGCCCGCCGGGCGTGGGCACGCACCTCACGCTGGTCGGACGCGGCCGCGGCCGCCTCGGCGGTGTCGGTGATGACCACGACCTCGAGGCGGCCGCCGGTCCGGTCGGCCAGGGCCCGCCCGACCGGCAGCGCCCGGTCGGCCTCGCGGCCGAGGTCGAGGGGTACGAGGATCGTCGGGAGTGCCATGGGGACGTCCCTTCCTCCGCGGTGACTGGTCCACCGTGGTCCCGCGGCGCCTGTGGTGGGCAGGGTCGAAGGTCCCGTCGTGGCCGATCGTCGCTCCCGATCACCGCGCGTCGTCGGAAACGAGGTGCCTGTCGAGGAAGCCAACGACCCGGCGCCCCCGCCGCCGGCCGTTCGGCGAGAGCGTCGGTGTGACCCGTGCCGGCCTCCCACACCTCGACCGAGGCGGGCGCCCCGGCGGCGATGTGGCGGGCGGCCGCCCGGGGACGTCGACCCACGCCGGACCCGCCGGCCGTCGGCGGTGGAGCCGGCGGGGACCGCCAGCGCGAGCCGGCGGCAGCCCGGCCCGGGAAGCGGGCTCCGATGACGCCGGTTTGGCAGCCCTGGGCGTTCAGGCGCCCCGGCGCAGGCGACGGCAACAGCCGCGCGGTCATGCGCCCAGAAAGCGTCCGCCGTCGACCACGAGGCGCTGCCCCGTGATGAAACCGGCTCCTCGCGAAGCGAACAGGCTCACGGCATGGGCGACGTCCTCGGGGGTTCCCATGCGACCGGTGGGCACGGACGCGAGGTAGGCGCTCCTGACCTCTGGAGGAACATCGGCGTGACGTTCGACGGGGATGAAGCCGGGGGCGACGGTGTTCACGGTTATGCCGAACGGAGCCAGTTCGCGAGCCCAGCTCCGGACGAGGCCGATCTGCGCGCTCTTGGCGATCGCATAGGCGGATCGGCCCGGAGGTGGCCGGTCGGCGACCTCGGAGTCGATCTGGATGATCCGACCGAACCGCCGCTCCTGCATCCCGGGTACGACGGCGCGTCCGAGCAACACGGGGCTCTTGACGAAGAAGTCGAGCTGGGACTGATGGTCCTCCCACGTGACGTCGGTGAGCGGAGCCTCCGGTTGCGGTCCGGTCGCGTTCACGACGAGCACGTCTACCGGGCCGAGGCGGCGGGTGACAGCGTCCACGAGCCGGACGACCTCCAGCTCGTCGGTGACGTCTGCGGCGAAGGCCTCGGCGACGGCACCGTCCTCGCCGAGGGCCCCCGCCACGTCGCGGGCCTCGGCCTCGTGCAGGCCATTGACCGCGACGGCGAGACCATCGCTGGCCAGCCGCCGCGCCATGGCACGGCCCAGCCCGCGGGAGCTCCCCGTCACGAGCGCGACGCGCGGTTCGTCCACGGCGGCGAGGCTACGGCTCCCGGGGGCCCGTCACCGCCGGGACGCCCGGCTTCCGCCCGGGGCCCGTCCGGTGGGGCTCGTTGCCCGCGCGGCACGCCCGGCGGTCCGCGCCTCGCGCGCACGCTCGGCTTCGAGTGCCTTGGCGGACCGGACCGGCCAGACGTAGGGCAGGTCGTCGGGGACGTCGGGGAAGAGCGGCCGGTACCAGTCGGGGTCCTTGCGCACCAGGGCGGACCGATGGCTACGGTGCACGGTCTCGTCGCCGAGCCAGGGCGGCAGGGCCCCGGCCCTCGCGAGATCGGCCTGCGAGCGGACCGGCGCGACGCCGGCTCCGACGAGCTCGCGCCGGATGCTCTGGGCACACGTGTCGCCGAAGCCCTTGGCGCACCATGCCTCGACGATGGTCAGGCCGTAGCGACCGAGGGCCTCCTCGTGGCCACGCCACATCAGGACCACCGGGTGGCTCTGCCAGCCGTAGCCCGGGACCGTGAGCGCTCGGAGCACCTGGAGCGCCTCGACGCGCTGCCTGCCGAGCCGCCGTGAGTCGAGCAGGGCGGCCGTGCGGGCGAAGTCGGGGTAGGGCAGGAAGGTCTGCATGCGGGGTGCGGCCGTCGTCGGCGTCGGAGCCGCCCTCCGCTACCCGCCAGGCGGCGCTCCGAACGCCGGCGCGCCGCGACAGTTTGCGCGGCGGGCGGCGTGGGAAGCGCACGGCGCCGACGTCCTCGCGTCCGTCGCGCTCCCGCGGCCGGGCGGGAGCCCCGAGAACGAGGAGCGCGCATGGCCGAGCAGATGGTCCCGATCGAGTCCTCGTGGACGATGGTGGACGGCCACGAACCTGGCTACCAGCCCGCCGGCCCGCTCGACGGCGATCGCGACGTCGACGTCGTCGTGATCGGCGCCGGGGTCGCCGGGTTGTCCGTCGCCGAGCGGCTGCGGGCCGCGGGGGCGGACGTGGTCGTGCTGGAGCGGCACGGCGTCGGCACCGGCGTGACCGGCGGCTCGACCGCGAAGGTGACGGCGTTGCACGGCACGCTCCTCGCGACCCTGCGGGACCAGCACGGCCCCGAGGCCGCCTCGCTCTACGCCACCGTCAACGCGGTCGCCGTCGAGGACGTGGCCGAGACCGTCGAGCGCCACGGCATCGACTGTGACCTCCGCCGCGCCGCGTCCGTGAACTATGCGACCACCCCGGAGGGCCGGACGCAGCTCGACGCCGACGCCGCGGCGGCGAGCGAGGCGGGGCTCGACGTCCACCTCGAGGATCGCACGGAGCTGCCGTTCGCCGTGACGGGCGCCGAGGTCCTGCCCGGGCAGGTGCACCTGCACCCGCGCCGCTACTGCGAGGGCCTCGCCGCCACGCTGGGCACCGGCGCCGTGCGCACCGGCGCCCCGGTGATGGCGGTGGACGAGGACGACGACGGATGCCACGCCCGCACCCCGTCGGGCACGGTGCACGCCCGCCACGCCGTCGTCGCCACGCAGGGTCCCATCGTGGACCCACGACTGCTGGCGAACCGCTGCCGGCCGTCGCGCTCCTACGTGGTCGCCGTCGAGGTCGACGGGCCGATCCCCCAGGACCTGTACCTCAGCGTCGACCAGCCGACGCGTTCGCTGCGCCCGGCGACCATCGGGGGCGTCGACGTGCTGCTCGTCGGCGGCGAGGGCCACCCCGTCGGCGACGAGACGGATGCCGTCGCCTGCCTGGAGGCGCTGGAGTCGTGGGCGCGGGAGCACTTCGCCGTGCGCGCCGTCGGCCGCAGGTGGGCGGCCCACGACCACGTGCCCACCGACCACCTGCCCTTCGTCGGCCGGCTCACCCCTGGCTCGAACCGGTGGGTGGCGACTGGCTTCCAGAAGTGGGGCTTCTCGACGAGCGGCGTCGCGGGGGCCGTGATCGCGGCTGGCATCGCCGGGGAGGACCACCCGGCCACCCGGCTGCTCGACCCGGCCCGCCTGCGCTCGACCCTGACCCGGCAGCTCGCGCAGGACGGCCTGCGGGTGACGAGCCGCCTCGTCGGCGACCGCGTGGCCGTGCGCGTCGGGCGGCGGTCCGCCGACCTGGCCGCCCTGGGTCCGGGGGACGGCATCGTCGCCCACACGGACCGGGGACCGACCGCGGTGTGCCGCGACGGGTCCGGCACACTCCACGAGGTTTCGGCCGTGTGCACCCACCAGGGCTGCCTCGTCCGGTTCAACCGGGCGCAGGTCTCCTGGGACTGCCCCTGCCACGGCTCGCGCTACGCCCCGGATGGCACCGTGCTCGCCGGGCCGGCCACCAAGGACCTCGCCCCGGTCGAGGCGACCGACCGTCCCGACTGACACCGGGCCCCGGGGGCGTCGTCCGGTTCACCTGCGGGCGGGCTCCCCGGGGTGCGCCGCACAGGCGACGAGGGCCTCGGGCACGATGTGGCGGAGCGCGGTGACGGATCCGGTGGGCACGACCGTGAGGTCCCATGCCGTGCCCTTCTCCAGCAGCCAGGCGTCGTCGTCGCGCACGGCATGGATGCGCGCATGCACCCGTCGGATGGCGGCCAGCAGTGGAGCCATGAGCTCGCCGTGGGTGCAGAGCACCGCGTCGGCGACGTCCGGTCGGCGGATCACCGGGAACAGGCCCGAGTCGCTGCCGCCCACGGCCAGCTCACGGCCATCCTCTACGGGCAGGGCGAGGGCACGGGCCAGCGGTGCGACCGTGTCCCGGCAGCGCACCGTCGGGCTCGTCAGGATGCGGTGGATCCCGGCGTGCTCGAGGGCCGCGGTGATGGCGTCGGCCTGGCGTCTCCCCGCATCGTCGAGCGGCCGGTCGGCGTCCGGGCCGGTCCACTCGCGCTTGTCGCCCGCGCACCCATGTCGAACGACGACTACGCGCACGGTGGCACGCTACGTCGCGCTGCCGTCGGGCACGAGGCGTCGAGCGCCCTGGTCACCAAGGCTTCGGCCGGGCGTGGCGCAACGGTGGCCTGACGTCCACCGGGGACGAGGGCGCCCGCGGCGGCGGTCGAGGCGTGCTCAGGCGTGCGAGCCGCGGCTGTCCATCTTCTCTGCGGCGGCGACCAGTACGTCCGCGGCGCCGAGCCCCTCGGCCGCCACCCGGTCGATCATCGACAGCTCCAGCGGCACCAGCGTCTCGGACTGGACGCGGCGGACGCCGTCCGGCACCCCACCTCCGGCGGCAAGGAGCCGGGCCGCCAGGAAGCGCTCCGTCTCCGCCCACGGCAGCCGCCGCCGCGGCCGCCCCACGGATGGGTCGTCGCCCAGCCCGCTCAGCAGCTCGCAATGGTCGGCGTGCGCCACGCGGTTCAGCGCCGACCAGGCCGGCAGCGTCCGCACCGCGGCCGTCAGCCGCTCGACGAGGCGCCCGTGCAGGAACGCCTCGACCTCGTCCGCCACGCCCGAGTCCGACCAGGCTTGGGGCTCGGCCGGCACGGGCCCGCCGCCGACCGGCGGCGTCTCACGTCGTCGATGGGAGCGGAACCACATGTAGCCAGCATCGACCCACGGATGCCCCGACGACAGGGCTCTTGGTCCGATCGGGCGCTCGTCCCGTCGCCCGCCCCGGCCGGCGCGCCGGCGGGCGCCCACTCAAGTGAGGAGGCGGTCGGCCAATCGGCGGAACCCGTCGAGCGGGTCGGCGCCCGGTGGCGTGGTGACCGACACGGCCACGTGGTCCGCACCGGCGGCCAGCTGCCCGGACACCCGCGCCGCCACCGTGTCGGCGTCGCCCCAGGGGACCAGGGCGTCGACGAGCCGGTCCGCCCGGCCGGCAATCTCGTCGTCACCGAAGCCCTGGCGGCGGAAGCTCGACTGATACTGCGGCATCGAGCCGAGAAAGCCGAGCGGCGCGCCGGCGGTCGCCCGGGCTCTGTCCGGGTCGTCGTCGACCACGACGAGCTGCTCGACGGCCAGCGTGGTGTCGTCGCCCAAGCGGGCGCGGGCGCGGGCGGTGTACTCGGCGGTGACGAGCACCGGGAAGGCCCCGGCCGCCCGCTCGCGGGCGAGATCCAGCATGCGCGGCCCCAGCGCAGCGAGCACACGGGACGAGGCGGGGATCGACGCCGCGTCGAGCCGGTCCAGGTAGGCGTTGAGCGTGTCGATCGGCCGCGCGCCGTGGGCGCCGCCGAGCCCGAGCACGAACCGGCCGGGATGGGACGTCTCGAGGTCGGCATGGAGTGCCACCACGTCGTCGGCGTCGAAGCGGTCCACGGCGATGATGCCGCTGGCGATACGTGCCCGGTCGGTCGCCCTGACCGCCTCGGCCAGCTGGTGGAGGCCTTCGAGGGGACCGCCCGTCAGCCAGATGGTGGCGTAGCCCAGCTGCTCCACGGCCGCCACCGTGTCGACGAACCCCTCCCCCGGGTTGACGACCGCCCCGATGGTTCCCAGATCGATCTTCGGCACGGGCGACCTCGTTTCCTGTCCGTCAGGCGACGGCTCGTCCGCTCGTCGCCCCGGGGCACGATAGGCACCACCCGCGGCATCGCGACGCCGCGCCCGCGCGGCGCCCACCCCGGGCGACACCATGGGTGAGGACCGCCGCCTTCGTGCGCGTCCGCCGGCTGGGTTCACCCGAGCGCGGCGGCCAGGCGCCGGATGCCGTCGCGGATCTGGTCGGGCCGGAGCGCGCCGTAGCCGAGGACGAGCGACGCGGACCGGAGGGCGGGATCCATGTCGCGGTCGTCCACCTGGTAGACGCCGACGCCGTGCTGACCGGCCCTCGCCACGACCTCCGCGCTGTCCCACCCGTCGGGGAGGGTGACGAACGCCTGGAGGCCGGCGGAGACACCGCTCACCCGGACACCCGGCAGCGACTCGTTCAGCGCGGCGACCAGCGCGTCGCGGCGCTGGCGGTAGATGCGGCGGGTGCGGCGGAGGTGCCGGTCGAGGTCGCCCCGTTCGAGGAACTCCGCGAAGGTCGCCTGGATCACCGACGTGGTCATCTGGTCGGTGGCACGTCGGGCCCGGAGGACGTCGTCGATCAGGTCCGCCGGCACGACGAGCCAGCCCAACCGCAGCCCCGGAGCCAGGCTCTTCGACAGGGTGCCGCTGTAGACGACGCGATCGGGCATCACGCCCTGGAGGGCGCCGACGGGGTGCCGGTCGTAGCGGTACTCGGCGTCGTAGTCGTCCTCGATCACGTAGCCGCCGGTCGCCCGGGCCCAGTCCGCCAGCTCGGTCCGGCGCGTCGCCGACAGCACGACCCCGGTCGGGGCCTGGTGAGCGGGCGTCACCACGACTGCGTCGACCGGGAGCGCGGCCAGTTCGTCGGTACGGATGCCCTGGTCGTCGACCGGGACCGGATGCACCCGGGCGCCGGCCCACCGGATCTGGTCACGGGGATCGCTGTAGCCGGGGACCTCGACCGCGACACCGGAGTGGCCACGGTCGACGAGCGTGCGCACGACCAGGCTGAAGCCGTGGCCGAAGCCGTTGCAGATCACCACCTGCTCCGGCCGGCACGCCACCCCGCGGACCCGGCCGAGGTACGCCGCCACCGACGCCCGCAGGCGGGGCAGGCCCGCCGGGTCGACGTAGCCGAGCTCCGCGTCCGGCATCGACGCGAGCGCCGCGCGGGTTGCGCGCGCCCAGGCAGCTCGGGGGAATAGGCCCAGGTCGGGCAGGCCGGTGCGGAAGTCATGGGTCAGGGCGGCCGCTGGCGAGCTACGTGCGCGCCCGGCGCCGCCTTCCTGTGGGGCGACATCGTTCACCACGGTGCCGGACCCCTGGACGGACCTCACATAGCCCTCGGCGGCCAGCTGTTCGTAGGCGTCGACCACGACCCCGCGGGTGACGTCGAGGTCATCGGCCAGGGCTCGGCTGGACGGCAACCGGGTCCCGGGGACCAGCCGGCCCGAGCGGATCGCCTCGCGCAGGCCCTCCTCGACCTGGGCCCGCAGGCCGCGTGGTCTCGAGCGGTCCAGCTCGACGAACAGATCCGGGGAAGTGGTACCCATAGGTCCTCCCGAACTGGACCTTATCAGCCGTCCACTCTCGTCGTACGGTGATCTCACCACGACGAGCGAGTTCGAGGAGACCCAGGATGTACGACTTCGACACGACGATGCAGCTGGCGGCGATACGGCAGGACGAGCTCCTGCGGACCGCGACCCGGCGACGCACGTCCCGCGCCACCGGCGTCCGGGACGGTCGCCGGAACCGACGGAAGATCCGCACGGGAGGAGCGTGACCATGATGAGCGTTCACTGCCCGCGACATGGCCGGCAGGTCCTGCTCGGACACCGCCAGATCCTCGGCATCGACGGCTCCGGCCCGGACATGACCGTGCGCTGGGTCTGCTGGTGTGGCCACCGCGGCGCCCACCGGCCCCGACAGGTCGGGAGGGCCGGTTGACGGAAGGGCCGGGACGGCAGCCCCGCGAAACCCCCGAAAGCCACACCCGACGGTGAGCACAGCGGCGCCTGCCGCCTCGGGACGGCCGCCTCAGCGCGACCGCACGGTCTCAGCCGTCGAGCGTCCGCTTCTGCGGGTAGATCGTCTCCCCGCGGGCGAGCATGGCCACGAACTGCTCGATCCGCCGGGCCCGGGTGTCCGTACGCGTTGCCGTCTCCACCCGATGAAGGATCGCGTAGCGGTTCTGGCTGGTCAGGATGTCGAACATGGCCTGTGCGCCGGGTTCGGCGGCGAGGGCGGCGGCGAGGTCGTCGGGTACCTCGATCCCCGCCGGGCCGGAATAGGCGGCGTCCCAGCGACCGTCGGCCTTGGCCCGGTCGACCTCGGCCCTCCCCGCCGGGTGCATCCGCCCCTCCGACTCGAGGCGGGTGATCAGCTCCACGTTGCGCTTCGACCACTTGCTCCGGGCGCGTCGCGGCGTGAAGCGCTGGTGGTAGACGGCGTCATCAAGCCGACGTGCCTGCCCGTCGACCCAGCCGAAGCACAGCGCCTCCTCGACGGCGTCGCCGTAGCGGAGGCGGGTCGGTTCCGTCGTGCCCTTCTTGGCGAGCACCAGCCAGACCCCGTCGGTCTGCTCGTGGTGCTCCTCCAGCCACGCCCGCCAGGCGTCGGCATCGACGACCGTCAGCTCCGGTGGGTCGTTCGTCATCGGACGCCGGCGCTGCCGCGGGCTCCATCGTCCTGGCTCCCCAGAAAGGCGGCCATGCGGCCCGTGATCCGCTCGACGTGGCTCAGTGCGACGGCATGACCGGCGCCCGGCACGGCGTCGAACTCCACCCGCCGGAGGAGGGTCTCGGCGCGGGCTCGGACCTCGGCCGCCGGGAAGACCTCGCTCTTCGCACCGAGGATGAGCAACACGGGCTGCTCGATCGAGCCGAGCCGGTCGTCGGACAGCGGCTCGGGCCGGAGGAGGCGCGTCCGGTGGTGCACCTGGCCGTACAGCGCGAGCCGGAGCAGGCGCTTGTCCTCCAGCATGGGCGTCCGCAGGGTCTTCGCCGCGAGGCGCCGGGGTGGCCCGGGCAGCCAGGAGGCGACCAGCGCGGCGACGCCCCAGAGCATGAACGTGAGCCGCCGGACGCGCACGATCCCTCCCGTGTCGACGAGGACGAGAGAGCGGACCCGCGTGGGACGGTGCACGGCGAAATTGAGCGCCAGGTACCCGCCGTAGGACGTGCCGGCGAGGTGGACGCGGTCGAGGCCGAGCGCGTCGAGCGTCTCGCCGAGCCAGTCGGCCAGATCCTCGGCGCAGTCCACGGCGACCTCTTGGTGGCTCCGACCCACGTCACCAATGGTGTCGATCGCGTACATGGCCCGGTCACCCCGGTGGCTGGCGTAGGCGGCCCACATCAACCCCGTGCCGCCGGTGCCGTGCAGGAACACGATCGGCTCGCCCCGACCGTCCCACCGGTACGCGCGCGTGCGGCCGAGCCGTGTCGCCACGTCGATGGGCGTGGGCGGCTGCGCCACAAGCTCGCTGACCAGCCGGTCCTCTAGGTCGCGGAAGCGGTGCTCGGCCTGGGGCGACGTCCACCCGCTGAGGTTCACCCGTTCCTTCATGATACGTGCGTACCATAACCCTCGTGCCCAAGCGAGTGGACCATCGAGCCCGTCGGCGGCAGATAACGGACGCCGTCTGTCGCATCACCGTGAAGGGAGGCCTGCAGGCTGCGACCTTCCGGGAGGTCGCAGCCGAGGCCGGGGTCTCGGTGCGGCTCGTCCAGTACTACTTCGGCACCAAGGACGAGCTCCTGCTGGCGACCCAGCGCCACGTCGCCGAGCGCGCGGCGGCGCGCTCGCTCGCGCTCATCGAGACGGTCGACCACACGCCTCAGAGCGAGCTGCGCGCCCTCCTCGGCTCGTTCATCCCGGTGGACGACGAGAGTCGCGAGACCATGCTCGTGTTCGTGGCCCTCCACACGGCAGCGCTCGTCGATCCCACCCTGGCCCGGGCCGAGACGAGCGAGGTCCCGCAGGCCCTCTACCAGGGGGTCCGGAACCGGCTGCTGCAGGCCTGCGTGCGCCGCGGCGTCGATGCGGCCCTCGAGGCGGCGATCCTGGTCGGCATCGTTCCGAGCCTGGCCCAGGCCGTCCTCGACCGCAGCCAGACCCCGGAGGAGGCCTTGACGATCCTCGACTACGCCATCGGCCGCGCGCTCGGATGAGCGGGGCCCGGTGTGCCCGGATCGCACGGCCAGGGCGCAACGGGGTGGCTAGGTCTCGCCGGGGAGGAGCCCGCCCGGAGCCGGTCGGACCTTGGTTCCGGCGACGACGAGGAACGTGACGAGGTACAGGAAGCCGCCCGACGAACCTGTCCGCATCGCCTGGTCCCATTCGCCGATCTCGTCGTCGCTGAACCCGCCGCGCTGGCGCCACGCCGCAGGCCAGCTGGGCAGGCCGAACGCCTCGCCGGGATCACGGATGGTCAGAGGGAAGGCATCGACGGTGACATGTTTCATCCCGAGCCGCTCGAGCAGCTCGGGGACCCGCGAGACCAGCGTGCCGTTGCGGTAGCCGACGTCCCGGCGCAGCGCCTTGAGCCGGTCGAGCACGCTCCGACGGACGCCCGGTACCCGGATGACCAGCGTCTCCTGGTCGGGATCGGCGATCACGACGCGTCCGCCGACGGCGACGACCCGGGCCATCTCCCGGAGCGCCGATTCCGGAGCGGCGAGGTGCTGCAGGACCCGGTCGGCTCGCACACCGGCGAAGGCCCCGTCCCGGAATCCCAGGCGGTGCGCGTCCGCTCGGCACGTCACCGCCCCCCGCCGGGCGGCGGCGTCCGCCATGGCCCGCGAGGCGTCGACGCCCACGCAGCGGTCGACCCCCAGGGCGGCGACGTCGACGCCCGGCCCACACCCGACGTCGAGCACGGGATCGGCCCCGTCGAGGAGCTCATGGGTGCGCTCCTTGTACGCACTCACCGCCGGCCACCGGCTCATCCGCTCCTGCCAGGCGACCGCCTCCGCCGAATCCGCGCTGCCGTCGACGTCGGAATACGTCTGGCTCACGACCTCCGCTCCCGACGGCGGTGGTCGCCGGGGATCGACGTCAGCGATCCCCGGGCGCGCCGTCGGTCACCACGAAGCGGACACAGGCGCCCTGGTCCGGGAACGGCCGGCCCAGGTCGTCGGTGAAGTTCCGCCAGCCACCCCTCCTGCAATCGGCCTTGGTCTCCGGTCGGAAGGTGATCGGCGCGGTGGCGGCGATGAGCTCGACGTCGGGCAGCGAACCCGTGACCTCCAGGGCGAGCACCACGCAGTCCGACGGGGCGTCGGCACACGTCAGCGTGCCTTCGCCGAGGAATGTCGGCTGAGACCTGAACACCTGGAGCTGGGCCACGAAGGCGCCCGAGTCGTCGACGGCCACCGGGAACGCCAGGGCGGCGCCGCAGCGGTACGGGGCCAGTGCCACGTCGGTGAGGACGTCGGCAGGGCACAGACCCACGGTCAGCGAGCCGAAGGTGGACGTGTTGGGCGCGAACCCGGTCCCCTCGACGGTCACCGTCTGGCCGTCGGACAGCCCCACCGACGGGACGACGGTGATGCTCGCCGCCTCCTGCGCACCTGCGGGCCGGGCCGCCGACATGACGACCACCAACCCGAGGGACGCTCCGACCAGCCGACGGACCAGGTTCGACGCCATCGGGCCACCTCCGTTCGAACCGGCGCATGATGCCACCTGGGGACGTGTCTTCGCCGGTGGCCGGGCTCGGCGAATCAGGCGCCGGCGGGTTGGAACAGCTCGATCACATTGCCCGAAGGGTCCTCCAGCAGGATCTGGGACCCGCCCGGCCCGCTGACGATGTCGTTGCGGAAACCGAGCCCGGCCTGACGGAGCCGGGTGACCTCGGCGCCGACGTCGTCCACGATGAGGTGGATGCGGTTCCAGCCACCCGGGCCCGGCTTGGCGCCGTCGGGCATGGGACGCCCGGCGGAGCTGGCCGGCCCGCTGAGCAGCAGGCGCATGTTTCCGCGGGTGACGTCGGCGAACGCCGGGGCGGCGCTGGTGCGCAGCTCGAAGCCAAGGTGCTTCGTGTAGAAGTCGATCGACGCCTGGACGTCGTCGACCATGTAGCGGACGTTCACCATCTCGTTCGGTTCCGTCATTGCTTCTCCTCCAGTGTCGTCGGGACGGGATTGGTCGGCTTGGTGAGGACGGCGAGCAGGAAGCCGATGCGGGTCTCCAGCTCGGCAGCCGTCTGCTGGAAAGCCGGGTGACTGGCCTCGTCGTCGCCGGGCACGGCGGCGGGGTCGGGGATGCTCCAGTGGATGGTCTCCGGTCGACCCGGGAACTCCGGGCAGATCTCCCGCACCCGGTCACACAGGCTGATCACCCAATCGAACTGCTGCCGGGCGAACACGCTCAGGTGCTTCGAGCGCTGCCCGGCTATGTCGATGCCGTGCTCGTCTCGCATCACCCGTACGGCGTTGGGGTGCATGGGCTTCGGGCGGCTGCCGGCGCTGTGCGCGTCGAACAGCCCACCGGAGCGGGCCCGGGCCAGGGCTTCGGCCATCTGGGAGCGGGCGCTGTTACCCGTGCACAAGAACAACACCCGGACCCTCGCCGCCCCCGGCCGCGCACTGCTCGGGGGTGGCGGCGTGAGGCGAAGCCCCGGGTGCAGAGCGGCGCCGGTCGCGCCCAGCAGCGCGCCGACGCGGGTCAGATCGACGGTGTAGTAGGCGTCGCGGCCATCGGCCGAACTGCGCCGCGCCGAGACCAGGCGCGCATCGCGCAACTTGCCGAGGTGGTAGGAGACCAGGTTCTGGGGCTGACCCACCAGGCCGGTCAGCTCGTGCACCATCCGATCGCTGCGGGCCAGCTCACCCAACAGCCGCCAGCGCAGCGGATGCCCCGCCACCCGCAGAAACTCCGGCAGGGCGAGCTCCCGGTCAGCCTGTGGACTTCCCACCGCGCCAAAATACATCAACTCTATTCGATGCATCAAGCGGGCTTGCCTGACCTCGCCCACCTCCGCGTCCGGAGCTTCCACCACCGTTCATCGGCCGGGCCCGCTCCCCGCCCGGTTCACGGAGAGCCCGTGGTGGCCGACGACCGCCCGCAGGAGCCGGGTCAGCTGCGATGCGCCAGGTAGGCGTCGCAGAGGGCGACGAGGCGCGACCGCCCGAAGCTCGGCTCGTGCCCGGCGTGGACCACCGTGACCGGGAGCTCGTGCAGGCGGGCCATAGTGGCGCGGTAGTCGGCGACGTGGGACCCGTCGAGCTCGTCGAGCAGCGGCCCGTCGTAGACGGCGTCGCCCGAGAACAGCACGCCCGACGCGGCGTCCCACAGGCCGATGCTCCCGGGCGAGTGGCCCGGCAGGTGGAGCACCTCGAAGGCGCGCTCGCCGAGGTCGACCACGTCGCCCTCGTCGAGCACGCGTGTGGCCGGAGCCGGGGCGACCTCGACGGCGGCGGAGATCGGCGCACCCGCCGGGACAGCGTCGACCAGCAGGTCAGGGATGTCATAACCGGCGTCGCGGTAGGGACCGAGGACCGATTCGGGGAAGCGGGTGGCGTCCAGGGTCGTGCCGCCGGCTCGTTCGAGCCGATCGGCCTCGGCCCGGTGGACGGCTCGCTCGTCGAACTCGTGGAGGCCGCCCGTGTGGTCTCCGTGGGTGTGGGTGGCCACGGCCAGCAGCGGCCCGTCGAGCTCGCGTCGCACGAAGTGGCGCAGGGGTCGGAGGCCGAGCGCGGTGTCGACCACGAGGTCGCGGTCGCGACCGCGGACGTGCCAGACGTTGCAGCGCAACAACGGATGCACGTGTGGCTCGGTCACGAGCGTGATCGCGTCGTCGACCCGTTTGCACACGAACCAGGGGTCGGCCACGGGGAGGTCGTCCACGCCGCCGAGGCTACGGCCCGGCGGGACCGCCGGGCCGGGTGGGCCGGGTCCGAGCGGACGTCCCGTCGGCGGTGCTTGCCATATTTTCTAGTTATAGCTAGAAAATAGCGACAGTGTCCACGTTGCAGCGGCAGGCCCGGGCGCTGGGCGACCCGACCCGGCACGAGATCTTCCGCTACGTCGCCGACGCCGAACGGCCGGTCGACATCGCCGCCCTCACCGCGCACGTGGGGCACAACCACAACGCCATCCGCCAGCACCTGGCCAAGCTGGTGGACGCTGGTCTGCTCGTCGAGGCTCGGGAGGCCAGCGGCCGGCGAGGCCGGCCCCGGCTGCTCTACGAGGTGGCACCCGGGGCGGGCAGCCGCTGGGGGGTCACCGGCCCGTACGAGCGGCTCAGCCTGCTGCTGGCCGAGGTCCTCCGCACGGGCGACAGCCCGGTGGAGGTCGGGCGCCGGGCCGGACGCGGGCGCCGTCGGGGTGACCGCCCACCCGCCGTCGCGCCGTCGTCCTCGGCGGTCGACGCCGCGACCGAGATCACCGCCGCCATGGCCCGCGAGGGGTTCGAGCCCGAGGCCCACCGCCGAGGCGACCGCATCGACATCGTGCTGCACACCTGTCCGTACGAGTCGACCGCGCTTGCCGATCCCGACACCGTGTGCGCCATCCACCTGGGCATGGCGGAGGGCGTGGCCGAGGGCACCGACGCCACGGTCGACCGGCTCATCGCCCGCGACCCTCGCCGGGGCGGCTGCCGGCTGCTGCTCCAGGTCGGAGGACGTGGGGGATCTGACCTTCGGTACGATTGCTAAGAGGGCACCGGGACGGCGGAACGGCCGCAAGAAGAGCAGAGCGTCAGCTGCGCCCGGTCCTTCGGCCCTCGTGCTCGGCCCTGCGGTGAGCGACGCTCGACGGAGATCGATTCCGGATCGGACCCGGAGGAGATCGTGACGGGTGCCGCAGCCGCACGGTCCCGGGCCCGCAGAACCCAGGAGGTCGGACCGTGACCCATTGGCTGATGAACGAGCAAGGCCCCGACGGCGCCCGCGCCCCTCATGTGGCCCGCATCGCCAGCGTGGGCCGCCGGCTT